>FTHI01000737.1_pt1 | contig 11496 bp, 9 predicted proteins | sample 1640891 | NCBI WGS metagenome assembly FTHI01 (sample SAMEA3914788, study PRJEB12502) | metagenome | biome: forest; material: soil | place: Canada | collected 2011-07-03 | depth 0.1 m
CGGCTGATGAAGGGATACTGGCTGCTGCGCGACGCCCGCGACGCCACGCCCGGCGCCAAGGCCCTGCACTACGACTCGCTGTCGATCCCGACCAATCTTGACGATCGCACGGCGCTGGAGCGCTACGCCTCGCCTCAGTCGATGTCGTTCTGGACCCTGCCGCGGGCGATCTCACGGATCGAGGAGGCGGGATTTTCGGCGGTGGCTTATCGGCTGAGGCTCCAGCAGCTCCTGGCAGCGCCCCTGCTCTTCACCGCCATGGCCATCCTGGCGGCCGCGTTTTCCCTGAAACTGGCCCGACTCGGGGGCCTCGCCATGCTGGCCGCCGCCGGCGTCGCCAGCGGGTTCCTGATCTTCTTCTTCGATGAGTTGTGCGCCTCATTGGCCAAGGCCAACGTCGCCTCTCCCATCGCAGCGGCTTGGATTCCGCCGATTCTCGCGCTTCTGTCGGCTTTCACCCTGCTCTTCTATACGGAAGACGGGTAAGAGGTGCGCCGGCCGCTCGCCGGCGAAGGATGGATTGCGTTGATCGCTGAGGCCCGGCCCAGAGTGGATGGAAGGCTGCTGTTGCGCCTGATGGCCGGGGCCACGGCCTTTGCTTTCCTCGGCTCTCCTGCCCTGGCGCAGTCCGAATCGGCGCCGGCTCCGGAGGTCATCCAGACGGATGACGGCCTGGATCAGCAGAGCTTCTATCTGGAGGCTGACTCCGTCCAGCAGGACGACGCCACCAAGATCGTCACCGCCGATGGCCACGTAGAGGTCCGCTACCGCGGCCGCACCCTCAGGGCCCAGAGCCTGACCTACAACTCGATGACCGGGGCAGTGACGGCCAAGGGCGACGTGTCCATCGTCAACGCCGATGGAACCGCAGAGTTCGCCCGCGAGGTGGCGTTGGACAAGGATCTCAGCGCCGGGGTGGCCCTGGGGTTTTCGGCGCGGCTGAAGGGCGATGTTAAAATCGCCGCTGACTCCGCCATCCGGCGCAGCGCCGACGTCAACGAGCTAAACAGGGCGATCTACACGCCCTGTCCGATCTGCGCCGACGACGGCAAGCCGAAGCACCCCACATGGTCGATCCAGGCCGCCAAGGTGGTCCAGGACAAGGCCCACCACGTCATCTATTACCAGAACGCAGTGATCCGGGTGCTGGGCGCCCCAGTCTTGCTGGCGCCGGTGTTCTGGACCCCCGATGCGGAATCCAAGGCGCAGTCCGGGTTCCTGACTCCCAAGATCCAGGTGTCGAAGCGGCGGGGCATCTACTACGAGCAGCCCTACCTCTGGGTGATCGACCCCTCGCAGGACGTGGTGATCAGCCCGATCATCAACGCCCAGGTCAATCCGTTCCTGAACCTGGAATATCGCAAGCGCTTCTACAGCGGCTCGATCGACGCCCGCCTGGGCTATACCTACGACCGGGCCTTCGACAATTCGGGTGATCCGCTTCCGGGCTCGGTGCTCACATCACGCAGCTATGTGCTGGCCAGCGGCGCGTTCAAGATCGACAGCCATTGGTCCTTCGGCTTTGGCGCCGAGCGCGTCACCGACGACCTGCTGTTCGACCGCTATGACATCCAGGGCGTCTATGACCGCCGCGGGTTGTTCGAGACCGACTCCCGCCGGCTGCTGTCGCAGGTGTTCGCGGTGCGTCAGGACCAGCAATCCTACTTCTCGATTTCGGCGCTCAACTTTCAGGGCCTGAGGATCGGCGACCTGAACGCCGCCATGCCGGTGGTCGGCCCCCTGATCGAGGCCCGCTGGGAACCCAATACCGCCGTCCTCGGCGGGCGGCTCCGGTTGATGGGCAGCGGCGTGATGCTGGAGCGCAAGCGTGACCCGATCAACACGACGCTTGCTGGGCTCGACAGCCGCAGAGGTACGGTCCAGGCAGACTGGCGCGGCGTGTACACGCTCTCGAACGGCGTCAGGATCGAACCGTTCGGGACGGGCCGCTACGACCTCTACAGCGTGTCGGACTTCGGTCCGACCCTGGCGTCAAAGACCACCAGCCGGGGGATCGCCTCAGGCGGGCTCGACTTGAGCTATCCGCTGTTCCGGCGGTCGGGCGACACGACGATCGTGCTGGAGCCGTTGGTCGAGGGCGTGGTTTCCGAGGAAGCCACTCCAGATCCATCGATCCCCAACCAGGACAGCGCCGACTTCGTCTTCGACGAGACCAATCTGTTCGATCCCAACCGGGCGCCGGGCTTCGATGTCTACGACAGCGGCGCGCGGCTGAACGCCGGGGGCCGGGCGACGATCACCTGGGGAGACGGTCGCCAGTTCCGCGCCTTCATCGGCCGCAGCTTTCGGGCCAGGCCCGACCGCACCCTGCCCTTCCGCAGCGGCTACAGCGACCGATCTTCCGACTGGATCCTGGCGGGTTCGACGACGCCAGTGAAGGGGCTGACCCTTTACAGCCGCACCCTGCTGGACGGGAGCAGCGGCACGCTCCGGCGCCAGGAAGCCGGTGTGAACGTGCTGGTCGGACGGGTCCAGGGCTATGCGCGCTATCTGCACGATTACACCGACCCCACCGGCGAACGTGAAGTGGCCGAGGCAGCCGCCGACGTGTTCTTCACCAAGCACTGGGGCGTCGTCGTCTACGGCATGCGCGACCTGCAGAAAGACATCTGGTCGCGCAGGGACGTCGGCTTGGTGTATCAGGACGACTGCACGCGGGTAGAGGTGGTATATCACCACGAAGCGGCGTTCCTTCGGCTGGGCGGACCCTCGGATTCGGTCCAGCTACGCCTAACCCTCGCCACACTGGGGGAACAGAGGTACAGGGACGAAAATCGGCGCTGAGCGCGCCGCCGAAGGAGAAGGACTTGCCTCACCAATGAGTCGGGTGCGTTGCGTGAAAGGGATCGCGACGGCGGGTTTCCTCGCCTTGTGCGCATTGGCCGCGCCATTCGTCGCCGGCGCCCAGATCAATAACGGCCTGCAGCTTCCTGCGCCGTCGCTCACATCGGCCCCTCCGCCGCAAGCGACGCCGGCCGCGGAGGCCGCCGCGCCTGCGCCCTCAGCCGAACCCTCGCCAGTAGCGGCCCCGCCGCCTCCGATCAGCGGCGGCGTCGCCGCCCTGGTCAACGACGACGTGGTGTCCACCTATGACCTGAGACAGCGCGTGCTGCTCTATCTCGTGACAACCGGGACCCGGCCAACGCAGGAGAACATGCCGCAGATCCAGAGCGAGGCCCTGCGTTCGCTCGTGGATGAGCACCTGGAGCTGCAGGAGCTACGGCGCATGGAGAAGGCGCAGAAGTTTGACATCGTCGCCGACGATGAAGAGGTCAACAAGTCGCTCCTGCAGCTGGTGAGCGAGAACAACTCCACCCTGCCTGAGCTGTCCGGGCAGTTCGCCCGCATCGGCCTGGACGTGCAGACCCTGAAGGACCAGATCCGCATCCAGCTGAGTTGGAGCCGGATGATCAATGGCCGCTATGGCACGCGGGTGCGCATCGGCGACAACCAGGTGAACATGGCGCTGCAGAAGCTTAAGGCCAGCGCCGACAAGCCGCAGTACCTGGTGAGCGAGATCTTCCTGGACGCCGCACGGGCGGGCGGAATCACCGAAGCCGTCAGGGGCGCCGACCAGCTGCTCACCCAGATTCAGCAGGGCGCGCCGTTCGGACCGGTCGCGCGACAATTCTCCACCGCCCCGACGGCCGCGTCCGGCGGCGACATGGGATGGATCTCTGCCGCCGAACTGCAGCCGGAACTGGCGCAGGCGATCGAGCAGATGCGGCCGGGCCAGCTGTCACAGCCCATCCAGGTCAGTGACGGGGTCTATATCCTGCAGTTGCGCGACAAGCGGTCCAACGCAGCGGGAAGCACCGTGAGCCTGAAGCAGGCGGCTATCCGACTGGCGACCGACGCCACCAAGGACCAGATCGACGCCGCCACCAAGATCCTGGAAGTCGTCCGCGCCACTGGGGCGGTCTGCACGGACCTTGAGGCCAAGGCCGGCGCCGTCGCGGGCGTCGTGGCCGGGGACCTCGGGCAATCGGACGTCACCGAGCTGGCGCCGGAGTTCCGCACCGCTGCGGAAGGCCTGCCGTTGAACCAGTTTAGCGCTCCGGTCCGAACGCCCGTGGGCCTGCACCTGATCATGGTCTGCGATCGCAAGGAGACCAGGGGACGCCAGCCGTCCAAGCAGGAAGTCGAGAACCGGCTTTACAACGAACAGCTGGCGATGCTGGCCCGCCGCTACCTGCGCGACCTCAGGAACTCGGCGACGATCGAGACGCCGTGACCTCCAGCGTCCTAGCGGTGACCATGGGCGATCCAGCCGGGATCGGCCCGGAGATCATCGCCAAGGCCTGGACCGCCCTGCGCCATGAAGGACCGCCTTTCCTGGTGGTCGGCGATCGCGAGCTGCTGGTCGCGGCCGGCGCCGCATCGGCGCGGCGGATCGCCTCACCGGCCGACGCAGCCGGGACGTTCCCCGACGCCCTTCCGGTGCTGGACCTGCCACTGTCGGAGCGGGTCGTTTCCGGCCAGCCGTCGTCCGCCCACGCCGGCGCCGTCGTGCGCTGGATCGAGACAGGAGCGGGTCTCGCCCTCTCCGGGGCCGTGTCGGCCCTGGTGACCGCGCCGATCGCCAAGGCCCCGCTCTACGAGGCCGGTTTCTCCTTTCCGGGCCATACCGAGTTCCTGGGAGAGCTGACGCGGGTCAACGATCAGACCGGGCCGCACGGGCCGGTGATGATGCTCATGGCCCCCGGCCTGCGCACGGTGCTGGTCACGATCCACGAACCGATGGCCGCCGTGCCCGCGCTTCTGACCAGCCGCAGGATCGTCGACGTGGCGATGGTGACGCACAAGGCACTGAAGACCGATTTCGGAATCGCCCGACCGCGCGTCGCTGTGGCCGCCTACAACCCCCACGCTGGCGAAGGCGGGGCGTTGGGGCGGGAGGAGATCGAGATCATCCGCCCGGCCTGCGCCGAGCTCGTGCGCCTGGGGGTCGACTGTTCCGGCCCCAAGCCGGCGGACAGCCTGTTCCATCCGGCGGCGCGCGAGAGCTATGACGCTGTGGTCTGCATGTACCATGACCAGGCGCTGATCCCGGTGAAGATGCTGGACTTCTGGGGCGGGGTGAACGTGACGCTCGGCCTTCCCATCGTGCGCACCTCGCCCGACCACGGCGTCGGCTACGACATCGCCGGCCGGGGCTTGGCCCGCCCCGACAGCCTGATCGCCGCCCTGGGCCTGGCGGCCGAGATCGCCGGTCGGCGCGCCGGCGCGGCATGACCCTCGACGACCTGCCGCCCCTGCGCGAGGGGCTCGCGGCCCATGGCCTCATGGCCAACAAGGGCTTCGGCCAGCACTTCCTTCTGGACCTCAACGTCACCCGCAAGATCGCCCGGTTCGCAGGGCCGCTGGAAGGCCGCGCGGTGATCGAGGTCGGTCCCGGCCCTGGCGGCCTGACCCGCGCCTTGCTGGAGGCCGGTGCGACCGTGATCGCCGTGGAGCGGGACGCGCGGTTCCTGCCGTTGCTGGCCGAGTTGGCGGATGCGGCGGGCGGCAGGCTGAGCGTGGTCGACGCCGACGCCCTCCAAGTGGACGAAGCGCGGCTGCTCGCCGAACACGCGCCGGGCATGGCGGCGCATGTGGTCTCCAACCTGCCCTACAACGTCAGCGTCCCCCTGTTGATCAAGTGGCTGAGGCTGGCGCCAGCGTTCGAGGCCATGACCCTGATGTTCCAGAAGGAGGTGGCTAACCGGATCGTCGCCGGGCCCAGTAGTGGAGCCTACGGCCGGCTGAGCATCATCGCCCAGGCGGTCTGTCGGGCCGAGGTCGCCATGTCCCTCCCTGCCCGCGCCTTCACGCCCCCGCCCAAGGTCGAGTCCGCCGTGGTGCGTTTCACGCCCCTGGAGGCCCTTCCCTCTGCGGCCGTGCTTGACGCCCTGGAGCGGGTGACCCAGGCGGCCTTCGGTCAAAGGCGCAAGATGCTGCGGTCCAGCCTGAAATCGCTGGGGGCGGAGGCGCTCTGCGCGGCTGCGGGCGTCGAACCCGACCGCCGGGCCGAGGCCGTGCCGGTCGAGGGATTCCTGGCGATGGCGCGCGCGCTGGTCTGAACCTCAGGCCGGCGCCGGTTCGGCCGACGCGTCGGGCGCGGGGTCATCCTTGTACGGCGGCGCAAGCACCTTGCCTGCCGCCTTGCGCGCCAGCAGGAGGACGGCCGCCGATCCGAACACCAGGGCGGCGTGCATCAGCCAGAACGCCGAGCCCTGCATGTGCTCCAGGAGGCCGCCCAGCCAGCCCACCAGCATGTTCCCCAGGAACAGGTGGATGTAATAGATGCCGATCAGCATGCCGCTGAATCCCTTGGGCGCACAGCGTGAGTAGAGCGCGATGCCGATGGGGAACAGGTTCGAGAAGCCCACATCGTTGATGAACTCGAAGGCGAAGGCCCAGCCGAGCGAGACCTTGTGCCCGGTCCGCTCTGAGACGAGGGCGACTACGGCCAGCATCAGGGGCGCCAGGGCCGCGATGGAGGCGCCGATGGCCATCTTGGTGATCTCGGAGGGCTCTGTGCGCCGCGTGGCCCACCACCGCCAGAACATCACCGACAGCGCGATTGTGGAGGCGCTGATGATCGACCCGAACGACAGGATCCAGGTGATCGGCATGACCCGCCCGAAGAAGGTCAGCTGATAGTTGGCCTCGCCCCAGATCAGATAGGCGTTGAAGATCTGCTGGTTGCCGACGGTGGAAAAGGCCAGCACTGGCACCAGCAGCGCCAGGACGACGATGTTGCGGGTGTCAGCGGCCGTCATCGGCGGGCGCGGCTCAGCCTTTTTGCGCTGGGCCGCCAGGGCCTCATCGGGGAGCCAGCGGCGGCCGCTGAGGTAGACCCCCAGCCCGATCAGCATGCCAACGCCGGCGGCGCCGAAACCCCAGTGCCAGCCGTAGACCTGACCCAGGGTGCCGCAGACGAAGGGCGATGCGATGACGGCGATCTGGACGGCGAACAGGAAGATCTGGAAGGCGTCGGCCCGGCGCGGGTCGTTGGGCGCATAGAGGTCGCCGACCTGGCCGGAGATGTTGCCCTTGAAGCAGCCGACCCCCAGCAGGAGACAGGTCAGGGCCATCAGGAAGCTGACGTTGAAGGCCATGAGGAAGTGGCCTGCCGCCATCAGCAGGGCGCCGAGGGTCACCGCCCGGGTGCGGCCAATCACCCGGTCGGCCAGGAACCCTCCGGCGATCGGCGTGAGATAGACCAGGCCCGCATAGAGTCCGAAGATGTTGGAGGCGAGCGCCTGGGGCGACAGGGGTCCGTAGACGGACTCCAGCAGGCGGCGGAACGGACCGAAGCCGAAGACGTGCTCCACATGTCCCGGCTGCAGCAGCTGGTGGGTCATGTAGAGCACCAGCAGGGCCTGCATGCCGTAGTAGGAGAACCGCTCCCACAGCTCGGTGAAGCTCAGCCAGGCCAGGCCGCGCGGATGGCCGAAGAACGCCTTGTCGCGCCAGCGGGTGGTCTGATCCATGCGGCGCGTCGCTGTGGCCATGAGCTCAGTCCTCCTCCTCCATCAGCCCCTGAACGAAGGGCTGGAGCCAGGGGTTGCGGCCCCGGCGCAGGCGTTCGGCCTGGAGGATGAGGACCAGGTCGCGATAGGTGCGCTCCAGATCGTCGTTGAGCAGGACGTAGTCGTACTCGCGCCACATGCGGATCTCGCCCTTGGCGCGGCCGAGCCGGCGTTCGATCACGTCGGGATCGTCCTGGGCCCGGCTGTCCAGCCGGCGCTTCAACTCAGCCATGCTGGGGGGCAGGATGAACACCCTGACCACATCGCCTGGCGCGCCGGTGGCGATGCTCATGGCCCCCTGCCAGTCGATGTCGAAAAGCACGTCGTGGCCCTCCTCCAGAGCCGCCATCACCGGCGCGCGAGGGGTGCCGTAACGATGCTCATGCACCTCGGCGAACTCTAGGAAGGCCTCGTCGCGGACCATGACCTGGAACTGGTCGGCCGTGACGAAGTGATACTCACGTCCGTCCTGCTCGCCCCGGCGCGGCGGCCGGGTGGTGCAGGAGACCGAAAGCCGGAGTTCGGGATGGTCGGCGATCAAGCGGCGGCTGAGGGTGGTCTTGCCGGCGCCGGAAGGGCTGGAGATCACCAGCATCAGGCCGCGGCGCGCGAAGGGGCGGCTATCGGCCATGCTTGCCCGCCGATGGCGCCGTCCGCTCGAGTTGGCGCAGGTGGAGCACATTCTTCTGGTGCTCCTCATAGGTGGAGGAGAAACTGTGCCCGCCCGTGCCGTTGGCGACGAAGTAGAGCTCGTCGGTGCGCGGCGGGGACAGCACCGCAGCGATGGAGGCCCGGCCCGGATTGCAGATCGGGGTCGGGGGCAATCCGGCGATCTGGTAAGTGTTGTGCGGCGTAGCATTCGTCAGTTCGGACTGACGGATCCCGCGCCCAAGCGGTCGACCGCCCGAGACGTCGTAGATGATGGTCGGGTCCGACTCCAGCCGGATGCCCTTGGCCAGGCGATTGACGAACACCGCCGCCACCCTCGGGCGTTCCTCCGCCAGGGCGGTTTCCTTCTCGACGATGGACGCCAGGGTGATGGCCGCTTCGGGGGTGTCGAAGGGCAGGTCCGTGCGCCGGTGCGGCCAGAGTTCGGACACCAGCTTGTCGCGGGCGGTCATCATCCGCTGCAGCACGGCCGCGCGGTCCTCGCCGCGGACGACCTCATAGGTTTCCGGAAGGATCGAGCCTTCGGGCGGCACCGGGGCCGAGCCGGTCAGCACCTTTGTGGCCATGAGCGTCTCCACGGCCATCTCGGACGTGGTTCCTTCAGGGATGGTGATCTTGTGATGGACAATCAGGCCGTGACGGATGCGGTCCAGCACCCTGCCCAGGGAAGCACGGGAGGGGAAAGAGTACTCTCCAGCCTTGAGCGCCCGCGAGGCGCCCGTCACCTGGGCCGCGGCCATGAACACCGAGGCGGAGCGGACTATGCCCTGGTCCTCCAGGTCCTGGGATATCTCAGGGAGGCCCGCGCCGTGGCGCAGGACCACAGTCGTCTCGGCGCCATGCCGGGCGGCGGGTCCGGGGCTGTTGAGGCTCCACAGGCCCCAGAGGGCGAAGACGAGTATGGCAAGCGCCAGGGTGGCCAGGCCGCTCGCCGCCATGACCGCCAGCCGTCGTGCGAGCGACAGCCTCGGCTTCTGCGCGGGCTCCCACTCCTGGCGGCGTCTGGTCACGGGACCTGGGTCAGCACCAGAGTCGCGTTGGTCCCACCGAAGCCGAAGCTGTTGGACAGGGCCGCGCGGATCGTCATCGGTCGGGCCTTGAAGGGCGCCAGGTCCAGCGGCGTCTCCACCGAGGGATTGTCCAGGTTGATGGTGGGCGGGGCGATCTGGTCGCGGATAGCCAGGGCGGTGAAGGCGGCCTCGACCGCCCCTGCTGCGCCCAACAGGTGCCCGATCTCGGACTTGGTCGAGGACATCACCACCTTGGTGGAATGCTGCCCGAGCATCCGTTCGACGGCCTGCAGCTCGATCTCGTCGCCGAGCGGCGTCGAGGTGCCGTGGGCGTTGATGTAGTCGATGGTGTCCGGCGCCATGCCGGCGTGGCCGAGCGCCATTTCCATGGCCCGATAGCCGCCGTCGCCGTCCGAGGCCGGAGCGGTGATGTGGTAGGCGTCGCCCGAAAGGCCGTAGCCCTTGACCTCGGCGTATATCTTCGCGCCGCGGGCCTTGGCGTGCTCGTATTCCTCCAGCACCAGGATGCCGGCGCCCTCGCCCATGACGAAGCCGTCGCGGTCCTTGTCCCAGGGGCGCGAGGCCTTCTCGGGAGCGTCGTTGAAGGCGGTTGCCAGGGCGCGGCAGGCGATGAAGCCGGCGATGCCCAGGGTGCAGATCGAGGCCTCGGCCCCACCGGCCACCATGACCTCCGCGTCGCCGGCCTGGATCAGGCGGCTGGCGTCGCCGATGGCGTGGGCGCCCGTGGCGCAGGCGGTGACCACGGAATGGTTGGGGCCCTTGAATCCGAAGCGGATCGAGACCTGGCCCGAGGCAAGGTTGATCAGAGCCGACGGGATGAAGAATGGACTGACCCGGCGAGGGCCCTTCTCGTGCAGCTCAACGGCGGTCCGCTCGATGGTGGCGAGCCCGCCGATGCCTGAGCCGATGATCACGCCCGTGCGGGTGCGGTCCTTTTCGTCTTCGGGCATCCAGCCGGAATCGCGCACGGCTTCTTCGGCCGCCGCGACGGCGTAGAGGATGAAGTCGTCGACCCGGCGCTGGTCCTTGGGCGACATGACCTGGTCGGGATCGAAGGAGCCCTCCACGTCAGGGCCGCCTCCGCCACGCCCGTCGACGCGGGGCACTTCGCAGGCCACCTGGCAGGCATAGTCGGTGGGGTCGAACGTGGTGATCCGACCCGCTCCAGACTGGCCGGCGAGGATGCGCTTCCACGTTATCTCGCGCCCGTAACCCAGGGGCGTGAGCAGACCGATGCCGGTTATGACGACTCGACGAGCTGACATCAGGCTTTGTGGCCCGAGCGGATGCGGCGGCGCAAGCACGGAAGCGGAAAGGCAGTGGGCGTCAGCCCCCTACCCTGCCGGAGCCTGTCCTCGGGTCGGCCTTCGGCCGAGCCCGTGGGGCAGTACTTCCCCCAAGCAGGGAAAATCTGGAGGTCTTGGATCTTCCCCTTCTGGGGGAAGTCCCCGCGAAGCGGGGGAAGGGGGCGCAAGCCCCGCTCTTACCCGTTCACCCGCTCTTCGATGAACTTCACCGCATCGCCGACGGTCTGGATGTGTTCGGCGGCGTCGTCGGGGATTTCGATGTCGAATTCTTCTTCGAAAGCCATGACCAGTTCGACGTTGTCGAGGCTGTCTGCGCCCAGGTCGTCGATGAAGCTCGCCTTCTCGGTGACCTTTTCCGGATCGGCGTCCAGATGTTCGATCACGATCTTGCGCACGCGTTCAAGGATATCGGACATACGCTTCTAGAGCCCCTTGTTCTCTGGGCGACAGCCGCGACCCAAGCGCGGCGGTCTATATTGGAAACATTAGCTGGTGGCCGCCTTCGGGGACAGCCTGTTGCACTCGTCGCTCGCCTAGCACGTTCTTTTTGGAGAGGCCAGCGGAGCCCACTGGTCAGATCATGGCCATTCCGCCGTTCACGTGCAAGGTCTGACCGGTGACGTAGGCGGCCTCCTCGCTTGCCAGATAGGCGCAGGCGGCGGCGACGTCGGCGCCGTCCCCCAACCGGCCCGCGGGGATGCGGCCAAGGATCGCGGCGCGCTGCGCTTCGTTCAGCGAATCGGTCATCGGACTGGCGATGAAGCCGGGCGCGACGCAGTTGACGGTGACGTTGCGGGTGGCGACCTCCTGGGCAAGCGCCTTGGAGAAGCCGATCATCCCGGCCTTGGAGGCGGCGTAGTTGGCCTGGCCGGGATTGCCGGTGACCCCCACCACCGAGGTGATGCCGATGATTCGCCCCCATCGCCGGCGCATCATCCCCTTCAACGCCGC
>FTHI01001622.1_pt1 | contig 11451 bp, 7 predicted proteins | sample 1640891 | NCBI WGS metagenome assembly FTHI01 (sample SAMEA3914788, study PRJEB12502) | metagenome | biome: forest; material: soil | place: Canada | collected 2011-07-03 | depth 0.1 m
GCGCCACGGACGGCTGAGGGAAGCCGGCGGCCAGGGGGATGATACGCGCGGAGTAGAGGGTGGGGCCCGGGATCTCGCCCGCGTTCAGCCGCCGGCGCAGCTCCAGGATGCCCTGGGGATCGTCGCCCATGGAGAAGACGGTGGTGAAGCCGGCGTCGATGAACGACTTCATGTTGTCGGCCGCCTTGTCGCGCAGCCAGGCCTTCGGCTCGCCCCGGAAGATATGGCGGTGGGCGTCGATGAAGCTGGCCATGACGGTCATGCCGTGGGCGTCGATGCGCGGACCGGTCGACCCGGCGGGAGCGTCGCCGCTGGCCACCGAGACGATCTTGCCGTCTTTGGCTACGACCGAGCCCCGCTCGATGACCTTGCCCGTACCGTCGATGATCCGCGCATTGGTGATCACGAGGTTCTGGGCGATCGCCGTCGAACCCAGGGCGAGGCTCAGGATGACCGCGGCCCCCAGGGCCGTCAGATTGCGCTTCATTGTTGCGTCCCCTCGATTTCGGGCAGCAAAGCCGCATTGCGCCCCCGATGCAATGCAGGCGACTGTGGAGCGCAGCAGCCGGAGGCCCTTCATGTTCAAGCTCTTCCACTGGGAGCCGAACGCCAACATCGGCAAGCCCATGCTGGCGCTGAAGGAAAAGGGCGCGCCGTTCGAAAGCGTCTACGTGGACCTGCAGAAGTTCGAGCACCATTCGCCCGAGTACCTGGCGATCAATCCGCTGGGCGTCATCCCGGCGGCGATCCACGACGGCCTGAACCTCTACGAGTCCACGGCGATCATGGAATATGTCGACGCGGCCTTCGAGGGCCCCGCGCTGCGGCCGGTCGATCCGCGCGCCCGCTGGCGGATGCGCTGGTGGATCAAATTCATGGACGAATACCATGCCCCCGCCATCAGCATGACCGCCTGGAGCCGCGGCAATATCGCCGAGGTCGGCGAGCGCGACGAGGCGGCGCTGCGCCGCCGCATCGAGGCCATCCCGCAGAAGGAGCGGCAGATCTCCTGGGAAAAGGCGCTGTTCGGGACCTTCAGCCCAGACGAGATGGCGGAGTCAGACCGCCGCGTCGCCTATGGCGCGACCGTCCTGGAAGCGGCCCTGAGCCGAAGCCCATGGCTTGCGGGCGACGACTACTCCCTCGCCGACATCGCCGCCTTCTGCCACTGCTACATGGTCCCGCTCCGGCCCAACGCGCCGATCAACGACGCCGACACGCCGCACGTGATGGAGTGGCTGCGCAGCATCTTTGAGCGCCCGGCCACGCAGGAGACCTGGAAGATGGGCCGGATGTGGAACCTGAACCGCATCGCCCACCTCCGTCGACCCTGACCGCCCATGGTAGCCCGATCCAGGCGCGTCGGAGGGGGTAGCCGTAGAGTTCAAGGCGAGAGCTGTTCTTCGACAATACACAAATGGATGCCCCGGGGACGTAATGGATCTGCAACTGGCGGGAAAGACAGCGTTGGTGACCGGCGCGAGCGCGGGAATTGGCCGCGGGATTGCAAAACGGTTGGCCGCCGAGGGAGTCCTGGTGGTGGCCGTCGCGCGGCGCCGCCAACTGCTGGACTCCCTTGCCGCCGAGATCGAAAATGAAGGCGGTCGCCCGCCCAGCGTGATCGTCCAGGACGTGACGGAAGCCGACGCGGCCGAACGTCTTCTCGACGGAATTGGCCAACTCCATGGGCGCCTCGACATCCTGGTGAACAATGCCGGCGGCAGCCAGGCGACCACGCTGGAGACGCCGAACGCGGACTGGGATGCGCGGATGCTGCTGAACTACACCCGTCCAAGGGAACTGACCCATGCCTTTCTCCCTGGCATGATCTCGGCGAACTGGGGGCGCGTGATCAACATCACCGGCATCGGCGAGCCGCGGAACCTAAATGCGACATTGCCCGCCAAGGCGGCCATGCACTCGTGGTCGAAAGGGCTCTCACGTGAAGTTGGCCGGTATGGCGTCACCGTGAACTGCATTGCGCCTGGTCGAATAGTGTCTGACCAGGCGAGGCGTGACTTCACGGCCGAGACCATGCGCGAGTTTTCCGAAGGGGAAATTCCAATTGGCCGGTTCGGAAACGCGGACGAACTGGCCGTGTTTGCCGCATTCCTCGCATCGCCCCTGGCCGGATACATCACGGGGACCGTGCTTGCCGTGGACGGAGGCTTCAGCCGGTTCCAGCACTGAAGCTCGCAGCCGTGGCGCGGCGCGGTGATCCTCGCGACGCCTTTCGAGCGGCCTTGGGATCTGCTCACACGACAGAGCGGCCGCCGTCCACCAGCATGACCTGGCCGGTCGTGTAGCCGCCCCGCATGAGATAGAGATAGGCTTCGGCGACCTCTTCGGGCGTGCCCGCGCGGGGCAGGGGCTGATCTGGCCCAATGAAGCGCCGCAGCCGGTCGGCCGGCGCCCGCTTGAGGAGGTCGGTGAGGATGGGCCCCGGACACACAGCGTTCACGCGGACCGGGGCCAGATCGACGGCGAGCGCTCGGGCGAGATGCTCGATTCCGCCGGCCATCGCGCTCCCGAGCGCGGCTCCCTTCGGCGGACGATGCGCGACGATGCCGCCGGTCAGGGTGATGGAACCGCCCTCCTTGATCTGCCGGTAGCTATGCTTGATGGCGGCCAGGGCGCCCCAGTATCGAACGCCGAACATGTCAGAGGCCTTGGAGAGATCCAGGTCTTCCAGCGGCCCGCCGACGAAGACTCCCCAATCGCCGGCGGTCAGCACCAAATGGTCGAACGAGCCGACTTGGCTGAAGAAGGCGGCAACGCCTTGCTCGTCCTTGACATCGACGGCGGATCCGCTGGCGTCCTTGCCGAGCGCCGTGACCGCAGCCTCGACATTGGACGGATTGCTCGATGCGACGACCACGGACGCGCCGTGTTCGGACGCCGCGGTCGCCACGGCCAGGCCGATGCCGGATGTGCCGCCGATGATGACGACCTTGGTTCCATTGAGCCGTTCCGACATGTCATCTCCTTGGGTCCCGATAAGACGCGAGTTTTGGAGGACTTGAGGCTGCAGTCGCAAGGGGCCGGGCGGCTGACGAGGCGATGCCCCTGATTGAATTGGTCGTGGACTGAAGCCTGGACTGAGCGGAACTCCTGGAGTGTCTCCATCCTCCGAAACAACACATTGCTCGTTCTCGTCGTCTGAGCGGCAGGTGGAGGAACAGGCCCACCGCGAGACTGCCCACTACAAGGACCATCGCGCCAGCATCATCGAGCTGTTCAAGCAGCAACCGGTGGCGGTGAAGCCGCGGGATGTCCGAGGGTGAAGCGTGCAGCGGCCGCTCAGTACGGCAGCCCCACATAGTTCTCCGCCAGGGCCGTCATCGCCGCGGGCGAGCCCGTCAGGTAGTCAAGCTCGGCCTTCTGGAGCTGGCGCTCGAAGCCGCTGGCTTCGGGGAATGTGTGGAGGATGCTGGTCATCCACCATGAGAACCGCTCGGCCAGCCAGACCCGCTTCAGGGCAGTCTGGGAATAGGCGTCGAGCCCGGCCATGGCCCCAGTCTCGTAGTGCTCGCTGAGCGCTCGCCACAGATAGAAGACGTCGCTGGCCGCCAGGTTCAGTCCCTTGGCCCCGGTGGGCGGCACGATGTGGGCGGCGTCGCCGGCCAGGAACAGGCGGCCGAAGCGCATGGGCTCGGCGACGAAACTCCTGAGCGGCGCGATGCTCTTCTCGATCGAGGGACCGGGAACGAGCCTGGCCGCCGCGTCCGGATCCAGCCGAAGGGCGAGCTCGGCCCAGAACCGATCGTCGGTCCAGTCCTCGATCTGATCGTCGAGCCGGCACTGGACATAGAGGCGGCTGCGCGCGGCCGAGCGCATGGAGCAGAGGGCGAAACCGCGCTCATGGTGGGCGTAGATCAGCTCTTGGGAGATCGGCGGCCGGTCCACGAGGATACCGAGCCAGCCGAACGGGTAGATCCGCTCGTAGGTCTTCAGCACGTCAGGCGGGATCATGCCTCGGCTGACACCATGGAAGCCGTCGCAGCCGACGATGAAATCGCACTGGAGCTCATGCGAGACGCCGTCCTTGCGATAGGCGAGGCGCGGCCGGTCGCCAGAGATGTCGAGAGGCGTGACGTCGGCCGCCTCATAGACAGTCTCCAGCCCTTCCGCGGCGCGCGCCTGCATCAGGTCGCGGGTGATCTCCGTCTGGCCATAGACGACCACTACCTTGCCGGTGTGGGCGCGGAAGTCGATCCGTCGGCGCTCACCGCCGAAGCTGATTTCGATGCCGTCATGCACCAGGCCCTCGGCGTGCAGTCGCTGTCCAACGCCGGCCTGGTCCAGAAGGTCGACTATGCCCTGCTCGATCACGCCGGCTCGTACGCGGGCCAGCACATAGTCGGCGCTCCGCTGCTCCAGGATGACATTCGACACGCCTGCGCGGTGAAGCAGCTGGCCTAGCAGTAGCCCTGAGGGCCCGGCGCCGATGATCCCGACCTGCGTGCGCATGTGAGTCCGCTCCCTGGCAAGGCGATCACGGCCGCCAACCTATGAACGCTAGCGGCAAATTGCCGGAAGGGCGATGGACAGAGCGGACCTGCACTTGGATAATCAGAACGTCCCCAGCGTCTGGAGAAATCATTGTCAGCCATACTGACCTTCTCCCTTTACGGAGAGCGCGAGGGCTCGATCCTCGGCGACTGGCTCCATTGCGAGTCGATCCCGTCGCGCAGCCTGCTCTACGACTGGGAAATACGGCCGCACCGCCATCCCCACTTCTTTCAAATTCTGTACCTCAACGGTGGATCGGGCGAATGCCTGCTGGAGGGCCGAATAACGCAGCTCCTTCCGACAACCGTCGTCGCGGTCACGCCCGGGGCGGTACATGGATTCCGCTTCAGTCAGGACGTCCAGGGCTGGGTCCTGACCCTGATGTCCGATCGCGCCGTATCGGCCATGGCGGCGGTCCAACTGCAGGACTCGTTCGCACATCCCCGGCTGATCCGCCTGGAGGACGACGCTGCGGCCCGTTCTGTCGGCGCGTGTCTCGACATGATCGTCTCCGAGCTAGTGGAAAGCCGGCCAGGGCGGGACGCCCTGATCCAGGCCCAGCTGGCGAGCATCTTCGTGCTGCTGGGCCGTCCGCTGGACGGGGCGCAAGCAGGTCTGGCGACGAGCTCGACGCTCGCCCGGCGCGCCGATCAGTTCCGGGTCGTGTTGAACCGCCACTTCCGCGAGGAACATTCGCTGGACTTCTACGCCGCCAGCCTCGGCATTTCGGTGACCCACCTGAATCGCATTTGCCGGGCGGTCATGGGCCGCTCCGCCCTCGGCGTGATCCACGACCGCATCCTCACCGAGGCCGGCCGGGATCTGGCCTTCACCGACATGGGCGTCAACGAGGTCGCCCATTCGCTCGGGTTCGACGATCCCGCGTACTTCTCGCGCTTCTTCTCAAAGGGCGCGGGCGTTTCGCCCAGCGCGTACCGGCGCGACGCCGCGCTGAAGATGAGGTCGGCGCCGAAGCGCGGACCAGCAGGTTGACCCGACCTGTCACGCCTTGAGCGGCAGGAGCCCCGCCTCGCTGTCGGCCGCCCGCTGGCCCAAGGCCGCGGATGCCGAGCCGGCCCGGCGCAGTATCCGCAGGGTTTCGACGGCGGTATCGACCTCCCACTCGCCGCTGGCGACCAGCTCGTCGACGAAGGCGATCACGCCCGGGAAGTAGTCCGCGTAGTCATGGAAGGCCACACGGGCGTCCGCCGTGAGCGCCGCTTCGAAGGCGGCGAAGTCCGTGGCGACTGCGGGGTAATCGTGGAAGCCGTCGATCAGCAACAGGTCCACCGGATCAGCTGTCGCCACCTCGCTGGCCTCGCCGGTCCGCGCGAACACCCAATCTTCGAGGCCGTTGGCCGCGACCATCTGGTCGAACCGGATTCGGGTCGCTGCCTCGCGGGTAAGGCGTTCTTCCCGGCTGCCGGTGACGCCGTCGAAGCGGTCGATGGCGGTGACCCGCGCGCCCGCGCCGCGCGCCGCATGGCCGAGCAGGATGGTCGCCTTGCCGCAATGGCTGCCGACCTCGACGATGTGACCACGGGACGGCATGGCGCGAGCGCAATCCAGCAGGGCGCGCGCCTCCCTGTCGTCGAGCCAGCCCGGAATCGCGCGCATGGTCTCGAAAAGCCGCCGGGTTTCATCAATGACCTGGACCGGCGCCGCCGGCGTGGCGCCGCGATAGTTGTTGCACCGTTCGCGCAAGGTGCGGCGCAGGGGATCGTCGGGTCGGCGTGCGACTGGGTGGATCCAGAACGCCGCCGGATCGGCCAGCGCCGCGTCCAGGTCGCGGACCGTCCACGCGCGGCGGTACTGCGTCCAGGCGCCCTGGCACGGGTTCTGCGCGACCGGAAAACCCAGAAGGGCGGCCAGGGTCGGGAACAGGATCTCTTCGGTGGCCCACAGGCGCGACGCCGCCAGGATTGCCTGAAGCTGCGGGTCCTCGAAGAGGCGGGCGATCGCCTGGCCCGCGTCGGCCCCGATCACGGTCGCGGGCCAGAAGCTCCAGCGAACGAAACATTGGTCGCCGCCCGGGAAGCGATTCAGGAACGGCTGCCAGAGCGCCCGCTCGGCGTGGGCGGTCTGGGCGGGCGGGATGCGTGTCGTGCGGTCCTGTGGCCGAGGATCGCTGGAGAGCACACCGATCCGGCCGGGATCCAGGCGGGCGCCGAGGAAGCCCGGATAGTCGCGCCTCAGCATCGCCTGATCGGAATCCACGATGCTGAGGATGTCGTAGTCCCGCCGTCCCAGATGGGCGATGCAGTCGAGGGCGAACCCGTGCAGGGCGCCCCACTTCATCGGCCGCGGGTCGGGCACGATCTCCACGCCCCAGCGCGCCCAGGGCAGCCGTCGGTCGATCAGCCCGCCATGGGCGCTGCCGTCATAGAGCAGGATCGGCGAGACGGGGTCGTGGAACCGCAGGTTTCGGACCAAGTCGATCAGGCACTCCGGCCGCTCGTGGACCAGCATCGCGTAGACGTTGGCGAGCGATCTGCGACCGGCCGCCGGCGGCGGGCTTGCGGACCAGCCGGCGATGCGCTCGAGCAGGGGGCCGGCGCCGCGCGGACGCCAATAGCCGCCATCGGTCCGTTTGGGGCTGGTGTTGCCGCCGTGGACCCGGGCGACCAGCCAGTCGCCGTCCGTCATGGCGTGGACGTGGGCGCCGGCGGCGTCGAGGACGAAGCGCGTGTCTTCGCCTGAGCGGATGGCCGGGAAGGGGCGCCGCTCCCAGAAGCTGCGCCGGAAAGCCAGGCTGGCGCCGTAAACCCAGCGGCCGCGCCCCTGCCACTGGTAGTCCCACGCTGCGCCGCCGTCGTCCGCCAGGAACGCGATCCGGTCGAGCCCGACCACGTCGGCCCCGGTGTCCTCCAGCGCCGCGAGCTGGCGCGCCAGCCGGTCCGGACCATGCCAGTCGTCGTCGTCCCAGTGCACGATGATCTCGCCACGCGCCAAGGCGCACAGCCGGTTGCGCTTGTCGCCGATCACGCGGGCGGTCTCCTCGCGGTGATAGCGGATGCGCGGATCGCCGGGGATCAGGTCGCCGACGGGATCAGAGCCGTCGTCGAGGATCACCAGCTCGGCGTCGGCGCGGCCCTGGGCGAGGAACGCCGCGATGGCCCCCGGCACGAACCGGCGGCGGTTGGCGGTCGGCATGACGGCAGACATGCGGGGTCTAGTCATGGAGGACCGGGCTCCGGCCGTTGACCGCTGCCAGTTGCCCCGCGGTCGCGGCGCGATCGAGCATGGATTTCTCGAAGGCTTTTAGGGTCGTGTACGGGCGGCCTCGATAGATCATTGCAGCGGTGGCGGCGCTTATCCCGAACTCCTCGATCATCACCTTCGGCGACGTGAAGTTGAGCGAGAACTTGCGCTTGTCCTTCTTGTGCGGCTTGGGAACGCCGACGCTGACCGAAAGGGTTGCACTCGGCGCCTTCATCCAGGGCTTGGACTTAGATTTGCCTTTCCAGAGGTAGAGGCCGGATTCCCCGCTGATGGCGGACGGCTTCTCTTTCGTGCCGGCGACTTTCACCGCCACCCAGATGTAATTCTTCACGCCGCCCGATTTCTCCTTGGCCAGGGCGACGGTCTTCTGCTCCCAGGCGTAGAATGGGCCGCGGTTGACGCTGTTGGGAGCAGGGATGAGGTTGTCGTCCGTAGTCCCGCGGCCGCCGAGCTTGTCGGAAATGACGTGCATCTGCACCCAGCGGTCGGTGATGGTCGTCAGGCCTTCGTCCTGAATCTCCTTCCAGACGCCCTTGGCCGGCCAGGGTCGGGCGTCTGAGCCTGCCAGTGGGGTGGTGTGGATGTTGACGGTCGACTCCCCATAGTTTGGAATCTTGTTTTCCGGGTAGTCGACGTCCACGGGCGCCGCTCCCGACAGCTTCACGAACGCAGCACTGATCTTCGCCATCGATTTTGCGATGCCGGCGCGGATTTCCGCCTCGTCGGCCGTCTTCTTGGCGAACCCGAATACGACCTTCGATTCAGCGTCGAACACGGAACTGGCGGTGGCCCAGTTCGACTTCTTCTTGCTGTCGGTGGAGGTCTTGTCGGGATGGGTGTCGAGATACGATTGAATCGTCTGAAGCGAGGTCGCGATGCCGAATGCGGCGCTTGGTCCAGACCCGATAAACTGAAGGGTGTGGCTTTCGCCCCCATCGTTGGTGAACCCGAGCTTCTCTTTCCACCACTCGAACAGCGCGGCCACGCCCTCCTTGGCCATCTTCCCGAGCTTCTTCGCTGTGGCGACGATCCACTCGACGACCTTGTCCAGGGCCTTGTCGATCGGGGCGCGGATCTTCTCGATCAGGCCCTTGATGGCGTCGCTGACCTTGCCGAGGCCGGCGATGCGCGCGAGGAAGCTGATCACCAGGGTCAAGAGCCCCGCCATGGTCGCTTCGACCCGGTCGGCAGCGGGCGCGATGTTCCCGGCCGCGATGGCCGCAATGCCGTCGATGAAGCTCGCCGCCACCTGCGCGATCTGGCGGATGCGTTCGACGAAGAACATGATCGTGTTGTAGATCGCGATGATCGCCTGGATGAACGCCCCGGCGGGGGACAGCATCGAGAGCAGCTTGGTAACGGCGGCTTCGACGACCTTGGACTTGACGAAGTCCATCACCGCATCGATCGCCAGGTCCTTCAGGTTGGTCAGGGTCTCGACGATCTTCTGCCAGGCGGCGGCGGGCCCCTCGGTGACCAGGGTCTTGACGATGTCGAAGGTGGTCTCCAGCACCTTGACCACCGTTTCGCTGGTCGCCTTCACCAGCTTGGCGCGGATGTTGGTCCAGGTCAGGCCCATGACCGAGAGCACGAACTTCAGGATCTCCAGCAGGGTGAACCCCTGAGGAATGTAGACGCCTGTCCCGCCCAGGGAGCCGGTCAGCCATGCGATGAGCGAGGCCTTCAGATGCGCCAGGAAGTTTGAGGCGAACTGCTTGAACCCCTGCACCGCCGCTCGCACCAGGGTGCGCACGAAGGCGATCGGGTTCTTGATGATGGTCCGGAACGCGGCGCCGGCCTTCTTGAGGTAGGGCACGGCGGCGGGCGCCACGACCTCCAGGATGATCTCCAGCAGGCCGAGCACCGTCCCGCCCGCCCAGCTGAAGAAGTCTTTGAAGAAGCCGACGAACACGCCCCCGACCTTGGTCACCACCCGGGTGATGACCACGATGTCCATGATCACCAGCGACTTCAGGACGGTGATGAACCGGGTGGGGATCGACAACACCAGGGACATCAGGCCGTTGAGCGCGTTCTTGAACCAGGTCCACGCCCGCGGGATGGCGTTGGCGCGCTTGATGTTGGCCCAGATCTCCTCCTGGCCGATCAGCTTCATGAAGCCGCCGATCAGGTTGTCCGCTGACCGCTCGACCACCTCGCCGGTGATCGGGTTCTTGCCCATCACCGCACACAGCAGGTCCCAGGCCGGGGTCTTTGAGACCAGCGCGGCGAGCGGCTTGAGGATCGCGTCCTTGATGATCGTGATGACGCCGTTGACCAGGCTCTTGCCGAAGTCGATCAGCCGGTCGATGGGCTCGGTGAAGATGCGCTTGGCGCGGTCCCAGACGTCGCCCAGGTGGAAGACATCGCTCCATCCCAGCGAGTCGATGAACTTCATCAAGGCGTCGCGGAACATGGAGCCGACCATGCCCAGCGTACGGAACTGGTCCTCGATGAACTTGCCGCCCTTTTCGAAGATCCCGTAGTTGTCGAGCGCATCGACGATCAGCCCGCCTCCGGGCAGGAACTCGACCAGGGCGCGCAGGATGTTGGCGCCGCTGCGGTCCACCGCGGACATGTTGATCGGGTTCAGGCCGATGATGATGGTGAACAGGCGGAAGCCCGGGATGTAGTTGGCCTTGTCGGCGATCCAGTCGAGCGCACGGCTGATGATGCCCCGCTGGACGCGCGGCGCGCTCTTCTGGGTGACGGCGACCTCGCGCTGGACGACTTCCCTCTGCTGGATGGTGTGGGTCAGTTCGTGCGCGATCAGCTCCATGCCGTCCGGGGTGTCGGGCTGGAACTGACCGGCGTTGAAGAAGATGTCGCGCCCATAGGCGAAGGCCCGCGCACCGAGCCGCGTTGTGAGGTTTGCAGCCCTGGCGTCGGTGTGGACGCGTACGCGTGAGAAGTCGGCCTTGAAGCGCGGCTCCATGAAGCTGCGCGTATCGGCGGGGAGGGGGCTTCCGCCGCCGAGCTCTGAGGTGATCGCAACGGTCAGTTCGGGTGAGGTTTCATTGTCCTTTAGAGCAGCGGGGGCCGGAGCCGGCGGCCTGGGGGCGGGCGCCCTGGCGGCGAGGATCGAGACCCGCTCGCGCGGCGCGACCACAGGGTCGGGCATGGCGACGACCTTGCGGGCGGTGCTCTCCGCCTCGCGCTCTGCGGAGTCGTTAGGATGGGAGACCTGCAGCGAAAGCTGCACGCGGCGCGCGTCATTCGCACGGGCGGGTTCCGGGGCCCGCTGGATCTTGACCTGCGCTGCGGGCGCGCGGGCGGTCATGTCAGCCGACTGCCGACAGCAAGGGCTTCAGGGGGCAGTGAGCGTCGGTCTTGCGGTATTCGCGCATCAGCGCTTCGCGCAGCTCGGCGTCGCCGATCTCCTGTGAGCGGTCCAGGGCCAGAAGGCGGGCGTGGAGCGCGATGTTGCGCAGCTGTCCGCCAGACAGGGCGCAGCGGACCGCGATCTCCTGCACCAGGGCGTCGCTGGCCCGGTGCTGGCCGAGGTGGTGTTCCAGGATCTCGTAGCGGCGCAGCTCGTCGGGCTGGCGAAACGGCACCACCACATCCATCCGCCGGGCGAAGGCCTTGTCGATGCGGTCCGCGGCGTTGGTGGTCACGATCAGGACGCCGGCAAAGGTCTCGATCCGCTGGAGCAGGAAATTGGTCTCCAGGTTGGCGTAGCGGTCGTTGGCGTTGCTCACATCCGTGCGCCGGGCC
>FTHI01000868.1_pt1 | contig 11431 bp, 9 predicted proteins | sample 1640891 | NCBI WGS metagenome assembly FTHI01 (sample SAMEA3914788, study PRJEB12502) | metagenome | biome: forest; material: soil | place: Canada | collected 2011-07-03 | depth 0.1 m
GGCCACCTCCATGAAGTGGTTCATGCCGATGCCCCAGAAGAAGCTGAGGCGGGGCGCGAAGGCGTCCACATCAAGCCCGGCCCTGCGCCCGGTGCGGACGTATTCCAGGCCGTCGGCCAGGGTGTAGGCCAGTTCCAGGTCGGCCGTCGCCCCGGCCTCCTGCATATGGTAGCCGGACACCGAGATGGAATTGAACTTCGGCATCTCCTTCGCACAGAAGGCGAAGATATCCGCCACGATGCGCAGCGAGGGCTCGGGCGGGTAGATGTAGGTGTTGCGGACCATGAACTCCTTGAGGATGTCGTTCTGGATGGTCCCGGCGAGCTGGGCCGGCTTGACGCCCTGTTCCTCCGCGGCGGCGATGTAGAGCGCCATCACCGGCAGCACCGCGCCGTTCATGGTCATCGACACGCTGGTCCTGTCGAGCGGGATGCCGTCGAACAAGGTGCGCATGTCGTAGATGGAATCCACCGCCACGCCGGCCATGCCGACGTCGCCCTTCACCCTCTCGTGGTCGGAGTCGTAGCCGCGGTGGGTGGCCAGGTCGAAGGCCACCGACAGCCCCATCTGCCCGGCCGCGAGGTTCCGCCGATAGAAGGCGTTGGAGTCCTCGGCCGTGGAGAACCCCGCATACTGCCGGATGGTCCACGGGTTGGTGAGGTACATGGTCGGATAGGGGCCACGCACATAGGGCGAGACTCCCGGATAGCCGGGATCGCAGTCGGGTCCCTCGGAGTCAGCAGGGGCGTAGGCCGGCTTCACCGCAACACCCTCCGGCGACAGCCAGGAATCCCGGACCGGCCCGCGTCCCTCCGGCGGCAAGATGGCGTCGAACGCCAAGGTCGAAAAGTCTGGGAAGGAGGCCGGCATCCTTCATCCTCCCCCGTTCACGGGGGAGGGGGACCACGAAGTGTTGGAGGGGGCGCGGTTCAAGCTCGACGCACGGCCCCGCGCCCCCTCCGGCCCTCCGGGCCACCTCCCCCGCAAGCGGTGGAGGATGAGTTTGGCGCGCCCCGTCGTCATGGTTCCAGATCCGCCGCCACCAGTTCGGCCGCCTCGGCCAGACGCATGGGCTCGAGTGGCGGACACAGGCTGGATGCAGGGTTCTTCGAGCGCCTGACGGGCGAGGGAAGGGCGGTCTTGTCGATGTCCACCGGCCGCGGGTCCGGGTCGGGGAAGTGGGTCACGCCGAGGATCGCCGTCACCCCATCGGCGACGGCAGCCTCGCGGGCGTTCCGCACGTCCGCGACCTCACGGGAGATGTCGCCCGCGATCAGGGCCTGGACGACGCCTCTCTTGGCTTCGATCGCCTGGAACCGGCGCCATCCCTCGAGCGCAAGGCCGCGGGTCAGGGCCTCGACGAACCCGGAGCCTGCGCCAGGATCCTCCACCTTGCCCAGATGGCTCTCCTCCATCAGTAGCAGCTGGATGTTGCGCGACAGCCGCCGCGCCAGGGCGGCCGGCGGCCCTAGCGCGTCGCTGAAGCCGTCCAGCACGATCGCGTCCGCCCCGCCGGCTGCGGCGCCGAAGCCGGCGGCGGTGAGGCGCAGGAGATTGGTCCAGGGATCGACGGCGCCCAGCATCCGGCGCGAGGACCGCGCCTCGATCCGCGCCGAGACGGAAACACCGCAGGCCGCCGTCACCCTTGCCCAGATCTCGCGGGCCGCCCTGACCTTGGCGAGGGCGGTCATCTGTTCGCCGTCCGCAGACAAGCCCAGCGTCACCCCGGCGAACGCCTGTCCGAGCGGAAGGCCCGCCGCCGTCAGGGCCCTGGCGTATGCGACGGCGCAGGCGGCCATGAACCCCAGCTCCAGCCCGGCCGAACCGCCGGCTTCATGGACCACCCGGCCGGACGCGAGCATCAGCCCGGCGGCGGGATGGGGCGTGGCCAGGCGTGCGGCGGTCTCGGCGGCGAGGGCGATGTGCTGCTCGATCGGCTCCGGGCTGCCGCCGGTGCGGGCAAAGGCGCCGATCGGGTCGAGGTGGAACGCCAGGCGCGCGGCCGGCGAGCCCTTTGCAGCGTCCGACAGCCATTGCGCCGCCTGCGGCCCGGCGAACCCGGCGTCCAGAGCGACCGCCGCGGACTCGAACTCCACGCCGTCGAGCGCCCGGGCGAGGGACGCCGCCATGGCGCCGGTCGGATCGAGGGTCAGCAGCACGGACGAGGCGCCGCCGGCCAGCGCCTCCAGAACGTGGTCGTTGGCCACGGCCGGATCGGGGTGGGCGACGGCTGCACGGACGTCCCAGGCCAACTCGCCCTCGGGACGCGGGGCGCGGCGCAGCGGCGCGGCGCGGGCCGGCGCATCGGACGGCACATACAGGGGCTGGATGACGAGGCCTTCGACGGTGCGTGAGGCCAGCGTCTCGAAGGGCCTGTCCTTCAGGACGGCGCGGACCCGTCCGAGCCACTGCTCGCGCGCGCCAAGGCCTGAAGGAGCCGCCATGAATGGGGTGTCCGCCGCCACCCGCCTGCAATCGGCGCAGCCGTGGGCGCGGTCAAGGGGGCTGGTTTCAGACGAACACGCCGTTCCGGTAGTCGGAAAACGCCGCCTGGATCTCTTCCATGGTGTTCATCACGAACGGTCCGTAGGCCGCCACCGGCTCGTCGATCGGTCGGCCGCTGAAGACCACGGCCTTGAACGCCGTCTCCGCCGCGATTGTCAGCGTGTCGGCCCCTTCGGCGGGATCAAGCCAGGCGACGTTGCCTGCTTCGAGCCGGGTTCCACCCGCTCCTCCGAGCCTGGCTGCGCCTTCGACCGCATAGACGAACACCCGCTCGTCCGCCGGCGTCTGCAGCCTGACCTCGGCCTTTGCGTCCAGGGTCACGCCATAAAGGCCCATGGGATAGCTCGAGCCGTGGGGACTGGAGACGTCGCCCTGGCGGCCGGCGTAGACCCGGACCTGGAAACCTTCGCCGCGGATCACCGGCGTGTCGGCCGCGCGCTGATCGGCGTAGCGGGCCTTGGCCATCTTGCTGGCCGCCGGCAGGTTCAGCCACAGTTGCAGGGAGTGCACGCCGCCCGGCCCCGGCATCTCGCTGTGCAACACGCCCTTGCCGGCGGTCATCCACTGCACGTCTCCCTCGGCGATCACACCGTGGGCGCCGGTGTGGTCGCGGTGTTCCATCGAGCCCTCCAGCACGATGGTCACCGTCTCCATCCCCCGATGGGGATGGGTCGGGAAGCCGGCGGGCGGGGAGAACCAGTCCTCGGCCAGCATCAGGAACGGGGAGTGCTCGGCGAAGTCCTCGGGCGGCACCACCATGCGGTTGGCGTGGGTGGGGGCGCTGCGGCCGGGAGGCTGGGCTGGCGTTATCCGCCGGACGGGTCTTTCCATGACCTGGATATGGGACGCGAGCGGGTTCTTGCCCAGCCCTTTGCAAGTTGGATCGCCCTGTTACATACCTTGCCAAAACCTACCCAGGGAGACGTCCGGCATGTCCGATGCAGGCACATTCGACTACATCATCGTCGGTGCGGGCAGCGCCGGCTGCGTGCTCGCCAACCGGCTGTCGGCCGATCCCAAGACCCGGGTCCTGCTGCTGGAAGCCGGCGGCGACGACCGGCCGACCAGGGAGCTCAAGCAGTTCTGGTCGAACATCCTGATCCATACCCCGATCGGGTTTGGGAAGACGCTCAACGACAAGAACGTCAACTGGATGTACGAGACCGAGGCGGACCCCGGCAGCGGCGGGCGGACCCACAAGTGGCCCAAGGGCAAGGTCCTGGGCGGCTCGTCCTCGATCAACGGCCTGCTCTACATCCGCGGCCAGGCGGCCGACTACGACGGCTGGCGCCAGTCGGGGTGCGAGGGCTGGTCCTACGACGACGTGCTGCCCTACTTCCGCAAGGCCCAGCATCAGGAACGCGGCGAGGACGAGTGGCACTCCGTCGGCGGCCCGCTCAATGTCTCGGACATCACCGAGCAGCATCCGATTTCGGCCGCCGAGCTGGAGGCCTGTGTCCAGGCCGGGATCCCGCTGTCCAAGGACATCAACACCGGCGACCAGGAAGGCGTCTCCTGGTTCCAGTTCACCATCAAGAACGGCCAGCGCCACTCCGCGGCGGTGGCCTATCTCCACCAGGCGATGAAGCGGCCGAACCTCAAGGTCGAGAAGTGGGCCCACGCCACCCGCGTCCTGTTCGAGGGCAAGCGCGCGGCGGGCGTGGAGTTCATCCAGAAGGGCGCCAGGCGCACCGCCCGCGCCAACGCCGAGGTGATCCTGGCGGCCGGCTCGGTGGCCTCGCCGCAGCTGCTGGAGGTGTCGGGCGTCGGCCAGGGCGCGGTGCTGCAGAACGCCGGCGTCGCCCTGCTACACGAGTCCAAGGGCGTCGGCGAGAACATGCAGGACCACTACATGCTTGGCTGCCAGTGGCGGCTGAAGCCGGAGTGCGCGTCGGTCAATGAACTGTCCCATGGCCCGATGCTGGCGGCCGAGGTGCTGAAGTACCTGGTGGCGCGCAAGGGCCTCCTGAGCTTTGCGGTGGCCCACACCGTGGCCTTCGCCAAGACCCGGCGGGACCTGGCCCATCCGGACGTGCAGCTGCACATGATGGCCGCCAGCATGGACCTGGACGTGCTGGCCAGGACTTCGGCCCTGCAGCTGGAAAAGCAGCCCGGCATTACCTGCAACCCCTGCCAGCTGAGGCCGGAGTCGCGCGGGCACATCCACATCAAGTCGCCGGACGCGGAGGTCTATCCCTCGATCGCGCCCAACTACCTGGCCGATCCCCTCGACCAGGAGGTGGCGGTGGCCAGCCTGAAGCTGGTCCGCAAGGTAATCAGCCAGCGGGCCCTGGCGCCCTTCATGGAGTCCACGGCCGACCCCTTCGGCGACACCGACGAGCAGATGCTGGGCTATGCGCGGGTGGCGGGCGCCACGCTCTATCACCCGATCGGCACCTGCAAGATGGGCCACGATCCGATGGCGGTGGTCGACCCCCAGCTGCGGGTGATCGGCGTCGAGGGCCTGCGCGTCGTTGACGCCTCGGTCATGCCGCGGATCACCTCGGGCAACACCAACGCCCCCACCATCATGATCGCCGAAAAGGCCGCCGACATGATCCTTGGCAAGGACGCCGTGGCCGCGGCGGCGTAGGGCGGGTCTACATCCCGATCTTCTCGCCCGTCGCCGTCACGATGGAGGTGACGTAGCCGCCTTCGGAGCCGTCGCGTTCGGGGGCGATGTTGATGGTGATCTGGTCGCCGATCTTGACCTTCCCGGGCCGCCAGCCGCCCCGGTACATGTTGTTGAGGCTGTGGCCCTCGAAGCCGATGTCGTGATTGCCCTTGGCGTCGGTCACCACCAGCATCAGGCGCAGGTGCGGGTTCATGGCGGTGAATTCCTTGACCACGCCCTTCACCTGGACCGACTTGGTGAAGTCGAACATGGCCGCCGAGTGGTGGGCCAGGGCCTGGGGCGCACAGGCGGCGAACAGTGCGATGGCCGCCAGGGCGGCGCCGGTCTTCCTCATGATCTGGGTTCCCTTGATCACTTCGTGGCGGCCTTGGCCTTGAGCTGCTCCACATAGTCGAGCCAGGCCGGTTCGTTGCACTCGTAGGGCAGCAGATGCCCGTTGGGGACCACAGCCCACTTCTTCTGGGTGGTCACCGGCTGGGTGTAGAAGCCGGGGTCGGTCATGGTCATGTCGGCGATCAGCATCTTGCCGCCCTTGGGGTCCTTGGCCAGATGATAGCGCTCGATGACGCGGGCCTGGTCGCTGTGGGCGTAGCGCTGGTCGACCTGTTCCTTGAGGCTGGTGGTCTCCACCACCAGGGTGTCGCCTTCCCAATGGCCGAAGGAATAGCCGTTGCGGTCGGGGACCCGGTCGCCCTCCGCGATCTCGCGGCCGGCCAGGTAGATCCGCCGGATCTCGGCGTGGGCCTCGTAGACCACCGTGATCTGCTCGGGCCGCTGGACGATCTCCATGGGATAGCCGCCCGAGCTCAGCATCGAGCCCGGCATGCCCGCGCCCAGGCAGTGGCCGCTGGGGCCGTCGAGGTTGGGGGCCATCAGGGCGTTGTACTGATCGACCTTGGCCTTGGCGTCGGGGAGGAACGGCAGCGCCGGCTGCGGACCGCGCGCGAAGGGCGACTGGCCGGGTTCGACGTACCAGGTCCACACCCCGGTGAAATCGGGATGAGTGGTCGCGGCGACGGCGGGGCTGAGGCCCGTGCAGGCCAGGGCCGCGGCCAGCAGCAGTGACTTCAGCCTTGTGTGAGGCTCCCTCGGCATGCGCGCCCTCCCTGGCGTCGTTTGTATCTCCGGCGATTCCCAGCGCACATGGACGGCGAATGCAATGACGGAGTTGGCGATGGCAGGTCGGGGCGCCTATGCGGCCTATCCTTCGCTGAAGGGCAGGGGCGTGTTCGTCATCGGCGGCGCCACCGGCATCGGCGCGGCCTTGGACGAGGCCTTCCACGGTCAGGGCGCCCGGGTCGGGTTCATCGACATCGACGAGGCGGCCGGGCGGGCGCTCTGCGACCGGCAGACTGGCGCATGGTTCCAGCGCTACGACGTCAGGGATGCGACGGCCCTTGCGGCCAGCGTTCGCGCTGCAGCTGACGCGCTCGGAACCCTGGCTCTGCTGGTCAACAACGTCTCTGATGACACGCGCCATCAGGCGGCGACCCTGACGCCGGAGGCCTGGAGAGCGGCCCTGTCGGTGAACCTGGACCCGGCCTTCATCGCGTCCCAGGCCGCCTATCCCCTTCTGCAGGCGACCGGCGGTGGGGCGATCATCAACCTCGGTTCCATCAACGCCATCCTGGGACCGCCCGACATGGCCGCCTATGTGGCCGCCAAGGACGCCGTCGCGGCCCTGACCAAGGCCCTGGGGCGCGAATGGGGATCCGACAACATCCGGGTCAACGCCATCGCCCCCGGCTGGGTGGTGACGGCGCGCCAGCTCGAACTCTGGCTCACGCCCGAGGCCGAGGCCGCCTGGATGGAACAGGTCTCGCTCAAGCGCCGCATCCAGCTCGAGGACGTGGCCCGGCTGGCCCTGTTCCTGGCCGCGGACGACAGCGCGATGATCACCGGCCAGACCCTGGTGATCGACGGCGGCCGGACCTGATGGCGGCGCCGGCCCTTCTGGCCTGCGACTGGGGCAACACCCGCCTTCGCGCCTGGTCGCTCGACGCGGCGGGAAAGGTGCTGGACCGGCGGAGCTTCGATCTCGGGGTCCTGTCCCTGGCGCCGGGCGAGGCGGGCAAGGTGTTCGAGACCGTCGTGCGGCCCGCCCTGGGCGCGGAGACCTCGCCGGCCATCCTCTGCGGCGGCGTCGGCTCCAACATCGGCTGGCGGACTGTCCCCTATGTCGACTGCCCTGCGGACATCGAGGCCGTCGCCGCCGGCCTGATGGCCGTGAGGAATGGCGGCGCCCCGACCTGGATCGTTCCGGGCGTAAGGGGGCCGGGTCTTGCCGGCGACGTCGACGTGATGCGAGGGGAGGAGACCCAGGTGTTCGGCTGGCTGACACAGGATCGCGCGAGCCGAGCGGGCCGGCAAGTGATCTGCCATCCCGGCACCCATGGGAAGTGGATCCTGGTGGAGGACGGCCGCATCGCTCGCTTCATCAGCTTCATGACCGGAGAACTGTTCTCGGTGCTCACCCGCCACAGCGTCCTCAAGAGCCAGGCGACGGTCGATGACGATGAGGCCTTTGCGGCGGGTCTCGACGCTGCGGGCGACGGCGGGGCGCTGGCCGCGCGCCTGTTCTCCACCCGGTCGCGCGTGGTGGGCAGCGGAGCGTCCCCGGCGACCATGCCGTCCTATCTGTCGGGTGTTCTGATCGGGTCGGAGGTCGCTGCAGCGCCGGACGCCCTGGGCGTGGACTCGTCCGAGCCGGTGGCCCTGCTGGGTGAACCCGAACTCTGCGCCCTCTACTGGCGCGCCCTGGAGCGGCGAGGCGTCGCCGTCTCAATCCACGACGGCGAACCGGCGGCCGTGGCGGGGCTCCGGGCCATCCATCGCCTGGCGACAGGGTAAACGAAAGGTTTCCGACTGGCCCGCTTCCTGCGTCGGGAAGCCGACATCGCTCTGAATCGGCCCAGTCATGACCCAAATAGGGACCCGCAGTTTCGACAGCCCCGACCCGCGCAAGCTGGGGGACGAAGCGCCCGAGCGCATCGCCGAGCACTATCTGATGGAAGCTCGCATGCGCCGCCGGATCCTCGGCGCGGAGCCGTCTGAACGGTCCGGCCTCTACGCCCGCGCCTATGAGGCCATCGTCGGCCGTACGCTCTCCAGCCCGCCGGAAGCCCAGGAGGCCGAGGCGCTGCGCCGTCGCCGTCAGGTGGCCGGCCAGATCAAGGCGCTGAAGCCCTATCTGAAGGCCTCGTCCCGCGTGCTCGAGATCGGGCCCGGCGACGGCCAGCTTTCCATCGCTCTGTGCGACATGGCCGCGGCGGTGACGGCCGTCGACGTGCGCGACGAGCTCGCCGCCCAGCCTGACCTGCCGACGAATCTGGAGCTCATCGTCTCCGACGGCGCCGTGCCCATCGTGGAGCCGCGCGCGTATGATGTGGCGATCACCGACCAGTTGCTCGAGCACCTGCATCCCGAAGACGTTGAAGCCGTGCTCGAGGCCGTGTGGGCGGCGCTCCGCCCTGGGGGCCTGTTCGTGGTGCTGACGCCCAATCGGCTGCTGGGTCCTCATGACATCAGCCGCTTCTATGATCACGACGAGGCACGCGGCCTGCATCTGCACGAGTTCAGCTTCGCGGAGCTGTGCTCGCTGTTGCGGACGGCCGGGTTCGCGCGGGTCGGGCCTGTGGCGGGAGGCGGAAGCCACTGGATCCGCTCTTCGACAACCCTGGTGAAGGGCATGGAAGCCACGCTCGGGGCGCTGCCGTCGTCCGTGCGCAGAGGCCTTGTCCGCGCGCCGGCCGTGCGCGCCGCCCTGAACTCGATGCTGGGCGTCCGGGCCCTCGCCTGGAAAGCCTGACGCTCCGTCAACGGGCCCGCTTAGACTTCGAGCGCGGCCTCGCGCTTGAGCCAGGCGCGCTCCTCGCCCACCCACGGCACGTTGTCTCCGCGCCAGATGTCGACGAACAGGGTCTTCAGCCGCCACTCGCCGTCGGCCTCCCGGGCGGCAAGGGCGTCCCATGTCCCGAGACCGAACACGAAGTTCTCCTGAGTGAAGACGTCGTGTTGCAGGATCGACCAGAACGCCTTGATACGCACGCCATCGCCTTCAGGAGTCATCAGCACCTGGCTCATGCGGTGCTGGCGGCCGAGGTAGTTGTTGGCGTGGTTGTACCAGAGGAGGTCGGTGAGCTTGCGGATGCCCTCGCGGCCCTCGCACCGGCCAGGCGGATCGTGCTCGATCCAGCCGTCCTCGGCGAAGCAATCGACGTAGCCTTCCAGGTCGCCGGTATCCAGGGCCCAGGCATAGCGGGCGATGAGGTCGCCGACCTCGGCGCGGTCTTCGAGGGAAAGCCTGGGCCTCATCGGCTGATCCATGTGCGCATGCCTGTCGTATAAGAATGGCAGCTTAAAGGTGCTGGCCCGATCCGTGCAATGCTGGGCCGGAGCCTGCCTCGAGCGGGCCGCACGACCTTGTAGCAAGCGCGTCGATCACTCCACTGGGGAACTGGATTTTTCTGGAGTTAATTGATGTTAAACAAGGTAATATGCGGCTCGGTCGGGTCAGCAGCTCTGCTGCGGGGGAGGGGAGCGTCCAATGGTGGACGCAATCTCTGCACCGTGATTGCCGTTCCATAGTGGGTCGTTGAACATGTCGATTGGCGAACTTAACGCAGACGGTGTCCTGCTGTATTACAGCGGACCGATTCAGAACACCATCAACGGAACGGCGGCAGCGGAGGTGCTTAACGGCACCGTCCAGAATGACGCCATAAACAACACCGGCAGCAACGCCAATGACACCATGTATGGTGGTCTGGGCGATGACATCTATTATGTCTATTCCAACGGCGAACAGATCGTCGAAAACTCAGGCGAAGGGGTCGATACGATCCTTTCTACGCTGAACTACGTTCTGCCGGCCAACGTCGAGAACCTGCTGCTGTTCGGCTCGAAATGGGGCATCGGCAACGCGCTCGACAACATCCTCGTCGGCAATGGCAACGGCCTTCAGCTGCTCGACGGCAAGGGCGGCAACGACGTCCTGATCGCCAGCAACAAGGCCGACGTGTTCGTGATGGAGCTCGGCGGCGGGCACGACGCGATCATCGGCTTCAAGACCAGCATGGACGTCGCTCGCCTGGACGGCTCGGGCTTCACCACCTACGCCCAGGTGCAGCAGCACCTGACCCAGGTCGGCTCGGACGTCGCCCTGACCTACAACACGGGCGAAGAGCTGCTGTTCCGGAACCATCAGGTCTCGGACTTCAGCGTCAAGAATTTCGCCTTCACGATGGACACGTCGCGTCTGCAGATGACGTTCGACGACGAGTTCAACACGCTCAGCCTGTTCAAGCAGGGCGGCACTTGGTGGACCGAGAACGGCACCAACAACCAGGTGGGCGACCACACCCTCACCCAGAACGGTGAGAAGGAAATCTACGTCTATCCGGGCTTCGCGGGTACGGGCACGACCGATCTTGGCCTCAACCCGTTCTCGATCAACAACGGCGTGCTCAGCATCACGGCCAGCCGGGTGCCGCTGCAGGATCAGTCCGCCCTGTGGAACTACAAGTTCATGTCCGGGATGTTGACCACCAAGTCGACATTCACCCAGACCTACGGCTACTTCGAAGCCCGGGTGAAGGGCCCCGTGGGCACCGGCCTCTGGCCGGCGTTCTGGCTGCAGTCGGCCGATCCGAACGTTGCGCAGTTCGAGTCCGACATTTTCGAGGCCCTGGGCCAGGAGCCCAGCACGGTCCACCAGGTGGTGCACACCAAGGACCCGAACCGCCCGACCTCGACCCTCAATCAGTACTTCCTCGACACGCCCGACCAGTTCCACACCTACGGGTTCAAGTGGGACGCCAACTATCTGGTCTGGTACGTGGACGGCCAGGAAAGCTTCCGCCTGACCACGCCCTCGGACATGCACAGCCGGGCGTTCATCGAGCTGAACCTCGCCGTCGGCGGCTTCTGGGCGACCAATCCCACCAACCAGACCCCGTTCCCCAGCTCCTTCCAGGTCGATTACGTGCGGGCCTACCAGTTGGCCGATCAGGCGCCGACCGCTGTGGCGGACTCATTCCTCGCCAACCAGGACAAGGTGCTTACGGTCGATGCCGCCCATGGCCTGACGGTCAACGACACCGACCCGGACGTCACCGACCAGCCCTGGCTGGCGCCTGTGCTGGTGACCGGTCCGGCGCACGGGACGGTCGTGCTCAATATCGACGGGTCGTTCAGCTACACGCCCACCGCCGGCTACTATGGCGCCGACAGCTTCACCTACGCCGCGTCCGATGGCCTGCAGCAATCGGCCCCGGTGACGGTCAACCTGAC
>FTHI01001271.1_pt1 | contig 11326 bp, 8 predicted proteins | sample 1640891 | NCBI WGS metagenome assembly FTHI01 (sample SAMEA3914788, study PRJEB12502) | metagenome | biome: forest; material: soil | place: Canada | collected 2011-07-03 | depth 0.1 m
CCATCTTCAGCAGCGGATAGGTGTCGAAGTTGCCTTCGACCGGCCCACCGTCCTTGATCGTGATCTCGCCATAGAGCGCCGCGGTCAGGCCGAAGATCACGCCGCCTTCGATCTGCTGCTCGATGGTGTTGGGATTGGCCGCGTGGTGGCAGTCCACCACTGCCACGATCCTGTCGACCTTCAGCTGGCCGTCCGGACCGATGGTGACCTCGGCCACCTGGCCGGTGACCGTGCCGTAGGTCTCCACGATCGCCATGCCGCGCCCGCGCCCGGCCGCCAGCGGCTTACCCCAGTCGCCCTTGGCCGCCATCATGTCGAGCACGCCAATGTAGTCGGGGCGGTCCAGCATGGCGCGGCGGAAGGCATAGGGATCCTGGCCGGCGGCGTGGGCCATCTCGTCGATGAAGCTTTCCAGGAAGAAGGTGTTCTGGGACGCCCCGACACTGCGCCAGAAGCCCACCGGCACGTGGGCGTTCTTCAGCACCACGGCCGTCGACTGGGCGGGGATCTTGTAGGCGTGGGTGGCCAGCACCTCGACCGCCATGGGCTCTACCGGGGCGGGGAAGGGCTTGCCGGTCAGAGACGCGATCAGGGACCCGACGGCGACCTTGCAGTCCAGCGCCGACGCCTTGCCGTCCTGGATCGCGGCCTGGAAGCGGACCGCGGCCTGGGGCCGGTAGCGGTCGCGGCGGATGTCCTGCTCGCGGCTCCAGATCAGCTTGACCGGCCGGCCTGCCACCTTGGCCACGGCGATGGCGTGGACCAGTTCGTCGTGCAGGCTCCGCCGCCCGAAGCCGCCGCCAACGAACTGGTTGTGCACATACACATTGGCCGGCGCGACGCCACTCTCGCGCGCCGCCAGGGTCAGCACGTCGATCGGCGACTGGGTGCCGATCCACACATCCACCCGGTCGGGCTGCAGATGGACGGTGGCGTTCATCGGCTCCATCGGCGCGTGGGCGAGGTAGGGGACCTCGTATGAGGCCTCGACCAGCTTGGCGCCGGGGGCGGCGAGCGTCGCGTCGGCGTCGCCCAGCTTGCGGGCGCTGATCAGGGGGCCGTCCAGGGCGTCGCGATAGGCCTTGGCCAGCTGAACGCCGTCGACGGTGGCGTTGGCGCCCGGCGCCCACTTGGGACTCAGCGCCGCTAGCCCGGCTTTGGCGCGCCAGTAGCGGTCGGCGACCACGGCCACCGCGTCGTCCATCTTCACCACGGCGATCACGCCGCGCAGGCCCATGGCCGGCGCCTCGTCGACGCTGGCCAGCTTGCCGCCGAACTCGGGGCACGAGACCACGGCGGCGTAGACCATCCCCGGGACCTTGGCGTCGATGCCGAACTGGGCCGAGCCGTCGAGCTTGGGCGGGGTGTCCAGCCGCGGGGTCCACTTGCCCACCAGGGTGTACTGGTCGGGCGTCTTGATCGCCGGCTCCTTGGCCAGGGCGACCTTGGCCGCGTCGCCGCAGAGGGCGCCGAAGTCGAGCTTGCGCCCGGTGGCCGCGTGGGTGACCTGGCCGCCGCCACAGCCGCAGGCCCCGGCCTCCACGCCCCAGCGGGCGGCGGCCGCCTGCACCAGCCGGGCCCGGGCGCTGGCTCCGGCCTGCTGCATCATCGTCACCGACGAGCGCACGCCCTGGCTGCCCACCGTGCGCTGGCCGCCATAGACGTTCTTCTCCTTCAGGTTCCGGTTGGCCGAGGCGTACTCCATCCGCACTTTCGACCAGTCGCAGCCCAGCTCCTCGGCCATCAGCATGGCCAGGGCCGTGGCGGTGCCCTGGCCCATCTCGGAGTGGGCCAGGCGCACCAGCACTGAATTGTCCGGGTCGATCACCAGCCAGGCGCCGAGCTCCTGGGGCGGAGAGGTTTCGGCGGAGGCGAGGGTGGTTTCCTTGGCGAGGGCGAACCCCGGCAGGGAGACGCCGACGGCGAGCCCTCCGGCGGCCGAAAGGGTCGCAGCGATGACGGCGCGGCGGCTGAGGCGGGTGCTGTTCATGGCGCTCACGCCTTCCTGCCAGCGGCGATGGCCGCGGCGCGGTGAATGGCCTTCCTGATGCGCGGATAGGTCCCGCAGCGGCAGAGGTTGGTGATCTGCTCGTCGATGTCGGCGTCGGTGGGCTGGGGATGGGTCTTCAGGAACGCCGCCGCGGCCATGATCTGGCCCGACTGGCAATAGCCGCACTGGGGCACGTCCTCGGCAAGCCAGGCCTGCTGCACCGGATGGCGCCCGTCCTTGGACAGGCCTTCGATGGTGGTGATCTCATGCCCGGCCACGGCGCTGACCGGAATCACGCAGCTGCGCTGGGCGGTCCCGTCGATCTGCACCGTGCAGGCCCCGCACTGGGCGATCCCGCACCCGAACTTGGTCCCGGTGAGCCCCAGCTCGTCCCTGAGCACCCACAACAGCGGCGCCTCAGGCTCCACATCCAGCACCCGCTTCCTGCCATTCACCGAGATCGTGATCATGAGCGCCTCCCGAAGCTGCCGGCCGGCGCGAAGGTTACGCCCGATGGGGGGCGGGCGTCACCACCCCCATCGTCATCCTCGGGCTTGTCCCGAGGACCCATGCACACCGCGCCATCCGGAAGGGAACAGTAGGGGCCGCCAGTACGGCGTCAGGTTCGTCCGCTGCGTGTTCATGGGTCCTCGGGACAAGCCCGGGGATGACGAAAATTGGGGGCTTCCCCCGATCGCTCCGCGAACGCCGTCCTCACCCAGGGTAGTCCAGCTTCGGATACCAGTCGCCGCCGCGCCCTTCCGGGGTCGAGTCCAGCACCATCCACAGCGGCGCGGGGTCGGGGGCGCCGCGGGGGTCCTGGCCGGGGTCGGCGGTGGAGCCGGTCATTTCGCCGGACCAGAAATGGCGGATGGCCCCGTCGCGACGGGTGAAGACGTTGAAGGCCGGGATCTCCGACCCATCGGGCAGGAGGCCAAAATAGTCGCGGGAATAGGCGCCATTGAGGTCGGTGTAGAGGCGAAGGTCCTTCCACCCACGCTCCTGCTTCCACGCCTTCAGCCGTTCGATCGGCGAGCGCGCCACGACCACAAGCGAGATGCGCTGACCGATGTCGGCGGCGTTGCCTTCCCAGGCGCCCAGCAGGTTCGTGCACATGGGGCAGGGACGGGGCCGCTCGGGCCCGAACATGTAGCTGTAGACCGCCAGCGTCTGCTTGGCCCCGAACAGGCCGGCGAAGTCGGTGGGGCCGTCTTCGCCCTCGAAGTGGTAGTCGCCTTTCACCTCGCCGCCGGGCGGCAGGTCGCGGCGCTGCGCCGCCACACGCTCGAGATGGCGACGCAGCTCGATCTCTTCGGCGAGCAGGGCGGTGCGGGCGGCGCGGTATTCGGCGCTTTCGTTGGGGAACCGGACGGGGTTGTCGCGGGCCAGCCTGGCGGCGGGGGCCAGGGTCTCGGTCTTGGCGTCCATCGGGCGATCCTCGGGTCAAAGAGAAGGGAACCGGCCAGGGCGACGTCCGGTTCCCCGCCGAGACATGACCTGGGCGCGCCTGAATCAGCTCAGATAGGCGCCACGCCCATACGGAGGTCGTCATGGACACCGAAACACGCGCCGAGCTTCTGACGCTCCGGGCGCTGCTGCTGCTCACCCTCGGCGAGCTGGCCAACCTCAGGCCCGACACCGACTCCTTCCTCACCGGCGCACGCAACGAGCTGGTCCGCGCGCTCAGCGGCGTGCGCGTAGAGCCCGAGGCGGCCCAGGACGCCGTGCGCGCCCGCGCCGTGGCCTTCGCCAGGGACTGGTTCACCCACATCCACTTCAAGGACGACGACAGCCCGGCGCCCTATTGAGGGGCGGAACGATCTTTCCCGACCGCCATTCGGCCGCTGTGACGCCCATGATCAATCGCCGCCAGGTCATCGCAACCGCCGCCGCCGGGATCGGCATGGGCGCTTCGTCCAGGCCGGCGTCCGACGCGGCCGCTTTGAATCGCCTGCTGAACCAGATCTCCGAGGCGCTGCTTGTCGAGTACCCGGACGACGCCACCTTCCTCGGCCTGGACACGGGCCCTCGGGCGGCGCTGCACGGCGAGATCACCGACCGGTCGATCGCCGGCGACGCGGCGCGGGCGGCCTCCTGCGCCGCGCGGCTGAGGGCGCTGCGGGCCTTCGATGGTTCGCGCCTGAGGGGGCTCGACGCTATCAACCTGAAAGCCGTGACCTACGCCCACGAATTGGCCGACGAGGGCTATCGCCGCTTTGCCTATGGCGACAATTCGGTGCTGAACCTCTGGCAGGCGGAGAGCTGCACGCCCTATGTCGTGAACCAGGGCTCGGGCTGGTTCACGACGCTCCCGGACTTCCTCGACAGCCTGCACAAGGTTGAGACCGCGGCGGACGCGGAGGCCTATCTCGATCGCCTCAAGGCCTTCGCCACAGGCCTGGACGGCGAGACCGAGCGGATGCGGCGCGACGCCGGCCTGGGGGTTGTGGCGCCGGACTTCATCCTCGACACCACCCTGAAGCAGATGACCGGCTTCCGAGGCCGGCCGGTGGACGACTGGGGGCTGGTGGACTCCCTTGCGCGGCGCACCGGCAAGGCCGCTATTCCCGGCGACTGGAAGGGCCGCGCCGAGCGGATCTGCGCGGCGGACGTGGGCCCGGCTCTCGACCGCCAGATCGCGGCGCTTAAGGTCCTGCGCGCCCGGGCCACCTCGGACGCCGGGTGCTGGAAACTGCCCGACGGCGACGCCTATTACCGCTGGCAGCTGAAGGCCGGCACGACCGCGACGCTGACGCCGGACGAGGTCCATCGGCTGGGCCTTGAGCAGGTGAAGGCGCTCGACGACCGGATGCACCGGCTGCTGAGCGCCCTGGGCCTGACCCAGGGCGGCGTGGGCGAGCGGATGTTCGCATTGAGCAAGGAACCGCGGTTCCTGTTCGCCGACTCCGACGCCGGCCGGGCCGAGCTGCTGGCCTATCTCAACGGCGTGATGGCCAGGATCCGTCCGCGACTGCCGCGGGCCTTCAGCCAGCGCCACAAGTCGGACATGGTGATCAAGCGCGTGCCGTCCGAGATCGAGACCGGCGCGCCTGACGGCTATGAGCAGGACGGGCCGATCGACGGCAGCCGGCCGGCGACCTACTACATCAACCTCCGCGACATGGGGAACTGGCCGAGGTTCACCCTGCCGACCCTCTGCTTCCATGAGGGCGTACCGGGCCACGTGCTGCAGGGGACCTACGCCCATCAGCAGCCGCCGATCCGCAACCAGCTGATGTTCAACGCCTATGTGGAGGGCTGGGCCCTGCACGCCGAGCAGCTCGCCGACGAGCTGGGGATGTACGATGGCGACCCGTTCGGCCAGCTGGGCTATCTGCAGTCGATCCAGCTGCGCGCCTGCCGCCTGGTGATCGATACAGGGCTGCACGCCAAACGCTGGACCCGCCAGCAGGGGGTCGACTATCTGGTGAAGACCAATGGCGCCCTGGTCGACCAGGCGTTCGGCGAGGTCGACCGTTACTGCTCATGGCCCGGCCAGGCCTGCGGCTACCAGGTTGGCCACCTGCGCATCGAGGCGCTTCGAAGCCGGGCTAGGCGCGCGCTGGGCCGCCGGTTCGACCTGCGCGCCTTCCATGACGCTGTGCTGACTGCGGGCAGCGTGCCGCTGACGCTGCTGGACGAAGTGATCGACGGGCACATCCGGGAGCGGGGCGGCGGTTCCGTCCGGCGCGTCCGACGCGTATGATGCCCACCGTCATGTCCACGCGCAGTCTGCTCCTGCTGATCGCCGTCGCGCTTCTCGCCGGGGCCGCCCGCGCCGAGACGCCGCCCAGGCCCGCCACCGTCTGGACCCCGCCCGCCATGTCGCGAATCAGCGACCTCAACGCGGCGGTCCTGCCGTCCGCCCAGACGCCCGCCAATACGGGGTTCGCCAAGACTGCGGTCGATCACACCTTCGCCCAGGCCGGCGTGGTCGGATCGCTGGGCTACCTCTGCGGCATCGACAAGGTCCAGCCCCGCTACGACGCCGGCGGCCCCGCCTCCACCTACGGCCGGGCAGGAACGTTCCTGGGGGCGAAGGTGAGCTACGCGTTCTGAACGAGGGGAGGGGAGCGAGGGGAGAGATTGACTCCCGCGCCTCCGCTCATATCTTCCGCCCGTCCGTGTGACTGGCGTCGAGGTGGAGCACCACCGGGGAGCACGGGTCCGACAGCCGCACGCCTGGGCGTTAGTCTTCGATCTGGAGATCGCCCATGGCTGCGCCCGCATTCCCTCCTGCCCCCGACGCCGTTTCCGTCAAACGCGCACTCATTTCGGTCTCCGACAAGACCGGGCTGATCGAAACCGCCCGGGCCCTGGCGGACATGGGCGTGGAGCTGATTTCCACCGGCGGCACCCGCTCGGCCATCGCAGCGGCCGGCCAGCCGGTGAAGGATGTCTCGGACCTGACCGGCTTTCCCGAGACGATGGACGGGCGGGTGAAGACCCTGCACCCCGTCGTCCATGGCGGCCTGCTGGGGGTGCGCGATGCGCCCGAGCACGCCGCCGCCATGACCGCGCACGGCATCGGCGGCATCGACCTCCTCTATGTGAACCTCTACCCTTTCGAGGCTACCGTCGCCCGGGGCGCGGGCTTCGACGAGTGCGTCGAGAACATCGACATCGGCGGGCCGGCGATGATCCGCTCGGCGGCGAAGAACCACGCCTACGTCGCGGTCTGCACGGCGCCTGAAGACATGGCCGAGGTGCTGGCTGCGTTGAAGGCCAAAGGCTCAACGCCGCTGGAGCTGCGCCGCAGGCTGGCGGCCAGGGCCTATGCCCGCACGGCGTCCTACGATTCGGCGATCTCGACCTGGTTCGCGGGACAGGTCGGCGAGGCTTGGCCCGAGCGGAAGACCATCTCCGGGACCCTGGCCCAGACCATGCGATACGGCGAGAACCCGCATCAGGCGGCCGCCTTCTATCGCACGGGCGTGGCGCGGCCGGGCGTCGCCACCGCCCGCCAGCTGCAGGGCAAGGAGCTCAGCTTCAACAACGTCGGCGACACCGACGCGGCCTATGAACTGGTGGCCGAGTTCGACCCCGCCGCCGTCGCGGCCGTGGCGATCATCAAGCACGCCAACCCCTGCGGCGTGGCTTTGGGGGCCGACCTGAAGAGCGCCTACGAGCGCGCCCTGCAGTGCGACCCGGTCTCGGCCTTCGGCGGCATCGTGGCGGTCAACTGCAAGCTGGACGCGGCCGCGGCGCACGAGATCGTCAAGGTTTTCACCGAGGTGGTGATCGCCCCCGACGCGGATGAGGAAGCCATCGCCGTCTTCGCCGACAGGAAGAACCTGCGCCTGTTGGTGGCGGGCGGGCTGCCGGACGCCCTGGCCCGGGGCCAGACGTTCCGCTCCGTGGCCGGCGGGTTCCTGGTGCAGACCCGCGACGACGCCCGCATCACGGCCGCGGACCTGAAGATCGTGACCAGGCGCGCGCCCACCGATCAGGAGGTGCGCGACATGCTGTTCGCCTTCACCGTGGCCAAGCACGTGAAGTCCAACGCCGTGGTGTTCGCCAGGGACGGCCAGACCGCCGGCATCGGCGCGGGCCAGATGAACCGGCGCGACTCCGCCCGGATCGCCGCCCTCCGCGCCGCCGAGGCGGCCGAGACTGCGGGCCTGCCGCGTTCATTGGCCGAGGGCTCGGCCTGCGCCTCGGAAGCCTTCTTCCCCTTCGCCGACGGCCTGATCCAGGCGGCCGAGGCCGGGGCCACGGCGGTGATCCAGCCAGGCGGCTCCATGCGCGACGAAGAGGTGATCGCCGCCGCCAATGAGCGCGGCGTGGCCATGGCGTTTACGGGGGTGCGGGTGTTCAGGCATTGATGGGGCAATGGACACGCTGGCCGGTCGCTGGGAACAGCTGAAGTCGTTCGTGAAGGTGGTCGGGCCCGAGGGGCTCAGGCCCACGGTGCTGCTGTTCCACGGCTGCGGCGGGCTGGGCATATTCCAGGACGACTACGCCAAGGCGGCGGCTGAGCTCGGCGTGCGCGCAGTGATCGTCGACTCGTTTGGCCCACGCGGTTGGAGCGATGCGTTCGCCACGCTGTTCGTCTGCCCGGGCGTACTGCTCTGGGGCCGCGTGCGGGCGGGAGACGTGCTGGCGGCCGCCTATGGCGCGGTCCGCGACTTGGACGCCGATCCCGACCGGCTGGTCCTGGCGGGCTGGAGTCACGGCGGCTGGTCGATCATGGACCTGATGACCATGCCGCTCACGTCGCCCGGAGAGGCGGGCCTGAAGGATCCCACGCCCGCGCCGCTGGACGGGCTGAGAGGCCTGTTCCTGGCCTATCCCTATGGCGGGGTCGCCACCCTCAGCCGTCGGGGCTGGGTGCGGACGCCGCGCGTGCTGGGCGTCCTGGCCGAGCGCGACATGGTGACCACGTCGCGGGACGCCTCCCGGATCTATGAGGCTGTTCGTGGCTCGGGGTCTGTGGTTGACGTCTGGTCGGTCGCCGGGGCGTCGCACGCATTCGACGAATACGATTCGCCCATGGCCTGGCTGCGCTACAAGCCGGACCTGGCGGCGGAGGCCATGAGCAGATTCAGGGCCTTCCTGGCCGAGACGGTTGTGGCCGCTTGACGGTGTGGGCCGCGGAAGCGAAGGTCCGTTGAAGATTCAATGATGCCGCGTCGCGACCGGGGGGGTCCGGGGCCGCGTCACAGGGGGCGCCCGCGCCGGTGACAACTAATCCAACCAGAGGCGCCTTGGCCGAGATGCTCTGGCCGCTCGACACACTCGAGCGGCGCTGGGACATGCTGGCGCCGCACGTGCGCTGCTTCGGCCCACCGGGCGACGAACCACGGCCAGCGGTGCTGCTGTTCCACGGCTGCGCCGGCGTACGGCCTCACATCGACACCTACGCCGAGGCGGCCGCCCAGGAAGGCTTCCGCGCCTTCATGATCGACTCTTACGAGCCGCGGGGCTGGAGCCAGGGGTACGCCACCACCATGGTCTGCTCGGGAGCCATGTTCTGGGGTCGCGAGCGGGCCGGCGACGTGCTGGCCGCGGTCTGGGGCCTGGCGCAGGATCCGGGGGTCGACGCCTCCCGAATCGCTCTGGCCGGATGGAGCCACGGCTCCTGGTCGATCATGGACCTGATGACCATGGCGCTGGAGCGGCCCGGCGAGGCCAGTCTCGCCGATCCCAACGGCGATTGCCTGGCCGGGGTGAAGAGCCTGTTCCTGGTCTATCCCTACGGCGGGCCGGGCGCGCTCAGCCGTTCGCGGCCGTGGGTCCGTGCGCCGGAGACCTTTGGCGTCGTGGCCGAGAAGGATCACCTCACCGCCCAGGCCGACGCCCTGCGCATCTTCGACGCCCCGCGCCAGCACCGCCCCGACGTCAACGTCTGGATCGCCCCCGGCACCCACGCCTTCGACGCCCCCGGCCACGAAGGCTTCCCCTCTCCCATGCGCTACGACCCCGAGCTGGCGGAGGGATGCCTGGACCGGTACCTGAGCTTCCTGCACCGCACGCTGGACGGCCCACCGGCCGGGGTGATGGGGCAGCGGCGGGAGGCGTTGGAGGCGTAGGGGGCAGGCGCACCGGCGGGGCCAGTACACCCTGAGCCCCCTCCCCCCTCTGAGGGGAACTATCCGGTTGACGTACCATACACCAGATGTAGATAAGGGCGCTGACAGGCCGGCGCTGGACGGCTCTCCGGAAGGGGAGCCGCTTCCGGAAGTCGAGATCACGCCTGAGATGATCGAGGCGGGTGTCAAGGTGCTGTATTTGCGCTGGTTGGAGCTTTGCCACCCAACTCTGGAAACAAACCCGGAAGTGGCGCGCGCCATTTTTGGGGTGATGTTTCGAGCCATGAAATAATGTCGTCGTGAAGCTGTTTGAATAACAACATTTTTTGGCCGACACCTTTCAGAATTAGAATAAATTCATCAATAGAAATCGGAACTGCGCCAAGCGTTAGGTTCTGCTTATTGTCTAAAGAAATCCTAAGGTGCGCAACATTTCCATCTTCCGATACAGAGAGAGCGTCATGAATCGCCCTATTGCGAGAGTCTGTGATTGGGTGCATTCTGCCGTTTAAGTCTCTCAGCCGACATAACAGGTCATCGCTCCCTTCTCTTAATTGAAGGAGCGCTATGAGCGCCTTTATCCTTGCGGATGTAGAGGTAAGTTGAATTGTTATACAAGCGCCGACGGCTGGCGACAATTCGGCGACTCGCCATATAGACTGATCGATATAATGCTCTAACATGGAGTATGTTGATGATATCTGTCCTGACACCTTATAGAACGGCTCAAGCGCAGCGGCCATCGCGACCGACGCTTCTTCGTCTGGCGACGCCATGCTATTCCTTCTCCTATGGGTAAGCCGACAGACTCAGACCAGCGCCGCGACGCGTTGTTGCTAGCGCTACTGAAAACGCCCCCACAGCCACGCCCAAAGCGCGACCGTGGGGGGGAGCCTAAACCCACTTCAGGTGGAGTCGAGTCGGTCCTTCGCGAGCCGACGACGCAGCGCTAGGAGCTTCCGAGCCTTCTGCTTAAGCGTGCGCGGCCTTGGCAGGCTGTCGATACATCAGGCGCTTGCCCTTGGTGCCGCGTAGCAGTTCTTCAGCCCGCTCAACGTCCGTGACGCCGAGCGCTGAACGGGTGCCGTAGCGGAAATCGAACTCCGCGAGATAGCGGTGCAGATGGGCCTCGCTGATGTGGTGGAAGGTCCCGTAGACGCCGCGCTTCAGGATCGAGAAGTAGCCTTCAACCGTGTTGCTGTAGGCGTCGCCGCGAACGTATTCGTCCTTGCCGTGATCGACCATTTCGTGACGGGCGAACTCCTTGCCGATGTGCAGGTATTCGCCAGCCGTGTCCGTCATCAGGGCTGACTTGCGGCTGACGTGTTGGACGATGATCGGGCGAAGGGTCTTGCCGGTCACCTTGGCGATGTGGTGGGAACGCGCACGCCCGCCACGCTCAACCAGCGTGTGGACGATCGCCTTACCCATCCCGCCGATGTTCTTCGGGTTGCGCTTGCCGACGTGCTTGTTCTTTTCCTTGCCGCCGACGTAGGTCGTATCAGCCTCAACGAACTTGCCTTCCCCGCCCAGCGTCCCGCCGCCTGTGATGGTCGCGGCTTCACGCAGACGATGGAACAGGAACCACGCCGTTTCGTAGTTCGTGCCCATCAGCCGTTGCAGTTGAAGGGCGCTCATTCCCTTCTTGCTGGACGCCATGAAGTGAGCGGCCAGGACCCACTTGGACAGAGCAACGTGGGAGCGCTCCATGACCGTCCCCACGGTCACGGTGAAGGGCTTGCGGCAATCCTTGCACTTGTAGACGCCCGGCCTGGTGCTCGCGCCTTGCAGCTTGGTAATGCGG
>FTHI01000828.1_pt1 | contig 11286 bp, 10 predicted proteins | sample 1640891 | NCBI WGS metagenome assembly FTHI01 (sample SAMEA3914788, study PRJEB12502) | metagenome | biome: forest; material: soil | place: Canada | collected 2011-07-03 | depth 0.1 m
CGGCAGGGGAAAATGACCCGCCGCGACGGGGCCACCTTCGACAACAACCCCTTGCTCTATCCGTACCCGCAAGGCGACACGGTCCTGGAATGGGAGCCCGACGACTTCCAGCAGAGCAACCGCTCCGACCGGTTCATCGCGCCCACCAAGTCCTTCGCCATCTCGCGGATCGCCCGGGTGGCCTGAGCCGGCCGCCGGTTCCCCCGCCACCCGACTTCGGCTAACGCTGCGCCCATGAATCGCCGCCCCGTCCCGTTCGACATCGGCCCGGTCCACTTCACCGGGATCGGCGGGATCGGCATGAGCGGCATCGCCGAGATCATGCTGCGGATCGGCTACGTGGTTCAGGGCTCCGACGTGCGGGCCTCGGCCAATACCGAGCGGCTTCAGGCCCTGGGCGCCAGGGTGTTCATCGGCCACGAGGCCGCCCACATCGAGGGCGTCTCGGCGGTGGTCTATTCCACGGCGGTGAAGGCCGACAATCCCGAGCTCGCCGCCGCGCGCGAGCGGCGCATCCCCCTGGTGCGGCGGGCCGAGATGCTGGCCGAGCTGATGAGACTGCAGTTCTCGGTGGCCGTGGGCGGCACCCACGGCAAGACCACCACCACCTCGATGATCGCCGCCCTGCTCGACGCCGGCGGGCTGGATCCCACCGTGGTCAACGGCGGCATCATCAACGCCTACGGCACCAACGCCAAGGTGGGCGAGGGCGACTGGATCGTGGTCGAGGCCGACGAGTCCGACGGCAGCTTCCTGCGCCTGAAGTCCACCGTCGCGGTGGTCACCAACATCGATCCCGAGCACCTGGACCACTGGGGCGACTTCGAGGCGGTGAAGAAGGGCTTCCGCGACTTCGTGGAGAACATCCCCTTCTACGGCTTCGCCGCCGTCTGCCTGGACCATCCCGAAGTCCAGGCCATGGCCGCCACGGTGGAGAACCGCCGACTGATCACCTACGGCTCCAATCCCCAGGCCGAGGTCCGGGCCGACGCCATCACCATGGGCGCCGACGGCGCGCGCTTCGACGTGGTGTTCGCGCCGCTGGGCAAGCCGGAGCAGCGGCTGGAGGGCCTGCGCATGCCCATGCCGGGCCGGCACAATGTGTTGAACGCCCTGGCCGCCATCGCGGTGGCCCGCGAGCTCGGCGTGTCGGACGAGGCCGTCCGCGCCGGCCTCGCCGGGTTCGCCGGCGTGAAGCGGCGCTTCACCACCACCGGCGTGCCGGGCGGGGTGCGGGTCGTCGATGACTACGGACACCATCCGGTGGAGATCGCCTCGGTGCTGAAGGCGGCGCGCGACGTCACCGGCGCGGAGGGCGGCGGCCGGGTGATCGCCGTGGTCCAGCCGCACCGCTACACGCGCCTGCACGACCTGTTCCAGGAGTTCTGCGGCTGCTTCAACGACGCCGACACGGTGGTCGTGGCCGAGGTCTATGCCGCCGGCGAGGCGCCCATCGAAGGCGTCAGCCGCGACTCCCTGGTGGAGGGCCTGCGCCGCTGGGGCCACCGCCACGTCATCGCCCTGGACGGCCCCGCCGCCCTCGCCGACGTCATCGCGGCCGAAGCCAGGAGCGGCGACACCGTCGTCTGCCTCGGCGCCGGCGACATCACCCAATGGGCCTACGCCCTCCCGGCCCAGCTGGAGGCCCTCGGGCAGGCCGCGTGACATGACCGACTGGCGCGATCGGCTGCCGCTGGCCCGCGGGCGGATCACCCGGGACGCGGAGCTGGCGCCCTTCACCTGGTTGCGGGTGGGCGGCCCGGCCGAGGTGCTGTTCCTGCCCGACGACGCCGACGACCTGGCCAACTTCCTGCGCGGGCTGGACCCCGCCGTGCCGGTCACGCCCATCGGCGTGGGCTCCAACCTGCTGGTCCGCGACGGCGGAGTGGAGGGGGTGGTCGTGCGCCTGGGACGCGGCTTCTCGCGGGTGGAGCCCCGGGACGACTTGACCATCTTCGCCGGGGCCGCAGTGCCTGACGCCGTGCTGGCGCGCGAGGCCGCCAAGGCGGGGATCGCGGGGCTGGAGTTCTACCGCGGCGTTCCCGGCTCGGTTGGCGGCGCCTGCGTGATGAACGCCGGCTGTTACGGCGCCGAGACCAAGGACGTGCTGGTCGAGGCCTACGCCGTCTCTCGCATGGGCGCCAAGGTCACCATGTCCAACGCCGACATGGGCTTCAGCTACCGCCGCTCCGCCGCGGCGGCGGAAGGCGGCCTGATCTTCACAGGCGCCCTGTTCCGCGGCAGACCCGACGATCCCGAAGCCATTACCGCACGCATGGACGAGATCACCGCCCGGCGCGAGGCGACCCAGCCGATCCGCGAAAAGACCGGCGGCTCTACGTTCAAGAACCCGGAGGGCGACTCCTCCTGGCGGCTGGTGGACGCGGCTGGCTGGCGCGGCAAGCCCTTCGGCGGAGCGATGTTCTCGCCGCTGCACGCCAACTTCCTGATCAACACCGGCGAGGCCACCGGCGCCGACCTCGAGGGCCTCGGCGAAGCCGTCCGCGCCGACGTGAAGGCCAAGTTCGGAGTCGACCTGCAGTGGGAGATCAAGCGGATCGGCCGGGTTCCCGCGGGCGATCCCGCTGTTATAGGGTAACCCCCAACCCCGGAGGTCGACATGTCCGTTTCGAGCCGGGCGAGCCTTGCGCTCGCCGTCGTCCTGACTGCCGCCATCTCCAGCGGGGCAGGGGCGAAGACGCATAAGCCAGCGCCGCCCGCGCCGCCGCCCGCTGATCCCGCCGCCGTCGCCACGGCGCTGCGCGACAAGGCGCTGACCGATCCCACCGCCTACGCTGTGGTGGAGTCGCTTACCACCGAGGTCGGGCCGCGGCTCGAAGGGACGCCCGCCGCGGCGCGGGCCAGGGACTGGGCGCTGGCCAAGCTGACGGCGCTCGGCTTCTCCAACGTCCACGCCGAGCCCTTCACCATCCCGTCCTGGATCCGGGGCGCGGAAGCCGCCGAGGTTACCGCGCCGTTTCCCCAGCCGCTGATGATCCTGGGGCTTGGGCGCTCGGTCCCCACCCCACCAGGAGGGATCGAGGCCGAGATCGCCCTGTTCCACAGCTATGCCGATCTGCTGGACGCCCCGCCGGGCTCGCTGGCCGGCAAGATCGCCGTGGTCACCCAGCCGATGACCCGCGCCCAGGACGGCGCAGGCTATGGGGCGCTCGGCCGCGCCCGCTTCCGGGGCCCGAGCGAGGCCGCGAAGCGCGGGGCCATCGCCTATCTGCTGCGCTCGCTCTCCACCTCCGACAGCCGGTCGCCGCACACCGGCAGGCTGGAATACGCCGCAGACGCTCCGCGCATCCCGGCCGCAGCGCTTGGCGTCGCCGACGCGGAGCTGCTGGACCGGATGGCGGCCCGAGGCGGCCCGGTGCGCGTCAGGCTCGTGCTGAACTCGACGTCGAGCGAGGGCGCCACCGCCTGGAACGTGGCGGGCGAGATCCCCGGGAGCGAGACGCCCGGCCAGGCGATCGTCATCGGCGGACATCTGGATTCCTGGGATCCGGGCCAGGGCGCCCTCGACGACGGCGCGGGCGTGGCCATCACCACGGCCGCGGCGAAGCTGATCGGCGATCTGCCGCGCCGCCCGCGCCGGACCATCCGGGTTGTGCTCTTCGGCGCGGAGGAGATGAACTATTCGGGCAAGGCCTACGCCGACGCCCACATGACCGAGGCCGCCAGCCTGGTGGCGCTCAGCGAAAGCGACACGGGCTCAGGACCGCTCTGGACCCTGCAGCTGCCCAAGGGTGCGGCGGCGGCGCCGTCCCTGAAGCCGCTGGCGTCGCTGATGGCGCCGCTGAAGGTGGTCGTCTCCGACCAGCCGGCCCTGTTCGCCGGCGACGACTTCGGCCTGCTCCAGATCGGCTCGGCGATCCCGGTGTTCAGCTTCCGGCCGGATGCGACGCGCTACTTCGACATCCACCACTCTGCCGACGACACCCTCGACAAGGTCGACCGCGCCGACCTGAACCAGAGCGTCGCCGCCTGGGCCGCCCTGGTCTACCTGCTGGCCGACAGCGACATCGACCTCCGGGTTCTGGCTGCAGCGAATTCAGCTGGTGGTCAGCCCTGATCCCGACTTGCGGACACCGCGTTGTCGCCTTCATGCAGCCTCTCTGGAGATCGCCCTCTTGGCCTCTTCGTGGTAAAGTCGGCTTATGGCCAAGCCAGACCCGACCGTTCTTTACCCGCCTGACGACACGCGAGCGTTCGTGTCCGCCGTTGAGGAAGGCAAGGCCTCGCTCGATCGGGGCAAGTCTGTCCCCTATGAAAAGGTTCGGCGCTGGCTGTTGTCATGGGGCACGGCCAAAGAGCTGCCACCGCCGAAGTGAAGGTTGTCTTTTCACCTGAGGCCGTAAGCGACCTTGCCACCATCAGGGACTTCATCGGAGAGCAGAATCCGGTCGCCGCATCGCGCATAGCGGTGCAGTTGGTCGCTACCTGTGATCGGCTCGAACACCTGCCTGAACGCGGGCGTCCGGGCCTCGTGCCGGGAACCCGGGAAATCACCGTGATGTGGCCTTACGTCATCGTCTACGGGATCTCCGCCGACGCCGTTGAAATCATCAGAATCTGGCACGGCGCCCAAGACCGTTCGGGCGAAGATCAGCCTTAACAATGCCTTACCAATCGGCCGACTAGCATGGTTTGAAACCCCGGAGCCTGCCGTGTCCCAGCCGCTCGCCGATCGTCATGTCGCCGTCCTGATGGGGGGCCTCTCGTCGGAGCGGGACGTGTCGCTCTCCACCGGGAAAGGCTGCGTGGCGGCGCTGGAACGGCTGGGCGCGCGGGCGACGGCGGTGGACGCGGGGCGCGACATCGCCCAGGTGCTGTCCAAGCTGAAGCCCGACGTGGCGCTGAACGTCTTGCACGGGGTCTGGGGCGAGGACGGCTGCGTTCAGGGCGTCCTGGAGACGCTGCAGATCCCCTACACCCACTCCGGCGTGCTGGCCTCGGCCCTGGCCATGGACAAGACCAAGGCCAAGGCGGTGCTGGCGGCGGCCGGCGTGACAGTGCCCGGCGGCGGCCTCTACGACCGCTTCGAGGCGGCGCGCGACCACGTGATGGCGCCGCCCTATGTGGTCAAACCCAATGCCGAGGGCTCCTCCGTCGGCGTCTTCCTAGTGTTCGAGGGCGCCAACCGTCCGCCGCAGGAACTCGCCTCGCCGTCGTGGACCTTCGGCGAGCAGGTGCTGATCGAGCCCTACATCGCCGGCAAGGAGCTGGCGGTAGGTGTGTTCGGGGAGGCGGCCGGCCCGCGGGCCATGAGCGTCACCGAGATCGTGCCGGCGACCGGCTTCTACGATTACGAGGCCAAGTACGGCGAAGGCGGTTCGAGCCACGTGGTGCCGGCGCCCATCCCTCGCCACGCCTATGACGAGGCCCTGCGCCAGTCCGAGCGCGCACACGCCGCGATTGGTTGTCGCGGGGTTACCCGAAGCGACTTCCGTTATGACGATATTAAGGACGTTCTGGTCCTCTTGGAGGTCAACACCCAGCCCGGCATGACGCCGACCTCGCTCGTCCCCGAGCAGGCCGCTCACGAGGGGATGGGTTACGACGCCCTTGTCCGTTGGATAGTGGAGGACGCTACATGGCCTCGATAGTGCGGGGAGGATCGCGCGTACCGGCGAGCTCCCGGCCCAAGGCCACACGGGCGGGCGCGGTCCCGCGCGGGCGCAGCGCCTCGCGCCCCTACGCGCCGGCCAAGATCCGCGCCGCCCAGAAGGTCGGGCTGCGTCCCGGACTGGCGCTGGGCGTGTCCGGCCTCATTGTGGTTGTGGGCCTGGCGACGGCGATGTTCACGGGCGACCGGCTGCACAAGGCCTTCGGCTCGGCGGCCCAGGCCATGGCCGTGCAGCTGGGCGGAATGGGGTTCAAGGTCCAGGCGGTCCATGTCGTCGGCGCCACCGGCCAGGCCAAGGCGGACATCCTCAGGGCCTCGGGCCTCTATCAGGACGAGCCGATCCTCGGCGTCGATCTCGGCGACCTCCGGGGCAAGGTCTCCAGGGTCGGTTGGGTGAAGACCGCACGGGTGGTGCGGCTCCTGCCCGATACGGTGGTGATCTCCGTCGGCCAGCGGACCACGGCGGCCGTCTGGCAGCACCATGGGCGCACCCTGGTGGTGGACGACACCGGCCAGGTGATACCCGAGGCGGATTCCACGCGCTTCCTGAACCTGCCTCTGGTGGTGGGCGAGGGCGCCAACGAGGCGGCGTCCGACATCCTGCCCCTGGTGCGCGCCCGGCCGCGGCTGATGGAGCGCCTGGAGGCCCTCGTGCGGGTCGACCGGCGACGGTGGGACGTACGGCTGAAGGACGGCGGGCTGATCCAGCTGCCGGCCACGGGCGAGGAGTCGGCGCTGATCCAGCTGGACCAGCTCGACCGCACCGCCCGCATCCTGGAGCTGGGCTTCGCGCGGATCGACCTGCGCGACCCGGAGCTGGTGGCCGTGCGGCCCAGGGATGCACCGCCGCCGCTGGCCCAGCCGGCCGCCGGCGGCGTCTGAACGATCGAGCGGGAAGCGCGGGCGTGATTGAGAGTGTCGGGGAATTGAACCCAGAAGCGGTTCGAAGGGGTTGCCAATGTCGCGTCTAGAAGACCTTCGCCCGGGCCGCGATGGCCTGAAGGTGTTCCCTGCCGGCCGCCAGCCGCTGGTGGCTGCGGTGGATCTGGGCGCTTCGAAGGTGACCTGCTTCATCATGAAGCCGGACGACGTGAACCGCGCCGGCCGGACCCTGAAGACCTCCGGCGTCGGTTACGTCCAGTCGCGCGGCGTGCGCGCCGGCGTGATCGTCGACACCGACATGGCTGTGGAAGCCATCGCTCAGGCGGTGGAGCGCGCCGAGGCCATTGCCGGCGTTTCGGTGGCCGGCGTCACCGTGGCCACGTCGGGCGGACAGCTGCACAGCTGCCGGGTGACCGCCAGCGTCTCGCTGGGCGCGCGGCCCATCTCGGAGGGCGACTGTTCCCGCGCCATCGCCGCGGCGGTGGCCCAGGTGCGCCTGCCCGGCCGCCGGCCCATCCACCTCCTGCCCATCGCCTGGACCGTGGACGCCCAGAAGGGTGTGCGCGACCCGCGCGCCATGTTCGGCCGCGCCCTGGGCGTGGAGCTCCTGGTGGTGACCATCAGCGAGACTGCCTTCAACACCCTGGGCTATTGCATCGAGCGGGCCCACCTGCAGTTCGAAGGCGCGGTCGCCGCGCCCTTCGTCTCGGCCCTTTCGGCGCTGGAAGACGACGAGATGGAGCTCGGCTGCATCTGCGTCGACATGGGCGGCGGATCGACCTCGGTGGCCGTGTTCGCCGCCGGCGCCCTGGTGCATGTGGACAGCCTGCCCGTCGGCGGCGCGCATGTGACTTCCGACGTGGCCAGGGGGCTCACCACCACCATAGCCGGCGCCGAGCGGATCAAGACCCTGCACGGCTCGGCCATCGCCTCGGCCAATGAGGACCGCGAGATGATCGAGGCCCCGCCGCGCGGCGAGGATCCCGGCGCCGGGCCGGTGATCGCGCCCCGCTCCCTGCTCAAAGGCATCATTGCGCCGCGCGTCGAGGAGACGCTCGAGCTGCTGCGCGACCGGATCAAGGCGTCCGGCGCCCAGGTTGACGCGGGCGCGGGCATGGTGCTCACCGGCGGCGCCAGCCAGCTCGCTGGCGTGCGCGAAGTGGCCGTGCGGGTGTTCGACCGCCCGGTGCGCCTGGGCCGCCCTCGCCGCACGCCGCACCTGGCGGATGCGGCCTCAGGCCCGGCCTTCTGCGCCGCCGCGGGCGTGCTCCAGCGCGCCGCTTTCGGGCCGCGCGAGGCCGTGTCCGCCCAGTCGCTGATCGACGGAAAGCCCAAGCCCCCCAGCCCCTACGACGGGGCGAGCCCGCTGGTCCGGGCCATGGGCTGGCTCAAAGAGAACCTGTAAGGCCTCAAGCCGGGCTCACTGCTGGTAATAGGTCTGCATGAAGGTCTTCATGATGTGGCGCGTGAGCCTGCTGTTCACGTGCAGGCGGTCGGGTCTCCAGGCCTGATCAGGCGCCGAGTAGGTGACCATCTCATAAGACGGGAAGTAGTGGGCGCCGGACCGGCGCGACGTGAAGGCCGCGGCGGCCGCGCGAAGCACCGCCTTGGACTCAGCGTTGGCCACCACGATGTCGCGATCGGTGAAAGTCGAGGACATGGGCACGGGCGAGACCGTCACAACCAGCTGGAATTGGCCGTCCTGGTGGCGCCGCTTCAAGAGGGCGTCGATGCCGTCCAGGCAGGCGAGGGCTTCGTCCACGTCGATCAGGACCAGTTCGAACTCGTCAGGATGTCTGGCCAGGACGCCCGGGATCGGGGCGTTGGCGAACAGGCCCGTCGGCTTGTGTCGCCAGGACTCGATCAGTCCCAGGGTCAGGATGATGACCTTCGCCCGCGCCGCCTGGCGCACGAGCTCCTTGCCGACCGCCCGGCGCGTCGCCACGGCGGCCCGCGAATAGTCCGCGCCTTCGACGCCGGCATAGTTGAGGTCGGCGACGTGCCCCTGCTTCTTCAGGGGATAGATCAGGGCGTCCTCAGCCCAGGGCGGCCCCTCGTCGAAGCATCGCTGGAACTCCTGCAACATCGACTGCGGCGTGTAACGGTGGAAGAACCCGGACCGCGTCTTTCCGGTCCCGTCCTTGAACTCCGGCCGCTCGATACGGTCGTCGATGCTGACGACCGCGCCGCCGTAGCCGATCAACGCGGCCTCGATCTCGCGGGCGAAGCACGAGCCCATGGTGAAGACGGGATCGGGCAGCTCGAGGCGAGGGCCGTCGTAGGCAGGCCTGATCCGCGCGAAACCGTCGAAGATCCGCCGGCTGGCGTCGTTCAGGTCTTCACTGAGATTCTCCGACGAGGGGGTGTTGTTCCAGTTGCGTCCTGGGTTGGCCTTCCGGTTGGCCAGGGCGCGTGCGCCGTCGATGGTCAGCATGGCGTCACCTAAGGGCGACCGGCCGGGCCTGACAAGGGCGGGACGCCTGGACCCCCGGATGGGGCGAGGCTAAGCCTCGGACGTGTCCCTGCTCGATCGCATCCGCCGGCTGAGAGTCCCCCGCGCCCTGGCGCACGGGGCCGGCAACGGCGACGCCGAGGCGATCGGACGGAAATGGGCGCGGACCTTCGCCAACCTCGGTGGATTGAGCGCGCAGGACCGGATCCTCGATATCGGCTGCGGACCGGGCCGGATGGCCATCGGGATCGGCGAGCGGTTCGGCTGGTCGAACGCCTACGCCGGCTTCGACATCAAGCGGGGAGACATCGCGTTCTGCACGAAGACAATCAGCCGTCGCCATGCGTCGTTCGCCTTCGTGCACCTGGACATCCGCAACGACCTCTACAATCCGACGGGGGCGATCGCTGCGACGGCGGCAGTGTTCCCGGCCGCCATGGGGACGATCGACTTCGCCTTCGCAACCAGCGTGTTCACGCACATGCTCCCTGCCGAGGTGCAGCGCTATCTGGACGAGGCCGCTCGCGTGCTCGCGCCCAAGGGCCGATTGGTCTGCAGCCTCTATTGCCTTCGGGACGACGCGCCCGCCGGAGCGCGCCGGTTCGCCTTCGCCCACCAGGTCGGCGACGGCTGCTTTGTCGACGATCCGGACCGTCCGGAGGCCGCCGTGGCCTATGTCCGGGATCGCTTCGAGGCGATGATCGCGCAGGCGGGCTTTCGGGATCTGGACTTCCATCCCGGCGCGTGGACGGGCGCGAAGGGCCGCCACGGCCAGGATGTCTTCGTCGCCCGGCGATAAGGGCGCCTAGAACGGCGGCGGCTTGCCGCCTTCGCCGGTCAGGACGCCGCCGGAGGTAAGTCCGCCGTCCGCGCCCTTCTGGACGAACACCAGGACCGTCGCGCCGGGCTTGATGATCGCCCGGTCGCCCTGAGTCATCTCGACGATCGGCGTTCCCGGGGGCACCACCACGTGGCGGACGCCTGTCCCGCCGCGGCCGTTGTACTTGATGTCCAGTTCCTGGCCCTTGGCGCCCGTGACGACGGCAGTGACGTCGCCGTTGGTCATCATCGCCGTCTGTCCAGGCATGGGATAGTGGCCTTCCCCGCCGCGCTGGCCGGGAGCAAAGACGTGCACTTCAGTCGACTGCCCCGAGCCGTCGGGCTTGTCGACGTTGGTGGTGCCGATGAAGCTGCCGGGCTTGATGGCGCTGGCCTGGATGTTCTTCATCTCCGTCACCGTCCATTTGTCGGCGAGGGTGACGACGGCAGGCCCGGCCGCCTGGGCGACGGTGAGCTTGTTGCCGTCCAGCGACTGGACGACGCCCCTGACCGGAGGCGTCGGCGGTCCTTGCGGAGGCGCGGGCTGGCCAAGGGCCGGCAGCGCCAGTCCCACGGCGCAGGCCGCCGCGGTGAGTGAGACGATGAGTCGCCGCATGATGTTGTCCTGATGAATTGTCTGGCCCCAGGCGCTCAACCTAGAGCGCGGCCTGGACGCAGGCAATCTTGCTCACGCGACCACACGCCGCAGCCGGTCCGCCCGGGGCGACAAGGCTGGGGACGAATCCCGAGGCAAAGCCTTGTCAACCTGCAAAAATCCCCCTTGTGGGGGTCGACGCGAAGGCGACTCGCCTTATCCACCTTTAACCACTGATTAAGGATGGTGGTCGTCTAGTTAACCATCCGGAAAGGACGCTCGGCGTGCGGGTCGCCGGGCTCTCGGGCGAAGGAGACGGGTCCCCATGGCCATACATTTTTCTGCGCCGCGCACGACTGAGCTGAAGCCTCGGATCGTCGTGTTCGGAGTCGGGGGCGCAGGTGGCAACGCCGTCAACAACATGATCGAGTCTGGGCTCGAGGGCGTCGAGTTCGTCGTCGCCAACACCGACGCCCAGCAGCTCGCCTTCTCCAAGACGGACCGCCGCATCCAGCTCGGGGTCACCACGACCCAGGGCCTGGGCGCCGGCGCCCATCCGGAGATCGGCATGACTGCGGCCGAGGAATCCGCTCCCGAGATCGGCGAGCACCTCGACGGCTGCCACATGGTGTTCATCACCGCCGGCATGGGCGGGGGCACCGGGACCGGGGCCGCGCCGATCATCGCCAAGTGCGCCCGCGAACGCGGCATCCTCACCGTGGGCGTCGTCACCAAGCCGTTCCATTTCGAGGGGCGTCACCGGATGCGGCTCGCCGATGCAGGAATCGGCGAGCTGCAGCGGTATGTCGACACCCTGATCGTCATCCCCAACCAGAACCTGTTCCGTGTCGCCAACGAGCGCACCACCTTCGCCGAGGCCTTCGCCATGGCCGACCAGGTGCTGCA
>FTHI01001633.1_pt1 | contig 11112 bp, 6 predicted proteins | sample 1640891 | NCBI WGS metagenome assembly FTHI01 (sample SAMEA3914788, study PRJEB12502) | metagenome | biome: forest; material: soil | place: Canada | collected 2011-07-03 | depth 0.1 m
ACCTGATCGTCTCGGGCGACGTCAACGGCGATGGCGTGGCCGACTTCCAGTTCAAGGTGCTCGCCCTGCCCAGCCTGCAGGCCAGCGACTTCTTCCTCTGAGGCTGGTGGCCCCGCCGGGCCGCCTTCATGAGCCTGTCTTAAGCTTGGCGCATAAGAACGCTGGCCGCCGGTAGAGGCGCCTGCGGCGGTGAGTCGCGCGCCAGGAGAGCACGTTTCCCCAGTCAAGGCCCAGGCAGTAGAGTTAACTTGGCAAGTCGGGGTGTCGAGGGGCTACAATTCCCTGACGAACCGAATCACGTGTGGAGGCCCACACCAAAACGCGGGATTCGATCGTCAACATTGCAGCTGGCGAGCGCTGTCGGGGTGCGCGCGGAAGCTGATCATCTAAGTCCAGCACTGGCGTTGCCGCCAGCGCTCGATGTTCGCCCCGTCGCTTTTGGCAAGCGTGCGCTGTCGGGGTGCGCGCGAGGGCTGTGTGATGGTGACGACGACGTATTTGCTTGGAGCAGACGGCGTCCTGCTTCCGCTGAGTGGCGCGACGACCAAGGGCTTTGTCGGTTCGATCGGTGTTGCGGATACGCTCACCGGCACATCGGGCAACGACTCCTTCCGCGGAAACGGGGGGGGCGACACGCTGATCGGTGGTCTCGGCGACGACACCTACAACGTCTACGACGTGCGCGACACGGTCATCGAGCAGGCGAACGCCGGCATCGACACCATCTGGGCGACGGTCACATACACCCTGTCCGCCAACGTCGAGAACCTGACCGTCAGCACCGACAACACCTTCGGCGGCGGCAATGCCCTCAACAACATCATCAACGGCATGGCCGGCCGCCAGACGCTGGACGGCAAGGGCGGCAATGACGTCCTGACCGGCGGCGCGGACGCCGACACCTTCATACTGGGCCCGGGCTACGGCCACGACGTGATCACCGACTTCCAGGTCGGGCTCGACAAGGCGCGGATCTCGGGCCTGGGCTTCAACTCCTTCAGCCAGATCCAGTCGGCCCTGACCCAGACAGGCGCCGACGTGCAGCTGACGGCCGCCACCGGCGAAGAGTTCATCTTCCGCAATCACCAGATTTCGGACTTCACGGCCCAGGACTTCCAGCTCGGCCTGAACATGTCGAAGCTGACCCCGACCTTCGACGACGAGTTCAACACCCTCAGCCTGTTCAGCCAGGGCGGCACTTGGTGGACCGCGCTGGGCAGCGGCAACGCCATCAACGCTCACACGCTTCAGAACAACGGCGAAGCGGAGATGTACGTCGATCCCACCTTCACCGGCTCCGGGACGACGCCGCTCGGGCTCAACCCGTTCTCGATCAACAACGGGATCCTCGGCATCACGGCCAACGTGGTCACCCCGGCCATCTCGAGCCAGATCTACGGCTATCAGTACACCTCAGGCGTCCTGGAAACGAAGACCACCTTCGCCCAGCAGTACGGCTACTTCGAGTTCCGCGCCCAGTTCCCGGCGGGCAACGGGCTGTGGCCTGCCTTCTGGATGGTGCCGGCCAACCTCAGCACCAGGTCCGAGATCGACATCCTGGAACAGGTCGGGCGGGACCCGAACACGATCTACCAGACCTCTCACACCTCGACCGGCGGCCCCAACATCTCGACGCCGGTGCATATCGACAATCCGAACCAGTTCCACACCTACGGCGTGATGTGGGACCAGAACTGGCTGGTCTATTACGTAGACGGGGTCGAAACGAGCCGCCACATCACCGCGTCGGACCAGCAGCTGCCCATGTACATGGTGCTGAACCTGGCCGTGGGCGGCTTCTGGGCGGGGTATCCGGACGCCACGACGCCCTTCCCCTCGACCATGCAGGTCGACTACGTGCGGGCCTACCAGCTCCCCGGGGTGGGCCTGACCTCGGGCGCGGATTCCTACAGCGTCGCGCCCGGAACCCTCCTGACCGTGAACGCCGCCGGCGGCGTTCTGGCCAACGACAGCGACGCCAGCGGCGCGTCATTCAGCACGGTGCTGGTGTCCGGGGCCAGCCATGGCGCGGTGAAGCTCGCCGCCGACGGATCGTTCACCTACACCCCCGTCGCCGGCTACACCGGCGCCGACAGCTTTGTCTATCGGGCCAACGACGGCCTGCAGCAGTCGGCTAACACCGTCGTCAGCCTGACGGTCGGCGGGGCCGTGAACGTCGCCCCGACAGCGGCCAACGCTGCGGCGTCGGGCTCCGAGGACACCACCCTTTCCGGCCAGGTTTCGGCGAGCGATCCCGACAGTCCGACCCTGACCTACGCCCTGGTCGGCGCACCCCTGCACGGGACCGTCACCCTCAGCGCCACCGGCGCATACCAGTACACTCCCAACGCCAACTACAACGGCCCCGACAGCTTCACCTTCAAGGCCAACGACGGACAGGTCGACTCCAATACGGCCACCGTCAGCCTCACCGTCACCGCCGTGAACGACGCTCCGACCGCCACGGCGGGATCGGCCTCCGGCGGCCAGGGAACGGTCATCTCCGGCCAGCTGGCGGCCAGCGACATCGACAGCCCCACCCTGACCTACAGCCTGGTCACGGGGCCCCAGCACGGGACGGTGAGCGTCAACGCCGCCGGCGCCTTCCAGTACACCCCCAGCGCCAACTACACCGGGCCGGACAGCTTCACCTTCAAGGCCAATGACGGCCAGCTCGACTCCAACATCGCCACCGAGAGCCTGACCGTCTCTGCAGGGAACCATGCTCCGGTGGCCGCCGCCGGGTCCGCCTCGGGCAATGAGGACGCGGTCATCTCCGGTCAGCTGGCGGCCACCGACGCCGACGGAAACGCCCTGACCTACAGCCTCGTGACCGGCCCGCTGCACGGCGCGGTCAGCATCAACGCCGCCGGCCTCTACCAGTACACGCCCACCGCCAACTACAACGGCCCCGACAGCTTCAGCTTCAAGGCCAACGACGGCCAGGTCGATTCCAACGTCGCCACTGTCAGTCTGACCGTCGCCCCCGTGAACGACGCCCCCATCGCGGCGGCGGCATCAGCCTCCGGAAACGAGGACGCGGTCATCGCCGGGCAGCTGTCGGCCACCGACATCGACAGCCCCACCCTGACCTACAGCGTGGTGACCGGCCCGCTGCACGGCGCGGTCAGCGTCAACGCCGCCGGCGCCTTCCAGTACACGCCCAGCGCCAACTACAACGGCCCCGACAGCTTCACCTTCAAGGCCAACGACGGCTCGCTGAACTCCAACACGGCGACGATGAGCCTGACGGTCGTTCCCGTCGACGACGCGCCCGTGGCGGCGAACAGCTCAGCATCCGGAGCGGAAGACACCAGCATCAGCGGCCAGGCCGTGGCCACCGATGTGGACAATCCGGTCCTGACCTACACCTGGCTCACCGGGCCCCAGCACGGGGCGCTGACCTTCAACCAGGACGGCTCCTATCTGTACACGCCGGTCGCCAACTACAACGGCCCCGACAGCTTCACCTTCCTGGCTGACGATGGCCAGCTCACCTCCAACACCGGGACCGTGAGCCTGACCATCACGCCGGTGAACGATCCGCCGGTCGTCAATCCGGACGCCGCCTCGGTCACGAGCGGGGGCATCCTCTCGATCCCGGTCGCGTCCCTGCTGGCCAATGACACCGACGTCGACGGCGATGTGCTGACCGTCACCGCCGTGGCCATGGGCGCCAACCCCCACGGCGTGGTCCAGCTGGTCAATGGCGTGATCACCTACACGCCGAACGCCGGCTACACGGGGACCGACACCTTCACCTACTCCGTCACCGACGGCCACGTGGCGAGCCCCATCGCCGGGACCGTGACCGTGAGCGTCACCACCGCCACGGCGACCTATACGCCGGGCACGGCGGGCAACGACGTCATCGACCTGTCAGGACAGACCGGGCCCCAGCTGGTGGCGGGTCAGGGAGGCGACGACACTATCACCGGCGGCTCGGGCGCCGATTCCCTGAACGGCGGGGCCGGCAATGATGTGTTGAAGGGCGGACCGGGCCCCGACACGCTGACTGGCGGCGCTGGCGCGGACACGTTCGTGTTCTCCTCTGGCGACTTCTCGTCGCCGACGGCGGATGTGATCGTGGATTTCCAGGGCGCCGGAAACGGACTTGTCGCCGGCGACGACCAGATCAGGTTCGACGGCTTCAGTGCGTCCGCCACCCTGGTCCACATCTCCGACAGCGGCGTCAAGCACGTCTACGAGGTCGACGACGGCGCATTCCATGGCCAGCTCACGGTCCAGTACAACGGTTCCGCCCTGCTGAAGGCGGGGGACTACGTCTTCGCCAACGTTGTGGGGTCCAACACCCCTCCCGTCGCGGGCGCTGACAGCTATACCCTGGCCGAAGGCTCCTCCCTGACCATCGCCGGATCCAGCGGGGTCCTGGCCAACGACAGTGATCCGAACGGCACGGCGATCACTGCGGTGCTGTCCGGCGGACCGAGCCATGGCGCGCTGACCTTCGCCAGCGACGGCTCCTTCGTCTACACGCCCAACGCGGGCTACTCTGGTGGAGACAGTTTCGCCTACCAGGCCTCGGACGGATCGCTGCTGTCCTCCGTCACGACGGTCAGCCTCACGATCACGCCGACCAACCATGCCCCGATCGCCGCCAGCGGCGCGGCGGCCGGCGCCGAAGACACCGCCATTTCCGGTCAGGCGACGGCGACCGACCTGGACGGCAACGCCCTGTCCTATGTGCTGGTCAACGGGCCACAGAATGGGGCCATCACGCTCAACCCCGACGGGTCGTACATCTACACCCCGACCGCGAACTTCAATGGCTCCGACGCCTTCACCTTCAAGGCCAACGACGGCTCGCTCGACAGCAACGTGGCGAGCGTCAACCTGACCATCAACCCGGTGAACGACGCCCCCGTCGCCACCGACGGTTCGGCCTCGGGCAATGAGGACACCGTCATCAATGGCCAGGTGCTGGCCAGCGACGTCGACAGCCCGAGCCTGACCTATCAGCTTGTCTCCGCCCCGCTGCACGGAGCCCTGAGCTTCAACCCCGACGGAACGTACCAATACACGCCGGTGGCGAACTACAACGGACCGGACAGTTTCACCTTCAAGGCCAACGACGGGTCGCTCGACTCCAACGTCGGGACCGCCAGCCTGACGATCTTCCCGGTCAACGACCCGCCCGTCGCCAACCCGGACACGGTCGTCACGCCGACCGGCGTCGCCCTCAGCATCCCTGTCGCGACGCTCCTGGCCAACGACACCGACGTGGACGGCGACGCGCTCAGCGTCGTCTCGGTGGCCCTGGGCGCGAACCCCCACGGAACGGTTCAGCTGTCGAACGGCGTGATCACCTACACCCCGACCGTCGGCTACGCGGGCATGGACTCCTTCACCTACTTCGTGAGCGACGGGCATGTGACGACCCCCGTCGCAGGGACCGTCAGCGTCGCGGTCACCACCAGCTCGACGAGCTATACGCTGGGGACGGCGGGCAATGACCTTTTCGACTACTCCAACCGTACGGGCCCGCAGCTGGTCAGCGCGCTCGGCGGCGACGACACGGTGCAGGGCGGCATCCTGGGGGACTCGATCAACGGCGGCGACGGCAACGACGTGATCAACGGCAATGCCGGCGCGGACTCGCTCACCGGGGGACCGGGATCGGACATCCTGACCGGCGGCGCCGGCGCGGACTCCTTCATCTTCACTGCGCTGTCGGACTTCGGGCCGGCTTCCGCCCCCGACGTCATCACCGACTTCAGCAGCCTGGACGGCGACAAGATCCGCCTCGACCCGATCGACGCCAGCACGGTGGCCAGCGGCAACCAGGCCTTCACCTTCCTGGGGACCGCCGGGTTCACCGGCGTTCCGGGCCAGCTGCACTACGTCCAGGCCGGCCCCGACATCATCGTGTCCGGGGACGTTAACGGCGACCGCGTCGCGGACTTCCAGTTCGTCGTCCAGGGCGTGTCGAGCCTGCAGGCCAGCGACTTCATGCTGTAGAGCGAGCTGAGGTGGGATTGAATCGCCTGCGCCGCCTCGGCAGGGACCCCGCCATCCCACGCTGGCCGACGAAGTCGTTTGCATCCCAACGAACGGCTTGAATCAGCGTAGGGTGGCGATATTCCTGGGGTGGGAGCCGGTTGGGGGGACGGGCGAACCATGGCTGCGCCGAGACTGATGCGCCGAGACCTGCTTGAACTGCTTCTGAGCTCGGCGATCGCCGTGGCGCTCTACTTCGTGTTCGTGCTCGCCTCCGAGACCTTCAATCCCGTCGAATTCCACAGCGAGAGCGCCCCGATCGAGGTGCTGCAGGATCTCCTGTTGCTCGGTGGAGCGGGCGCCAGCGTCTGGCTCGCCATCTCGGCCCGCTCCAATCCGTGGGCAAGGATCTGGCTGCTCATGCTCGCCGTGATGTTCCTGGTGGTGCTGGGCAATGAGATCGGATGGGGCCGGCGGCTGTTCAGCTGGCGCGTCATCAACGGCGGCGTCTGGCCGCACGGCTGGACCCACAACGTCAACCTGCGCCCGCTTTCACCGATACGCATTGACCGGTCCAGAGCCTTGACCTTGCTGATCATCGCTCTGGGCGCCATCGGCTATCCGATCGTCCACGCCGTGAAGAGCCGCCGATGGCTCGGCCTGCCGGCCTGGTTCGCCCCCCAGCTCGGCGGAATCCCGTGGGCCGCGATGGTGTTCTTCACCGTGCTGATGAACGGCTTCGTCGCTCACGGGCCTGTCGTCTTCGGGCTGAGCCGGTTCCAGTACAGCCAGGTCGAGGAGCTGTTCATCTATCTGTTCATGCTGAACTACACGCTGGCGCGGCTGGACGCCCTGCGCCAGACGCCCAGGCCCGTGGCGGCGGATGCGCCCTGACGCGCCCTGACGCGCTCTAGCGCTCCAGCCTGGCGTGCAGCCGCTGCAGAACGGAGAGCGCGGTCTCCAGCTCCTTGGGATCGATATCGTCCAGCAACTCGGCGCGGACAGCCTCGGTGATCTGGCCGATCACCTCCAGCTGAGGCCATGCGTTGGCCGTAAGCCGCACCTGCTTGGCCCGCCGGTCCCCCGGCACAGACAGGCGCTCGACCAGGCCCTGGCCCTCCATGGCGTCGAGCTGGCGCGTCAGCGTCGAGGCCTCGACGTCGATCTCCTCGGCCAGCTGGCCCTGGGTCATCCCCTCAGGGCGGCGCGACAGCCAGAACAGCACCGCCCAGCTGGACTTGGTGTGCCCGAACGGCTTGAGCCGCTCGTCCAGCCGCACACGCCACCGGCGAGCGAGCTGGAACAGCTCGGCAGCGAATTGATGCCTGGAATCCATCCGATCCTCGACCGCGTCACCACCTTGATAGGCCTCAGCCCAGGTTCAGGCCACGCCGGGAGAGTCACCACGCCGATAGCGCTGCAGCCCCATGTGGAACGCGATCAGGGCCAGGGCGGCGTAAGCCGCCACGGCCGCCATCAGCATGAGGGCCAGCTCCGGCGCCGGATGACGCAGCATCCTGACCGGGATCAGCACGACGAATCCGGCCGGGAACACCGTGTAGACCACCAGCTTGGCCGCTCCCGAGTAGACCGATCCAGGGTAGCTCGAGAACATGAGCACGAAGTCCGTCAGATCGCGGGCGAAGCTGCGCGCGCCGCGCATCCAGAACGCCAGGCAGGCGAAGGTCGTTGCGACGGACAGGTAGACACCGAGCCCGCAGGCAAGCGCGAACGCCAGCCACGGCAGGCCGGCCGGCGTGATCCGGGCCAGCGCCGCCAGCAGGATCAGGCCTGTCAGGATATCACCCCAGGCGGTCGCCAGGCTCTCACGGGCCAGCAGGCGCGGCAGCACGGCGGAGGGCTGGGTCAGCAGAGCATCGGGCTCGCCGCGCAGGATGGCGGCGGCAAGATCGCGGTATCCTCCGAACAGCACGCCAGCGACCCCGACGATGCTGGCAAGCAGCCCGACCAGGAGCGCGACGTCGGCCATGCGCCAGCCGCCGATGCTGCGGAAGCCCTTGAAGAACATGAACCAGAGCAGCAGCACGAAGCCGTTGTTGATGGCCATGCCACTGAACTGCAGGACGAAATTGGTCCGGTCGGCGAACGACACGCGGATGGCGGCGGCGACCTCGGCGGCGTAGGTGCTGATCGCGTGCATGATCAGACCCCCTGCCTCAGGACCTTGGCGAGGCCCGCGCGCCATACCAGCACGCAGAGACCGCTCAGCATGGCGATCCAGGCGATCTGGCTGGTCAAAGCCAGGGCGAACATGCGGCCGCTCGGCTCCAAGGTGAGCGCGGCAGGCCAGTAGAGATGGGCTGCAAAGGGGCTGAGCTCGCCCAGTCGCCGCAGCCAGGGCGGATAGAGCGTCACCGGCGCCAGCAGTCCGCCCAGCAGGAAGCTGGCCTTCTGGACCACCAGATAGACTGGCAGGGTCCGGCGCACCCAGAAGGCCGCCAGGCCCACCAGGGTCAGCACCAGCAAGCCGGTCACAGCCCCCAGCAGTCCCGTCAGCGCCAGCCACAGGTAGGCATGGGCGGGCGGGCCCTGCCTGCCGGACGCGGCGAGCAGGACCAGGGCCACGCCGCCAAGGCCGATCAGCCTCACCAGCATGGCGCCGCAGCCCTCGCCGAAGCGCATCAGCAGATACGACTTGGGCCGCAGCAGCTGGCCCTCCAGGGCGCCGGAGCGGATGTCGTCCTCGATGCGCAGGTGGATCGAGGGGGTGGCGAGGGTGATCCACTCGGTCACGCCGATGTAGAGCGCTAGCCCCGCGGCGGGCGCGTGGGCCAGGGTCCCCGCCAGCCGCTCGCGCGCCACGACGTCCCAGAACGCCGAGAGCACCAGCAACAGCAGCGTATAGAACACGCCGCGGCCGATCATAACCGCTGGCGCAGCGAGGCCGCCGGACACGCCGATCACAACGGTGCGCGCGAATGTGGCGAGGGCGGGCAGGCGCATGGGTCAGCCTGCGCCGCTGACGCCGGAAGCGTAGATCTCGCGGATCACTTCCTCCATCGGGGGATCCTCGATAGTGATGTCCTCGATGCCGCCCTGGGCCATGGCCGAGGCGATGACCTGCTCCATGCGGGTGCGGGTGGTGTCGACCTCGAACACCGTGCGGTGCGGTTCGCGCGCACGCAGCTCGAGCCCAGGCAGGTCGAGCGCGACCTCGGCCAGGGTTGACTGCAGGGTCACCAGCTTGCGGCCAAGAAACCGACGCCGCAGCTGCTCGGTGGGCTGATCGATGACGATGCGGCCCTGGTTGATCACGATCACCCGGTCGCACACCAGCTCGATGTCGCGGGTGTCGTGCGAGGTCAGCAGCACGGTCTGGCCGGCGACTTCGGCGTGCTCGCGGATGAAGTCGCGGATGGCGGCCTTGGCGGTGATGTCGAGGCCGATGGTCGGCTCGTCCAGGAACAGCACCTCCGGCGCATGCAGCAGGCTGGCGGTGATCTCGCACCGCATGCGCTCGCCCAGCGACAGCCGCTGCACCGGCTGGTCGATGAACCGGCCGAGCCCGAAGCGCTCCACCAGCTCGTCCAGCCGGCGCGCGAACACCGCGGCGTCCTGTTCGTAGACGTGCCGCAGCAGGGCGAAGGACTCCCTCGCCGGCAGCTCGCCCCAGAGCTGGGAGCGCTGGCCGAACACCACGCCGATGCGGAAGGCCAGGGCGCGGCGCTGCCGCCAGGGGACCAGCCCCAGCACCCGGGCCCCGCCCGAGGTCGGCTGCAGCACGCCGGTCAGGATCTTCAGCGTGGTGGACTTGCCGGCGCCGTTGGGACCGATAATGGCGACACGCTCGCCGGCCCTGATCTCGAAGGAGACGCCGGCGACGGCGTCGACCAGCCTTCCCGGCGCGGACAGCGCGCCGGACAGCAGCCCCTTCAGTCCACGGCCGGGACTACGGTAGCGGAACTGCTTGCTGAGACTTTCGACGGTGATGAGGGCGGACATCGGATCGGGCTCGGTTGAAATGGCGCTGGAGGGTGGGGCCGGTAAACGGGCGCGGAAGGGCGTAAATCGCTTGCTGGGCAAGCGAATTGGTCCCTACGCACATCGATCCGGCCGAGCCGTTCCAGGTCATGACGAGTCCGATCATCCGCCGAGCCCAGGCTCGCGCGGCCGGCCCCTGTAGATCAGAAATCCTGGAACTTCAACCTTGGGTCAGAAGCGCTGGTCCCGTCCGTGCGGCGCCAGGAAGTCGCGCGCCGGGCCGATCGGAACGATTCCCGACGGATTAATGGTCGGGTGGCTCTCGTAGTAGTGATGCCTGATGTGGTCGAAGCGGGTGGTCCCGGCCACGCCCGGCCATTGGTAGAGCTCGCGGGTATAGCCCCAGAGGTTGGGATAGTCGGCCAGCTGGCGCAGGTTGCACTTGAAGTGGCCGACGTAGACGGCGTCGAAGCGGACCAGCGTGGGGAAGAGCCTCCAGTCCGCCTCGGTGAGGCGGTCCCCGAACAGGAAGCGACGGTCCGACAGGCGCGCCTCCAGCTCGTCCAGCATGGCGAACACCGCCCTCGCCGCGTCCTCGTAGGCCTCCTGCGTCGTCGCGAAGCCGGCCTTGTAGACCCCGTTGTTCAGGGCGTCGTAGATGCGCTGGTTAAGCGGGTCGATGTCCTCCGCCAGATCGGCCGGGCGATAATCGCCAGGCGCCGCGCCGACCGCGTCGAAGGCGCTATTCAGCATACGGATGATCTCGGCGGACTCGTTGTTGACGATGCGCCCCTGCACCTTGTCCCACAGCACCGGCGTGGTGACACGGCCGGAGTAGTCGGGACTGTCCGCCAGGTAGACCTGGTAGAGGAAGCGGGCGTGGTTGACCTCGTCGGGGATCACCCCCGGGCCGGGCTGGAAGGTCCAGCCATCCTCACGCATGCGCCAGTGCAGCGATGACAGGGAGATCAGGTCTTCAAGCCGCTTCAGCGCCCGGAAGATCAGCGTCCGGTGCGCCCAGGGGCAGGCGTAGGATGCATAGAGGTGATAGCGGCCCGGCTCGGCCCTGAAGCCGCCCTCGCCCGTCGGCCCCGGTGAACCGTCCGGCGTGATCCAGTTGCGGAACCGGGTCTCGGTCCGCACGAACCGGCCGCCGGATTCCTCGGTGTCGTACCACGCGTCGCGCCAGACGCCGTCGACCAGCAGGCCCAT
>FTHI01001065.1_pt1 | contig 10940 bp, 9 predicted proteins | sample 1640891 | NCBI WGS metagenome assembly FTHI01 (sample SAMEA3914788, study PRJEB12502) | metagenome | biome: forest; material: soil | place: Canada | collected 2011-07-03 | depth 0.1 m
AGCACGGCGATGATGTCGGCCACGGAGAGGCCCGAGCCCACATGCGAGCCGCCGCCTGCGCCGCACATCCTCACCACGTGGCGACGCAGCCTCAGGGCCAGTTCTTCAGTCGTGGAAATCTGTTGTGCTGCGATCTTCATGCGAAGAAAGCCTGCATGGCGTCGATCACCCAATCGACCTGGTCGTCGGTCAGCAGGTGGTTCATCGGCAGGAGCAGCGAGCGCGCAGCGAACCGGTCGGCCTGAGGCAGGTCCTGAGTGAAGCCGAGATTGCGGAACTGGTGCAGTGGCGTGCCGCCCCACTGCAAGATGGTCCCAATACCCCGCGACAGCAGATGGGCCCGGAGCGCATCGCGGCGATCGAGGCAGACCTCGTAATTCTGGAAGATGTCGAAGCGGCGCGGGTCCGCATGCGGCCCCGGTGGCAACTGCAACCCATCGAGGCCCTTGAAGGCGTCGTGATAGCGGCGGGCGATCTCGCGGCGGCGGGCGAGGGTCTCTTCGTACCAGCCGAGCTTGTAGGCCAGGATGGCGGCCTGGAGGTTGTCGATGCGGGCGTTGGTCCCCCACTCGGCGCAGTCGCGGGAAATCGCCTTGTCTGGGCCGGCCCCGTGGTTGCGCATGGCCCGCACGCGAGACGCCAGGTCGTCGTCGTCCGTGACCAGCGCCCCGGCGTCGCCGAAGCAACCCAGGGTCTTCGCCGGATAGAAGCTCAAGGCCCCCCAGGCGCCGAACCGCCCCGCCGGCCGCCGGTCCAGCCGCGCGCCCAGGGCCTGGCAGGCGTCCTCGAACAGGGCGAGCCCATGCCGTTCGGCGATGGCGCTGATCTCGTCCATGGCGCAGACGCGCCCGTTCAGGTGCACCACCATGATGGCTGCCGTGGCCGGGCCGATAGCCGCCTCGACGGCCCTGGGCGAGATCAGCCCGTCCTCGTCGGACGCCTCCACGGGGACGGGAACCCCGCCCGCGAAATGGATCGCCTGGGCGGCGGCGATGAAGCAGTTGGCTGGCAGGATCACCTCGGCGCCGGCCTTCAGCCCGCTCGCGCGCAGGCCCAGCAGCATGGCGTCGGTGCCATTGGAGAGGCCGATGGCGTGGCGGGCGCCGAGATAGGCCCCCAGCCCGGCCTCGAACTCGTCGACCGCCCCCTGCAGAATGAAGCCGCCGCTCAGCGCGGTGTCATGGATGATCCGGGCGTAGGCCTCCGCCCGTTCGGCGTAGAGTCGCCGCCAGTCGAAGAAGGGGACGGCAAGGCTCTCCCTCGACGACATGCACTGCTCGCCCCACCCGGCTGCCGGTCGGCGCCGCTCGAGTCTAGGTCCCTGCGCCACAGAGGCGGGTTCAACCCGCAGGTCCCCGATGCGCCGGGCTCATCGAACCTCGCCGTCGCCATCCGGTACTCACAGGACGTGGAGAGTTCGCCGGGCGGGACGCCGTGACCCAGATCGAGGCCCTGGCCGCCCCGCGGCTCGCGAAGACGCGGATATTGCCGGTGATCACCCCCGCCGGCATGACCCGCCTGCCGCTCGTCCTGGTGTTCGGCTACGTCGCCGCCACCTTCCTCCTGTTCCTGGTCTGGCCGATCAACTGGCCTATCTCCCGCACTGAGGATTGGGCCCGGCTGATCTCCTATATGCTGCTGGTCCTGGCGGTGATCGGAGGGACGACCTGGATGGGGTCGGCCGGCGCGACGCGGGTGACCGCTCCGCTCAGCTTCCTGCCCGCCCTCTTGATGCTCGGCGCCCTGGCCGCCGCGCTGATCCTGATCCCGACCAGCTACGCCTATACCGGCAGGCCACCGTGGGAGGCATTGGACGCGCTCCGTGACCAGGGAGGCGCCTATCGGGAGCTGCAGATGCAGCTCTGGGCCACAGCTGGTCAGCGCAACTCAGTCGTCGTCGCCCGGGCCATTCTATCGCCGCTCATCTACGCGGTGCTGCCGTTGGGCATCGTACGCTGGGGCAGCATCGGCCTTGGCGGCCGTCTGGCCGTGGCCGTCACCGTCGCCGCCTCGATCATCTTTTCGATCATGCGCGGCACCGACAAGGAGATCGCCGACCTCTTCATCTCCGGGGCCTGCGCCGCCTTCGTCTCCTACGGCCGCAGTCGTGCGTTCGGACGGCCAGGCGCTGAACTGATCCGTCGCTACTGGCGTCTCGGCTTGGTGGGGTTGGTCTTCCTCTATTTCGCCCAGGGGCTGTTCATCGATCGAAAGGGCGAGCGCCTGCACGGCGGCTATGTCAGCCGGACGGCAGTCTGCGCCAACAACAGCAACGTTTGCGCCGACCTGGACAACCCGTGGATTGCCTGGTTGCCGCTACGTCAACGCTTCGGCCTGACCTACTTCATCCTGTCGACCTGCTCGGGCTACTACGGCCTGGACCTCGCGCTCGACAAGCCGTTCGAGTCCAGCTTGGGCGTCGGCCATTCGCCGGCGGCGCTGTCGGTCTATGAGACCATCACCGGCGATCTCAGACCCCACCTGCGCACCTTCACCTACCGCAATGGCGAGGACCGCTGGAACGAAGAGAACTATTGGTCGACGCTGGTCAGCTGGATCGCCAATGACGTCGGATTTCTCGGTGCGGTCTTCGTGCTGGGCGCCATAGGCTGGCTCTGGGGCAAGTGGTGGCGCGAGGCCGCTGCTGGCCTTAGCGACCCGGCGGTGGTGCTGTTCGTCCTCGCCACCACCATGATGGTCTACCTCCCAGCAAACAATCAGGTGTTGCTGAGCTACGATGGCTATTTCGAGCTGGCCGTCTGGATTGCCGTTTGGGTATGGCACCGGACGACGCAGACGCTATCGGCCAGCTTGGTTAGCCATGGCGAGGCTCGAGCCTAGCGCATGCCCGGTATCCTGGGACGCCTGACCTCTGTTCCGTGCTTCTTCGGCCTGAAGATCGCCTCCGCCCTGGTTCTGCTGAAGCTGTCGGCGAGCTTCCTGCCCGTGGCCGGCTTCAGCGTCTTCTCGCAGTTGATGCTGTTCGCCGCCCTGGCGAACGTGCTGGCGCTCTGCGGCGCCCAGAACGGCGTGGTGCGCCAGGCCGCCGCCGCCGGCACTGCCGAAGATCTCGCCCGCACCCAGGCCGCCGCCTTCGCCATCTGGGGCGCGGCCGTTCCTCTGATGCTGTTGCCGGTGTTCATCGCCGGCGGCCCGATCTCCACGGTCCTGGTCGGATCTCCGGCGCAGGCCCAGGTGGTGCTGGCCATCGCAGCCGTCGCCCTGGTCGGCGCCCCGGGCCAGATCTGCTGCGGTCTGCTGACCGGGCGCAAGCGAGTGGCCCGCAGCCTCCTGGCCCAGGCCGCTGGATTGATCGCCGGCGGGTCAGGCGCGGCATGGCGGATCACGGCTCACGACCCGACCGGCGCGGCCCTCGCCTTCGCCGCAGGCTCGGTGATCACCACCCTGGTCGCGGTCCCCTTTGCGCTTCAGCTGCGCATCCCATTGATCCCCCAACATCTCGGCTGGGGCCCGGTGCGGACCCTGCTTCGCTACTCGGCGGCCTTCGCCCTCACTTCAGGCTACGCCGCGGTCGTCCTGTTCGCTTTGCGGTCTATCTACCGGGAGCACTTCGGCGTAACCCAGCTGGGCTACTGGCTGGCGGCGAACCGAGTGTCCGACATGTCGACGCAACTCCTCGGCCTGTTCATGATCCAGGTCTTCGTTCCGCACATGGCTGGGGCCATGGGCGAGCGCCAGCGGCGCACTATCCTGCTTCGCAGCTGGGCCGCCGCCGTGGGGGTTATGAGCACCTTTGTGCTCGTCTTCTGGCTAGCCTCGGGCCTCTTGATCCACCTCTTCCTCTCCGACGCCTACCTGCCGGCCGTGCAGGCGATCCGCACCTACATGATCGGCGACGTGCTGAGGGTCTGGCCTTCCCTGGCCATGTTCACGGCCTTCGCGGGCGGTCGGCCTCTCCGATTCGCGGGCATAGAGGTCGGCGCCCTGAGTATGATGGCCGTGATCACCACCGCCCTGATCACCGCCGGCGACCACGCCGCGCCTCAGCTTGGCTACGTCATTGCCTACGCTTCCGCGGCGGCCCTTGTCAGCATGGTCTACCTGCTAAGACCGGCGCCCCAGCCGGCCGTCGCCTGACGCCCTCCAGGACGCCGAGCGTGCGTTCCATCGCCTTGTCGAAGGACAGGGTCTCCCGATAGAAGCGCGCCCCTGCCGCGCCCATGGCCCCGCGCTTCTCGCGGGGGAGATCGGCCATGGCGCAGATAGCGTGGGCCAGGGCGGGCGGATTCTCGGGCGCTACGACCATCGCGGCGCCGGATTGCCGCAGAAGCTCGGCAGTCTCGCCCGCCACCCCTGCGACGATCGGACGGCCCATCGCCAGGTAGGTCTGGGTTTTGGAGGGGATGGTGATTTCGAACAGCGGCCCCTCGGCCAGGTGCAGCAGGAGCGCGCCTGCGCCGGCGAACGCCGAGAGGATCTCCTCGTCCGGGACACGGCCATGGAACCTCAGGGTCGTCAGCCCCATGCTCTCGGCGCGGCGGCGCAAACGCTGGGTCTCGATGCCGTCGCCGTAGACATGGAAGCGGATGTCCTGACGCCGCCGCTCGATGATGGCGGCGGCATCCAGCACCGTCTCCAGCGACTGCGAGCGGCCGTGATTGCCGGCATAGACGACGCTGAAACCGTCCTGCCGCCCGGCGTCCGCGGGCGGGGCCGAGGCGGGCTCCTGCCCAGCCCAATTGCGGATGGTCGCCAATTTGGCGGCGGGAACCCCGCGGGCGATCAGGGTCCGGCGCATCCCGTCGGACTGGACGATGATCGCGGACGCGCGCCGGTAGACGAAGCGGCAAACCAGCCCCAGCAGCCGCGTGAGGCGGGCTCCGCCCATCCCGGTCGCCGCGACGGTGTCAGGCCACAGGTCTTGGACCTCGAGCACGAACGGCAGGCCCCGCACCAAGCCGCTCAGGGCTGCAGCCAGGCCGACCGTGATCGGCGGGTGATAGACATAGGCGAGTTCGAAGCTTCGCTTGCGAAGCAGTCCGAACACCAGGGTCGAGACGAAGAAGGACAGGTAGTTCAACGATCTGCGCAGAGACGAGCCGTCGTGGCTGGGATAGAGCGGCAGGCGCGTCACCCGCGCGCCCTCGATCGTCTCACGCTCCAGAAATCGAAGACGGTATCCCGGATAGAGCCGGCCGGTCGGATAGTTCGGAAAGCCGGTGACCACCGCCACCTGGTGACCCGCCGCCTCGAGGGCTCGAACGAACCTTGGGCCCTTGATGACGTTCGGCTCGGGATCGAACCATTGGGTCAGGTACAGAATCCGCATCGGCCTCCCCGGCGCGCCCGCCGCCGTGAACCCGGAGGCCCCGATGAAGCCACCTACCTTGGAGCGGCGACGCCCTAGGTAAGTGTGCGCCGTCGAGGGCGATGTTCATCTCGGTGATCGAATGACCGCGACAATCCTCGTTCTCGGACGCTCGGGGCAGGTCGCCCGCGAGCTGGCGAAGATCGGGCCCCCCAAGGGGTTTGTCTTCGAGTTCGCCGGCCGCGATCGGCTGGATTTGGCTACCGAGGACCCTCGTCGGCTGATCGAGGAGATCCGCCCGGCCGCGGTGATCAACGCCGCGGCCCACACCGCCGTCGACCAGGCCGAGAGCGAGCCTGAGGCGGCGTTCCGCCTGAACCGGGATGTCCCCGCCGTCGTGGCCAAGGCCTGCGCCCAGGCGGCGACGCCTTTCGTGCATTTCTCGACGGACTTCGTCTTCGATGGCGCGAAGGCCGGGCCCTATGTCGAGACGGACGCGATTGGCCCCCTGAACGTCTATGGCGCGAGCAAGGCCGCCGGCGAGGCCGAGGTGCTGGCGGCCGGCGGTCCGGCCGTGATCCTGCGCATTTCCTGGGTGTTCGGCGCCCACGGGGTCAATTTCCTGAGGCGGATGCTCCAGCGCGCCGAAAGCCAGGAGGAGATCGGCGTGGTGGCCGATCAGCTCGGCCGGCCGACCTGGGCGGAGGACTGCGCCTGCGGATCACTGCGCGCCCTGGAGGCGCTGATGGATGGCACGATCGGGGGCCCCGAGCTCTTTCATCTGTCCGGCGTCGGGGATGCGAGCGTCGCCGACCTGACGGAGGCGATCTTCGCCGAGTCCGCCGCCCGCGGAGGACGATCGGCGCGGGTCAGGCGGATCACCACCGCCGAACGCCCCACTCCGGCCCGTCGGCCCGCGAATTCCCGGCTGGATTGCAGCAAGATCGGGCGGGTCCTGGACTGGCCCTTGCGCGACTGGCGAGAGGGGCTCTCCGCCTGTTTCGACGAGATGGACCGGCTTGCCGAACCGGCTCAGGCCGCCGCGTCCATGACGGCGGCCACCGCGTGGCGGACGTGGAACACCTCATCGAGGCAACGCGCCGCCGCGTCCATCGGTCGGGGTTGCTCCGCCAGGGCCTCCGCGGCGGCGAGAAAGCCCTCCGCATCGCCGTAGGCCACCGAGCGGGCCACGCCATAGCGCTCGAGCATCTCCGCGAACTCGCTGCCAGGCTCGATCGCCACCACCGAAGGCAGGCCCGCGCGCAGATAGTCGAGGGTCTTGGCTGGCGTGCTGAACGAGGTGACGCCGGGCACGGTGGCGACCATGCCGACGTCGCAGGCGGCGATCAGCCCGAGCAGGGCCGCGCGCGGCATGGATGGGAGCCAAAGCACATTGGCATGGACCTCCGCCTCGGCGCGCACCATCGGCGCCAGCCGACCGTCGCCGACGAACAGGAATTTCAGGGCCGAGCCCGTGCGTCGCCCCGCTTCCGCCGCCGCCAGCATCTGCTCGAAACCTCGCCCCGCCACCAGGTTGCCGCCGAACACGGCAATGGGCCCCTCCTCGGGCAGGCCGTGGGCCCGTCTCACGACGGACCGATCCACGGGCCCCACGGGCGTCACATCCGTCCAGGTCGACATGACCCGCACCTTCTGGCCGGCAGCGAGGCGGAAAGAGCGGCGCAGATAGGCGGCGTTCTTCGGCAGGGTGCAGAGGATGGCGGTGAAGTCCCGCATCAGGCTCTGCTCCCAGGCCCTCGCGATCCAGTAGGGTAGACCGCCGGGAATGCGGCCGATCTGGTGATAGTGGTCGGGGAAGAAGTCCCAGATGACCAGGAGCCGCCGGCCGATCCCCGCCCGCCGAACCATCCGCACCACGGGGGCGACGCCGACGACCGGCGCCCAGGTGATGAAGACGTCGAAGCGCTCCAGGTCGAGATGCTTTCGGGCGGTTCTGGCTGCGTGAAGGCCGGAGAGAACGAACTTGCCAGCATGGCCCAGGGCGCCGCCCAGCCATCCCAGCCGTCGAGGCGTGCAACGCACCACGCGCGCGCCGTTCCACAGCTTCGGCGGAGCTTCCACCGCTTCCAGCTCCGCGCTCCAGTCGAGCAACAGCACCTCGACCTCGTGCCCCGCCGTCACGAGCGCCTCGGCCAGCTCGTTGGTCAGGTACGAGCGGCCCGGCTCGGTGGGAAACTGCATGCAGGCGATCAGGAACCGCATGGGATCACCGGCTCACGTCTCTCGCCAGACCGTCCGCCGCACGTAGTCGACGTAGCTGAGGATGATCCGGACCACCTTGTCGGAGACATCGGGCGCCGCGTAATCGGCCGGCAGACGCACCCTGCGATCAGACTGCAGCTTCAGGATCTCCAGGCCCTGCAGCACCCGCTCCGGGCTGAGGCCGGTGAGCATCACCGCCGCCTCCTCCATCGCCTCGGGCCGCTCGTGCGCTTCGCGCAGGTTCAGCGCGGGAAAGCCCAGGATCGAGGACTCTTCGCTGATGGCGCCGCTGTCGGACAGCACCGCACGCGCCTTCAATTGCAGGGCGTTGTAATCGAAGAAGCCGAACGGCTTCATCAGCCGCACCTGTGGATGGAAGCTGAGGCCCAGGACCTCGATGCGCTTCCTTGTCCGGGGGTGAGTGCTGACCAGGATCGGCTCGCCATAGGCCTCCGCCACCGCCGCCAGGGTCTCTGCGAGGCGTCCGATCCGGTGGTCGGAATCGACGTTCTCCTCGCGGTGCGCGCTGACCAGGAAGTACCGGCCCGGCTGCAGCCCCAGGCGCCCGACGGCGTCAGATGCGTCGATCCCGGGGCGGTAATGCGCCAGCACCTCGAACATCGGGCTGCCGGTCTTGATGACCCGGTCCGGCGGCAGGCCCTCGGCGAGCAGGTAGTCCCGGGCGATCGCCGAGTAGGGCATGTTGATGTCGGAGGTGTGGTCGACGATCCGGCGGTTGACCTCCTCGGGCACGCGCTGGTCGAAGGAGCGGTTGCCGGCCTCCATGTGGAAGATCGGGATGTGGCGCCGCTTGGCCGGGATGACGGTGAGGTTGGAGTTGGTGTCCCCCAGCACGAGGACTGCGTCGGGCCGCTCGGCCGCGAACACCTCGTCGGCCGCGATGATCGCCTTGCCGATGGTCTCGGCGGCCGTGCCCCCGCCGGCCCCGAGGAACCGGTCGGGCCGGCGCAGCCCCAGCTCGCCGAAGAACACCTCGCTGAGTTCGTAATCGAAGTTCTGGCCGGTGTGGACGACGAGATGCTGGGTCGCCTCGTCGAGCTTCGCCATGACCCTGGACAGCTTGATGATCTCCGGGCGGGTCCCCACCACGGTGACGACCTTCAGCCGGGACGGACCGGTCATACGGGCATCATCACCGTGTCGGGACGGGCCTGGTCGAACAGCTCGCTGGCCCACAGCAGGGACACCATCACGTCCGAGCCGACATTGGTGACGTCGTGGGTCCAGCCGGGAATGGTCTCGACCACCACCGGCGTCTCCCCCCGGGTGGTCAGCTCATAGGTCTCGCCGCTGACGATGTGGCGGAAGCGGAAGCGCGCCTCGCCGTGCACCACCAGGAACTTCTCGACCTTCGAATGGTGGTAGTGGCCGCCGCGGGTCATGCCGGGCCGGGCGGTCAGCACGGACACCTGCCCGCCGTCGCGGGTCTTCAACACTTCGGCGAAGCTGCCGCGGGCGTCGATGTGAGCGACCAGCGGATAGCTGAAGGCCTCAGCCGGCAACGCCGCGACGAAGGTGGCGTAGAGCGCCCGCTCAAGGCCCGATCCGACGTTTTCGATCCGGCCCGCGCCGCGGCCCTCGGCGAAGGCGGAAAGGATGCGCGCCGTCTCGCCGACGGTGGTCTGGTGTACTCCTCTGGCGTCGTGGAAGCCGCTCTCCGAGGGCGGCGATCGCAGCAGCGCCACCCACTGGTCGATCAGGTCGTCCACATAGAGCAGGCAAAGCGGCGCAGCCGCATGCTCGATGGTGATCAGGAGGCCGCGGCTCAGGTTGTGGCAGAGGGTGGCGACGATCGGATCGTCATCGGGGCCCGCCCATTTGCCGAACACGGTCGGCAGCCGCCAGATCGCCGTGGTCGCCGCCCCGCGCTCGGCCAGCCTCAGGAAGGCGTTCTCGGAAGCGCGGACCGCACGGGCCTCGCGCGTGGTCGCCGAAGCGATGCTCGAGGAGCCGAGCACCACGAGTGGCCGCCTGCCGCCTCTAGCGATGGCCGCGCCGACCCGCTCCGCGTCCCCGGCGGCGCCCAGGTGAAAGACCACGTCGGCGTCGGCGACGGCGGTTTCGGTTTCCTCACGTTTGGCGCCGCGGGTGATGGCATGGACCTGATGGCCCAGCTCCTCCAGCCGGACCACGAGATTGCGGCCGATGAAGCCGGCGGCGCCGATGACCGCCACCTGGGCGAGCTCAGAGGGCATCGGGCTCGCCGCCGTCCAGGAAGGCCCTGACGTAGGGCAGCTCGGCCAGGATCGCCGCCAACTCGCCGACCTCGAGCCGGCGGGTGTTCTGAGAGTTGAAGTCCTCGAGCCGGGAGACGCGCTCCTCGCCATCGGTGAAGTAGGCGTCGTAGTTGAGGCCGCGGTTGTCCGGCGCCACGCGGTAGCTGTCGCCGAGGTCCTCGGCCTTGGCCATCTCCTCGCGGCTCAGCAGCGTTTCGAACTGCTTCTCGCCGTGACGGGTGCCGATCACCCGGAGCGGATGATCGGGCCTGTCCATGACCTTCAGGACCGCCTGGGCCAGGACGGCGATGGTCACCGCCGGGGCCTTCTGCACGAACAGGTCGCCATTCTCGCCGTGCTGGAAGGCGTTCAGGCAGAGAGCCACGGCCTCGTCCAGGGTCATGACGAAGCGGGTCATGTCGGGGTCAGTGATGGTGATCGGCTGGCCGCGCCGGACCTGGTTCATGAACAGCGGCGCCACCGAGCCGCGTGAGGCCAGAACGTTGCCGTAACGGGTGCCGGTGATCACCGTCGCCGTGCCCAGGGCCTCGCGCGACTTGGCGATCATCACCTTTTCCATCATCGCCTTGGACATACCCATGGCGTTGATCGGATAGACGGCCTTGTCGGTGGAGAGGCACACCACCCGGCGCACGCCGTTGCGGATCGCCGCGTCCAGCACGTTGTGGGCGCCCATCACGTTGGTGTTCACCGCCTCGATCGGGTGGAACTCGCAGGAGGGCACCTGCTTGAGGGCGGCGGCGTGGTAGATGAAATCCACCCCGCGGCTGGCGCTCTCCATCGCGCGGAAGTCGCGCACGTCGGCGACGTGGTGCTTCACCCGCCTGTCGGGAAAGCGCTGGCGCTGCTCCTCCTGCTTCTTCTCGTCCCGGCTTACGATCCGGACCTCCGCCACGGGCAGGCCGAGTAAGTGCTTGAGGATGGTCGAGCCGAAGGAGCCGGTGCCGCCGGTGATCATCACCACTGCGCCCGTGAAGCTCGGGGGGTCGGGTTTCAGCTCGGCCCTCTGATCCGCGGCGATGCCCGCCTGCGTGCCGTCCATAAGGCTGACCGCCTCCCCACCGTACGTCAGGTAGGTTCCGCAAGGCTCCCGGTCCGTTCACTGGTGTGGTGGATTTGAAGTTCGCCTCAGGCTTGGTCGAGTGCTGTGGCGAACTTCAAATCCGTGAACCACACCAGAATGCTTCCAC
>FTHI01000830.1_pt1 | contig 10939 bp, 8 predicted proteins | sample 1640891 | NCBI WGS metagenome assembly FTHI01 (sample SAMEA3914788, study PRJEB12502) | metagenome | biome: forest; material: soil | place: Canada | collected 2011-07-03 | depth 0.1 m
CGGCAAGACCGAGGGGGCGATGGACGCCTCCAACCTGCTCAAGCCCGCCCTGGCGCGCGGCGAGCTGCACTGCGTGGGCGCCACCACGCTCGATGAATACCGCAAGCATGTGGAGAAGGACGCCGCCCTGGCCCGCCGGTTCCAGCCGGTGTTCGTCAACGAGCCGACGGTGGAGGACACCGTCTCGATCCTTCGTGGCCTGAAGGAGAAGTACGAAGTGCACCACGGCGTGCGCATCTCCGACAGCGCGATCGTCGCGGCCGCCACCCTCTCGCACCGCTACATCACCGACCGCTTCCTCCCCGACAAGGCGATCGACCTGATCGACGAAGCGGGCGCGCGCGTGCGCATGGCCGTCGACTCCAAGCCCGAGGAACTGGACGAGATCGACCGCCGACTGATCCAGCTGAAGATCGAGCGCGAGGCCCTGAAGAAGGAAACCGACGACGCCTCACGGCGGCGGCTGGATTCGCTCGAAGGCGAGCTCGCCGACCTGGAAGTCCAGTCGGAGGAGATGACCGCCCGCTGGAAGGCCGAGAAGGACAAGCTCGGCTCGGCCGCCCAGATCCGCGAGGCGCTCGATCGCCTGCGCACCGAGCTGGCCCAGGCCCAGCGCACCGGCGACCTGCAGAAGGCGTCTGAGATCATGTACGGCCAGATTCCCCTGATGGAGAAACGCCTGGCTGAGGCCGAGGAGACTGCGAAGGACCAGCTCACACCAGAGGTCGTCGACGCCGAACAGATCGCCGCCGTGGTCTCCCGCTGGACCGGCGTCCCGGTGGAGAAGATGCTCGAGGGCGAGCGCGAGAAGCTGCTCAAGATGGAGGACAGCCTGCACGCCCGCGTGGTCGGCCAGGAAGAGGCCCTGACCGCAGTCTCGGATGCTGTGCGCCGGGCCCGCGCCGGGCTGAAGGACCCCAACCGCCCCATCGGCTCGTTCATGTTCCTGGGCCCCACGGGCGTGGGCAAGACCGAGCTGACCAAGGCGCTGGCCGAGTTCATGTTCGACGACGAGTCCGCCATCACCCGCATGGACATGAGCGAGTACATGGAGAAGCACTCGGTCAGCCGCATGATCGGCGCCCCTCCCGGCTACGTCGGTTACGACGAAGGCGGGGCGCTGACCGAATCCGTGCGCCGGCGGCCCTATCAGGTGGTTCTGTTCGACGAGATCGAGAAAGCCCACCCGGACGTGTTCAACGTGCTGCTCCAGGTGCTTGACGACGGCCGCCTGACCGACGGCCAGGGCCGCACGGTCGATTTCCGCAACACCCTGATCATCATGACCTCCAACATGGGGGCCGAATATCTGGCCGCCCTGGAGGACAACCAGGATGTCGACATCGCCCGCCCGGCCGTGATGGAGGCGGTGCGACGCCACTTCCGCCCTGAGTTCCTGAACCGGATCGACGAGATCATCCTGTTCAAGCGCCTGGGCCGCGCCCAAATGGATTCCATCGTCACCATCCAGCTGGCGCGGGTGGAGAAGCTGTTGGCCGATCGGCGCATGACCTTGGCGCTGGACCCGGCCGCCCTGCACTGGCTTGGCGAGCGAGGCTACGACCCGGTCTACGGCGCCCGGCCGCTGAAGCGGGTGATCCAGAAAGAACTGGTGGACCCCATCGCCAAGAAGCTGCTGGCCGGCGAGATCGCCGACGGCGAGGTGATCCAGGTGTCCGCCGGCGACGACGGCCTAGAGATCGGCAAGGCCACACTGCAGTAGGTCGGCCCTGCTCTGAGCCTGGGGCCGCGCGGGGATCGATCCGGCACGGCCCTCGGCTCTCAGGTTACCAGCAGCGGGTGCGTTCGACGTAGGCTTCCACGTACGGGTCCCAGACGGTGCGAGTGCTGCACCGGTGCGCGCCGTTGTAGCCTCTGCCGTAGTAGTACTCCCCAGCGTAACTGCGCGGGCCGTAGTAGTAGCCGTTGCGGTAATAGCCGCGGCTATCATGGCGGTCGTAGTCATAGTCGCCACGACCGCCGGACCCGAGGGCCGCGCCAACGGCCAGACCGGCGATACCGGCGGCTACGGCTGCGCCGCTGTTGTCGTGATGACGGTAATGGCGGGACTGGGCTGATGCGGAGCCGCCCGCGAGGCTGGCCGCGGCGGTGATCGCCGCCAGGCCGGCCGCTATGAACTTACGCATGATAGCCTCCATGGCTGTTTGCCGCCCGTCGGGCAGTAGGCCGTAAACGCTTTGACCAGAGGCGGCGGTTCCGAACAAATTCAATGGGAACGTCGCAGCGGTCCGGGCGTTAGGACTGGCAAGGGGCTCCAACGGAGCGCACCCAATGCAACCGAAACACCTCCTTTCCGGAGCAGCGTCCGCGGCCGTCCTGGCCGCACTTGCTATGGTCAGCCTGCCGTCCCAGGTCAGCGCACAGGCCTCGACCACAACAGCGCCGCCGGCCCCAGCTGCGGCGGCGCCTCAGCCTAGCCCGAACACGGCGCTTCCGGCTCCGACTCCTTCTCCGGCCCCCGCTCCCAGCGCCACAACCGCGCCGTCACCCACTGACAGCGCCGCCAGCGCCGCGAGCCCGAGCAGCGACCAGACCGGCTACTCCAGCCGCGACGGCAAGAAGAAGAAGACGATGAAGCACGGCTCGGACGCCTCTGCACCGGCGGTCAGCGATCCGACGGCGACCACCACGACACCGAGCGCCGCGACCCCGGACAAGCCAGCCGATCCGGCGGCCCCGCCTAAGGGCTGATCTCCCCATTGGTCACGCCAAGGAACGGCGGCTCCGCAAGGGGCCGCCGTTTCCTTTCTTGGGAGGGCTACTGCATCAGGACGTTACGCGCGCCGGCCCGCCGGGTCTCGACCCGGCGCATCAGCGCCACCGGTTCCGCGCCGGCGACCTGGGGCTGCACCACGGCCACAATGAACCACGACCCCGCCGGCAGGCCCTGGAAGGCGAACTGGCCGGCGCCGTCGCAGGTCGTGCGGCGCACGAAGGCGGAATACTCGTCCGACGGCCGGCTCAGCTGGCGGCCACGCACTTCGGCCACCGTGAGGGCGGCCCTTTCGGCCGAGCCGTACTGCTGGTCCATGCGCCAGCGGCTGTAGGGCGCGTCTGGGGTCAGGATCACCGGCTGGTTGGCGCAGCTGTAGCGGGCGCCGTTCGGGGCGTAATCGACCTTGCCGCTGATCGCAGCCGAGCCGCGCTGCGTGGACCAGCTGAAGTCCGACGCCCGGAAGTCCGGCGCGGGGCCTCCGCTCGGCGGCGGAGGCGGCGGCGGGGGATAGATGGTGCCGCACGCGGCCAGCATCCCGCAGACCGTCACGGCCAGAAGTAGTCTCTTCATGTCGCCTCTCGCTGGCATAACGCAGCCAAGCTTGGTTCGATCCCGCTCAGGGTCCGTAATCGGGCGATGCCCGCTCCATATGCGGCCCCATATGCGTCCTCAGAGGAAATCGCGCAAATGCGCCGCGAGCGGAGCATCCGCCGGCGGCATCGGGAGCTCCGGGAGCACGGCGGGCCGCACCCACTTCAGCGCTGCATGTTCGCGCCGCTCGACCAGCCCCTCCCAGCGCCGGCACAGGTAGAGCGGCATCAGCAGGTGGAAGTCCTCATAGCCGTGGGAGGCGAACACGAACGGCGCCAGGCAGGCCTGCGAGACCTTTATGCCCAACTCCTCCTCCAGCTCCCGGATCAGGCATGATTCCGGCGTCTCCCCCGCCTCGACCTTCCCCCCGGGAAACTCCCACAGTCCCGCCAGCGCCTTGCCCTCCGGCCGCTGGCACACCAGCACCCGCCCATCCACATCCACCAGCGCACAGGCGGCGACGAGGAGGATTGGGCGGCTAGATCCTGGAGACGTCATGCGGCCGGAACGCTACGCACACTCGCAATCCCAGACCTCAACCCACTCGTTCCCGGAGTCGCCAAGTATGCAGACTCTGATCCAGTCGAACTGATCCTGAACTCGCACGCCAGACTCGCTCTCAGCGCCCTCCAGTTCCTCCAAGGGAATGTTTAACACGAATGCCACACTGATTTTGGATGAACGGACGTAGGAGCCATCCATCGAGACCAGGTCTTGGGAAGCTCGGGCGCCTTCCATGAAGCGCAGATGGCCGAGTTCTCCATCATACCCGTGCTGAGTCTGGTCGAACACGGGTGGCTCATTCTGACATTCACTGCATCTTGTCGACAGGCCGACGACCGACGCCTCCGACTGACCATCGTGCATCCACTCGATTACGGTCTCCAACAGATCGAACCTGTCGTTGGTGCAGCTCTGACAGCCGATTGGAAAGGTCACCTCGGCAAGATGTCCCGACGTGATGCTGTGGCTCGCCCAGGCGAAAAGCATTGAGACAGCGCGGTGGTTGGGCGCAAGCACGATCCAATCTGGGATCTTGCCTCGGGCCAAGCGTCACGACCGATAGTCCCCGTTGATCTCGATGTAGCGTTTGGTCAGGTCACAGGTCCACATGGTGGCGGAGGCGCGGCCGACGCCAACGTCGACGGTGATCTCCAGCTCCTTGCGCTTCATGTAGGCCGACATCTTGCGCTCGTCGTAGCTGGCGGCGACGGCGCCGTCCTGGGCCGCCACGAGGTCGCCGAACCAGATCGACAGGCGTTCGCGATTGATCGGCTCGTCCGCCCGGCCGGCGGCCATCACGATGCGGCCCCAGTTGGCGTCTTCGCCGGCGATGGCGGTCTTCACCAGGGGAGACTCGCAGATGGTCCGGGCGATCTTGCGCGCGGAGGCCGGCGTCTCGGCGCCGCTGACGATCACCTTGACGAACTTTGAGGCCCCCTCCCCGTCGCGGACCAGCTGCAGGGCGAGGTCCTGCATCACCAGCTCCAGTTTCTCGCGGAAGTCGGCCAGGCGGCGGTCGCCGGGACGGCTGATGCGCGGCGCCCCGGAAGCCCCGGTGGCGAACAGCAGGCAGGTGTCGTTGGTGGAGCGGTCGCCGTCCACCGTCACGCTGTTGAAGGTGGTGCGGACATAGAGTGCGACCAGCGTCTGCAGCGCCGCCGGCGAGATCGCCGCGTCGGTGGCGATGAAGGCCAGCATGGTGGCCATGTCGGGGGCGATCATCCCCGAGCCCTTGGCGATCCCGGCGATGCGCACGGTGACCCCGTCGATCTGGGCGTCGGCGAACGCGCCCTTGGCGAAGGTGTCGGTGGTCATGATCGCCCGGGCCGCGACCTCCCAGTTGTCGGCAGACAGGCGTCCCTCGATCTCTGGCAGCCGGGCGGAGATCTTGGCGTCGTCCAGCAGCACCCCGATCACACCGGTCGACGCCAGCATGACGTCGCGCTGGCGGCAGTCCAGCCGCTTGGCCGCCGCCGCGGCGACCCGCCGGGCGGCGTCGGCGCCGGGGCGGCCGGTGAATGAGTTGGCGCAGCCCGCGTTGACCACCAGGCCCCGGACGTCCTCGCCCCCGCCCGCCTCCAGCTGCCGGCGGCACCAGTCCACGGGCGCCGAGCCCACGCCGTGGCGCGTGAAGACGCCGGCGCATGTCGTGCCCTCCTGGAACCTCATCAGCAGCACGTCTTCCCGCGGCTGCTTGTAGAGCCCGGCGCGACCGGTCGCGAGCTCCACCCCGCCCACCGGCGGGATCGCCGGAAACGGCACGGCCAGTGGCGACACCAGGGCGCCTTTCGGCGCCGGGGCGGGCGTTGCGGCGAATTGCCGGCTGGTGCGGTCGGCCCGCTGCAGGGCGGCGCGCTTGAGCACGCTCGTCAGGGGATCGAGCGCACGCTCCAGGGTCTGGCCGACCTGACCCACCAGCTCGCCCGGCTTGACCCCCGCGCCGAGGGTCTTGGCGGCGGCGGGCGGCTTGCGCCGCGCGGGGGCTTTGGGGGAACGGGTCACGGCTTGGCTCCGGGCCGCAGGACGGCGTTGGGGGGCTTGGCGGGAGCGGCCGGCGTAGCGGATTGGCCGGGCAGCAGCGTCGGCGCGGACGCCGGCTCGGTAGGGGCGCCCGGGACGTCCTGGGGCGGCCCGATCAACACCTTCATCTTGCTCTGGTCGCGCAGGCGCTTGAGCAGGTCGCGCACCTCGTCATAGGTCAGGAAGCGGACGATCTGCGGCCGGGCCTGGTCCAGGGCGATGGGCTGTTCCTGGCGCCGATCCTCCACCTTCACCACGGCCCAGCCATTATCGACCTTGAACGGACCGATGATCTGACCGGCCTTGGCTGCCTTGAGGGCGACGTCGTAGGCCGGCGGCATCACGTCGGTGGTGAAATAGCCCAGGTCCCCGCCGTTGAACCGGGTGGCGGCGTCCGATGAGCGCTCCATGGCCAGGGCTTCGAACGCGGCGCCGGTGGCCAGCTGCTTCTTCACCATCTCGGCGTCGGCCTGGGTCGGGGTCACGATCTGCCTGGCGTGGATCTCGTCGGTGAGCTTCGAACGCTTGAGCTGCTCCTGATAGAGGGTCTGGATGGCCTGGTCGGTGACGGCGCGGTCGACCACGCTTTCCACCAGCATGTCTCCCAGGATCCGCTCGCGGGCGGCCGCCAGCCGGCGCTGCGCCAGGGGATCCTTGTCCATCCGGCGCTTGAGCGCTTCGGCGGCCAGCAGCTTCTCGTCGATCACCTCGTCCAGCATTTGGCGAAACAGGTCGGAGGAAACGTCCAGCGGCTCGCCCTCCCCGATCAGGCCCTGGGCGACCGCCTCGCGCTTGACGTCGGAGGCCCAGACCGACTGCGAGCCCACCGTGGCGACGGCGCGATCCCCGGCCTCCGGCGCCCGCTCCGCCGGCCGCTTCTGTGTGCACGCGGCGAGCGCGAGCACACAGGCCAACGCCATCGCACAGGCGCGGAAGCCGTCCGCCATGCTGGATGGCCTGATTATCATTCGGTCCGCACCCATAGCTTTGGTGAGCGCCCGAACCGCCACCGGAACGGGCTCGCGCATATACACCGACAATTCCCGGAAAGGGGAGCCTCCCCGTAGGGGAGCCAAGCGGGGCCGCAAGTTTACCGATGATCAATGGCGCGGCGCCAGGATAGCGGGAACGACAGGAGCCCCCGTGGCGGCGAGGCGGCCAGACCAGACGACGAGCGTGCCGCGTTCCGTGGCCATCGCCGCATTCGTTGAGAATGCGCCGACCGCCATCGCCATGCTCGACCGGGACCTGAAGTTCATCGCATTCAGCCCCAGCTTCTTCGAAGGCATGGGCTTGGACGAGGCCACCGTCATCGGACGCACGCCCTATGAGATCGCCCCCGAGACCGAGCGATATCGGCCCATGCACGAGCGTTGCCTTGCCGGCGCACGCGAGCTCACCGAGGCCGAGCGTATCCAGCCGCCGACCGGCGGCGACCGCTGGATGATGTGGGACACCGGCCCCTGGCTGGACGACGACGGAGCCATCGGCGGCGTCCTGATCATCTCCCGCGACGTGACGGCCCAGCATCGCGCCGAGGAGGCGTTGGAGGCGACGCGGGGTTTTCTGGCCACGGTGATCGAGGGCGTGCCCGCGCCCCTGGTGGTCAAGGACGGCGCCGACGGCCGGTTCCTGATCCTCAACCGCGCGGGCGAAGAGCTCCTCGGCGTCGACCGCCAGGACCACGTCGGCAAGACCGGCTATGACATCTTCCCCAGGGAGCAGGCTGACCGTTTCGCGGCCGAGGATCGCGAGGTGATCGAGTCCGGCCAGCTGAAGGTGATCGAGGAAGAGACGGTCCTGACGCCCAACAATGGCGAACGGGTCCTGCGCACCAAGAAGATCGCCGTGCGCAACGCCGACGGCCACGACTATCTCCTGTCCATCTCCGAGGACGTCACCGAGCTCAAGCGGGGCCACGAGGCGCTGAGGACGGCCCTCAGCCGGGCCGAGGCCGCCAACCGCGCCAAGGACGAGTTCCTGGCCAACATGAGCCACGAGATCCGCACCCCGCTCAACGGCGTGATCGGTATCGCCGACGTGCTGGTCGGGACCCCGTTGAACGACCGGCAGAGGGAGATGATCCGGATCATCCGCGGCTCGGCCCAGACATTGGAGACCCTGCTCGCCGGCGTGCTGGACCTTGCCCTGATCGAGGCCGGCGGGGTGATCATCGCCACCGAGCCGTTCCAGCTGGCTCAGGCGGTGCGCGAGGTGGCGGGCCTGTTCGAACCCCAGGCCATCGGCAAGGGCGTCGGCCTGATCCTCGACATCGATCCCCGCGCCGAAACCCAGGTGATGGGCGACGTGGTGCGCCTGAAGCAGATCCTCACCAACCTGGTGAATAACGCGGTCAAGTTCACCGATCGGGGCGAGGTCGACATCGGCGTCGTCTCTTTGGACCAGGACCGCTTCCGCATCGAGGTGCGCGACACCGGGGTCGGCTTCGAGCCAGCCCAGGCGGAGCGGCTGTTCCAGCGCTTCCAGCAGGGCGACGGCTCCGTCACCCGCCGATTTGGCGGCGCCGGGCTGGGCCTGGCGATCTGCCGCGAGTGCGCGGACCTGATGGGCGCGGAGCTCAGCTGCGCCAGTGCGCCAGGCGAGGGTTCGGTGTTCGCCCTGACCCTCAGTCTCTCCCCCGCCGCAGACCCGGAGCCCCAGGTGACCGAAGAGACCAAGCCCGCCGCGCCGAAGGAAGAAGAGCTCCGGGTGCTGATCGTCGACGACAATCCGGTCAATCGCCAGGTGCTGGAGATGATCCTGGACCAGGTCGGGGTGAAGCGGGTGTCGGTTGAGAACGGGGCCCTGGCCGTGGACGCCTTCCAGCGCCAGCCTTTCGACGTGGTGCTGATGGACATCCAGATGCCGGTGATGGATGGGCTCGCCGCCACCCGCGCCATCCGCCACGAGGAACAATCCCGCGGCCACGGCCACACGCCGGTGATCATCGTTTCGGCCAACTGCCTGCCCGAACACGTCGAGGCTGGCCGCGCCGCCGGCGCCGACGGGCACCTCGCCAAACCCATCTCCGTGCCCGCCCTGCTGGCGGCCCTGACTGACGCGGGCGACATCCGCCGCAGCGCCGCAGCCTGAACGGTCTGAACCACGGTCTCCACGCCGCGTTGACAGGCGGGTAGGCGGTTCTTAAGTCTCCCGCGCGCAAGGCCGGCGAACTTCCGCCCGGTTTTAATGCTTTATCGCGGCCGGCGGCGCGCCCGCCCACGATGTCTACCGGACCTTTGCATGAGTTTTCTCAAGACGATTTTTGGCTCGTCCAATGACCGCAAGGTCAAGGCGATGCTTGGCCGCGCGCAGGTCATCACCGCCCTGGAGCCGAAGTTCGCCGCGCTGTCTGACGAGGACCTGCGCGGGCAGACCGAGGCGTTCAAGGCCCGGTTCGCCGCAGGCGAAACCCTCGACGACCTCATGAACGAAGCCTTCGCCGTGGTGCGTGAGGCCTCCAAGCGGACGCTCGGCCAGCGCCACTACGACGTCCAGCTCGTCGGCGGCATGGTGCTGCACAAGGGCGGCATCGCCGAGATGAAGACCGGCGAAGGCAAGACCCTGGTCGGCACCCTCGCCGTCTATCTGAACGCCCTGGCCGGGAAGGGCGTGCACGTCATCACGGTCAACGACTACCTGGCCCAACGCGACGCCGAGTGGATGGGCCAGATCTACCGCTTCCTGGGCGTTGAGGTCGGGGTCATCGTCCACGGCCTCAGCCAGGGCGAGCGCCAGCGCGCTTACGGCTCGGACATCACCTACGGCACCAACAACGAGTTCGGCTTCGACTACCTGCGCGACAACCTGGTCTATGACCGCCAGGAGATGGTCCAGCGCGGACACCACTTCGCCATCGTCGACGAAGTGGACTCCATCCTGATCGACGAGGCGCGCACGCCGCTGATCATCTCGGGCCCGACCGAGGATCGCTCCGAGTTCTACCGCACCATGGACGCCCTGGTGCGTGAGCTGATCGAGGATCCGACCACCTTCGAGCACGACGAGAAGCAGAAGCAGGTTCTGCTGACCGAGCACGGCTCGGAACAGATCGAGCAGCTGCTCGAGGATCGCGGCCACCTGGCCCCGGATTCGGCCGGTCTCTATGACCCGGCCAACATCTCGGTGGTGCACCACGTCAACCAGGCGCTGCGGGCCAACGTTCTCTACCTGCTGGACCGCGACTACATCGTGCGCGACGGCGAGGTGATGCTGATCGACGAGTTCACCGGCCGGATGATGCACGGCCGGCGCCTCTCTGAAGGCCTGCACCAGGCCATCGAAGCCAAGGAACGGACGGAGATCCAGCCCGAGAACCAGACCCTGGCCTCGGTCACGATCCAGAACTACTTCCGCCTCTACGGCAAGCTGTCGGGGATGACCGGCACCGCCGCCACCGAGGCCCAGGAGTTCCTCGACATCTACAAGATGGACGTGGTCGAGATCCCCACCAACGTGCCGGTGGCCCGCATCGACGACGACGACGAAGTCTATCGCACCGCCGCCGAGAAGAACCAGTCGATCATCCAGCAGATCGAGGCCTGTTACGTGCGCGGCCAGCCGATCCTGGTAGGTACGGTCTCCATCGAGAAGTCGGAATTGCTCTCCGAGCTGCTGAAGCTCCACAAGTTCGAGTTCGAGGGGAAGAAGCGGACCGGCGTCCCGCACAATGTGCTGAACGCGCGCTACCACGAGCAGGAAGCCTACATCGTCGCCGACGCCGGTGTCCCCGGCGCGGTGACCATCGCCACCAACATGGCCGGCCGCGGCACCGACATCCAGCTCGGGGGCAACCTCGACATGAAGGTCGAGCGCTGGCGCCACGAGCAGCGCGGGCTGGGCATCGAGGTCACGCCCGAGATGGCGCTGCAACAGCGCAAGCAGCTGGAGACCGAGATCTCCGACCTGAAGGTGACGGCCCTGAACGCCGGGGGCCTGTTCGTCCTCGGCACCGAGCGCCACGAAAGCCGGCGGATCGACAACCAGCTGCGCGGCCGCACCGGCCGTCAGGGCGACCCGGGTCATTCCAAGTTCTTCCTGTCGTGCGAGGACGACCTGCTGCGCATCTTCGCCGGCGAGCGACTGGAC
>FTHI01000913.1_pt1 | contig 10807 bp, 8 predicted proteins | sample 1640891 | NCBI WGS metagenome assembly FTHI01 (sample SAMEA3914788, study PRJEB12502) | metagenome | biome: forest; material: soil | place: Canada | collected 2011-07-03 | depth 0.1 m
CTCGGTGGCCCTGATCACCGGCGAGGAAAAGATCACCCCGCCCCGGGCCCAGTATTTCGTCTGCACCGTCGAGGCCATGCCGCTGAACCGCGAGGTCGAGTTCCTGGCGGTGGACGAGATCCAGCTCGCCGCCGATCCCGAGCGGGGTCACGTCTTCACCAATCGGCTGCTGCACGCCCGGGGTCTCAGCGAGACCATGCTGCTGGGCTCCGACACCATGGCGCCCCTGATCCGCCGCCTGGCCCCTCACGCGGAATTCCAGACCCGCGAGCGCTTCTCCAGCCTCACCTATGCGGGGCCGCAGAAACTGACGCGCCTGCCCCGCCGCTCGGCCATCGTCGCCTTCTCCGCCGACGCGGTCTACGCCATCGCCGAGCTGATCCGGCGGCAGCGCGGGGGCGCCGCCGTGGTCATGGGCGCGCTCAGCCCTCGCACCCGCAACGCCCAGGTGGCCCTCTACCAGTCCGGCGAGGTCGACTTCCTGGTGGCCACCGACGCCATTGGCATGGGCCTCAACATGGACGTCGACCACGTCGCCTTCGCCGGCCTGCGCAAGCACGACGGCAAGCGCACCCGCTGGCTGCGCGCCCAGGAGATCGGCCAGATCGCGGGACGCGCTGGCCGCTATCGCACCGATGGGACGTTCGGGGTCACTGGCGACTGCCCGGAAATCGATGCGGACCTCGTCGCGTCCGTCGAGAACCACCGGTTCGATCCGGTCGAGGCCGCCGAGTGGCGCAACGCCAGGCTCGACTTCCGCTCCCTGCCGGCCCTGATGCGCTCGCTGTCGGCGCAACCCGACCGGCCGGGGCTCAAGCTCTCGGCCGAGGCGCTTGACGAGACCACCCTGCGCAAGCTCGCGCAGGAGCACGAGGTGCAGGACCTCTGCCGCGATCCCGACAACCTGCGGCTGCTCTGGGATGTCTGCCAGACCCCTGACTTCCGCAAGGCCAGTCTAGATGAGCACCTGCGGCTGTTGCAGTCGATCTTCGGTCAGCTCACCGCCGGCGGCCGGCGGGTGCCCGACGACTGGATCGAGGGCCAGTACCGCTCCCTCGATCGGATCGACGGCGACATCGACTCGCTGGCGGCGCGGCTGTCCCGGGTGCGGACCCTGGCCTATCTGGCCAACCGACCGGACTGGCTCAAGGATCCGGCCCACTGGCAGGGCCGCACCCGCCAGCTCGAGGATCGCCTCTCCGACACCTTGCACGAGCGGCTGATGCAGCGGTTCATCGACCGCCGGACCAGCGCGCTGATGCGCGGGCTCAGGGTCCGCGGCGACATCCTCGCTGGGGTGGCGGCCGACGGCGCCGTGACCGTGGAGGGGCACTATGTCGGACGCCTGCAGGGCGCGCTGTTCGAGCCAGCCCAGGCGTCCAGCACGCTCGAGGACAAGGCCCTTCGCGCCGCGGCCCAGAGAGTCGTCGCGCCCGAAGTGGCCCGCCGCCTCGGGCAGCTTGCGGCCGATGCGGACTCGGCCTTCGCCCTGCAACCGGACGGCCTGGTCTTGTGGCGGGGCGAAGGGACCGGCCAGATCTCGGGCGGCACGCCCTTCGCCGCGCGGGTACGGCTGTTCGGCGAGCTCGGCCCTGAGCCGGCCCGCGAACGCGCGGTGCGCCGCCTTGAAGCCTTCGTGGCCACGGAAGCCGGCCGCAGCCTCGGCGCCTTGAGACGGCTCGAGACCGCCCTCTCCGACGGACGGCTGAAGGGTCTGGCGCGCGGCGTCGCCTATCGGCTGCTCGAGGCCGGCGGGGTCATCGACCGGCGCGCCGCCCAAGCCGACGTCAACGCGCTGAGCCAGGCCGAGCGGCGGGCCCTGCGGAGCCTTGGGGTCCGCATCGGCAGTTTCAGCGTCTATCTGCCGAGCCTGCTGGGCGCCCGCGCGCGGAGGTTCCAGGCCGCCTTCGCCGGCAGCCAGGCCTGGCGGCCGCCGCACGACCGGCTGAGCCCCCTGCCCTCCCCCTTCCCTGGCGCGCGCGCCCTGTCGGCCCACGGCCTGCGCGCTGTCGGCCGCCTCGCCGCCCCCGTGGAGGCGCTCGAGCGGCTGGACGAGCTGATCCGGGCGGCGCCGCGCCAAGGCGGAGCCGCCGTGTTGTCCGACCAGGCCATCGAACAGTTGGGATGGTCCGCTGCTGACGCGCGGGAGATCATGCGGGCGCTGGGGTTCGCTCCCGCCGGCAAGCCCAGGCCCGGGGAGCCGACCGCCTGGCGCCAGCGGCGGGAGCGCGCGGAGCCGGCCGCCGCATCCCGCAAGCCCGATCAATCGCCGTTCGCCGCCCTGGCCGCGCTGAAGCCCGCCGCGCCGCGACGGCGGCGGCGTCCGGCCCGCAAGCGGGCCCAGGCGTGAGCGGCGAAGAGAGCTGCCGCGCCGACGTCTGGCTTTGGCGCGCCCGGTTCTTCAAGACGCGCGCGCTGTCGGCCCGCTTCATCGAGGAAGGCCGCGTCCGGCTGCTCCGGGCGGACGCCCAGACGCGGCTGGACAAGGCGAGCCGAAGCCTGCGTCCGGGCGACGGGCTGGTGCTGGCGCTCGGCGGGCGGGTGATCGCCGTCCGGGTCGAGGCGCTCGGCGAACGGCGCGGCCCGGCGAGCGAAGCGCGGACGCTCTATACCGACCTCCCCGTCGCCGAGCCGAATTAACGGAAGCTTCAAGAGGTTAGCGTCTTCATGGCGACATGACGGCGCGCTCCAGTCCCAACCGGATGCGAGCCCGTGTGGGCGACGCAGGGGCCCGCACGGCTAAGCTGCGCGCGACCTCCCCCGGCATTGCTATCGACAAGGCGCTTCAGCGGCTGGCCCAGGGCGAGCTCACGCTGCGCCTGCCCGTGGCGCCTGGAGAGTCGGGCCACACCGCCGCGGCCTTCAACACCGTCGCCGATCGACTGATGGCCGCCTCGACCGCCAGCGATCCGGCTAACGCCTCCTTGATGGAAGCCATCGCCGCCGCCTGCAGCGAGGCGGGAGACCTCAAGGTGTTCGTCGCCATCGTCGGCCTGGGCCGTTTTGGCGAGCTCCGCCGCCAGCTGGGCTCGGCCCTGGCGGCAGACATCCTCGACAGGCTTTGCCTCCGGCTGGCCGTTAACGTGCCCGAGGTTCGGCTGGGGCGGGTCGGACGCACCCAGATCGAGATCCTGTACGCGGCGTCCAGCGTCGCCGACGCCGAGCAGGTGCTCGAGCGCGCGCGGGCGGCGCTCGAGTCGCCCCTGGAGATCGAGGACCAGAGCATCGATATCGACGTGACCATCGGCTACGCCGAGGTCCAGGACGGCGACGACGCGGTGATCGAAAACGCCGCCATGGCGCTCGCCCGCGCCCAGTCGGGTCACGTCAAGGTCGCCGGCTTCAGCATCGAAGAGCGCCAGGCGGTGGCGGAGCGGCTGCAGCTGATGCGCGACCTGCACCACGCCTTGTTGAACGACGACCTGTTCCTGCACTACCAACCCAAGTTCCGGCCGCGGACTGGCGACATCGACTCGGTCGAGGCCCTGATCCGCTGGAATCATCCCGAGTTCGGGCTCGTCCCGCCCGACCGCTTCATCGGCCTCGCCGAAGAAACCGGCGCCATCGCCGACGTCACGCGCTGGGTGATGCAGCGGGCGATCAAGGACTATCAGACGCTCGCCGCCGACAATCGCGCCCGGCCGATCTATGTGAACCTCTCCGGGCGGCTGGTGGCCGACGCGGGCTTCACTCAGTGGCTATTGTCCCAGGCCGGGCGGCTGCCGCCCGGAAGCATCGGCCTGGAGATCACCGAGACCGCGATCATCTCCGATCCTGAGCATGCCCTGGCCAATCTCCAGGTCCTGGCCGACGCCGGGATCCCGATCGCCATCGACGATTATGGAGCCGGCCTTTCCTCGCTGGCCTACCTGAAGCAGCTGCCCGCGACGGAGCTGAAGATCGACCGCATGTTCGTGATGGGGCTGACCTCGAGCCATCGCGACCCCCTGCTGGTCCGCTCAACCATCGACCTGGCCCACGCGCTGGAGATGGAGATCACCGCCGAGGGCGTGGAGAACGCCGCCACCCTGGCGCTGCTGCGCACCATGGGCTGCGACCTGATCCAGGGCTTCTTCGTCGCCCGGCCGATGCCCCTGGCCGAACTGAGCGATCTGCTGCGCAAGGGGGTTCAGGTCGAGACCGACTTCTCCTTCATGCAGGCCCTCCGGCGCAGGGCCGATTGAGCCTTAGGCCGGGATTAAGTTCGCCGCGCTAGGCTGAATCCGAGTGGGAGAGTTGGGATGAAGCCGACAGTCGTTGCGTTGATCGCGACCCTCATCGCGGCTTCGGGAACCGCCGCGTCGGCTGCGCCGCAACCCGCGAGACCGACGCCGTTCGACGCGGCCATCGATCGCGCTGAGGCTTCGATGATGGCCGATCCCCAAGCCGCCCTGACGGATTCGCGGCAGGCGCTGACCCTCGCCCGTTCCGGTTCCGGAGACCAGGCGGTGCGCACCGCCACGGCGCAGTGGCTCGAGGCTCAGGCCCTGATGCGCACCGGCAAGGCCAGGGACGCCGTGCCGATCATCGAGCAGGCGCTCAAAGTCGCCGCCGAACGCGCGCCCAAGGCCAGCCTGCATGCGGAGCTGATGAGTTCCGAAGGCGACGCCATGGCGATCCAGGGGGACGTCCAACGGGCGCTGGAGGACTATCAGGCGGCCTTCGATCTTTTTGGCGCGGCGGGCGACACGCGCGGTCAGGCCAAGGCGCTGCAGAACATCGGCTCGATCTATCAGGACGCCCGCGATTACGAACGGGTGCTGAAGTACTACGCCCAGTCCGCCGACATCTATAAGGCGGACCCGAAACTGCTGCTGTCGGCCCTCAACAACAAGGCCGACGCCTATCGGGAAACCGGTCGCTACGGCGAGGCCATCACCGCCTTCAAGTCCGCAATCGCCGTCGCGCGGCAGATGAACAGCGCCTCGCTTGAGGCAGGCATCCTCAGCAACCTCGGCCGCGCCGAGATCAAGGCCGGCCGGTTGGCCGACGCCGAAGCCGACGTGCGCCGGGGGCTCCACCTGGCCGAAGCGTCCGCGCCCGAAGAGCGGCCCTTCCTCTGGGGCGTCTCGGCCGAGATCGCGCTGGCGCGGGGTCAGCCGCAGGAAGCCGGCCAGTGGCTCGAGCGCACCTTCGCTGGGGTGGACCTCAAGACCACGACCCTGCCCTTCCGTGACTTCCACGAGGTCGCCTTTCAGGCCTATTCCGATCTTGGGCAGGATCACCTGGCGCTGCAGCACCTGCAGGCGTTCAAGCGGCTCGACGACGAGGCCCGCAACGTGGCGGCCTCGACCAACGCCGCCCTGATGGCCGCGCGCTTCGACTTCGCCAACCAGGACCTGAAGATCGCCAAGCTGAAAGCCGGAGAGCTGCAGCGGGACGTCAAGCTCGGCCAGCAGCGGAACACCATCACCAGCGGCCTCCTGGGCGGATCGGCCCTGATCCTGGTGCTGCTGACCCTCGGCTTCATCTCGTTGCGCAAGAGCCGCAACGAAGTCCGCGCCGCCAACGTCAGCCTGACTTCGTCCAACCAGGCCCTCGAGAAGGCGCTGAAGGCGAAGACCGACTTCCTGGCCACCACCAGCCACGAGATCCGCACCCCGCTCAATGGCATCCTCGGCATGACCCAGGTGCTGTTGGCCGACCGCAAGCTGGATGCGGGGCTGAAGGACAAGATCGCCCTCGTTCACGGCGCCGGCGAGACCATGCGGGCCCTGGTCGACGACATCCTCGACCTGGCCAAGATGGAGACCGGCAACCTCACCATCGAACGGACGGACATCGATCTGCGCGCCATCGTCGACGAGACCGGACGCCTTTGGTCGGAGAAGGCGCACAGCAAGGGGCTGGAGCTGACGGTCGACGTCGAGGAGGGCCTTTGCCGCATCGTCGAGGACGGCGGGCGCCTGCGTCAGGTCGTGTTCAACCTGATGTCCAACGCCATCAAGTTCACCGAGGCCGGCAGCGTGGCCCTGGCGGCCCGCTCCGAGCGGGCGGAGGCCGGCGAGCGCCTGCTGATCTCCGTCCGCGACACCGGCATCGGCATCCCAAGCGATCGCTTCGACGACATCTTCGAGTCCTTCAGCCAGGTCGACACCAGCGTGACGCGCCAGTTCGGCGGCACCGGCCTGGGGCTGGCGATCTGCCGCGACCTGGCCGAGGCCATGGGGGGCTCGATCGGCGTCACCAGTGAACTGGGCAAGGGTTCGGAATTCACCGTCATCCTGCCGCTGCGGCGAGGCGAGGAGCCCGAGGCTCCGCCCGTTCCTTCGGCGAACGCCATCCGCGCCCGCGAGCTCGCCGGCTGCCGGCTATTGGTCGTCGAGGCCAACCCGCTGGCGCAGAGCGTGCTGCGATCGGCGCTCTCCACCAAGGTGCGCGACCTGGAGATCGCAGCCGCGCCAGCCGACGCCCTGCAGGCGCTGAAGCTTGGCGTATTCGACCACGTCCTGGCCGACGGCGCGGCGCTCGGCGCGGCCGAGGAAGACCGGGTCGAGCAGCTGTCAGCCATAGCCGCTGCGGCTCCGGTGACGGTGATGTGGCCCTCCCCGGACGAGAGCGTGAAGGCGCGGCTGGTGCAGTCGGGCGCCGCCCAGGTGCTCGCCAAGCCGATCACGCCGGCGGACGTGGCGGCCGCCCTCGCCGCCTGGTTCGCCAACGCCGATCAATCAGAGCGGGCGCCGACGCCTGCGGAAGTGACAGCTTGTTAGCCAATCCCCCCTACTGTCCAGCTTGGGCGACGCTGGGAAGGCGCCGGAGTTAGTCATGCAGGTGCTCTTCATCGAAGACGATCCGATGAACCGCCGCGTGGTGCGGGACATGCTCAGCGTCGCCGGCGTCGAGATGTCCGAGGCGCCTGAAGCAGAGACCGGCCTGGCGATGCTCGACGAGCAGGCCTTCGACCTCGTCCTCATGGACCTGCGCATGCCGGGCATGGACGGCCTCACCGCCGTGCGCAAGATTCGCGAGCGCGGCGACGCCGCCGGCGGGGTGCCCATCATCGTCGTCACCGCCGACACCGCCATGGACCTTCAGGAACGCTGCCGCGCCGCGGGAGCGGACGACCTGCTGCGCAAACCCGTCGCCATGACCCTCCTGTTCGACGCCATCGCCAAGGCGATCTCCGAACGGCCGGCTTCCGCCGCCGCCCTGCTCGCCTAGACCCAGCGGCGCCTCTTTCGATTCTGACGAGAAGGCTAGGGGTCAGGCCGCTTCGGCGCGCCCCGCGAGGCCCTGCATGATCGCCTTGTTGACCTCCACCAAGGGCAGGATGCTCTCCTGCTTGCGCATCACTTCGCTGGTGTGCCGGTTCACCCAGATGCTGATGGAGATGATCTGCGCCCTCAGGGCGTGCGGCAGGGCGTTTTCGGGCGCGGCGCAGTCGGCGGCGAGGGCCGACCAGACGCGCCGGTTCCAGTCGAGCGCCTGCATGCGTGTCTGCAGATCGCTCGGATCGACCTCCGCAGCCTCCATCAGGGCGCGCGTGACCTGGCCGAACAGCCGGTACTCCGCGTCGCGCGGAGTCTCAGACCTTTGCGCCGCCTTCTGATACGCCTGGAGCGACATTCCCCAACCTCTCGTCTTCGTACTCGATCAGTTTACGACACAGCATCAGCGCCTTGTAGTACTCGCGCGCCATAGCATACTTTGAAATGTTCACGCAGTCGACCAGAATATTCTGGTTCTGGATCACGCCCATGAACTCGCTCAGGCGCTGCGCGAACTCGTTGTAGTACTTGGAAGCCCCCGCCTCATCAAGATACATCATCATCAGAGGGAAGTAGATCCGCCGGGCGGGCGTGGTCACTTCCTCGGCTTGCATGATGTCCTTCTCACGCAGCACGGACGCCTTGTTCTGCAGCAGCAGGACGCCGCGCCGGTCGCCGTTCTGGACGACCGCCCCGTTCAGGACGAACTTCTCGCCGGGTTTTAGCGATAGCTTCAGTGGCACGTTCAAGGCTCCCAAGGACCGGCGGCCGGCCGTTGGCGCCTTCTCGCGCCGACTCGCCGCTGACTTCGAAGCATAGCAGCGACCCGATCAGGCTAGGCAGACAGCGTTAACGTCGTGTTTCGCGAGGCCGCCCCGGCGACACTTCGTGGGACCGCCGCACTTAGCGGTCTGTTAAGCATAATCCGGCGATCCAGGAGCACCGCCGCCGGATCAGTCCATGCCCTCTCCGCTCCGCGTCAAAGCCTCCACCTCGGTCGCGGCCCTGCAGACCGCCGCCCAGGCCTGGGCTCCGCGGCCGCGCGAGGCGCCGGGTGGGATCGTCGGCGAGGCGGGATCCCAGCCGGCGCTCGACCGGCTGAACTCCGGCCTCGCCAGTCTCAAGCTGCTCGCCGTACGGCCGCACCTGCAAAGGGCGATCGAGGCGCTCCGCACCGAGCAGCCTCAGGCGGCCGCCGAAGCGGCGATCAAGGCGCTGGAGCAGGACGAGCGCTGCGGCCACGCCTGGTGGCTGCTGGGGATCGCTAGGGACAAGTCCGGCGATCTCGGTGGAGCGCTCAAATGCTACGAGGCGGCCGTCCAGCTCCTGCCCGACCAGGACGACCTAGCCAACGACCTGGGCCGCCTTGCCTATCGGCTCGACCTGAAGCCCCTGGCGGAGCAGTTCTTCGCCCGCTTCCTGGCCGCCAACCCGGACTCGGCCGACGGCGCCAACAATCTCGCCTGCGCCCTTCGCGACCAGTTCCGCCATGCCGAAGCGATCGAGGTGCTGCGCCAGGCCATCCACGCCGATCCCAGGAACGCGCTGCTCTGGAACACCCTGGGGACGGTGCAGTCGGAACTCGGCGAGTTCGAGACCGCCAGCCTGTTCTTCAACGAGGCGCTCAGCTGCGACGAGGGCCAGTTCCGCGCCCGCTACAACCTGGGCAACGCCAAGCTGGCGCTGGGCGACGTCGAGGGCGCGCTCGAAGACTGCGAGGCCGCCCTCGCCCAGGTGCAGCTCGATGAGGAGCGGGCGATGATGCAGGTGGCCCGGTCTACCATGCTGCTGAACCTCGGCCGCATCGGGGAAGGCTGGGAGGCCTATGAGGCCCGCCTGGACCCGAGCTTTTCGGATCTCACCCGCTTCCTTGTCGACCGCCCCCGCTGGTCGCCGACCGACGACTTCGAAGGCCGCTCGCTGCTGGTCTTCGGCGAACAGGGGCTGGGCGACGAGGTGTTGTTCGCCAACATGCTCCCCGACCTCCTGAAAGCCCTGGGCCCGCGCGGAAAGCTCTGGCTGGCAATCGAGCAGCGTCTCGTGCCGCTGTTTCAGCGCTCGTTCCCGGAGGCGATCGTCGGCGGGCACGTGACCCGCAAGGTGGAGAACCGCACCTATCGGGCCGCTCCCTTCATCACCGATCCCAGTGCGATCGACCTGTGGACGCCGCTGGGGTCCCTGCTGCGCCGCTTCCGCACCTCGCTGCACGCCTTTCCGCGCGGCCCCGGCTACCTGACCGCCGACCCGGCGCGGGTTGCGCACTGGCGCGGCGTAATGGAGGGGGCGGGTCCCGGCCTCAAGGTGGGCCTCCTGTGGAAGAGCCTGAAGGTGGAGACCGCTCGGGCGCGCTTCTATTCGCCCTTCGACGCCTGGGCGCCGGTGCTGAGCGTCCCCGGCGTGCGCTTCGTCAACCTCCAGTACGGCGACTGCGCCGACGAGATCGCCGCCGCCAAGGCCCAGCTCGGGGTGCAGATCTTCCAGCCTCCCGCCATCGACCTGAAGGATGATCTCGACGATGTGGCGGCGCTCAGCAGCGCGCTGGATCTGGTGATCGGGCCGGCGAACGCCACCAGCAACATCGCCGCCGCCTGCGGCGCGACGGCCTGGCTGATCTCCACGCCCGGCGCCTGGCCCAAGCTGGGGACCGACCGGTATCCCTGGTACCCGAGCATGAGGGTGTTCGATCCGCCCGGCTACAACCAGTGGGAACTGGTCATGGCCGAGGTCGCGGCCGCGCTCGCCGAAGGCGCGAACTCAGCCGGAACGGAAGGCCAGAGTCGGGGTTGATTCCACGTCGGGCGCCTTCGCCCGGCGCCAGGAGGATACCCCATGGCCGTGGACACAGCAGACGTCGGCTTCGACGAACAGGACCAGGCCGAGACCTTCGACGAAACCCACCTCGACGACGACGCCGAGTTCGTCACCCTCGAGGAGATGCCGGACGTCTATGACGCGACCCAGGCGCTCGGCGACAGCCGCGACCTGCAGGCGCTCGACGCCGACGAGCTCGACCCGGAGGCTCTGGACGACGAAGACCTCGAGGACGACGAGGATGTCGACGACGACCTGCGCGACGCGCTCGAAGACGAGCAGGAAGACGACGACATCGACGAGGACGATCTCGACTCCGATGACGGGGTGGACCGCCTGAAGCTGGACGAGGTGGAGCTTCAGGCCGTGGCCGACGTGGACCCGGAGACCGATCCCGACGACGAGGACGAAGCTGCCTACGAGTCGGACACCCTCTCCGACGCCGACCTCGAGGACCTCGGCTATCGGGCCGAGGGCGATAAGGGCGAGGGCAAGGGCGGCGCCGCCACGGGTCCCGGGCCGGACGACGTCGCCGACGAGGCGCACCCGCACCAGGACGAGCTGCTCGACGAGGGCGTCGAGGAGACCTTCCCGGCTTCCGACCCGGTCTCAGTGAAGCACATCACCTAGGAGCCTCGCACCGCCCTTACGGCGAATTCACTGGACCCAAATCCCGGCTCCTCCCAAACCTCGGCGAAGGAGGATCCGGGATGAAGTCGTTCGCCCTTGTCGCCATCGGTATCTCGACCCTGGCCCTGAGCGCCTGCGTGCGCCCGGCCGGCGGCGGC
>FTHI01001585.1_pt1 | contig 10773 bp, 8 predicted proteins | sample 1640891 | NCBI WGS metagenome assembly FTHI01 (sample SAMEA3914788, study PRJEB12502) | metagenome | biome: forest; material: soil | place: Canada | collected 2011-07-03 | depth 0.1 m
CCTGCAGGACGAGACCCTCGGCTATGGCCGTGACGATTCCCGCTACGGCGAGAACAAGCGGGCCGTCGAAGAGAAGTACATGGGGCCGCTGATCAAGACGGTGATGAACCGTTGCATCCAGTGCACCCGCTGCATCCGCTTCATCTCCGAGGTGGCCGGCGAGCCGGAGATCGGCGCCATCGGCCGCGGCGAGGACATGGAGATCACCACCTATCTGGAGAGCGCGGTCACCTCCGAGCTGTCCGGCAATGTGGTCGACCTCTGCCCCGTGGGCGCCCTGACCCACAAGCCCTGGGCCTTCAACTACCGGCCCTGGGAGCTGAAGCGGGTCGAGACCATCGACGTGATGGACGCGCTCGGCTCCAACATCCGCGCCGACGCCCGCGGCCCCGAGGTGATGCGCGTGCTGCCGCGCACCCATGAGGACATCAACGAGGAGTGGATCTCCGACAAGACCCGCCACGCCTGCGACGGCCTGATGCGCCAGCGGCTGGACCGGCCCTATGTGCGCGTCCGCGGCAAGCTGAAGCCGGCGACCTGGGCCGAGGCGTTTGAGGCTATTCGCGCCCGGGTGAAGAAGACCACGCCCGACCGCATCGGCGTCATCGCCGGCGACCTGCAGGACGCGGAGTCGATGAAGGCCGCCCTGGACCTGTTCAAGGGCCTCGGCGTGGCCAGCCTCGACTGCCGCCAGGACGGCTCCCGGCTCGGCGCGGGCCCGCGCGAGAGCTGGCTGTTCAACTCCACCATCGCCGGCATCGAAAAGGCCGACGCCATCCTGCTGGTCGGGACCAATCCGCGCCTCGAGGCGCCGGTGCTCAACGCCCGCATCCGCAAGCGCTGGCTGACCGGCAAGCTGCAGGTGGGCGTGATCGGCGAGCGCGCCGAGCTGACCTATCCCTACGAGTATCTCGGCGCCGGGGCCCAGAGCCTGTCCGACCTCGATCCCGACGGGAAGGGCTTCGCCAAGGCGCTGAAGGGCGCCGCCAATCCGATGATCATCCTGGGGCAGGGGGCGCTGGCCCGCGCCGACGGCGCGGCGGTGCTGAACCTGGTCGGCCAGGCGGCCTCCGCCTTCGGCGTGGTCAAGGACGGCTGGAACGGCTTCAACGTGCTGCACGCCGCCGCCTCGCGCGTCGGCGGCCTCGACCTCGGCTTCGTGCCGGGCCGCGGCGGACTGGACGCGGCGGCCATGGTCAAGCCCGGCGCGCTGGACCTGCTGTTCCTGCTCGGCGCCGACGAGATGGAGCTTGGCGCCTCCGACGCCTTCGTCGTCTATCTCGGGACCCACGGCGACCGCGGCGCGCACCGCGCCGACGTGATCCTGCCGGGCGCCGCCTACACCGAAAAGCCGGGCCTCTACGTCAACACCGAGGGCCGGGTGCAGATGGCCAACCGCGTGGTCTTCCCCAAGGGCGAGGCGCGGGAGGACTGGGCGATCCTCAGGGCGCTGTCGGAGCGGCTGGGCGCGGCGCTGCCCTACGACACCCTGGACGAGCTGCGCGCCAGGCTGTTCGCCGAGCATCCGACCTTCGCCCAAATCGACTATGCGCCGGGCGCCGGGCAGCTCGACCTCGGCAGGCTCGGCAAGGCCGGCAAGCTGTCCGACGCGCCGTTCGCGAGCCCGATCCGGGACTTCTATCAAACCAACCCGATCGCCCGCGCGAGCGTGACCATGGCCGAGTGCTCGGCCCTGGCGGCCGCCGCCGGCGGCCGTCTCGTGGCAGCGGAGTAGGCCTGAACCATGAGCTTCTGGAGCACCCCGGGCGGCTGGACGCTGATCACCGTCGGCGAGGTCCTGCTGGTCACCGTCTGCGTGCTGATCTCGCTCGCCTTCCTGCTGTGGGGGGACCGCAAGATCTGGGCCGGCGTGCAGTGGCGCAAGGGCCCCAACGTGGTCGGCCCGTTCGGCCTGATGCAGTCCTTCGCCGACTTCGGCAAGTTCGTGCTGAAGGAGCCGGTGATCCCCGACGGGGCCGACAAGGCGGTGTTCATCCTGGCCCCGATCATCAGCTTCGTGCTGGCCTTCGGCGCCTGGGCGGTGATCCCCTTCGCCCCCGGCTGGGTGGTGTCCAACATCAACGTCGGCATCCTCTACCTGCTGGCGATCTCCTCCCTCGGCGTCTACGGCATCATCATGGGGGGCTGGGCGTCGAACTCGAAGTACCCCTTCCTCGGCAGCCTCCGCTCCGCCGCCCAGATGGTCAGCTACGAGGTCTCCATCGGCTTTGTGCTGATCACCGTCATCCTGCTCGCCGGGACCATGAACCTGCAGTCGATCGTTGCGCAGCAGGCCGGCTGGTTCTGGCACTGGAACGTGTTCGGCGGCGGCAGCTGGCCGCTGGTGGTCATCATGCTGCCGATGTCCGTGGTGTTCTTCATCTCCTTCCTGGCCGAGACCAACCGCCCGCCGTTCGACCTGCCCGAGGCCGAGTCCGAGCTCGTGGCCGGTTATCAGGTGGAGTACTCCTCCACCCCGTACCTGCTGTTCATGATCGGCGAGTACTCGAACATCGTGCTGATGTGCGCGCTGATCAGCATCCTGTTCTTCGGCGGCTGGAACCCGGGCTTCCCGCTCGGCTCGCCGCCGGCCTGGGTCGCCTACATCATCTATCTGCTGACCTTCATCCTGAAGACGGTGTTCTGGTTCTTCCTGGTCGCCGTCGCCAAGGCGATCGTCCCCCGCTACCGCTACGACCAGCTGATGCGCCTGGGCTGGAAGGTCTTCCTGCCGCTGTCGCTGGTCGCCGTGGTCGTCGTCGCCGCCTGGCGCGTGTTCGCCGTCGGCGTTCCTGGAGTGCAATGATGAGCTTCGCCGCCCGCATCAGCCAGGCCGTGAAGGGCGCGGTCCTGCTCGACTTCATCGGCGCCTTCGGCCTGGCCATGAAGTACATGGTGCAGCCCAAGAAGACGGTGAACTATCCGTTCGAGAAGAACCCGCTGTCGCCGCGCTTCCGGGGCGAGCACGCGCTGCGCCGCTATCCCAACGGCGAGGAGCGGTGCATCGCCTGCAAGCTGTGCGAGGCGATCTGCCCGGCCCAGGCGATCACCATCGAGGCCGAGCCGCGCGAGGACGGCAGCCGCCGCACCACGCGCTACGACATCGACATGGTGAAGTGCATCTACTGCGGCTACTGCCAGGAGGCCTGCCCGGTCGACGCCATCGTCGAAGGGCCGAACTTCGAGTTCTCGGTCGAGACGCGCGAGGAGCTGCTCTACGACAAGCAGCGCCTGCTCTCCAACGGCGACCGTTGGGAGCGCGAGATCGCCAAGAACCTGGAACTCGACGCGCCCTACCGGTAAGACGGCGGCGCGATTCACCGGGAGGGTATGCCCCTCCCGTTTTTGGTGTTTGGAAGAGGGGTAGAAGCGTGGATCTGCAGGCGGCCGCCTTCTATGTGCTGGCGATTGTCAGCGTGCTGGCGGCGCTGGGCGTCATCTCGGCCCGCAACCCCGTCCATTCCGTCCTCTACCTGATCCTGACCTTCTTCTCCGCCGCCGGGCTGTTCGTGCTGATGGGCGCGGAGTTCCTGGCGATGCTGCTGGTGGTCGTCTACGTCGGCGCCGTGGCGGTGCTGTTCCTGTTCGTGGTGATGATGCTGGACGTCGACTTCGCCCAGTTCCGCCAGGGCTTCGCCAGGTACCTGCCCGCCGGCATGGTCGTGGCCGCCATACTGCTGGTGGAGATGGTGCTGGTGTCCTTCGCGGTCGCCAACTCCGGGGCTGCGGCCGCCAACACCGCGCCGCTGGCCTCCGGGGCCGCGGGCGTCACCAACGCCGAGGCCATCGGGCGGGTGCTGTACACGGACTATGTCTACTTCTTCCAGGCGGCCGGCATCGTGCTGCTGATCGCCATGATCGGGGCCATCGTCCTGACCCTGCACCACCGCCCCTACGTGCGCCGCCAGAACATCGCCCGGCAGGTCGCCCGGACGCGGGCGACGGGCCTGGAAGTGGTGCAGATCAAGAGCGGCGAGGGGCTCGCAGAATGATCGGACTGACCCACTACCTGGCGGTCGCCGCCATCCTGTTCACCATCGGCGTGTTCGGCATCTTCGTGAACCGCAAGAACGTGATCGTCATCCTGATGTCGATCGAGATGATCCTGCTGGCGGTGAACATCAACCTGGTGGCCTTCTCGGTCTACCTGCACCAGGTCACCGGCCAGATCTTCGCGATGTTCGTGCTCACCGTCGCGGCCGCGGAGGCCGCCGTGGGCCTCGCCATCCTGGTCACCTTCTTCCGCAACCGCGGCGACATCGCCGTGGACGACGCCTCCATGATGAAGGGCTGAGGACGTATGCAAGCCTTCGTCACCGTCCTCGTCTTCCTGCCCCTGATCGGGGCCGCCATCGCCGGGCTCAGCGGCCGGCGCATTGGCGACGTCGCGTCCCAGGCCGTGACCACGGGCCTCCTGATCGCGGCCTGCACCATGTCCTGGACCGTGTTCGTCCGCTACTTCTTCGGCGGGATGGCGCCGTTCACGACGCACATCCTCGACTTCATCCACGTCCAGGACTTCAGGTCCGACTGGTCGGTGCGCATCGACGCCCTCTCGGCGGTGATGCTGGTGGTGGTGACCACCGTCTCGGCCCTCGTGCACGTCTACAGCTGGGGCTACATGGCGGAGGACGACTCCAAGCCCCGCTTCTTCGCCTATCTGTCCTTCTTCACCTTCGCCATGCTGGCGCTGGTGACCGCCGCCGACTTCATGCAGCTGTTCTTCGGCTGGGAAGGGGTGGGCGTGGCGTCCTACTGGCTGATCGGCTTCTGGTTCAAGAAGCCCACCGCCAACGCCGCCGCGATCAAGGCCTTCGTGGTCAACCGGGTCGGCGACTTCGGCTTCGCGCTCGGCATCATGACGGTGTTCTGGATGTTCCACACCATCCGCTTCGCCGAGCTGTTCCCGCTGATCCAGTCGAAGGTCGGGGCGAGCTGGGACTTCGCGGGCCAGAGCTGGAGCGCGCTCGACCTGGCGGGCTTCCTGCTGTTCATCGGCGCCATGGGCAAGTCGGCCCAGTTCTTCCTGCACACCTGGCTGCCCGACGCCATGGAGGGCCCGACGCCGGTCTCGGCCCTGATCCATGCCGCGACCATGGTCACGGCCGGCGTCTACATGGTCTGCCTCCTGTCGCCGATCTACGAGCACGCGCCGATCGCCAAGAGCATCGTCTGCCTGATCGGCGCCGTGACGGCGATGTACGCGGCGTCGGTCGGCCTGGCGCAGAACGACATCAAGCGGGTGATCGCCTATTCGACCTGCTCGCAGCTCGGCTACATGTTCTTCGCCGCCGGCGCGGGGGCCTACCAGGCCTCCATGTTCCACCTGTTCACCCACGCCTTCTTCAAGGCGCTGCTGTTCCTCGGCGCCGGCTCGGTGATCGTGGCCATGCACCACGAGCAGGACATGCGCCGCATGGGCGCCCTGTGGAAGAAGATCCCCATCACCTACGCGGTGATGCTGATCGGTACCCTGGCCATCACCGGCGTCGGCATCCCGGGCGTCGACCTCGGCTTCGCCGGCTTCTACTCCAAGGACACCATCATCGAGGCGGCCTATGTCGCCGGCCGCTCCAACCCGATCGCCTCCTTCGCCTTCGTCATGGGCCTGCTGGCCGCCGGCCTGACCTCCTTCTACTCCTGGCGCCTGATCTTCATGACCTTCCACGGCCATGCGAAGTGGGGCGCCCATGGGCACGACGCGCACGCGGCGGCCCACGACGACCACGCCAGCCACGCCCAGATCGAGAGCCATTCCGAGCCAGACGCGTCGCACGGCCACGGGCATGGCGATCACGAGCCGCACGAGAGCCCGTGGGTGATGCTGGTTCCGCTCCTGCTGCTGTCGGTCGGCGCGGTGTTCGCCGGCGGCGTCTTCGCCTCGCACTTCGTCGGCGAGGGCAGGGAAGCCTTCTGGCGCGGCGCGATCTACAACGCGACCTCCAACCGGGTGCTGGCGAGCCTCGAGGACGTGCCGGCCTGGCTGCACCTGGCCCCGCTGATCGTCACCGCCATCGGCTTCGTCGCCGCCTGGTGGGCCTACATCCTGAAGGAAGGCCTGGGGGCGCGCCTGGCCGCCCGCGGCGGGCCGCTGCACGCCTTCCTCTACAACAAGTGGTACTTCGACGAGATCTACGACTTCATCTTCGTCCGCGGCGCCAAGGGCCTCGGCGACCTGTTCTGGAAGGCCGGCGACCAGAAGATCATCGACCGGCTCGGGCCGGACGGGGTCTCGGCCATGTCCTACCTGACCGGGCGGGGGGTCGGACGGGTCCAGACGGGCTACCTCTACCACTATGCATTCGTGATGCTGCTGGGCGTCGCCGGGCTCCTGACCTGGGCGCTCTGGGCCTGGGCGCGCTGAGGCTTCGATGACCGGACTTCTCTCCCTCATCACCTACACGCCGCTGATCGGCGTCGCGGCCATCCTGCTGCTGCGCCTCACCGGCCAGGGCAACGGCGGGCGCGTGGAGGCGGCCAAGTGGATCGCCTTCGCCACCACCCTGGCGACGCTCGCCCTGTCGGTGCTGCTGGTCGCCCAGTTCGATCCGTCGCAGAAGGGCTTCCAGTTCCAGGAGGACCTGCCCTGGTTCGCCGGGCTGCACTACCGCATGGGCGTGGACGGCATCTCGGTGCTGTTCGTGCTGCTCACCGCCTTCCTGATGCCGCTGTGCATCATGGCCAGCTGGCGCTCGATCGAGAACCGCGTGCTGGAGTACCTGGTCGCCTTCCTGGTGCTCGAGACGCTGATGATCGGGGTGTTCACCGCCCTCGACATCATCCTGTTCTACGGCTTCTTCGAGTTCGGCCTGATCCCGATGTTCCTGATCATCGGGGTGTGGGGCGGCAAGCGGCGGGTCTACGCCGCCTACAAGTTCTTCCTCTACACCCTGCTGGGCTCGGTGCTGATGCTCGCGGCCATCCTGTTCATGTGGAACACGGCCGGGACCACCTCCATCCCCGAGCTGATGGCCTACAAGTTCCCGATGGCCATGCAGATCCCGCTGTGGCTGGCCTTCTTCGCCTCCTTCGCGGTGAAGATGCCGATGTGGCCGGTGCACACCTGGCTGCCGGACGCCCACGTGGAGGCGCCCACCGCCGGCTCGGTGATCCTGGCCGGCATCCTGCTCAAGATGGGCGGCTATGGCTTCCTGCGCTTCAGCCTGCCCATGTTCCCGCAGGCCTCCAGCTACTTCACGCCGCTGATCTTCGTGCTGTCGGTGATCGCGATCGTCTACACCTCGCTGGTCGCCTTCCGGCAGACCGACATGAAGAAGCTGATCGCCTATTCGTCGGTCGCCCACATGGGCTTCGTGACCATGGGCATCTTCTCCGGCAACGCCTACGGCGTGCAGGGCGCGCTGTTCCAGATGATCAGCCACGGGGTGATCTCCGGCGCCCTCTTCCTCTGCGTCGGGGTGGTCTACGACCGCATGCACACTCGCGAGATCGCCTTCTACGGCGGGGGGGTGAACCGCATGCCCTGGTACGCGGCGGTGTTCATGCTGTTCACCCTGGGCAATGTCGGCCTGCCGGGCACCTCCGGCTTCGTCGGCGAGATCCTGACCATGACCGGGGCCTACGGCGCCTCGACCTGGACGGCGCTGGTCGCCGCGACCGGGGTGATCCTGTCGGCGGTCTACGCCCTGACGCTGTATCGCAACGTGGTGTTCGGCGAGCTGCGCAATCCGCAGCTGGCCTCCATCGCGGACCTGAACTGGCGCGAAGTGGTGATCTTCGCGCCGCTGATGATCTCGACCCTGGCGCTGGGCATCTATCCGAAGCTGGTGTTCGCGATCACCGGCGCTTCGGGGGACGCCCTGGCCGCCGTGTACCGGGCCGCCGTCGGCGGGTGAGGGGAAGCCGTCCATGAATCTCGACAACCTCCTCAGCCTGGCCGCGCCTGAGCTGCTGCTCACGCTCATGGCCCTGGCCCTGCTGCTGGTTGGCGCCATCGGCGGCAGGAAGGCCGGCGGCCTGGTCTCCGGCCTGGCGGTGCTCGGCCTGCTCGCCGCCGCCGTGCTGGCGGCCATCGCGCCCCAGGGCGTGGCCTTCAACGGCGGCTTCGTCGCCGACCGTTTCTCGGCGTTCGCGCGCACCTGCATCTACGGCGCCTGCGCCGTCGGCGTGCTGCTGGGCGACCGCTGGCTCGCCGCCCGCCAGGACTCCAAGTTCGAGTTCCCGATCCTGGTGATGCTCTCGGCCGTCGGCATGGGCATGACCACCGCCGCGGGCGACCTGATCGCCCTCTATGTCGGCATCGAGCTGCAGTCGCTGGCGCTCTATGTCCTCGCCGCCATCCGCCGCAACGACTCCCGCGCCTCAGAGGCCGGGCTGAAGTATTTCGTCCTGGGCGCCCTGTCCTCGGGCCTTCTGCTCTACGGCGCCTCGCTGATCTACGGCTTCGCCGGCTCCACCCGCTTCGACGTCATCGCCCAGGCCGTTCACGCCGGCGCCAACACCGGCGTGCTGTTCGGCCTGGTGTTCCTGATCTGCGGCATGGTGTTCAAGGTCTCCGCCGCGCCGTTCCACATGTGGACGCCGGACGTCTACGAAGGCGCCCCGACCCCGATCGTCGCCTTCTTCATCTCCGCCCCGAAGTTCGCCGGCATGGTGTTCATCGCCCGCGTGCTCTTGGAGGCCTTCCCGGGCGCGACCGAGCAGTGGCGCCAGGTGGTCATGGTGGTCGCCGCCATCTCCATGCTCTGGGGGGCTTTCGCCGGCCTGGTCCAGCGCAACCTCAAGCGGCTGTGGGCTTATTCCTCGATCGCCAACGTCGGCTACGCCCTGGTCGGCCTGTGCGCCGGCGGCTCCGAAGGCGCGGGCGCGATGCTGATCTTCATGCTGCTCTACATGATCGACGTCATGGGCTTCTTCGCCTGCCTGACCGCCCTGTCGCGCGACGGCGTGGCGATGGAGACCATGGACGATATGGCCGGCCTGTTCCGCCAGCGGCCCGGCATGGCCCTGGCCATGACCGCCTTCTCGCTGTCCGCGCTCGGCCTGCCGCCGTTCTCCGGCTTCTGGGCCAAGGTGTTCGTGTTCAAGGCGGCGCTGCACGCGGGCCTGACCTGGCTGGCGGTGCTCGGCCTGGTGTCCAGCGTGGTGGCGGCCTTCTACTACCTGCGCCTGATCAAGGTGATGTGGTTCGACCCGGCGCCCGGCGGCACCGACGCCACCCCCGCCTACGCCCGCGGCGTGGCCTATGTGGCGGCGCTGTTCTCCTTCCCCGTGGTGATGATCGCCCTGACCGCGATCGAGCCCCTCGCGGTCAGCGCCGCCTCGTCCTTCATCGCGGGCTGATCCTTGACCATCGAGGGTCTGCCGTCGGAGCCCGCGCCGGTCCCGACCCACATCTGGCCCGAGCTGGACTCGACCAACGCCTTCGCGCGCCGCCTGGCGGAGAGCGACGACCGCCGTGGCCCGGCCTCGCCGGTGTGGATCGCCGCGCGTCGGCAGACGGCCGGGCGGGGCCGCCGCGGCCGCACCTGGGAAAGCCGCCTCGGCAACCTCGCCGCCAGCCTGCACTGCGTGACGGACGTCCCGGCCCAGGAGGCGGCGCAGCTCTCCTTCGTGTTCGCCCTGGCGGTGCGCGACATGGCCGGCGCCTATGTGCCCGAGAGCCTCGTGAAGCTGAAATGGCCGAACGACGTGCTCCTCGCCGGCCGCAAGGTCAGCGGCATCCTGATCGAGTCCGGCCGCCGCTTCGACGGGCGGATCTGGATCGTCGCGGGCGTCGGCGTGAACCTGGTCTGGGCCCCGGAGGGGACGGAGTTCCCCGCCACCTGCCTGGCCGACCATCTGAAGGCGGGGGTCGCCGCCGCGCCGACCCTGGACGTGGCGCTGGAACAGCTGTCCGACGCGGTCATCCGGCGCGCCGCGGTGTGGACCCGCGACGGCTTCGGGCCGATCCGCGAGGCCTGGCTCGATGCCGCCGCCGGCATCGGCGAGCGCTGCACCGTCAGGCTCGGCGACGCCGCGCTGCAGGGCGTAGCCGAGGGTCTGGACGAGGACGGGGCGCTGCAGCTTCGGCTGGACAATGGCGAGCTTCGGCGGATCACTGCCGGCGACGTCTTCTTCGGGCCCGCCTGATGCTGCTCGCCATCGAACAGGGCAACACCAACACGCTGTTCGCCGTCCACGACGGGGAAAGCTGGGTCGCGCAGTGGCGCACCGCCACCGTGTCGGACCGCACCGCCGACGAATACGCCGCCTGGCTGAACCAGCTGCTCACCCTGCAGGACCTCAAGCTGAAGGACCTGCAGGACTGCATCATTTCGACCGTGGTGCCGCAGTCGCTGTTCAACCTCAGGAACCTGGCGCGCCGGTATCTTAAGGTCGACCCGCTGGTGGTCGGCGACAACGCCGAGCTCGGCATCGAGGTGCGCATCACCAAGCCCTCCGAGGCGGGCGCGGACCGGCTGGTCAACGCCATCGGGGCCTACACCGAGCACTCCGGGCCGCTGATCGTGATCGACTCCGGCACCGCCACCACCTTCGACATCGTCGGCCCGGACGGCGCCTTCGAGGGCGGGGCCATCGCCCCCGGGATCAACCTGTCGATGGAGGCGTTGCATAGCGCGGCGGCCAAACTGCCCCGCGTGGCCATCCAGAGGCCGGGGCGCACCATCGGCAAGGACACTGTCGAAGCCATGCAGGCCGGCGTGTACTGGGGCTACATCTCGCTGATCGAGGGCCTGATCGGCCGCATCAAGGACGAGTACGACGCCCCGCTGAAGGTGGTCGCCACCGGCGGGGGCGCCTCGCGGTTCC
>FTHI01001043.1_pt1 | contig 10683 bp, 10 predicted proteins | sample 1640891 | NCBI WGS metagenome assembly FTHI01 (sample SAMEA3914788, study PRJEB12502) | metagenome | biome: forest; material: soil | place: Canada | collected 2011-07-03 | depth 0.1 m
AGAAGAAGAAGCCGGACCCCGAGATCTACGAGCTGGCCAAGCAGTCGCTGAAGCTGCCGGTGCACGAGTGCATCGTGATCGAGGACAGCCGCAACGGCCTGCTCGCCGCCACCGGCGCAGGCCTGCCCTGCCTGATCACCACCAGCGCCTACACCACCGAAGAGGATTTCACCGGCGCTGCTGCGGTGGTGTCCGAGCTGGGCGATCCGCCCAGCGTTCAGATCACCCTCGGCGATCTGACCAAGCTTGCATCGAAACGGGCGGCGTGATGGGTTTCCACGCCATTTGGGAGAGACTGGACGATGAGTGAGATCACGTTCGACGCCGTTGTGCGCGTGGTCCAGGCCACGTCCGCGACCGTCCTGCGCAATGAGCAACATTTCTCGGACCTGGACGCCCTGGCCGGCGACGGGGACTTCGGCGCCTCCCTCGCGGCCGGCTTCCGGGTCATCGAGGTCGAGCTTCCCAACATCGACCGGAGCCACATCGGCGCGTTCCTGCTGAAGATCAGCATGATCATATCCAAGCACGTCGGCGGCTCGTCGGGCCCGATCTGGGGCACGGCCTTCATGCGCGCCGGCATCCTCTGCAAGGACAAGACCTCGATCACCCTGGAAGACCTGGAGAAGATCGTCACCGCGGCGATCGAGGGCATCCAGGCGCGGGGCGGCGCCCTTCCCGGCGACAAGACCCTCATCGATTCCCTGATCCCGGTCCGCGACGCCATCGGCGAGCACGTCCGCGGTGACGGAGACACCCTCGCGGCGCTCAGGGATGCGGCCGCCGCGGCCGAAGACGCCGCCGAGCGCGCCAAGCCGTGGGTAGCCCGGCGTGGCCGTCAGCAGTTCACCGGCGATCGCAGCGCCGGAACGCCCGATCCGGGCATGGTGGCGATCGCCACCATCCTGGCAGACCTCTGCACCGAATTCGGCGTCAGCCGGTCCACAGTCACCGCCTGATCGGCTCGATCAGACAAGAAACCAACCCATAGGGGGACGTCCGAGTGAAGAAATTCCTGAACAATCCTAACGACTTCGTCGCGGAAATGCTCGAAGGCGTGCACCTGGCCAATCCGGGCAAGTTCAAGCTCGTGCCCGAATTCAACCTGATCTATCGCGCCGACCGGCCGGACAACAGCAAGGTCTCGGTGGTGCAGGGCTCGGGCAGCGGCCACGAGCCGGCGCACATCATGGCGGTGGGCCCAGGGATGCTCGATGCGGCATCGCCGGGCGCGGTCTTCGCCGCCCCGCCGGTCGACACCTGCCTGGCCTGCATCGAGGCCCTGAAGTCCGACGCGGGCGTGCTGGTCCTGGTCAACAACTACCAGGGCGACCGGATGAGCTGGGACATGGCCACCGAGATGGCTGAAGCCCAGGGCATCAAGGTCAAGCAGTTCGTCATCAACGACGACGTCTCGGTGCCCGACAGCACCTATTCCATCGGCCGCCGGGGCGTGGCCGGCAACTTCTTCGTGATCAAGGCCTGCGGCGCCGCCGCCGAACGGGGCGCCAGCCTCGATGACCTTTTGAAGCTCTGCGACAAGGTCAACAGCCAGGTCCGCAGCATGGGCGTCGCCCTCAGCTCCTGCACCCCGCCGCTCAAGGGCGCGCCGCTGTTCGACATCGCCGACGACGAGATGGAAGTCGGCATCGGCATCCACGGCGAGCCGGGCCGTCGCCGCGACAAGCTGAAGCCGGCCGACGCGATCCTGGACGAGATGTTCGACGCCATCGCCACGGACCTGCCGTTCAAGTCCGGCGACCGGGTCGCGGTCATGATCAACGGCCTTGGCGGCACGCCGATCAGCGAGCTCTACGTGCTCTATCGGCGCGCGGCGCAACGCTGCAAGGACGCGGGCCTGACCATCGTGCGCAACTATGTCGGCGAATACTGCACCTCGCTCGAGATGGCGGGCGCCTCGCTGACCCTGCTGCGGCTCGACGCCGAGCTCGAGGACCTGCTGGCGGCCCCGGCCGAGATCCCGATCCGGGTGTTCTAGCACGCCGATTGAGGGGACAGGCCGCCTGTCCCCTCAGACCAGCTTGCGACCGCGCTTCGCACCGAGCCTAGTCGGCGCAGGTGCAGGCCGGGGCGCAGGTCCCTTCCGAGCCGCAGGCGCAATCGTCGCCGCAGGCGCAATCCGGGCCGCAGCCGCAGGTCTTCTGGCTGGTCGGCGCCAGGGCGATGGCAGTGTCGTCGGTGTTCTGTTCGTAGGTCATGAGAGCCTCCTGGGTTGGTGTGTCCGGCTGGACGACCCTCATCTAGGCCCTGAGGCTCCGGCATACTTGAACGGAACAGCTAACCCAACCGCAGCTCCGCGGCCGCGACTCCGAACATCCGGCGGAAAGTCCGGCTGAAGTGGGCGGAGTCGGAGAAGCCCGCCTCGTGTGCGGCCTGGGTCAGTGAGGCGCCGGCGGCGTAGGCCTCCACGGCCCTGGTCAGCCTCAGCCACAAGAGGTAGGTGCGGAACGGCAGTCCGGTCTGCTCCACGAACAGGTGGCTCATCCGGTCCACCGAAAGGCCGACTTGGCTCGCCGCCTCCGAGACGCTGATCCGCCGGTCCAGGCGCTCGGCCGCCCATTCGATGCTGGTCCGGACCCGCGCGTCGGGCGCGGGCGGCTCGGCCGCGCCCGCCAGCCGCAGGATCATGCCGCGGCCGATCTCGCACAACGCCTCGTCATCCCGGTCCGGGTCAGAGAATGCGGCCGCGAGTCGGGCCGGAAAGTCGCCCAAGAGTTCCGGAGGCGCGTTCGCAACCGCCGTCCCGGCCAGGAGCGAGCCCCCGAGCGCTCGGCCTTCCTGGCTTTCCGGCTCGATGAACAGCAGGGCGATCAGGCCTTTCGGCTGGAAGGCGTGCCTGACGTCCGGGGCGACGACGACGGCCGGGCCGGGGACAGACCGGTCCATGACGTGGAGCTGAAACACCCCGTCGAGGGCGAGCGTGACCTGGATCGCATGGTGCGCATGGAAGTCGGTCATCTGCGTCGCGCCCGGCGGCGCGGGCACGTGGAAGATCCACAGGCTACCGCCCTGCCAAAGCACGATGCGGCCGTTGGCCAGAGGCGTCATTCCGCAAGCCTAGCCGCAATGGCCCGACCGAGGTAGCCGTCAGCGATCAGCCTGAGCGCGGACGTTTCCTTCCAAATCCACCACCAGGATTTCTCTGGAAATTCTGCACTGCGCGCGAAATTCTTGACGGTCGCCGAAATCAACGCCGGCGTTCGAGTTTATTCGAGGAGAAATAGCGAGAACGTCGGAACAATTGTCGATCGATCGACTTCATTCCATGTGGCGAATTCAGTGGCCGCTCCTTGAAGATCGAAAGACAACACCGTGAAGGTTCAATCTTGACTGCCGCCACGCCGGCCCTGATCGCGGAGAAGCCGTCATCCCAGCATGGCCTGGCCGGCGGCGCCGTCCGCGCGCCCCAGCCGTCCCGGATGAAGGCGCTGGTCTACCATGGCCCCGGCCGGAAGGCGTGGGAGGACCATCCGAAGCCGGAGCTTTCAGCCCCCACGGACGCGATCGTCCGGGTCACCCGGACGACGATATGCGGCACCGATCTGCACATCCTCAAGGGCGATGTTCCGGGCTGCGTCCCCGGCCGCATCCTGGGGCACGAGGGGGTCGGGGTTGTCGATAGCGTCGGGGCCGCAGTCACCACGTTCAAGGCCGGCGACCGGGTCCTGATCTCATGCATCAGCGCCTGCGGACGGTGCGAATACTGCCGAACGGGCATGTTTTCGCATTGCACGACGGGCGGCTGGATCCTGGGCAACACCATCGATGGGACCCAGGCCGAGTTCGTCCGTATCCCGCACGCCGACACCAGTCTCTATCCGATCCCGGACGGCGCCGATGAGGAGGCGCTGGTGATGCTCAGCGACATCCTGCCGACCGGCTTCGAATGCGGCGTGCTCAATGGCAAGGTTCAGCCGGGATCTACCGTTGCGATCGTCGGAGCCGGACCCATCGGCCTTGCCGCCCTGCTGACCGCCCAGTTCTATTCGCCGGCCCAGATCATCATGATCGATCTCGACGACAACCGGCTGGAGGTGGCCAAGCGGTTCGGCGCCACGGCGACCGTCAACAGCTGCGTCACCGGCAAGGCCCTTAAGACGGTCATGAAGCTGACCGGGAAGCGCGGCGTCGACACCGCCATCGAAGCGGTAGGCGTTCCGGCCACGTTCCAGCTCTGTGAGCAGATCATCGCGCCGGGCGGCGTCATCGCAAACATCGGCGTGCATGGCGCCCCGGTCGAGCTCCATCTCGAGACGCTGTGGGACCGCAACATCACCATCACCACCCGCCTGGTCGACACCGCCTCGACGCCGATGCTTCTGAAGATCCTGGGAGCACACAAGATCGATCCCAAGCTCCTGATCACCCACCGCTTCAAGTTCGATCAGATCCTCGACGCCTATGAGACCTTCGACGACGCGGCCAGAACGAAAGCGCTGAAGGTGATCATCGAAGCCTAAGGCCGTCGCCTCGCCGGCGCTTCGCCGGTACAACCCCTCCAATCAACGGACAGCATGAGGACGGCCCTATGGAAATGCGGGTGTTGGGCGAGACGGGCATGCGGGTCTCCAGCCTGTGCCTCGGGACCATGATGTTCGGGCCGATGGGCAACCAGGACCAGGCCGAGTGCGAGCGCATCGTCCATCGCGCCCTCGACGGCGGGATCAACTTCATCGACACCGCCGACGTCTATTCCCGTGGCGTCTCGGAGGAGATCGTCGGCCGCGCGCTCAAGGGCCGGCGAGAGCACGTCGTCCTCGCCACCAAGTTCTGGAATGTGATGGGCGACGACCCGAACCAGCGGGGCGGCTCGCGGCGCTGGATCGTGAAGGCGGTGGAGGACAGCCTCACCCGGCTCGGAGTCGACTACATCGACCTCTACCAGATGCACCGCTTCGACACCGCGACCAACATCGACGACGTGCTGTTCACGCTCACCGAACTGGTCCGCCAGGGCAAGATCCGCAGCTTCGGCTCCTCCATGTTCCCGGCCGACCGCATCGTGGAGGCGCAGTGGACCGCTGACCGGCGCGGCTACCTGCCGTTCCGCTGCGAGCAGAGCTCCTATTCGATCTTCAACCGCGACATCGAACGGTTCGTGCTGCCGGCCTGCCTGCGCTACGGCATGGGCATGATCGTCTGGAGCCCGCTCGACGGCGGCTTCCTGTCGGGCCGCTACCGCGGGCCGGACGACTTCACCGACGACAGCCGCGTCGCCCGCTTCAGCAAGATGTTCCACGGCGGCTTCGATCCCCACGAGGCCACGGTTGGGCGCAAGCTGGAAATCGTGGGCGAGCTCTCCGGCCTGGCTGATGCGTCGGGAGTCACCCTGGCCCAGCTCGCCATCGCCTTCACAATCGAGCACCCCGCGGTCACCTCATCGATCATCGGCCCGCGCACCATGGAGCACCTGGAGACCATCCTCGCAGCCGGCGACCTGAAGCTCCCGTCCGAGGCGCTGGACCGTATCGACGCCCTGGTCCCGCCTGGCTCCTCGCTGAACCCCCTGGTCGACCTGCCCAGCGGAACCGCCAAGGCGAGCCTCCGGCGTTCGTCCTAGCGAAGGGGCGGGGCCCTGTACCGGCGATCCACCCGCACGGTCCCGCGACTGATCGCCCTGTTGGCGTGCCTCGCCTTGCCCGCGATTGCATCTGCCGAGGACTGCCGGACGGTGCGCGGACGCATGTCCCTCGCAAACGGAACCCCGTCTGTTCGCATATGGGTGATCGGCACGAGGCGGGTCCTGGGCGTAGTTCAGCAGGATGAGAGGTTCAACGACCTGCCCCTGTCCATTCGGCGCGCCTGGGCGGCCGGCGGCGACGAAGCCATGAGGCGAAGCGACCTATTCGGCGACTTCCGTGTCTGCTCCCTCAGCCGCCGCAGACCGGGCCGAATGCAATTGGTGTCTCTGGAAGGTGCGACCGGACTGAGGCTCAGACCAAGGCCCTGATCCAAGGCCCTGTCAGGCTAAGACAATCGGGCGACACGCTGCGCGAGACGGCGCATGTTCAGTCGTCCTGAGGTCTCGGCGTTCATCGCGTCGGCATCCCGATCGTCTCCTGGAAGGAAATGCGATGGAACGCGGAACCTTGATATTGCTCCTGGTGCTCGCCGGGTGTTCCCCGAGCGGGGGAGGCGCGACGGCGGCCACTCATGCTCCCCGAGCCGCTTCACATCCCGGCCCCGGTGGCGGCTCCAACCCGCTGCTCGGCAGTTGGAAGCTCGTTGAGGGCAATCCCAACAGCTGCGGCGCCGGCGTTACCTATACGGCCGACTCCGAGGCGACGACCTATCCGGACCCTTCGCAGAACGAGTCACACAAGGTCTCGTTCAACGTCAGTCCTGGAGTGGTCTACGTCATGGGCAGCGGCGGGGCGGTCCAATACGACATCACCGGCCCGAAGACGATGCAGTGGCATGGGACTTCGCCCTGCAAGTACCAACGGGCGGGGTGACTTCGGAGCAGCCCCGGCGCTCCGAGGTCGTGGCGCCTGGCGCTAGTGGACGCCCGTTCAGGAGGACGCGAGCCGGGCTTCGGCGGCGGCGATCATCGCCTTGAACCGCGGATGCTCGCGGACGGCGTCGAAATCCGGATCGGTCTTGGCCCAGGTCACGGCTTCCATGCGCACCTTCTCGAAGGCCGGCTCCAGGACGTCGAGCGCGGCCTCGAGTTCATTCAAGTCGATGATCAGCGTGCACGCGACGTTGTACTGGAGGTTCAGGTTGTCCGGATCGAGCAGCATCGCTCGACGGGCCGCCGCCTTCGACCGCTCCACCTCGCCCAGGCCCGCAAGGGCTCCGATGAAGACTCCCATCGCCGATCCGTTGTCTGGCTCGGCGGCGACGATCGGCTCGGTGCGGGCCAGTGCGCGCTGGGCCGCGCGGCGCGCGCCGGCTTCATCGCCGATCGCCTTGTAGCAGGAGGGGACCATCCCGGCCGCCATGTAGTCCGCCTCCATCAGCGTGATCGACTTCTCGAAGTGTCGGATGGCGTCGGGGAAGCGGCGGGTACGGTAGTTCCATTCTGCGGCGGCGAAGTTCGCCTCGTAGGACTCGGGGTCCAGGCGGAGCGCCGCCTCGACCTCGGCCGACGCCTCGTCGTAACGCGCTTCGAGCGACAGGACCCGGGCCTTGGCGGCGTGCGCCTCGGAGAGGTTTGGATCCAGCGCCAGCGCCCGATCGGCCGTCGCCCTTCCGCCGTCGCCCTCGCGCCCGATGTGCAGGCGCAGGACGCCCTGCGCGCCGGCCATGAGCGCCCAGGCGCGGGCGAAGTCCGGATCGATCTCGACGGCGCGCTGGCAGAGCCGGATGATCGCATCGCTGCGGCGCGCGTTGCCCAGATTGCCGGTGACGCTGTACTGCCGCGCCATCAGGTACAAGTCATAGGCCTCGGGGCTGGTCACGCCCCGCTGCTCGATCGCCTGCTTCTCCTCGGGCAGCAGCCTCAGCTTCAGCGCAGCGACGATCGCTTCGGAGATCTCGTCCTGCAGCGCGAAGATGTCGTTCAGGTCGCGGTCGTAGCGCTCGGCCCAGACGTGGCTGCCGGTCGAGCCGTCGATCAGCTGGGCGGTGATGCGCACGCGTTCGCCGGACTTGCGCACGCTGCCCTCGAGCACATGGCTGACCTTCAGCTGCCGGGCGACCAGGGGCACGTCCACGTGCTTGCCCTTGAAGGTGAAGGCGGTGTTGCGCGCGATCACCGACAGCGCCGACACCTTGGAGAGGTCGGTGATGATGTCTTCCGAGATGCCGTCGGCGAAGTACTCCTGCTCGGCGTCGCCGCTCATGTTGGCGAAGGGCAGGACGCAGATGCCGACGCCCCGCGGGGCCGGAGCGGCCATGGACTCATCTCCTGGCGCCGTGGCCGATGGCCCGCCGTCGATCAGGCTCCGCAGCGCCCGGGCGAGGTCCTGGAACGGCCGGCTCTTCGGGTCCAGCTCCCAGTGGTCAAAGTCGGTGGTGTGCATGGCGCGGGCGTCGATCGGCAGACGCGCCATCTCGAAGCGCACGGGCGCCAGCACGCCCCGATCGGCCGCCTCGCGCGCTTCGCCGCGCACCCAGCGGGAGTCCACCGACGTGGGCGTCCAGACCACGACCACGGCCTTGGCGGCGTCCAGCGCCGCGGAGATCTGGCCGTCGAACTCCTGGCCCGGAGTGATCTCAGGATCCCACCACACCGACCAGCCTTGCGCCTCCAGCGCGGCGACGAGCGGCGCCACCCGCGCCTTGTCCGCCCTCGCATAGGAGACGAAAATGTCCGCCATCAGCTGTCGCCGGGTTCCGGCTTCCACCCCATCTTGTCGAGCTCTCCCTTCAGCATGCCGATGACCTCGGCCGCCTGCTCGGGCGACATGGCGATATCGAGGGGGAAGCCGTCGGCCGTCCCCAGCGTCAGGCCGACGAGGCCGCCGTCGTCCGTGCGCCTGGAGCTGATCAGTCGGGTCACCCGATAGGGACTGACGTCGTGGGCAGGTCCCCCCTTGGCCTTGGCGCGATCCTGTTCCGCCATGCCGGCGTACTGGAGCAGGTTGGCGACAAGGCGCGGCATCAGCGCGAAGGGCGCCGCTGACGTGTGCTGCGACAGGTCATCGAACTGCAGGGTGAAGTAGACGTACTCGCCACCGGAGACCGATCCGCCCCCGACGATGTCGCGCACGGGCGCCGCTTCGATCCGTTCATCCGCCACGGCTTGGTCCCTCTTCACTTTGGGAAGGGCGGCGGTTCGTCCGTGCCCCAGAACTTCTGGTGGCAGCCGTCGCAGACTTCGTCGAGGTTGCTCGACACACTGTAGAGGGCCCGGACATCCCTGGCCGGCGCGGCCTTCACGACGGTGTCCCCTGCCTCCGCCAGGATCCGGGCGCGCTTGGCGAAGAGCGCAGGATCGGCGTCGATCATGGCCTGGACCCCCTGCGCGCTCGCCGCGTCCCAGTCATGGCCGATCTTGCTCGGGGCGCCGGACGCTTCCTCGCCCATGATGGTCTCCCCCTTGGCCGTCGCTTTGACGTGTTTGGCTGTAGCCAGCACGAGCGCCCGGTCGTGGAGCTGCCGGCCCGCGCTTTCCAGCTGGGCCCAGTCCGCCGCTGAGATCTTCGACGCCTCCAGCCCGTCGCCCTTGGCGTTGAAGGCCTTGCTGGTGATGTCCCAGATCGTCTGGGCGCCCGGCGCCATGACCTTTGTCATGCTCTCATTGACGGTTGGCGTCTTTGGGCCGCAGCCCGCGAGCAACAGGACGCCCGTTGCCAGTAAGATCGCTCCGACTCTCTTCAACATCAGGGTCTCCTGCCTGGCGCGTCGGCCGGCCGCTCTACTGATCGTCTCGTATGGAGCCCCTTTGGCCACGGCTTCAGGGGCGTATTCAAGGCCTCTTGCGTGTTCGACACGGGCCACAGAACTGTCGTCGGACCGTCACAGGCCAAATTGGACAGCCCCTGGGCGCCGCAGACCTCACACCCCGGTTGTCAGAGTCAACCAATGTCGGCTAGTTGTCGGAGTCAACAGGTGTGGGCGGGCCGGCCTGCATGGGCAGGCGCCCGCAGGCGCCGGCCGATCCAAGAACAAGTCAGGGGTCCGGGAGTGCATAGTCCGCCACACACGTCGTCAGGACGGAATCAGCGTCTCCGCGCCGGCGCCGGCCGCATTGCCGCGGCTGGCGTTTGCCTGGCGCTCGCCGCCAGCGCCAGCCCGGCGTTCGCCGCGAAGTCCGTCGCCAAAGGACCCGACTATCGGCGCTGGGAGTCCTATCTCGGAACCGCCTCGTCCCAGTATTCCTCGTTCGATCAGATCAACAAATCTAACGTCGCCAAGCTCGGAGTCGCCTGGACCTTCGAGACAGGCGCCGGGCCTTCGGACCATTTCCAGCCCCTGGTCGCGAACGGGGTGATGTACATCATCGCGCACGCCAACACCCTGGTGGCGCTGGATCCCGCCACGGGCAAGGAGCTCTGGCGCAAGCCGATCGAGGGCAGGGCCGCCTCCCGCGGCATGAACTACTGGCAAAGCGCCGACGGGAAGGACCGCCGGCTGCTGTTCCTCAACAACGGCATGCTGACCGCCGTCTCCGCGAAGACCGGCGAAACGATCACGACCTTCGGCGAGGGCGGCAAGGTCGACCTGCGGGTCGGGCTCGACGGCGACATCAGCAAGATCCGCCCCTTGCAGACCGACAATCCCGGCCAGGTTTACAAGAACCTGATCATCATCTCCCTGCCGGCGGGCGGGTTCGATTTCGTGTCAGCCCCTGCCGACATTCACGCCTATGACATTCGCACCGGCAAGCTCGCGTGGGTCTTCCACGTCGTTCCGCGCAAAGGTGAGTTCGGCGCGGACACCTGGCCGGCCAAGGACCATGAGAAGTTCGGGGGCGTGCACAACTGGTCGGAGTCGACCATCGATCTTGAGCGGGGAATCGTGTTCGTCCCCACCGGCACGGCGCGATATGACTTCTACGGCGGCAATCGGCCAGGAAACAATCTGTTCGGCAACAGCATCCTGGCGCTGAACGCCAGCACCGGAAAGCGCATCTGGCACTTCCAGGCGGTCCACCACGACCTGTGGGACTATGATTTCGCGACCGCGCCCAAGCTCCTGACCATCCACAAGGACGGCAAGGACATCCCCATCGTGGCGCAGGTGAGCAAGCAGGGCTTCCTGTATGTGCTCGAC
>FTHI01001109.1_pt1 | contig 10665 bp, 7 predicted proteins | sample 1640891 | NCBI WGS metagenome assembly FTHI01 (sample SAMEA3914788, study PRJEB12502) | metagenome | biome: forest; material: soil | place: Canada | collected 2011-07-03 | depth 0.1 m
AGGCGGTTGATGGTCAGGCACGGCCGCCCCTCCTCCTCGCGCTTTGCGCGGCTGGGCGAGCAGTGGCCGGCGGAGGTCCGGCGCAAGCGCGAGGAGGAGGGGCGGCCGTGCCTGACCATCAACCGCCTGCCGGCCTTCGTCCGCCAGGTGGTCAACGACGCGCGGCAGAACAAGCCGCAGATCAAGTGCCACCCGGCCGACAGCGCCGCCGACGTGGAGACGGCCGAGATCCTGAACGGGCTGATCCGCAACATCGAGGCGACGTCCAAGGCCGACGTCGCCTACGACACCGCCATCGAGTGCGCGGTGACCATGGGGTTCGGATATTTCCGGATCAACACCGGCTATGCCGACGACGACGGCTTCGAGCTGGATCTGCGGATCGAGGCGGTGGCCAACCCTTTCAGCGTCTGGGGCGATCCCTGGTCGACGGCCTCGGACAGCGCCGACTGGAATGAGTGCTTCGTCGCGGAAACCCTGTCGAAGGAGGCGTTCGAGCGTCGCTGGAAGGGCGCCCAGGCGGTGGACTGGTCGGGCGGCGGCTACGGCGACCTGGCCTCGCCGTGGGTGGAGGGCGAGAGCGTGCGCGTGGCCGAGTGGTGGCGGCGCGAGGCGGCAGAACGGACGCTGCTGTTGCTTTCGAACCAGGCGGTGATGGACGCGGACGTCTATGCCCTGCACCGGTCTGAACTGGACGCGCTGGGCGTCAGCGTGGCCGGCGAACGGCGGACCCGCAGCCACAAGGTCCGCCAGTATCTGATCACTGGCGCGGAGGTGCTGGAAGAGCGGGCCTGGGCGGGCCGTTTCATCCCGATCGCGCCGGTCTGGGGCGAGGCGGTGAACGTCGAGGGCCGCCGGCATCTACGCTCGCTGGTGCGGGACGCCAAAGACCCGCAGCGTATGTTCAACTACTGGCGCACCACGTCCACCGAGCTGGTGGCCCTGGCCCCCAAGGCGCCGTTCATCGGGCCACGCGGCGCATTCACGACCGACTCTGCCAAATGGGCCAGCGCCAACACCGAAAGCTGGGCCTACATCGAGTACGACGGGGCCGTGCCGCCCGAACGGCAGCCATTCGCGGGAGTCCCGGCGGGGGCGCTGCAGGAGGCGATGAACGCCGCCGACGATCTGAAGGCCGTGATGGGCCTGTTCGACGCCTCGCTGGGCGCCCAGGGCAACGAGACCTCGGGCAAGGCGATCCTGGCGCGGGCGAGGGAAGGGGACACCTCCACCTTCCACTTCGTCGACAACCTGTCACGGGCGGTTGAGCACGGCGGGCGGATCCTGCTGGACTTGATCCCGCATGTGTATTCGGGGGCGCGGATGGTGAGGGTGCTGGGGCCCGAGGGCGAGCGGCTGCCGCCCGTGCAACTTCAACCGTCGGCGCAGTGCCCGACGATGACGCCGAGGCCGGGCTCGGTTCCAGGTCCGGAGGGGTGGGATCCGGCGGACCTGGTCAGGGTCTATGACCTCGGCGCCGGCAAGTACGACCTGACCGTGGAGACCGGGCCGAGCTTCACCACCCGGCGCGAGGAGGCGGCCAACCAGATGATCGAGCTGATCTGGGTGAACCCGCAGGCGGCGACGCTGATCGGGGACCTGCTGGCCAAGGCCCTGGACTGGCCCGGCGCGGAAGAGATCGCCCGGCGGCTTCAGGCGCTGCTTCCGGATGCAGCCCGTGGTCAGGATCCGCGCCTGGCGCAGCTGACGGCCGCGATGCAAGCCGGCAAGCAGCAGTACGACGCGCAGATCGGCGCCTTGCAGGACCAGCTGAAGCAGGCGCAATCGGCGGTGCTCGACATGCAGGTCCGCCTCGACGCAAAGGCTGGAGAACTGGCGCTGAAGCAGCGGCAGCTGCAGATCGACGCCTTCCGCGCGGAAACTGAGCGGGCTAAGGCGCTGGGGGCGGAGCTTGGAGCGCAGGGGACAGCCGTGACCTGATCGGCTGCACCCTCCCCGGATTGTAGGGCAAACTTTTTGGGGTTGTTCCCGCTGCGGGTGGAACTCCATGGTCAAGCCAGCGTTAAGCTGGCTCGGGACGAGGGGAACGTTTATGCGCGGGGGGATAGCGTCCGTAGGCGGAGCGTTGCTGGCAGGCGTATCGCTTACAGTCGCGCAGCCGGCGCTCGCGCAATCGGTCGAAGACCTTCAGCACATGTCGATCGAGGATCTGTCGACGATCGACGTCTCGTCGGTGACCAAGACCGCCGAGTCGCTCAGCCGGGCGCCGGCCTCGATCTTTGTGATCACCCACGATGACGTGATCCGTTCCGGCGCCACCACCATTCCCGAGGCGCTGAGGCTCGCGCCGAACCTGCAGGTCATGCGCAACAGCGCCAGCAAGTATGTGATCACGGCCCGGGGCTTCAGCGGGAACGACCAGGCGCAGAGCTATTCCAACAAGCTTTTGGTGCTGATCGACGGACGCAGCGTCTACACGCCGCTGTTCTCGGGCGTGTACTGGGACATGCAGGATGTGCTGATGGGCGATGTCGACCGCATCGAGGTGATCAGCGGTCCTGGCGCGACGCTCTGGGGCGCCAATGCGGTCAACGGCGTCATCAACATCATCACCCGAGGCTCCGAGGAGACCCAGGGGCTGCTACTCCATGCCGGCGTGGGGGATGAGGACCGTGGCGCCAGTCTCCGCTACGGGGGCAAGATCAACAGCGACCTGTCCTATCGGCTCTACGCCAAGGGGTTCTACCGGGACGACACCCTGACTTCGACGGGAGGCCCGGCGCACGACAACTGGACCCGGCCGCAGGGGGGCTTCCGGCTGGACTGGAGGCCTTCTGGCGTCGATCAGGTGACGCTGCAGGGGGACGCCTACCAGGGCGACGACGCCCAGGCCGGCGCGCCGGACGAACGCATCACTGGCCGGAATCTAGTGGCGCGCTGGACGCGGAGCTGGAAGGACGGAGCGGAGCTCAAGGTCCAGGCTTATTACGACCGCACGGGACGGGCGACCGAAGGCGGCGGCGGTTCCTTCTCGCTCGATACCTACGACCTCGACGTCCAGCACAGCTTCATGCTGGGACCGCGCAACGCCGTGGTCTGGGGCGGCGGCGTGAGGGTCAACAGCTACAGGATCGCCGGCACGTCGTCCCTGCAGTTCTGGCCGGCGTCGCGGACGCTGAACCTTTCAAACGGCTTCGTGCAGGACAGCCTTTCGATCTCGAGCAAGGTCCGTCTGATCCTGGGCCTGAAGCTGGAGGACGACCCCTATTCCGGGCTGGCGGCGCTGCCCAGCGCGCGGCTGTCGTGGACGGCCAATGACTCGACGATGCTGTGGGCCTCGGCCTCGCGGGCGATCCGCTCGCCGACGCCGTTCGATCGTGACGTGGCCGAGTTCCTGGGTCCGACCCTGTTCCTGAAAGGCGGCGCCAACTTCGCGCCGGAGACCCTGTGGGCCTATGAGCTCGGCGCCCGTCTGCAGCCGTCTTCGCGGCTCTCGTTCTCGGTTTCGGGATTCTACAACGTCTACAACGACCTGCGGAGCATCGAGCCCAACCCGGGGGGCTTTCTTCCCATTTACTGGGGCAACATGATGCAGGGCCACACCTGGGGCGTGGAGGCCTGGGGGGACTATCGCGTCGCGCCTTGGTGGCGGCTGTCAGCGGGGTTCAACGTGCTCAGCGAGCATCTCAAGTTCAAGCCGGGCGCCAGCGGGATCCTTGGGATTGCGCAGGCAGGGGACGATCCCGAGCATCAGGCTTCGGTCAGGTCGTCGATGAACCTTGGGCGGGATGTGACGTTGGACGCCAACCTGCGCTACGTCGGCGCCCTGCCCAATCCGCAGGTCCCGTCCTACGTCGAGCTGAACGGCCGGATCGGCTGGAACGCCACAAAGAGGATCCAGCTGGCTCTATCGGGCTTCAACCTGTTGCACAGCCGTCACCAGGAGTTCCCCGGGCCGGCCGCCAACGCTGTGCCGCGGAGCGTGTTCGCAGACGTGCGGCTACGCTTCTGAAACGTGCACTGACATGGCGGTCAATCCGTGGTCCAATTCGGGCCGGGGAAGCTGTCCAACCGAATTTAGAGGAGAGCGGGCTGCAGGCATGCCGCCGCGAGGTATAGCCTTGAAGGCGAACGCGATCGGCGGGTGGGCGGCAGCCCTGCCGCTGGCGTTCTTCGCCGTGGGTTTTCCCCTTGCCGGCGGACTCCGCGCGCCTGTAGCGCTGGCGGCCGAGGCGGTCCCGCTCGAACTCGCGGTCAAGGCCTCGTACGTCTACAAGTTTGCGCCGTTCATCGACTGGCCGTCGGCCTCGACGTCGGCGCTCGTCATCTGCGTGCAGGGCGACGACGGCTTTGCGGGCATGGTGCAAAGGGCCGTGATGGGTCAGCAGCTCGGCGGTCGCCCCTATGAGGTGCGCCGGCTCGTCCGCGTGGACGCCGGCGCGGGGTGCCAGATCGCCTACCTGGCGGGCTCGCCGGTCCAGTCCCGGACCGAGGCCCTGAAGGCGCTGGAACGGACGAGCGCGCTGACGATCACCGACGAGGCGCACGGCGTCGGGGCCAAAGGCATCGTGCACCTGCTGGTAAGCGACGGGCGGGTGAGGTTCGACATCGATAACGCCGCCGCTGGCCGCGAAGGGCTGACAATCAGCTCCAAGCTGCTCAGCCTGGCGGTGCATGTGAGGAACCGGTGAGCGCCTCCGAGGGCCGTTTCGGCGCCCTGGCGGCGAAGGTCCCGCTGCGGCTGGTGTTGGTGGTGGCGGGCCTGCTCCTGGCCGCAGGCCTTTCGGCCGCCCTCTATAACGAGCGCGCCTATCGCCAGGCGCGCGAGCACGAGATCGTCAGCCAGGCCCAGGTCCTGGCCGCCAGCGTGACGGCGGCCCTGTCGTTCGACGACCGCAAGGCGATCCAGGAGTATGTCGACGCCGTCGGCGTGAATCCCGGCGTGCGCCGCATCGTCGTTTCGGGACCCGACGGCGTGGCGGTGGCCAGGCTCGACCGCCCGCAGCAGCCGGGTTCGGCGATGTTCATGGCGCGACAGCCGGTGATCCAGGCCGGGACGCGGCTGGGACGGGTGGAGCTGTCCGCCTCGACCGAGGGACTCTGGACGCAGGTGATCCGGTTCGGCCTGGTCGCGCTGATGATGATCCTGGCCTTCGTGCTGGTGGCGGCGCTCGCGGCCTGGCAGGCGACGCTGCGCCAGGCGAACCAGGAGCTGGACCGCAGCGCGGCGCAGCTGCTCGAAGCGAACCGGGCGCTGCAGACGCAGATGGAGGAGCGGGCCAAGGCGGAAGACGCCTTGCGCCAGAGCCAGAAGATGGAAGCCCTGGGTCAACTGACGGGCGGGCTGGCGCACGACTTCAACAACCTGCTGCAGGCCATCGAGGGCGCCTTCCAGCTGATCCAGAAACGGCCGGAGAACCTGGAGCGGGTGCGCGTCTGGTCCGACCAGGGGCTTAAGGCGGCGGAGCGGGGCGCGCGGCTGACCAGGCAGCTGCTGGCCTTCTCGCGGGCGCAGAAGCTGGAGGTCATTCCCTTCCTGGTCAGCGAGCTGGTCGAGGGCATGCGGGAGCTGCTGGCGCGTACGCTCGGCCCGCAGATCGAGCTGACGCTCTCGCTCGAAGACGCCGGAGCCCCGGTGCTCTCAGACCCCACCCAGCTGGAGGTGGCGATCCTGAACCTGGCGATCAACGCCAGGGACGCCATGCCTTCCGGCGGGCGGCTTGCGATCTCGACCCGCCAGCACAGCGCCGGACCGGGCGATCCCGGGCTCGAGCCTGGCGACTACATCGAGGTCAGCGTGGCCGACACAGGACCAGGCATGGCGCCGGAAGTGACGGCCAGGGCGTTCGACCCATTCTTCACCACCAAGGCGGTCGGCAAGGGTACGGGCCTGGGTCTCAGCCAGGTCTACGGCGTGGCCCGCCAGGCCGGCGGCGAGGCGCGGATCGACTCTCGGCCTGGTGAGGGGGCCACGGTGCGGCTGTTCCTGCGACGGGCGCCGTCGGGCCTGAAGTCGGAACCGGTCCGTGGCGAGCGCACGCCCTCGGTAGTCTCGACGACGCCGACCGCAACCATTCTGGTGGTCGACGACGACGACGCTGTCCGCGGCCTGGTCACCGAGTCCCTGGAGCTGCTGGGCTATTCGGTGGCGTCCGCTGCGAGCGGCGAGGAGGCCCTGGCCCTGCTCGACCAGCTCGAACCGGACGCCGCAGTGCTGGATTTCGCCATGCCGGGCATGGACGGAGCGATGTTCGCCTCGCTGGCCCGCGCCAAGCTGCCGGCCTTGCCCATCGTGTTCGCCAGCGGCTTCGCGGACACGGCCGCCGTGGAGACCGCAGTCGGGCCCGACGCCGTGGTCCTGCGCAAGCCGTTCCAGCTGGAGACCCTGGCGGCCTCGCTCTCGGCCATGTTGCGCGCGAAGGACGCGGCGGCCCCCTTCCCGGCCTTTGGCCGGACTTCCCCCAAAGGGGGAAGATCTGGGCGGGCTAGCGGCGGCGCTTGAGCAGCTGGAAGGCCAGGTGAAGCCAGCCCAGGAGCAGAATCCCGGCGGCGAGACACGACAGGAAGGCGTAGCCGGGGAGCTCGCCCACGATCCAGGACAGGGCGAGGAGCACGAGGAGTCCGGCGCGACCGATGACGATCAGCGTCAGGCGCAGGGGCCGATCGCGACGGTCTTCGGACGAGCGTGTGCTCATGGCGCTGTCATGCCACGCCACGCTGGTCCGAGCGATACGCTAAAGCTTATTTTTCAAGGGAAAAGCTGAACGGCACCTTCAGCCGCGCACCGGCCTGCGGCTCGCCGTCGAACAGCAGAGGCGTGAGCTTGTAGCGGGGCGCCAGGGTAAGCGCGGCCTTGCCAAAACCCAATCCACCTGGACGCTCATCCAACACCGAGCAGGCGGACAACCGGCCGTCCAGGCTGACGCCGCAGTCGAGCACCGCCTGGCCTGAAACCCGGCGGTCCATGGCGCGGCCCGGATAGGCGGCAAGCACATCATCGACGCTGGGCTGACCCACCACCTCGGGGCTGGTGATCATGTGCGGAGGCGACAGGGTGTTGGGCGAGATGGCCGGCGGATTGAGCCTGAAGGTGAAGGTCACGGGGTCGCGCCGGTCGGAGCGCCAGTCGACCTTCATGTTCTCGCGCGACATCCTGGCGATGGCCAGGGCCGCATCGCCGAAGCCATACCCGGCCGGGGTCTCGCTGCGCAGCGCGCAGTCCTTGAGCGCCGCGTGCTGGGTGTTGCCGCAGACCAGGACAGCCGAGCCTTCGACGCCGGCGGCTTTAGCCTTGGCCGGATACATGGCCAGAATCGCGGCGTCAGCTTCGGCGTCGGTCATGGCCTGTGACGATTGGGCGAGCGCGGCCGGGGCGCCGACCATGGCCCCAAACACGAGCGCCGACGTGGCGGCGAAGATACGAACCCTCATGGTGATCCCCAGACCTGGAGGCCAGCACATCGGCCGGCCGGACGGGGAAGTTAAGGCCGGACCGGGAATTTGCGCAACCCAACGGCGCCTCACACTTGGCCAGCCCGACAAACATTTGCCGGTAAACGGAACTTTCCCAGCTGGTTAACGCTTAGGACGGGTTGATCTGTCCGCGCGTTCTTGCCGGACGCGGGGATCCCATGAAGCCAGTCGGGAGCGCAGTCCCAGACACCGACGCCGACCGCTACCGGGTGATGGTCGAGGGGATCACAGACTACGCCATCTATATGCTCGACCCTTCAGGCGTGGTGACCAGCTGGAACGCCGGCGCCAAACGGTTCAAACGCTATGAAGCCGCCGAGATCATCGGCCAGCATTTCTCGCGCTTCTATACGGCCGAGGAACGAGACGCGGGCGCGCCGCAGCGGGCGCTGAGGATCGCCGCCCGGGAAGGCCGGTACGAGAACGAAGGCTGGCGTGTGCGCAAAGACGGCTCGCAATTCTGGGCCCACGTGGTGATCGATCCCGTGCGCGATCCGTCAGGAGTGCTGCTGGGGTTCGCCAAGATCACCCGCGACCTGACCGAACGCCGGGACTCGGTGGAGGCCCTTCGACGGAGCGAAGAGCAGTTCAGGCGCCTGGTCGAGGGCGTGACGGACTATGCGATCTACATGCTCGACCGCGACGGCAAGGTGGCGAGCTGGAACACCGGCGCCCGGCGGATCAAGGGCTATGAGCCCGAGGAGATCATCGGGCGCCACTTCTCAAGCTTCTATACCGAGGAGGATCGGGAAGCGGGCCTGCCGCGGATCTCGCTGGCGACGGCGGCCCGGGAAGGGCGCTGGGAACAGGAGGGCTGGAGGGTCCGCAAGGACGGCAGCCGCTTCCGCGCCCACGTGGTCATCGACGCCGTGAAAGACGATGCGGGTGTGGTGATCGGGTTCGCCAAGGTGACGCGGGACGTCACCGAGCGGGTGAAGGCCCAGCGGGCCCTGGACGACGCCCGCGAGGCCCTGTTCCAGGCCCAGAAGATGGACGCCGTCGGTCAGCTCACCGGCGGCGTGGCGCACGACTTCAATAACCTTCTGATGGCGATCCTGGGCAGCCTGGAGCTGGTGCGCAAACGGGTCCCCTATGACCCCCGGCTGACGCCACTGATCGAGAACGCCATCCAGGGCGCCCAGCGGGGCGCGACGCTCACCCAGCGCATGCTGGCCTTCGCCCGCAAGCAGGAACTGAAGATGGAGGCCGTGGACCTGACGATGCTGGCCGGCGGCATGCTCGGGTTCCTGGAGCGCACGCTGGGCCCCTCGATCCGCATCGACACACGGTTCCCCCTGGACCTGTCCAAGGCGTGCACCGATCCCAACCAGCTGGAGACCGCCCTGCTGAACCTGGCCGTAAATGCGCGCGACGCCATGCCCGAGGGCGGCTTGATCACGATCTGGGGCCGCGAGGCCGCCGTTGGCGACGACCGTCCTGCACTGGCGCCCGGACGATATGTAAGGCTGTGCGTCACCGACACCGGGGTCGGGATGGACGCAGAGACGCTGGAGCGGGCCACCGAGCCGTTCTTCACCACCAAGGGGATTGGCAAGGGGACCGGCCTGGGGCTTTCGATGGTCCACGGCCTGGCCGTGCAATCCGGCGGCGCGCTGGAGGTCAGGAGCCGCCCTGGCGAAGGATCGACGGTGGAGCTGTGGCTTCCAGTGGCGGGCGCCGACGTTGAGTCAGCGGCGGCCCGGCGCCCCGCGCCGACGCAAGCGGAAATCACGATGCGTCCTCTGCACATCCTGACGGTGGACGACGACGTCCTGGTGCTGACCAACACGGCGGCGCTGCTGGAAGACCTGGGCCATGAGGTGGTGCAGGCGGCGTCTGCAAGGGAGGGCCTGGACGCCATCGCATGCCATCCGGAGCTCGACCTGGTGGTGACCGACCAGGCCATGCCCCAGATGACGGGCCTGCAGTTGGCGGAAGCCATCGCCGCCCTGCGGCCGGGCCTGCCGGTGATCATCGCCACGGGCTATGCCGAGACGCCCGCCGGCCTGGCCCGCGACCTGCCGCGGCTGGCCAAGCCCTTCACCCAGGATGAGCTGGCGCAGGCCGTGGCCCGGGCGTGCCCGGACGCGGCGTTGGCGGGGGCGGCGTAGGCGGGGACGACGCAGGCGGTGATCGCCGTGCGCGTCCCGTTCATCTTGTGCATACTGGCCATATTCAAAGGCGTTGCGGACAAGACGCCAGGGAGACCGACGATGCGCGCCATGGTTCTGCTGGGGTCCGTCGTCCTGTTGCTGGCTCCGATGCCGGCGGCGGCTGCGTGCGGCAAGGCGTGCCTGGAGAGGATCGGCGCCGCCTACCGCGCGGCCTATCTGGCGCACGATACCAAGGTCGCGCCGTTCAGCCCCAAGGTGCGGTTCACCGAGAACAATGTCGAAATGCGCCTGCCTGACGGCACGTGGGACACGGTCACCCAAGAGGTGGGGCCGGCGCTCACCTTCTCGGACCCCTCCACCGGGACGATCGGCATCTATACGACGATCATGCAGAAGGACACTCCTGGGTTCCTGGCGATCCGGCTGAAGACCGCCGGCGGCAGGATCACCGGGGTCGAGCAGGTGATTTCGACCCGGCGAAATCTGTCGTCGCCGCCCACGCCCTTCGGCCCCGTCGAGGGCTTCACCCATGACCCCGACCTCGCCAGGGCGGTGGACGCGGCCGACCGGATGAGCCGCGCCGACCTGATCCGGATCGCGAACGGCTATTTCGATACGCTGGAGAACAACACCGGCGAGCTTCGCGGCGTGAGGTTCTCGCCGGCCGCGACGCGCTTCGAAAACGGGATGAAGTTCCCCGAGATCGAGAAGGGCTTCCGATCGGGGCGATACCGCTTCAACGAGCGCGTCCGGGACCGGGACTACTTCCTGGTCGACGAGGCGCGCGGGATCGTGATGGCGCGGGGCTACATCGATCACAAAGGGGTGCTCGACGCCTACACCCTGACCGACGGCACGCCGCAGAAGTCCGTGTTCCGCGAGCCGCAGAGCTGGGGTTTCCTGGAGATGTTCAAGATCAGGCGCGGCGAGATCACCGGCGTCGAGGCGACCTTCGTCCAGACCCCCTACTACATGCGCTCGCCCTGGACGAAGGTTCTGGACATGCGCCGTGGCGGCCTGACCCCGCCCGCGCCCAAGGCCCCGCCGTCCAAGCCAGCGCCGACCAATCCGCCGCTGGAGGAGTGATTCTCCTCTCCCATGGGCAGAGGAAGGGGCC
>FTHI01000853.1_pt1 | contig 10657 bp, 11 predicted proteins | sample 1640891 | NCBI WGS metagenome assembly FTHI01 (sample SAMEA3914788, study PRJEB12502) | metagenome | biome: forest; material: soil | place: Canada | collected 2011-07-03 | depth 0.1 m
ACGCCCTGGAAGACCCGTTCAAGCTCTACCGCTGCCACACCATCATGAACTGCGCCCAGGTCTGTCCCAAGGGCCTGAACCCCGCCAAGGCCATCGCCGGCATCAAGTCCAAGCTGGCCGAACGGGTGGTCTAGCGGCGTCGCCGTTCAACCTGCGCCATCACCGCACTTGCGAAACGACTTCGTTTTCGGGAAAGAAGGCGCCGCCGCAGAAGGTCCCGGGAGCGCATGGCCAAGATCACCTACATCGAGCACAACGGCACGGAGCACGCCGTCGACGTCAAGCCGGGCCTGACGGTCATGGAAGGCGCCATCCGCAACAACGTCCCGGGTATCGACGCCGACTGCGGCGGCGCCTGCGCCTGCGCCACCTGCCACGTCTATGTTGACGAAGCCTGGCGCGCGGCCACTGGCGAACGCTCCGACATGGAAGAGTCCATGCTCGACTTCGCCGAGGGCGTGAAGGACAACTCCCGCCTCTCCTGCCAGATCAAGGTCACCGAGGCCCTCGACGGCCTGATCGTCCGCACCCCCGAGAACCAGCACTAGGCTCTTCATCCTCCCCCGTTCACGGGGGAGGGGGACCCCGAAGCGGTGGAGGGGGCGCGCCACTCCGCGGCGAGTGCCGCCCTACCGCAGGTCCAGTTCCGGGTGGGCGGCGCTGGCCTGGGCGGTTTCGGGGAGGTGGCAGGTGAAGGTCGCGCCCTTGCCGGGCTCGCTCTCCAGCGCCACCCAGCCGCCGTGCAGCTCCACCAGCGCCTTCACCAACGCGAGGCCCAGCCCCGGCCCGCCGCGGTCGCGGCCGATGAAGCGGTCGAAGATGTGGGCCTGCACATGGAACGGGATGCCGCGCCCGGTGTCGGTCACCTGCACCTGCACCTCGCGGTGCAGCCGGCGCGACGACACCGTCACCACCCCGCCCTCGGGTGACTGGCGCACGGCGTTCTCCACCAGGTGGTCGAGCACCTGGGCGAGCCGGCGGCGGTCGGCGCGGATCATGCCGGTGTCGGGTTCGATGTGGGTGACGATGGAGGCGTGGGCCTCCTCGGCGTCCTTGGCCCAGCGGCCGGCGGCGTCCTTGATCAGGTCGCCCACGTCCACGTCGCCGAGGTCCAGCGCCATCTCGTCGGCGTCGATCTGGGCCACGTCCAGCACGTCGTCGATGGAGCGGGCCAGCTGGCTGGCCGCCTGGCGCACGGCGCCCACGTGGCCCCGCGCGCGCTCCGACAGGCCGTCGCCGGAGTGCTCCAGCAGCTCGGCGTAGCCGATGATGGTGGTGAGCGGGGTCCTGAGCTCATAGGAGACGTTGCCGACGAAGTCGCGCTTCAGCCGCTCCGCCTCGTTCAGCGCCGCCGACCGGTCGGCCAGGGCCTGCTCCAGCTCGCGGGTGTCGGTGACGTCGGTGAAGCCGATCAGGGTCGCCCCGTCGGGAAGGGGGCGCGACTGGAAGGAGACGATGCGCCGGTCCGAGGTGCGGGTCTCGCCCAGCACCGGCACCCGCGCCTGCGGGTCGGGATCGCCCACCCGGGCCTTGAGGTCGTTCCAGAACTGCAGGTCGTGCAGTCGCGGAATGCACAGCTGCACCACCGCATCGAAGTCGGCGGCTTCGGCAAGCTGGTGGGGCGTGACGTTCCAGAACCGCTCGAAGGCCTCATTGTGCAGGCGGAAGCGGCCGTCCGAGCCGAACACCGCCACCGCATCGTTGAGCTTGTCGAGCGTCGCCTGCTGCACGTTGATCAGGGCGTTGTACTGGGCCCGCAGCCGCAGCTCGTCGGTGACGTCAGCGAACAGCACCAGGAGGCCGCCCATGGGATGGGGCTGGCGCACGACGCGCAGGGTCCGCCCGTCGGGCAGGGTCCACAGGTCGTCCGGCGTGGAGCCGAGGTCCTCGTAGTGGGCCAGTTCGGCGGCCTTCCAGCCGGCGTAGTCGTCGGTCTCGGGCAGGCGGCGGGCCTGGCGCAGGCGGTCCAGGATTTCGCCATGGCCGGGCCGCTCGGCCAGCCAGGCCGGATCCAGCGTCCACAGCTCGGCGAAGGCGGTGTTGTGGAAGGCGAGCTCGCGGGCCGGGCTGAAGATCGCCACCGCGTCGGCGAGCCGGTTCATGGTCTCGTCGTGGGCGGCCACGTGGCTCTTGAACGCCTCGCGGGTTTCCTCCGCCTCGGTCATGTCCAGCGCCACCGTCCCGACGCAGCCGCCGGGCAGGGGCACGGCCGTCAGCCGGAAGGCCCGGCGCTGGCCGCGGACGGTCGCCCAGCAGAGCCCCTCGCGCGGGGCGCCGGCCTTGGCCGCCTCGGCCACCACCGCGTCAGCGCCGCCGCCCAGGCCATGGCCCTCCACCGAGGCCGCTTCGATCGAGCCCGCCTCCGCCGCCTCCAGCCAGGCGCGGTTGGCCCAGACCAGGGCGCCGCCGGGCCCCGATATCCACGCCGGATGGACCTGGGCGTCGAGCAGGGCGGAGAGCTGCGGCTCGCTGGCCGCGCCCATGCGGGCGCTGGCGCTGCGCTTCAGCTTCAGCCAGGCGATGGCGCCCGAGGTGCGGCCCTCGACGTCGACACTGCCGCTGGGTCCCGTGGCGTGCAGGTCGAAGGGTTCGCCGCGCTCGATGAGGGCCTTGACCCGCTCGGCCCGTTCCGGGACCTGCTTCAGGGCCGCCAGGACGCCGGCCGGGTCCGCAGAGGCGCCAAGCGCTGCGGCGCAGAGGGCGAAGGCCTCGTCGCCCGAGACCAGGCGCGGCTTGCCGTCCTCCACCGCCAGCACGGCCAGGTCGAAGGCGTCGGTCCAGGCCTGCTCCCAGTCCACCCGCGAATCCAGCTCAGCCAGGTGGGTGTCGAAGGCGCGCGCCTTCTCGAGCGCCTTCCGGTGGCCGGACAGCGCCAGGATGCCGGCGACCAGCGCGAGCATCAGGGCCGCGGCGGTTGCGGCCAGAAGGAAAACAGAGGCGCCCATCGTGCCCCTTCGCTCAGCGCCACGCGCGCCAGCAGCGAATCACCCGGCCAACATAGGTCCCGCGCCCGGCGGTGTGAATCCGCCGCGCCGTCGCCATTTGCCGCGCCTTAGCCATATAAGGACCAGGATGAGGCGATGGCAGTCCTGTACCCCATAGCGGCAGACGCCGCCCAGGCCCTGAAGGCCCCCAACGGACGGGCCGCGCGTGAGCGCGACGCCCGCCAGGCGGCCGAGCGCGACGTCGCCTTCGTCCGCGAGCTCACCGGTCCGGTCTACGAGAGCCGGGAGGCGGCCGAGGCGGCCTACGCCGGGCGCGTCGACGCCCCGGGATCGCCCCAGGTGGCGCCCGACGACCGCTACTGCGAGCTGATGGAGGTGGCCGAACCGGGCGCCGGACGGCGGCGCAAGGGCGACCAGGCCGAGCCCACCTATGAGGAGGGCCGCCGTTGGCCGACGCCGAGCCGGATGCTGAAGACCGGCTGGCGGCTGCAGGTGGCCTACTGGAAGCTGGCGGACCCCGCCGCCGCGTCCAGCGCCCTGCCTCAGGCCCGCGCCGCCCGCCGCGGCAAGGCCGGCGAGCCCCTGGACGCCGCCGCCCTGCGCGCCCTCGCCAGCCAGCCCTTCCAGGCCGTTCGGCCGCAGCAGGCGCTGGACATCGGCCTCTTCGAGGTGCGCCTGCCGGAGTCGCCTGAGATCATCGTCCCGGACGAGTGAGGCTGTGATGACCGACTGGACCCGCGCCCGAGCGCCTTCGCTGGAGGCGTTCGCCGACATCGCCGAGACCGCCTTCGCCGCCCTGCCCGAGCAATTCCGCACCATGGCGGGCGACGTGCAGATGCGGGTCTCCGAGTTCGCCGACGAGGATGTGCTTGACGAGCTCGAGATCGAGGACGCCTTCGAACTCACCGGCCTCTACCAGGGCGTGGACCTCACCCGGCGCAGCCTGTCGGACCCGTCGCCCCACCCCTCCATGGTGTTCCTCTACCGACGGCCCATCCTCGACGAGTGGTGCGAGCGCGGCGACGTGAGCCTGTCGGAGCTGATCGGCCACGTGCTGGTGCACGAGATCGGCCACCACTTCGGCCTCTCGGACGACCAGATCCACGCGATCGAAGAGGCGGGATGAATCCATGCCGGGAATCGTGCCTGTCAGGGTAGCGTTTCGCGCCTTCCCGGCGCATCTGTGGTCGTAATTCGCTGAATGGCCTGACCAGGAGACACAGTCATGCGGGTAGGGGTTCCGATCGAGATCAAGCCCAGCGAGTACCGCGTGGGCCTGACGCCCAGCGCCGTCCGCGAATACGTCCACCACGGCCATCAGGTGCTGGTGCAGGCCTCTGCGGGCGTGGGCGCCGGCTATGCCGACAGCGCGTACCGCAAGGCTGGCGCCGAGATCGCTTCCAGCGCCAAGGCGGTGTTCGAGGCCTCGGACCTGATCGTGAAGGTCAAGGAGCCCCAGCACGGTGAGTGGGCCATGCTCGAGCCGCGGCACATCCTCTTCACCTACCTGCACCTGGCGCCCGATCCGGCCCAGACCGAGGGCCTGCTGGCCTCCGGGTGCGCCGCAGTGGCCTATGAGACGGTGACCGATCCGCGGGGCGGCCTGCCGCTGCTGGCGCCCATGTCCGAGGTGGCCGGACGGATCGCGGTGTTCTCTGCAGCCGAGACCCTGCTCAAGCATAACGGCGGCATGGGGCTCCTGCTCTCCGGGGTGCCGGGCGTGGCGCCGGCGCGGGTCTGCGTGCTGGGCGGCGGCGTGGTCGGCGCCAATGCGGCGCGGATGGCCGCGGGCCTGGGCGCCGAGGTGGTGGTGGTCGAGCGCTCGATCCCCCGCATGCGCGAGCTGGACGACATCTTCCAGGGCCGGATCCTGACCCGCTACTCCACGCTGGACGCCGTGGAGGACGAGATCCTGCGCGCCGACGTGGTGATCGGGGCCGTGCTCACCGCCGGCGCGGCGGCGCCCAAGCTGGTGCGGCGCGAGCACCTGTCGCGGATGAAGCCGGGCTCGGTGCTGGTGGATGTTTCCATCGACCAGGGCGGCTGCTTCGAGACCTCCCATCCCACCACCCACGATGATCCGACCTTCGTCATCGATGGCGTGGTGCACTACTGCGTCGCCAACATGCCGGGCGCAGCGCCGCGGACCTCGTCGGAAGCGCTCGGCCACGCCACCCTGCCGTTCGGCCTGCACCTCGCCGACAAGGGCCTGGACGCCCTGAAAGAAGACCGCCACCTGGCCAAGGGGCTGAATGTGCTCAGCGGGCAGGTGACACACCCGGCCGTCGCCGAAGCCGTGGGCAAGCCGTTCGTGGATCCTTATGGGGTCTGGGCTAAGTCTTAGCTTCGGAGCCCTGGCGACACGGCGCCATCTTGACCCTTTCGGACCTGCGACATACCTGCTGGCCATGGCGCTGCGCGAAATCATCACCGTCCCGAACCCGTTGCTGAAGAAGGTGTCCGAACCCGTCGACCGGGTGGACGACCAGCTTCGGGTGCTGATGGACGACATGCTGGAGACCATGTACGCGGCGCCGGGCATCGGCCTCGCCGCCGTGCAGGTGGGCGTGCCCAAGCGGATTATCGTCATGGACCTGGCGCGCGAGGGCGAGGAGCCGCAGCCGCGCTACTTCATCAATCCCGAGATCACCTGGCGCTCCGAGGAGATGGCGGTTCGCGAGGAGGGCTGCCTTTCGGTGCCCGACATCTACGACGAGGTGGAGCGTCCCGCCCGCGTCGGCCTGCGCTACCAGGACTACACCGGCGCCCACGTCGAGGAGGAGGCTGAGGGCCTGCTGGCCGTCTGCATCCAGCATGAGATGGACCACCTGGAAGGGGTATTGTTCATCGACCACCTGTCACGTCTGAAGCGCGATCGGGCCGTGGCCAAGGTGAAGAAGGCCGCCAAGGACGGGGTGAAGCCCGCAAAGGAAGGCGAGAAAGCCGCCTAGCTGCGGGACTTGTCGTCCTTGTCCGGCTTGGCGTCTTCGGCCGCTTGTTTGATGTTGGAACCCGACCGCTTCAGCTCGACTCCCGCCTGCTTGGCCCCTGCCTTGATCTCGGCTCCGGCGTCCTTGGCTGCCGACTTCACGTCGGCGGCGGCGCGCCGCACGTTGGGATCGTCCTTGATCGAGGCTGCAGCGGCCTTGATGTCGCTGCCCGTCTTGTTGGCGTCCGCCTTGGTGCAGGCCACACAGGCGGTGGCGATGATGGCGGCGAGGATCGGCATGGCGAGGATTGGGCGCATGGTCATAGCTCCGTTGCGGCAGGGAACGGCGGACCGCCGCCAAGGTTCCGCTATGGCCGCCCCGCGTCTATGACAGTGCGTCGGTCCGCGGAGGCTCCTTGACCCAGACCATCCTCGTCCTCGGCAGGAACGGCCAGGTGGCCCGCGAGCTGGACAAGCTCGGAGCACCGGCAGGCTTTGCGCTTCAGTTCGCCGGACGCGAAGCCCTCGACCTTTCCTCGAGGCCCGATCCCGTCGCCGTGCTCGAGGCCTGCGCACCCGCCGCGGTGATCAACGCCGCCGCCTACACCGCCGTGGATCGGGCCGAAAGCGAGCCGGACGCCGCTTTCCGACTGAACCGCGACGTCCCGGGCGACTGGGCGAAGGCCTGCACGGAGCGGGACATCCCGTTCGTGCATTTCTCCACCGACTATGTGTTCGACGGGACCAAACCGACGCCCTACGTGGAGGACGATCCGATCGCGCCCGCCAGCGTCTACGGACTCAGCAAGGCAGAGGGCGAGGCGCGGGTGCTGGCAGCCGGCGGACGCGCGGGGATCCTGCGCACCTCATGGGTCTACAGCGCCTTCGGGGCCAATTTCGTGAAGACCGTGCTGCGCCTGGCCGAAACCCGCGACGAGCTCGACGTCGTGGCCGACCAGATCGGCCGGCCGACGTGGGCCGAGGATTGCGCCGCCGGCGCCTTGCGGCTGGTCCAGGCTCTGCTAGACCGCGAACCCGACGGTCGGGGGGTGTTTCATTTGAGCGGCGCGGGTGACGCGACCTGGGCAGACTTCGCCGAGGCGATCTTCGATGAATCCGCCCGCCGCGGCGGCAAGGCCCCGCACGTGCGCCGGATCGCCACCGCCGACTATCCGACCCAGGCCCGCCGACCGGCCAATTCGCGCCTGGACTGCAGCCTGATCTCCACCGCCCTGGACGTGCCGAGCCGGCCCTGGCGGGAGGGGCTCGCTGCCTGCTTCCGCGACCTGGAGGCGGGCGTCCGATGAAAGGCATCGTTCTGGCCGGCGGCTCGGGTACACGGCTCTATCCGGTGACGCGGGCGGTCTGCAAGCAGCTGCTGCCGGTCTACGACAAGCCGATGATCTATTATCCGGTCTCCACCCTGATGCTGGCGGGGATCCGCGAGATCCTGATCATCTCCACGCCCCACGATACGCCGGTGATGCAGCGGGTCCTGGGCGACGGCTCGGACTGGGGCATGTCGTTCACCTACGCCGTGCAGGAGCATCCCCGCGGCCTGGCCGACGCCTTCATCATCGGCGAGGATTTCATCGACGGAGACCGCTCCGCCCTGATCCTCGGCGACAACATCTTCTTCGGCCATGGCCTGGGCGACGTGCTGGAGACGGCCGTGCAGAGCAACACCGGCGCGCGGGTCTTCGCCTACCGTGTGTCCGATCCTGAGCGGTACGGCGTAGTGGAGTTCGACGACAACGACTCCGCCATCTCGCTGGAGGAAAAGCCGGCCAATCCGCGGTCCGACTGGGCCGTCACCGGGCTCTATTTCTACGACGCTGACGTGGTGGACATCGCCAAGTCGATCAAGCCGTCGCTCCGCGGCGAGATCGAGATCACCGACATCAACCTGACCTATCTTGAGCAGGGCCGCCTCACCGTCGAGAAGCTGGGACGCGGTTACGCCTGGCTGGACACCGGCACGCACGATTCCCTGCTGGAAGCCTCCGACCTGATCCGCGCCATGCAGCATCGCCAGGGCGTGCAGATTTCCTGCCCGGAAGAGATCGCACTCGGCCGTGGCTGGATCACCCCCGACCAGGCTGCCGCCCTCGGCCGGCAGATGGGCAAGACGGACTACGGCCGCTACCTGATCGGCCTCGCCGGGGAGACGAGGCGGGCTTAACCGGCGGAGGGATCCCTTTAGGAGATCGGCGACCTGTCGGCCGGACCTAGAACTCGGAACGTGCGGGCGGCGGCATGGAGCAGATGCACCAGCTGCGCCGCATAGAGGTAGCGCAGGAAGGCGCGCGTCCCCTCTTCCAGGACAAGGCCGCCCTCCGGCGTCTGGCGGACGAGCCCCTCATTGCGGGCGTCCTGGAACATCCGGCCGACATGGGCGCGCGAAACGCCGAACCGCCGCGCGGCGGCCGACATCGAGAAGGGCAGGGGGCCCTGAGGGGGGAATTCGGCGCCATCCCCCGACATGATCAAGGTGAAGACGATCTGGCTCCCGGCCAGCCGGTGCAGGAACACCCGCTCGTAGGGAGAGGCCCCCGCGCCCGAACTGACCGCAAGCAGGCTCTCGCCATGCGCACGAGCGAAGCTCATCCAGACGTCCGGCTCATCGAACCGATCCAGCACGGTCCGCGCCGCCGGCTCGGCGACACAGGCGGCCTCCAGGGCGACGCTGAGGTGCCGACGCCAGGCCAGAAGCAGGGTCGGGGTCGGCTCGTAGACGGCAGGCGTCGACGCGCCCGCCGGAGCGACCACCTGGATGTAATCGAGGTGCTGAAGATAGTTCAGCAGGTCCCGCGCCCGGCCGGCGCTCAGGAACCCTGACTCCGCGCCAGCCCGCTTCAATCGTGGAAGGGTCAGGCCACCGGAGACGTGCAGGCAGATCGCCCACATGGCGGCGACGTAGCGCCCGGCGTCCTTGAAGATGGCGTCGAGCGCCTGGTCCCCGATCGGGGCGTCCAGCATGTTGCGGTCCAGGGCGCGTGCGGCGGTGTCAAACAGCGGATTGGCCAGCATAGCCGCATAGGCCGTCTCCAGGACCACGTCGCCGCCATCCCAGCGCAAGAGCTGCGCGATCTCAATCGTCGGGTCCAAAGAGGCGCCCCTGTCCTCTGCCAGGGCAGAGTCCAGGTCTGGCCGGTGCGGTCAAGGGGACGCCCTTGGCAGGGGAAGATGATGCGTGAAACGCTTTTTGCCGGGTGAAGATTGCCCGGCGCTGGCCCAGGGCTGATCAGGTCGCCTTGCGCAGGGCCTCGACCTGCCTTGGCGTGACGCTGGACGGCTTAGCGCCGAAGCGGGCCGTCACGTAGTTGGCCACGGCGGCGACCTCCGTGTCGCTGTAGGCGCTGCCAAAAGCCGGCATGTAGGCCACGCCCTGGGGCGTCCGCCTCTGGGCGCCCGAGAGGACGACCTGGGCGACGTTTACGGCGGTGGGATCATTGACGGCGCGGGAGCCTGTGAGGGTCGCCCAGGGGGTGAGCGACCCGGTCCCGGTCCAGCCATGGCAGCTGGCGCAGGCGCCTTCGAAGATCTGCTTGCCGCGCGGATCGTAGCCCGCTTCGACGCCCAGCTTGTGGCCGGCGGGGGCCGGATCGATCTTCGGCGGAGGAAGCGAGGGCGTCGAGACGGCCGGCGCGGTCCGTACATAGGCCACCAGGGCCCGGATGTCGGTTGGCGTCAGATGGCTGAGGCTCAGGTCGACCGCCTCGCCCATGGGGCCGGCGGCCGAGCCGCGGCCAGGGGCGTGCCCCTCAGACAGGTACTGGGCTAGTTCGGCGTCGCTCCACGCCCCGACCCCGGTCAGCCGGTCGCTGGAGATGTTGTAGGCCTTCCAGCCGGAGGCGACGGCGCCGGCGTACTTGCGGCGGTTGTCGAGCGCCTGGAGCAGGTTGCGCGGGGTGTGGCAGTCGCCGCAGTGGGCCATGGCTTCGGCCAGATAGGCCCCCCGGTTCCATTCCGGGCTGCGGTCCAGGTTCGGCTGGAACCGATGGCCGGGATTGAAAAGCTTCGCCCAGACCGTCATCAGGCGGCGCTGGTTGAACGGGAAGATCAGGCGGGTGGCCGGCGCCTCCCGATGCACGGCCGGCAGGCTGAACAGGTAGCCCTTGATCGCGAGGACGTCGGCGTCGGTCATGTAGGTGAAGGCGGCGTAGGGCATGGCCGGATAGAGGGGAACGCCTTCGTCATCGACGCCCTGATGGACCGCGCGCAGGAAGTCGGCGTCGCTCCAGCCGCCGATCCCGGTCTCCTTGTCCGGCGTGATGTTGGGCGAATAGATGACCCCGTAGGGGAGCCTGAAGGCCAACCCGCCGGCGAACGGCGTTCCTCCCTTAGCGGTGTGGCAGGCCTCACAGTCGGCGGCGCGGGCCAGGTACTGTCCGCGGGCGATCCGATCGGCGGAGGCGAAGTCGGCCGGGACGCCGGTGGGCGAGGGGCCCTTGTAGGCGGCGAGTTCGACCCGCCGCGATCCGGCGAAGTCCATGGGGCGGGGGTCCGTGACGATCCAGGCGAAGCCGGCCAGGACGATCAGGACGATCGCCAGGAGGGCGAAGCGGATGAGGCCGCTGATCCTCATGGGCTCTTCCTCCCCGCCAGGACATCGCGGTCGATGGGCAATCGCCGCAGCCGCTTGCCGGTGGCGGCGAAGAGGGCGTTGGCCAGCGCCGGGGCCGCAGCCACCGTGCCGGTCTCGCCGATGCCGCCTGGCGCTTCGCCGCTGGGGATGACGTGCACCTCGATGGCCGGGGTCTCGTCGATGCGCAGCATCCGG
>FTHI01001360.1_pt1 | contig 10654 bp, 10 predicted proteins | sample 1640891 | NCBI WGS metagenome assembly FTHI01 (sample SAMEA3914788, study PRJEB12502) | metagenome | biome: forest; material: soil | place: Canada | collected 2011-07-03 | depth 0.1 m
GGTCGGCCCGTTCCAGTATCCGGGCGGCGGGGTGTTCGGCGCCGGGCGGGCGGCGGCCATGACCATGTTCGATGACCTGAAGCTCGACTTCGGCAAGGTGTCGAAGGCCGCCTGATGAAACTCTTCTCCCCCGACAAGTCAGAGCTGATGGACGTCAGCGCCATCGAGCGCGACGGCGACGACCTGGTGATCAAGGGCAAGGTCTTCGGCGCCATGCCGATGACCGCCAAGCTCCGCCCTGCGGAGGCCCGCAAGGCGCTGAAGCTGGTGAACCTGAAGCTGATCCTCTTCATCCTGACGCTGCCGTTCAGGAAGTAGAGCAGAATTGATCCTCCTCCACCGGGGGAGGTGGCCGCGAAGCGGACGGAGGGGGCTGAAGCGCACCGCCCTTTTGAGCCCCATTCCCAGCTTTCACTCCTGAGTCGGAGGATAAATAATCCTCGGCGTCAGCCGCCAGATTTCGCCATCCTGCTCCTCAGTGAGAACGTACAGCGCCCCTTCGGGGCCCTGGCGGACGTCGCGGATACGGCGGCAGCGGTCGGCGAGCAGGGCCTCTTCCACCACGACCCGGCCGTCGTTCACCACCAGGCGAATTAGGTGCTTGCCGGCCTGGGCGCCCACGAAGATGTTCCCCTTCCACTGCGGGAACAGGTCGCCCGTGTAGAACAGCAGACCGGAAGGGGCGATGGACGGCGTCCAGAAGTAGACCGGTTGCTCCAGGCCATCCTTGGCCGTGAGGCCCGATCCCACCGGCTTGGTCGAATACTCCCGGCCGTAGCTGATGGTGTTGAAGCCGTAGTTGTGGCCCGGGAGGACATGGTTGAGTTCGTCACCGCCACGCGGGCCGTGCTCGACGGTCCAGAGGTCCCCGGTGGCGGGATCGATCGCCGCCCCTTCGGGGTCGCGGAAGCCGATGGCGTAGATCTCGGGCCGCGCGCCCGCCTTGCCGGCCCAGGGATTGTCGGCCGGGATCGAGCCGTCGGGTCGGATGCGCAGGACCTTGCCGTAGACGTTTTCGAGTCTCTGGGGCAGGTCGTCAGTGTCGATGTTGGCGCCGGCGGCCGTGGCCGAAGTGATCAGCAGCGAGCCGTCCCGGGCGAAGACGATGCGGCGGTTGGCGCCCTCGAGGATCACCTTCACGTCGTCGATGCGACCGCCATCGTCGGAGAGACGGGCGCGCGCGACGGTCTCCACGCCGACCTTGTGGGTCTCGCGGTCCGCCGGCGAAAGCTTCAGCCAGTCCAGCCAGTCCTGAAGCGGAGCGGCGCGCGCCGGCTGGCCCGGCGGCGGGGCGAAGAAGCTGATGTAGATCAGCCGGTTGTGGACGAAATCCGGATCGAGGGTGACGTCGTGCAGTCCCTCGCCCGCCACGGTGACCAGCGGCGGCAGCCCGGCGATGGGCTCAGAAAAGCTCCCATCCCGGCCGACGATCCTCAGGCGGCCAGGCCGTTCGCTGACCAGCATCCGGCCGTCGGGCAGGAAGGCGATCTTCCAGGGATGCTCCAGGCCGGTGGCCAGCACCTGGACGTCGAAGGGCGAGCTTGCGGCCGGCGCCGGCGCGCGGGTCTGATTGGCGAAGGCCGGATTGGGAAAGTACTGGTCCGCCGCATAGGGGCTGGCCTTGCACCGGTCGTTGGCCGAGGCGGGCTGCGCGAGGGCGCTGAGCGGCAGGGGAGCAACGGCGGCAGCCGCGGCGAGCCCGAGGGCCAGTCGTTCGAGCATAGTCAGCCCCCCTCGGGCTTTGGCGTCAGGAGAAGAAGACGGCGGTCCGGATTTCCAGGCTTTCACGCAGCGGAGCATCGGCCGGGGTGGTCGGGTCCTCGAAGGCCACATGCGCCGAGAACCGGGCGACGCTCCTGTCCGAGTCGAAGCACTTGATCAGGATCGTCTCGTCGGTCCGCATCTTCGGGAAATAGAACCACTGGTGCCGCGGGCTGTAGTGGACGTTGAAGATCTCGCCCACGCGGTCCTGGTAGATCAGGTCGGTGGCGACGAAATCGTCGTAGGCCGTCGAGCGGGAGTCGCAGACGGCCAGGGGACAATCGAGCACGGGGCCCTTGGTCGGCCTCCAGACATTGATGAAGGCGTAGCGGCCCTTGAGCAAGGTTTCCGCATCGTCGCCCAACAGGTCGCGCACCCGCTGAGGGCCCGACTTCTCGGTGTAGTCGTTATGGACCCGGGTCACCGGCTGGCGGGGAATGCCGGGGGTGCGGTCGGCGACGTCGGGCGTCTTGCGGCGGAAGGTGTGGTCGAACACCACCACGCGCGACGCCCCGGTCACCCGGCGGACCAGCTCGGCGGCTTCGTCGTGGGCTATGGTGTCCAGCTGCGCTTCGTCGCTGAAGTCGGTGACGGCCGACGTGTGCTGGACGAAGGCAAAGCCCTCCCGGTCGAGCGACAGGCCCGCGGCGATGGGCCTGGCGTCGTGGATCAGCGCCTTGTGGGCCGCGTAGGTGGTGTTGGACAGCGGCTGGCCGTCGTCGCCGGGCTGGTAGGCCAGGACGTAGGGCTTCTCGGCCGACGGCTCGAGGTAGATCAGCTCGGTCTCGACCGAGGGCAGGCTCCCGGGATCGCGGGCGCGGACGTTCACCGACGCATCATCAGGCACTGTCGTCTCCTGTCGTCCGGCCCTCTGCCCAGAAAGCTGGGCCTTGTGACGCCTCGGCGCAAGCGGCGCGCGGCCAGAATCTCAGCCGAACGCCACCTGGGCGATGGGCGGCAGATGGCTGGAGAGCTGGGTCCAGCGCTCGCCGCCGTTCTCGCTGAGCCAGAGGTTGCCGGTGGTGGAGCCCATCGCAAGTCGATCACCGGTGGCGTCCACATCCAGGGCGTGGCGGTAGATCAGGTCCCAGCTGGGGGACGGCAGGCCTTCGCTCAGCGTCTCGAAGGTGCGTCCGCCGTCCCGGGTCCGGGTGACCACCAGGCGGCCGTCCACCGGCACGCGCAGCTCGTCCTTCACCGCCGGCACGAACCAGGCGGTGGCCGGGTCGGCGGGATGGACGGCCACGGCGAACCCGAAGGTTGAGGGGCTGACCTCGGTGATCTCGGCGAAGGTCTCGCCGCCGTCTTCCGACTTGAAGATGCCGTTGTGGTGCTGGCACCAGACCACGTCGGGCGCTGCAGGGCACTGGGCGATCAGGTGCGGATCCTGGATGTTCTGGTTGTAGGCCTGGTCAGGCGGCATGAAGGCGGCCCTGAGCCCCTTGCCGGCCAGCCGCCAGCTTTCGCCCGCGTCGTCGCTCTTCCACACCCCGCCGCAGGAGATCGCGATCGTCACCTTGCGGCTGTCGCGCGGGTCGACCCGGATCGAATGGGGCGCCGGAAGGTCGGTCCCGCCGCCGAACCAGCCCTTGCGCTCCGGCAGGTCATAGAGGCTGTCGACCAGGGCCCAGTTGTCGCCATGATCGCGGCTGAGGAACAGGGCGCTGGGGGCTATGCCCGCCCAGATCCAGCCTGGCTGGTCCGCCCCGCCCGCGCTGAGCGCCCAGACTGTGTCCACTGAGGGCGCCTTCTCGTCGGGCTTCTCTTCGGGCGGCTCCACGGCAGGAAAAGCCGGCGCCTTCAGCTCGGTCCAGGTGCGGCCCTGGTCGCGCGAGCGATGCAGCTTCACCCCGAAATGGCCGAGCCTCAAGGCCGCGTATATCGCCCCGTCGCGGGGATCGGTCAGCACCGCCGACACCGGCTCGCCCAGGAACGCCGGCGGGCCGGCTGTCCAGCCATCGCCCTGACGCCGGAAGCTGAACAGGCCCTTGCGGCTGGCCACGTGCACCACATCGCTCATCTTCATCCTCCCGATAGAGCCTGGAAGACGAACACCTCATCCCGTTCCCCGACAGGGTCGGTCAGAAGAATTCGATCGGCGACCGCCTGGTTGTTGACGAAGACGTTCACGTGCTTGCGCAGGCGGCCCTGGTCGTCGAGCAGGTAGGAGCGCAGTGGCGGGTTGTCGTCGAACACCCGCTCCAGCAGGTCGCGCACGGTGGCGCCGGCCGCCTCGACCGGCGGGCAAGGCACGTGCCGGCGCAGGTTCTCGGTGAAGCTGATCCTCGCCATCCTGCAAGCATGCCCCGACGGGACGGGTGAGGTCTAGCCCGCAGCGGCCAGCTTCGGCGCACGAAGCAGCCGCCAGGAGGCCAGGGCGCCGACTCCGATCACGCCCATGATGATCGCCATCGGCCGCGGCGTGCCGTCAGCGAAGACACCCACCAGCACGCCGGCCAGGGCCCCGAGCCCCATGCTGAGGAAGCCCATGAGGGCGGCGGCTGCGCCGGCCTTGTGCGGGAATCCAGCCAGCGCTCCGGCGGCGGCGTTGGCGGAGACAGGTCCCATCATGGAGACGAATACGAAGATCCCGGCCACAAGCGCTGGCAGTCCGCCAGCGCCGGTCACGCCCGCCGCCGCGATCGCGAGGCCGGCGACACAGACCACGCCGCAGACCAGGTTGAACATCCTCACGGCGCCGAGCCGTCGGACCAGGATCCCGTTGAGGGCGCTTGCGCCGATGACGCCCAGCATGTTGAGGCCGAACAGCAGGCCATAGGCCTGAGGCGGCACGTGGAAGTAGTCGATGTAGACGAACGGCGTGCCCGAGATGTAGGCGAACATCCCCGCCCCCGTCAGGCCGGCCGGCAGCACCCAGGCCAGGTAGACGCGGTGGGTCAGAAGCTCGCCGTAGCCCTTCACCATGTCGATGGGATGAAGCGCCCGGCGCGTCTCGGCCGTCAGGGTCTCGCTCAGCGACACGGCGGCGAACAAGGCAAGGCAGCCGAAGCCCGTCAGCGCCCAGAACAGGATGCGCCAGGAGCCCAGCAGCATCAGCTGGCCGCCGATCAAGGGCGCCACCATCGGCGCCACAGCCCCCACCATCTGCATCAGGGAGCGCACGCGGGCGCCGTCCTCTTCCCGCTCGAAACTGTCGCGCACCATGGCCGAGCCCAGCACTGGCAGGGCGCCCCCGCCCAGGGACTGGACGATCCGCCAGCCCACCAGGGACCAGACGTCCGCCGCCAGGGCGCACCCCGCGGAGGCGGCGACATAGAGCATCAGCCCCAGGAGCATCGGCCCGCGCCGGCCGAAGCGGTCCCCGATCGGGCCCCAGAACAGCTGTCCCACGGCGAAACCGATCATGAACCCCGACAGGGTCAGTTGCAGCGGCGCCTGGGTGGTGTGGAGCGCCCGGGTGATCGTCGGCAGCGCCGGCAGGTAGAGGTCGACCGAGAGCGGCGTGACCGACTGCAGCAGCGCCAGGAGCAGGATCAGGGCCCAGGCGTTGGGCCGTCCGCCCTCCTGATCAGTGCGCGGGGGCATGGGCGAGGCGGTCGCCCCGGTAGGTCCCGACCCAGATCTCATTCCCCACCTGTATCGCGCCGGTGGCGTCGCTGAAGGCTTCAGTCCCCTCCTCATGCAACACGGGCGTAACCTGCATGGTTGCAGGATCGAGTCTGACCACCGACCAGGCATGCGGACAGCGGCCCTTGCATTCGAACAGCGACTTAAACGGCGCGGCCTGGCCAGCCACCAGCAGCTTGCCGTCGGGCGCCCAGTGCATGTTGTCGGGCAGAAAGTCGACCTTCACCGAGACAGGCGGTGCGCTGGAGCCGCGCTGGAACCGCAGGACCTGGCTCCGCGGCCAGATGTTGACGAACAGCCACTTGCCGTCGGCCGAGACTTCGACGCCGTTGTCGCCGGGGAATTCGGTCCCTGGGATCATGCCGATCCCGGCGCCGGGCTTCCACTCGTAGAGCGCGCCGGTGTTCTGGTCTGCCACCATCTTGGGGAAGGCCTGCGGATCGCCGGCCTGGTCGAACTTGCTGACGATGAAGCCGCCCTCTGGTGTCGGAGCGACCGAGTTGGGATCGGCGCCCTCGGGCATCACGACGCAGCCGATCCAGCGGACCACCGGATCGGCGGCGCCCCTGGCCTCCACCCGCAACACCTCCACCGACTCCCGGCCGCCGTGGTTCACGGCGTAGAGCGTGTGGCGTCCGCCGGCTCCGGGCCTGAGCGCCAGGCCGTGGGGCGCCATCTTGCCGGCCTCCAGCGGCCCCCGACAGTCGCCATAGGGCGCCTGGGCCGGCCCGGCCATCGCGGGCTCCAGCAGCTTCCAGGTCTTCTTACGGGTGTCGATCAGGTAGAGGTGGCCCACGCCCCCCTGGGCCATGCCACTGGAGATCATCCAGTCGGTCCCCGGGACCAGGGCCAGGTCCTCGGCGTTGGACGGACCGCAAAGATAGCTCACCTTGCCCGCCGAGGCGCAACCTTCAGCGGCCGATGCGGGCGCCGAAGCGGCAAAGCTGACGCCAAGGACTAACCCAGCCAGGGCCCAGATGCTCTTCATTGATTTCCCTCTCCCGCTCACCCCGGCGAAAGCCGGGGCCCAGGCTTTTTATCGTAGAGGCCCGCGCGTCCAGGAAAAAACCTGGGTCCGGCTTTCGCCGGGATGAGCGGAACTTTGGTGCGGTCCCTCAAGATATCAGTGCGCCGGCTCCCATTGCGGGCGGCCGGACCAGACGTCCTGGATAGCGTAAGGCGCGTGCATGACCAGCGCCTCGATCTCGTGCAGCTTGCCGTCCTTCACCTTGAACAGCTCGCCGATCTGCCAGGTCCAGGGGGTGTCGTACTGGGCGTCCACGATCCGACCGTCGGTCAGCTTGACCTTACGCATGTCGCCGCGGTGGTCGAAGAAGGCGGCCACATAGACCAGCCCCTTCTGCCGGTCCACCACCACGAAGCGGCGGTCGCGGATGTGGGTGACGAACCGGAAGAAGCCGGTCTTGAACTGCGCCTCGCAGCCCAGCTTCTTGATGCCTGGGTCAGGACGGCCGGTGGGGTTGGTCGCCGGATTGTTGGTGGTCTGGATCCCGCTCTCAATTCGGTTGCAATCCTGCCCGAAGGCGGCGAACACCGTGCCGTTGTTCTGTTGCAGGGTCTCGAAATAGGCGTTGGCCATGGAGACCAGCTGCACGCGCGTCAGCCGGTCGGCCTCCGGCACGTCCTCATAGAAGGCCTGGCGCGGCTTCATCGTGGCCGGGGCGCCGAAACCGTTGTTCTCAGCCGGCCGAAGCACGATGGTCTCGATCTCGGTGATCCGGCGGTCCTCGACTTTCAGCCGCAGCATCAGATGCGCCGGCTTGCCGTCCTCCACCACCACGCCGAACATGCCGGCCTGACCGTCCTCCGGATCGACGAAGGGCAGCCGGTAGTCGCCGACGCCGTCGATGGTGTTCCATAGGCCGTCGCCAACCGCCAGGGGCACATCGTTCTCGGTGAAGCGGACGCCGGGCGCCAAGGGCAGGCGCGACGGGTCATGCGCCTTCAGGGCCGAGAGGTAGTCGTCTAGCAGGCCGCTCAGGCAGGCGCGGTCACAGGGCGCGCCCGCCGCCAGGGCCGGATCGGGCGCCGCCCAGGCCAGTCCCAGCATCATGGCGCCGGCCACAGCGAGCCGCTTGATCGATCCGTCCATGCGTTCCTCCTGCGCCCTTGAGGGCGTCTTGATCGGGACGCACCTTAACGGCCGGCGGGCTGGACACCAGGGCCTTTGATCGGCTCAGGCCGCGGCGGTGGACCCCGGCGCCTGCAGGCGGAAGCCGGCGAGGAACCCCACCACGTCCTGGGCCGGCATCGGCCGGGCGAAGTAGAAGCCCTGGGCCTGGTCGCAACCGAGGGACTCCAGCATCTGCAGCTGTTCGTCGGTCTCCACCCCCTCGGCCACCACCTTCATGCCCAGGCTCGATCCCAGCGACAACACCGCCCGCACGATGGGCGCGTCCTCGCGGTTCTGGACGAAGGACCGGTCGATCTTCAGCCGGTCGATGGGGAACTGCTTCAGGTTGGCCAGGGAGGCATAGCCGGTGCCGAAGTCGTCCAGCGCAATGAGCACGCCAGTCTCGTGCAGGGCCCGCACGGTGTCGCAGACCGCTTCCGAGCCCCAGCCCATGTAGACGTTCTCGGTCACTTCCAGCGTCAGCCGCTGGGGCGGCACGCGCCATTGCGCCAGCTTGCGCGTGATGGTCTCGGCAAGGCCGCCGGTGCGGAACTGCGAGGCCGAGAGGTTCACCGCAACGCGGCCGAACTCGACGTCCTGGTCCATCCATTCCCGCATCTGGCGCATGGCGCTGTCCAGGGCCACCTCCCCCAGCGCCAGGGAGCATTCCGGATCCTCGAACGCGGCAAGGAACTCGCCAGGCAGGATCAGGCCGCGCCGCGGATGCCGCCAGCGCATCAGGGCTTCCAGGCCGGTGACCTTGCGCGGCTCGGCGATGCTGACCAGCGGCTGGTAATAGAGCACGAACTCATCGGCCAGCACGCCGGCCCTGACCTCGCGCATCAGCTGGATCCGGCGCTCGACCTCAGAGCGCATCTCGGGGCGGAACGAGACGATCTTGTTCCTACCGGTGTCCTTGGCCCGATACATGGCGATGTCGGCGTTCTTCAGCAGCTGGCCGGCGTCCTCATCGTCCTGGGGATAGAGCGCCGCGCCGACGCTGGCGCTGATGGTCAGGCTATTGCCGCCGTGCTGCATGGGATTGCGCAGCAGCTCCATGAGCAGGCGCGTCGGGCGCTCCAGGTCCTCCGGCCCCCGCACGCCCGGCAGGATCACGGCGAACTCGTCTCCCCCCAGCCGCGCCACCGTGTCGGTGCGCCGGAACGTGGCCAGCAGGCGGTCGGCCACCGAGCGCAGGAGGGCGTCTCCGGCGTCGTGGCCCAGGGTGTCGTTGACATCCTTGAAGTGGTCCAGGTCCAGCATGATCAGCCCGACCTTCTCGCCCTGGCGCCGGGCCGCTTCCACCGCGGCGGCGAATCGCTCCTGGAACAGCGCCCGGTTGGGTAGGCCCGTCAGAGCGTCGCGGAACGCCAGATCCTCGATCTCGGCGGCATGGCGACGCTGGAGCGTCACGTCCTGCAGCACCCCCTTGATCCGCCTCACCTGCCCATTGGCGACGTCCGCTTCGCCCAGGCACCGGATCCAGCGGATGGCGCCGCTGGTGGAGGTGAGCTGGAACTCTCCGTCCATGGGCGAGCCGTCCTGGATCAACCGCTCGAGCGCGCTCCGGACGTCGTCACGAGCGTCGTCGGTGAACAGACCTCGCATCAGGCTGCGCGAGGGCCTGACGCCAGGATCGAGGCCAAGGATACGAAAGATCTCTGCCGACCAGCGCATCTCCTGGGTGACCAGGTCCAGATCCCAGGCCCCGACCGAGGCGATCCTGAGGGCCTGCGCCATGAGGTCTACGTCGATGTCCCTGCCCGACGGATCATCTTGAACCGCCGGTTCATCGTTTGCACCGATTAAGTATTTCATGGCCCCTCGGCTGGTGAAACGCCGAGATGAATACTCTATATGGGTTAATTGAGCTTGAGAGAGCAGTATTAGCCGGACTTAGCCTTACCGAGGCGCTAGGGATGAGGTTGCGCGAGCGCGTCGTCCAGGACCGCCTGGGGCTGGCCCGCCACCTCGGCGCGGAACCGGAAGAGGCCGCCCGCCAGGGGCTGGGCCGCGAGCGCAGCCGCGTCGAGGCCAGCCCGCGCAGTCGTGACATAGGCGGTCCGCAGGTCCTCGCCGCCGAAGGCGAGCTTGGTGATGTTGGCGCAGGGGAGCCTGACCTCCTGCATCAGCTGGCCTCCCGGGGAATAGCGGCGCACCGCCCATCCGCTCCACAGCGCCGTCCAGAGGCAGCCCTCGGCGTCCACCGTCGAGCCGTCGGGATAGCCGGCGCCCTCCTCGATCCGCACGAACACGCGCCGGCCATGGAGCCCGCCCGCTTCGTCCACATCGAAGGCATAGATCGTCCGTTCCAGCGAGTCCGTATGATAGAGCACCCGCCCATCGGGACTGGCCGCCGGCCCGTTGGTGATCGCGTAGCCGTCGTCCACGGCCTCCAGACCGTTACGGTCCAGCCGATAGAGCCGACCGGTCCGCGCCGTCTCGCCATCGTCCATGGACCCGAACCAGAGCCGGCCAAGGGAATCCGCCGCGCCGTCGTTCAACCGGTTGCCTGCCGGCTCGCCCGCAACCTCCGTGATGAGCGAAAAGCGCCCGTCCAACGGATCGAACCGATGCAGCCCGGTCTTCAGCCCGGCGATGAAGCCGCCACCCCCAAGCGGCGCCAGGAACCCCGGCGCAGATGGCGTTACCCAGCTCCGGGTCTGGCCCGTCAATTCGTCCCGGCGATGGATCAGGCATCGCTTGATGTCGACGAACCAGAGCGCCCGCTCCCGAGCCGACCAAACGGGCCCCTCGCCCAGCTCTGCGCCCAGCGGCCAGACGGATTCGGGTTCAGAGCCAGTCGGCATCGCAAGCTCCCGCACGGCCCGCATCTCCGGCGACCTCAGCCCAGCCGACCCGTTGGGAATTGGCGGTGACGGAGGGATTCGAACCCTCGGTACGGCTTTACACCGTACAACGGTTTAGCAAACCGCCGCCTTCAGCCACTCGGCCACGTCACCACCTTGGCCCTTGCGGGCGACCCGGTTGATAGCCGGTCGAGCCCGGTTGGGGAATAGGGTGCGCCCAAAGCAAATTCCGGCGCCGTTCATGGATGTCTGCACTGGACCCGGTCGTTAGAGCGGCGCCGATCTCCAACGTCACTGTCGGGATGGCGCACGCGCTGAACCACCGCTAGTCTCGACAACCTCAACGGTCGAAGCGGCCGAA
>FTHI01000373.1_pt1 | contig 10650 bp, 9 predicted proteins | sample 1640891 | NCBI WGS metagenome assembly FTHI01 (sample SAMEA3914788, study PRJEB12502) | metagenome | biome: forest; material: soil | place: Canada | collected 2011-07-03 | depth 0.1 m
ACTTCGTGTTCCCCCTCCCCCGTCTCGACGGGGGAGGATGTGCTTCCTGACGTGCGCCGAGCGTCAACCGCCCCTTCCCGCGAAGCGGGCATATTTGATGGGCTGAGCCCAGTCCGCGCCCCCTCCGGCCCTCTGGGCCACCTCCCCCGCGACGCGGGGGAGGATGTAGATGATCGGCCCCGCTCATCAATCCGCCAGCACCCAGGTGTCCTTGGTGCCGCCGCCCTGGCTGGAGTTGACGACCAGGGAGCCCTCCTTGAGGGCGACGCGAGTCAGGCCGCCGGGGGTGATGCGGACGGCGTCGGCGCCGGTGAGGACGAAGGGGCGCAGGTCGACGTGGCGGGGGGCGAGGCCGCTCTCCACGAAGGTGGGGCAGGTGGAAAGGGCCAAGGTCGGCTGGGCGATGAAGCCGTCGGGGGACTGCTTCAGCCGGGCGCTGAAGGCCTCGATCTCGGCCTTGGAGGAGGTGGGGCCCACCAGCATGCCATAGCCTCCCGAGCCGTTGACCTCCTTGACCACCAGTTCGGGCAGGTGATCCAGCACATAGCTCAAGGCCTCGGGCTCGCGGCACCGCCAGGTCGGCACGTTCTTCAGGATCGCATCCTCGCCGGTGAAGAACCGGATGATTTCGGGCATGTAGCTGTAGACGGCCTTGTCGTCGGCGACGCCGGTGCCGGGGGCGTTGGCCAGGGTGACGTTGCCGGCAGCGTAGGCGCTCATCAGGCCGGGGGCGCCCAGGGCCGAGTCCGGGCGGAACACCAGGGGGTCCAGGAAGTCGTCGTCGACCCGCCGGTAGATCACGTCCACCCGCCGGGGGCCGTCGGTACAGCGCATGTAGACCACCTCGTCCTGGACGAAGAGGTCCGAGCCTTCCACCAGCTCCACCCCCAGCTTGTCGGCCAGGAAGGAGTGCTCATAGAAGGCCGAATTGTAGGGGCCGGGGGTCAAAAGGACGATGGTGGGCTCGCTGCCGCTGCGGGCGGGCGCGACGGAGCGCAGGGTGGCCAGCAGGGCGTCGGTGTAGGTCTCGACCGGCGCCACCCGCTGTTCCAGGAACAGCTCGGGGAACAGCCGCATCATCGCCTCGCGGTTCTCCAGCATGTAGGAGACCCCCGACGGGGTGCGGACGTTGTCTTCCAGCACATGGAAGCTCTCGTCGTCGGTGCGCACGATGTCGATGCCGGCGATGTGGACGTGCACGCCGTGCGGCGGGACCTTGCCGGCCGCCTCCAGCCGGAAGTGCGGATTGCGCAGCACCAGGTCCGAGGGGATCAGCCCCGCCTTGATGCACTCCTGCGGCCCGTAGACGTCAGCGAGGAAGGCGTTCAGCCCCGCCACGCGCTGGCGCAGGCCCGCCTCCAGCTTGCTCCACTCGGCGGCGGTCAGCACGCGGGGGACGATGTCGAAGGGGATCAGCCGCTCGCTGGCGTCGGCGGCGCCATAGACCGCGAAGGTGATGCCGATCCGGCGGAACATCAGCTCGGCCTGGCGTCGGCGGGCGTCGAGCAGATCGGCGGGGGCGCTGTCCAGCCAGCGTTTCACCGCCGAATAGGCCTCACGCACAGGGGCGCCGTCGCCCCAGCTCTCCATTTCATCATAAGACCGCATCGACAGGCCCAAGCCGCGCCTCCTCAGGGCACTCTGACCACGCCCCATGGACTGCGGCACGGCGCCGTTCCAGCCCCGTGGAAGGGGCCGACCATCACGGACACAGGACTGTGCATGTTCCCCTCCCCTATGCCCAGCAATTAGGCGCACACCTTCAACGGACCGCAATGAAGGGGGTTGCAACGCTGCTGGCATCAGACGAGTTTGCGCGCCGCTCCAAGGCGGAAGGACACGAATGGCGCGCGATCCGAGGACGACTTACGACTACATCATCGTCGGCGCCGGCTCGGCCGGTTGCGTGGTCGCCGCCCGGCTCACCGAGGATCCCGGCGTGTCGGTCCTGCTGGTGGAAGCCGGCGGCAAGGACAACCACCCCTACATCCACATGCCGCTGGGGTTCCTGCGCGCCATGCTGAACCCGCGGCTGAGCTGGGGCTATGCCTCCGAGCCCCAGGCGCACCTGGCCGGCCGCAAGCTGATGCTGCCGCGGGGCAAGGTGCTGGGCGGCTCGTCGTCGATCAACGGCATGTTCTACATGCGCGGCCACCCCCATGACTTCGACACCTGGCGCCAGATGGGGTGCGAGGGGTGGAGCTATGCCGACGTCCTGCCCTACTTCAAGAAGATGGAGACCAGCTGGCGCGGCGCGGGCAAGTACCACGGCGGCGACGGCCCGCTGCAGGTCCAGCCCATCGACACCCGCCGCCTGCTGCACGATCCCCTGATGCGCTCGGCGGCCGCGGCGGGCTATCCCGTCTCGGACGACCTGTCGGCCGAGCATCCGGAGGGCTTCTCCAAGGGCGAGGTGACCATCGACAAGCGCGGCCGGCGGGCTTCGGCGTACCGCGCCTATGTGCATCCGGCGCTGCGGCGGCCGAACCTGCATGTGCAGACCGACGCCCTGACCACGCGGGTGCTGATCGAGAACGGCCGGGCCTGCGGCGTGGAGTTCTCGCACGAAGCCCAACTGCACAAGGTCCACGCGGACCGCGAGGTGATCCTGGCGGGCGGGACCTACAATTCGCCCCAGATGCTGATGCTGTCGGGGATCGGTCCGGCCGACCACCTGCACCAGCATGGCATCACGCCGGTGGTCGATCTGCCGGGCGTCGGCAAGAACCTCTCGGAACATCCCTGCTGCATGATGCAGTTCAAGGCGAAGAAGCCGGTGACGTTCCTGAAGGAGCTTCGCGTCGACCGGGCCGCCCTGTGGGCCGCCCAGTGGGCGCTGTTCGGCAACGGCCCCTTCGCCACCCAGATCAACAGCTGCAACATCGTGATCCGCACCACGCCCGAGGTGGAGCAGCCGGACATCCAGATCATGTGCAATCCCGTGCGCATGGACGCCAACCTGTGGTTCCCGGGGGTGACCAAGCAGCTGGAGCACTGCTTCCAGGTGGGGGTGGTGGTGCTGCACCCGCATAGCCGCGGCGAGGTCACCCTGCGATCGGCCAGCCCGCTGGACCCGCCCAAGGTGGACCTGAACCTGATGGCCTCGCCGGCGGAGTTCGCCATGATGCGACGGGGCATCCGCGAGGCGCGCCGAATCTACCACACCGATCCACAGGGCCAGCTGACCGGCGAGGAGCTGGTCCCCGGGGCCCAGGCCGAGACCGACGAGGCGCTGGACGAGTTCATCAGGCAGATCTGCGCCGTCACCCAGCACCCTGTGGGCACCTGCACCATGGGCCATGGCCCGGAGGCGGTGGTCGATCCGGAGCTGCGGGTGATCGGCGTGCAGGGTCTGCGGGTGGCGGACGCCTCGATCATGCCGACCGTCCCCGGCGCCAACACCAACGCCGCGGCCATCATGATCGGCGAGAAGGCGGCAGACCTGTTGCTCGGGCGGCGGTTGCCGGCTGAGGAAGGCGTCTGAGTGGATTGAGATAAGGCAGAGCTTGGATGCCTTAAGCTCTGCCGATTACTCTGTGCGTCGTCGTTTCTTATTTGCGGCCATCGGGAAACCAATCGGCCTGTTCCCTCATTTCACCTGTCTATGCCGCGTGGAGCGGGCGCTAGCCTGACCTTGACGGCATGCTTGAAGGGAACAGAAACCATGTTGATCCGATCATTCGCCGTCCTCGCCGCCGCCGCGAGCCTCGCCGTCGCCGGCCACGCCAGCGCACAGGGCGCCTACGACGCTCCCTACGGGAACGATGACATCGTCGTGCAGGGGTACGCCCCGTCGGACGGCGAGGTGAAGAGCGAGGTGGTGTCCTACGCCGACCTCGACCTCAGCGCTCCCGCCGGGACCTCCACGCTGTTGAGGCGGATCCGCGGCGCCGTGCGCAACGTCTGCAGCCCCGAGCCAATCGCCGTGGAGTTGCGCGACGGCGCCGACTACAGCGCCTGCCGGCAAGAGGCCATGGACCGGGCCCTGGACCAGGTCGACCTGCCGCAGGTGACCGACGGATATCGCGCCGGCTGGTGAAACCATCTCCGTCATCCTCGGGCTTGTCCCGAGGACCCAGAAACGCAGGCGCTGCAGGATTGGGCGCGTGCGCCCGCCCGAAGGGCAATCATGTTCATGCGTCCGCCGCTCAGCGAACCGGGAGAGGGCGGCGTTTCTGGGTCCTCGGGACAAGCCCGAGGATGACGGGGATATATGTATTGCCCGGGGGTGGCGCGGCGCGCGCTATTCCGTGTCGTTGCTGATGCCGAGGTGGGTGTTGAGGACGAGGAGGCGGTCGCGGAGTTCGTCGACTTCGGTCTTGGAAAGGCCCTTGAGCATCTGGGTCTCGACCTTGTCCATGGCGACGTTGCACTGCTTGACCAGCTTGGCGCCGTCGGGCGTCAGGCTGAGGAGCAGAGCCCGGCGGTTCGTCGGGTCCTGGCGGCGCTCGACCAGCAGCCGCCGCTCCAGGTTGCCGATCATCTCGCCCATGGTCTGCGGCGTGACGTTGAAGCGCCGCGACAGCTCGGCCGACGACAGCCCCTGCCATTGGCCCAGCGTGGCCAGGATGGTGAACTGCATGGTGGTGACGCTGTAGGGCTTCAGCGCGTCTTCGCAGCGGCCCCGCATGTCGTAGAAGATCCGTGCAAAGAGGTAGATCATCTCCCACGGGAAGGGGGGCTTTGAGGGCGGCAGGGGCTTGGCGGCCTTCGCCTTCGCCGCCAACGGACGGCTCGCGTCCTTGCCCGAATTCTTGCCGCGCATGTTCGACTCTCGCCCCCGTCTCGTCTTAGATCGCAAGCCATCGGGCTTGGCAACCAGATCACCCGGCCCGGAAAATCGTTGAGGGAGTGAACCATCATGCGGGCGTGGGCCGTGGTCGAAGCCGAGGAGCCGCTTCGGGAAATCGAAGCCGCCACGCCCGAGCCAACCGGGACCCAGGTGCTGGTCGAGGTCTCCCACTGCGGCGTCTGTCACTCTGACGTGCACTTCTGGGAGGGGTTCCTGGACCTCGGCGGGCCCGAGAAGACGCCGATCTCGGCCATGGGCCTGAAGCCGCCGCTCACGCTCGGCCATGAGATCTTCGGCACGGTGGTCAAGCTTGGTCCGGATGCCGAGGGCAAGGGCGTGAAGGTCGGCGACCGGCGCATCGTCTTCCCCTGGGTCGGCTGCGGCGAGTGCGAGCGGTGCCTGGCCGAAGAGGACAACATGTGCCTGAAGGGCGCGGCCATCGGCGTGCGCCAGCCCGGCGGTTTCGGCAGCCACGTGATCGCGCCCCATCCACGCCACCTGGTGGACGCCGGCGACCTGGATCCGGCGGTGGCCGCCACCTACGCCTGCTCGGGGCTGACGGTCTATTCGGCGATCCAGAAGCTGATGCCGCAGCCGGCCGACCGGGCGATCCTGGTGGTGGGCGCGGGGGGCCTGGGCCTCTCGGCCATCGAGATCCTGAAGGCGCTGGGTCACCGCAACATCATCTGCGTCGACATCTCGCAGGAGAAGCGCCAGGCGGCGCTCAAGGCGGGGGCGACAAAGGTCGTCGATGGCTCGGGCGAAGGCGTCCCGGACCGGATCAAGGAGGCCGCGGGGGGCCCGCTCTCGGCGATCATCGACGTGGTCAACTCCACCTCGACCGCGGCCAACGACATCGCCTGCCTGGGACGCGGCGGCAAGCTGGTGCTGGTAGGCATGTTCGGCGGCCGGCTCGACATGCCGCTGATGACCTTCCCGGCCCAGGCCATCACCATCTTCGGCAACTTCGTGGGTAACCCCAAGGAGCTGCGCGAGGTCGTCGCCCTGGCGACGTCCGGCAAGCTGAAGTCCATCCCGGTGGAGAGGCGCGCCAAGTCCGAAGCCACCCGCACGCTGCAGGAGCTGCGCGACGGCAAGATCACCGGCCGGGTCGTGCTCGAAGGATGAGCAAGGCCAGGGAGCACGAGCCGAGTGAGCTGGGGCGCCACCGTTACTATGCGCTGGACCGCCTGGTCATGCTGTCCGACGGGGTGTTCGCCATCGCCATGACCCTTTTGGCCCTGGAGCTGCGCCCGCCCGCCGGGTGGGACGGAACCGCGAAGAGCCTCTGGGAAAGGACCAAGGGCTCGCTGCTGGCCTATGGCTTCTCGTTCCTGGTCGTCGCCTCCTACTGGGTCAGCCACCGGTCGAACTTCCGGCGCCTGGCGAAGACCGACCGGGTGCTGACGACGCTGAGCCTGCTGGGGCTTGGCCTGGTGACCCTGCTGCCGGCCGTGACGCGCCTGGTGATGGAGCATGGGCGTTCGCGGGCCGCGCTCGCCGTCTACCTGATCTCGATCGCCGCGGTGGGCGTGGCCAACGCCCTGGTGTGGGGCTACGCCTCCATCCGCCCGGGCCTGATGGATCCGGCGCCCCCGCCGCGCTACCGGCTGATGCGCTTCCTGATCCTTTTGGGCGCGCCCTTACCGGTCTGCACCATCGTGTACTTCGGCAGCGCGGGCCAAGGCCCATGGATCTGGGTCTTCATGACCGTGTTCTACATCGCCATCGTCATCGCGCGGCGGATGGGCGGCCCGGAAGAGCTGAAGGCGGCGGTGGCTGGAACTTCCGAACGTTCACATAAATAATTCCGTCATCCTCGGGATTGTCCCGAGGACCCATGAACACCGCGATCTCATGTTTTTCCACGCCGTTGCTGAAGTCATCAGGGTCTCGGCGGCGCAGCAGGATGCTTTTACTCTCGGTGTTCATGGGTCCTCGGGACAAGCCCGAGGATGACGCTGGGGGGAGTGGTGTTGCCGAGCGCCTCCAGCAACGGCCCTAGGAGGAGTTGGTAGGGGCGGGAGCGGCCGATGGCGGTGGCGTAGAGGGGCTGGCGGACCTGGGTCGCGCTGGCGGTGCGCACGCGTCGCTGGGTCAGGTGGAAGTCCAGGCAGCGCGCGTCCCACTCCAGGCCGCAATGGGCGATGATCCGCCGGGCCTGGCCCTCGAGGTCGGCGACGAGGTCTTCGTAGCGGACCTCGAGCATCACCTCGGCCGGCAGGATGTCGCGCCAATGGTCCATCAGGGCCTCATAGGCGCAGTGATAGCGGCCCAGCTCCTCCAGCTCGAAGGTGTAGGGCAGGTCGGCGTCGAACAGCTTGGAGAAGCAGGACAGGCAGGTGTCGACCGGATCGCGGCGGGTGTGGATGATCCGCGCGTTGGGCAGGGACAGGTGGATGAGGCCTGCGTAGCGGAAGTTGTCGGTCCGCTTGTCGACGATCTTCGCCGCGTCCGGCGAGAGGGCGCGGACCTCGTCCACATAGGCTGCTCCGATCCGGCGCAGCGCCTTGGCCGACATCAGGGAGGCGCAGTCGGGAAATGATCCCGCGAACTGCGCGGTCACGGCCTTGCCGAAGGCGTCGATCTCGCCGGCGGCGTGCACGGCAGGATGGCTGGCCAGGATCTGCTCGACCAGGGTCGAGCCAGAGCGGGGCATGCCGACAATGAAGACGGGAACGCGCGAGGGCTCGCCCTGACATTCGTGGCGGCGCATCAGGTCGGCCGTGAAGGTGGTGCGCGTGCGGTCCAGAACGCCGAGCTCCGCCGCCTCGTCGTAGATCACGCCGGCGCGCCTGAGGGCGTTGCCGTCGATGAGATGGCGGAAGGCGTCGACGTGGTCGCCGACGCCCGTCAGGGCGGTGGCCAGGGCGAAGTGGAGCTCGATCTGCTCGTCCTGGGCCAGGGCGTCCATGTCGCGCGCCATAGCTTCCATGGCGGCCAGATGCGGATCATCGGCCGACAGCCTGCGCGCCTCGGTGAGGTGGTAGTAGGATCGGACCCGCTTCGGCTCCAGCCGGATCGCCTGTTCGATGACGGCGGTCGCCTCGTCCAGACGGCCGAGCTCGAGCAGCAGGGCGCCCTTGTTGTCCCAGGCCTCGGCGTATTCTGGCCTGAGCGCGATTGCCCGGTCGAAGCTTGCCAGCGCCTCGTCCGGCGCGGCGTGGGCGGCCGCCTGACTCGCCAGCACCTTGCCGCGGTTGTTCTGCGCCTCCTCGTAGTCGGGCCTGAGCGCCAGCGCCTGCTCGAAGCTGGCCAGCGCCTCGGCGGGCCGCTTCAGCTCGATGAGGGCGACGCCGCGGTTGTTCAATGACCAGAGGTGGCCGGGATCGATGGCGAGGGCCGCGTCACAGCAGGCCAGGGCTTCGGCCGGCCGCCCCAGGTCCCGGAGCGCCGCTCCGCGGTTGCTGAGCGCCGCGATGTGATCGGGCTTTGCGGCCAGGACGTCAGCGTAGGCCCGCTCAGCCTCGTCCAACGCGCCCTTGCGATGCAGGTCGAGCGCGCGCTGGAAAAGCTGGGAAGGGTCCACTGCCTCCGCGCGGCTCAGATCGGATTCCAGGGCGCGACGCCCACCACCACGCCGCCGGCCTGACGCACGGCCAGGCAGGCGCCGCCGCCAGCGGCCGCGAGGCCGGACTTTCCGCCGATCAGGAGGTCGATGTCGTCCATGCCGATGTCCTTTGCGTTCCGAAAGCGCCGACGCTGGCCGGCGGGATGGTTGGACGTCGCAGCGACATTAACGGGCGCTGCTCTGCCGGGCTAGGCTGGCTGGCGGAGTCGGGGCGAACGTCCGCCCAAATGTCGCTCGCCGCGAGATTAACCCCGCTTCGCGGCGTGGTGTTCAGCGACGGCGCGTGGCTCGCCTATTGAAAGCGCCCATGTCCCTGGCGAAGTGGCGCCCCGCGCCGAGACGGCCTAAAGCCTTAAATGCACGGTTGGGGACGCCTTGGTGACCGACATCTTCATCTCCTACGCCCGCTCGACGGCGGCCCAGGCCCAGCAGATCGCCGAGGCGCTGCGGGGGCTCGGCTATGGCGTCTGGCGCGACGACGAGCTGCCGGCGCACCGCGCTTATGCCGAGGTGATCGAGGAGAGGCTGAAGGCCGCCAAGGCGGTGGTGGTGGTCTGGTCGGCGGAGGCGGGGAAGTCGCAGTGGGTGCGTGCGGAAGCCGATCTGGCGCGTGAGGCCGGCACCCTGGTCCAGCTCAGCATCGACGGCGCTATCCCGCCGCTGCCGTTCAACCAGATCCAGTGCGCAGAGATGAACGGCTGGAACGGAGACCAGGGCTCCCCCGGCTGGCGAAAGGTCGCCGCCAGCGTCGCCGACCTGATCACCGGAGCATCCGCGCCCAAGACCGACGCGGCCGGACCCTCGGCCCACGACGGCGAGGCGATCTCTATCGCGGTCCTGCCCTTCGTCAACATGTCGTCCGACCCCGAGCAGGAGTACTTCTCCGATGGGCTCTCAGAGGAGCTGCTGAACCAGCTCGCCCAGATCAAGACCCTGCGCGTGGCGGGGCGCACGTCGAGCTTCGCCTTCAAGGGCAAGACCGACGACCTGCGCCTGATCGGCGCCAAGCTCGGGGTCAATCACGTGCTGGAAGGCAGCGTCCGCAAGGCCGGCCAGCGCCTGCGGATCACCGCCCAGCTGATCAAGTGCAGCGACGGCTTTCACCTGTGGTCACAGACCTACGACCGACAGCTTGACGACGTGTTCGCCATCCAGGACGAGGTCGCGCGCGAGGTCACACAGGCGCTCGGAGTCACCCTGGGTGTCGGCGAGACGGTAGTCGCCCCGGGCGGCACGCGGAATATCGCGGCCTACGATCTGTACCTTCGGGCCCAGGCCCAGTTCCTGCAGATGGGACCGGCCAGCGTGACGCGCGCCGCCGAGCTCTATCGGCAGGCGCTCACGCTCGATCCCGAGTTCGCCTTGGCCTGGAGCGGCCTTGGCCATGCTCTGATATTCAGCCAATTGCTGGTGCCCGAGACCATGGTGGCGGCGCGCGAGGAAATGGAGCGGGCCTATGATCGCGTCCTGGCGATCGCGCCGGACCTCTGGTCAGGCCACGCCGCGCGCGCGACGCTGGCGCAGGCCCGTTGGGACTGGCAAGGCGCCGAAACAGCTGTCTTGAAGGCTTTGGACCTTTCGTCCGGCACGGAAGTCGCCCCGCGCCAGATGCGCAGCCAGTTTCTCGTCATGGTCGGGCGCGCGGAGGAGGGCGCGCAGATGGCGCGCGCCGCCTGCGCCGCCGAGCCGCTGTCGCTGGGTCAATCCTTCTTCCTGCAGATCGCCCTGGATCTGGCCGGACGACCTGATGAGGCGGAGGCCGAATACAGGCGCAGCGAGGACCTTTCCGGCGACCGGGGGTCGGTGGACTGGTACGGCGTCGTGCGGATGTGGGATCAACCCGAGCGGTACAAGGCGCGGTTCTTCGCGGCGTTCAGCGACGACAATTCGTACATGCCCGTGCACCGAAAGCTCGTCGACGTGGTCGACGCGCCAGACAAGGCGCTCGCCCTCATCCGCGAAGCCTATGGCGAGCCCTTCTATCAGGACGGACCCCGGACCGGCATCCTGGCCGAGTGGGCCGCATATTACGGCGACCGCGACTTTGCGCTCACGGCGCTCCGCCGATCCGTGATCGAGCTGCGCTCCCAGACCGGCATGATCCTCTGGTTGCCGATGTTCAGGACGCTGCGCCAGGATCTGCGCTTCAAGGAGATCGTGCGCGACCGGGGATACGTCGACTACTGGCGTGCGACCGGGCATTGGGGCGACCACGTCCGCCCTATCGGCGATGACGACTTCGAGATCATCGGCTGATGCCGGATATCTTCCTCTCCTACAACCGCGA
>FTHI01001074.1_pt1 | contig 10646 bp, 10 predicted proteins | sample 1640891 | NCBI WGS metagenome assembly FTHI01 (sample SAMEA3914788, study PRJEB12502) | metagenome | biome: forest; material: soil | place: Canada | collected 2011-07-03 | depth 0.1 m
CGCCGGCCACGGCCTGGAGTTCGACGCTGGCCGCTACCGGCTATTCAGCAGCTATCACTGCTCGCGGCTGAACACGAACACCGGCCGCCTCACGCCGGAGATGTTCGAACAGGTGTTCCTCAGGGTGCGCGATTACCTGGACCAGGACGCCGCTGTCCGGCGATGATGCGGCCATGCGCGACGCGCTTCGCCCTGCCCTGCTCGCCCTTATGCTCACGGCGCTCTGCGTCGGGTTCGCCCCGACCGCCGAGGCGCGCTGGCGGCCGGCGCCGGTGTTCCGCCACGGGGTCAGGCTGGACCGCAACGGCCTGATCGAACGGCGGCTGCTGCGCGCCGCCCTCGCCAGCCTCGGGACCCACCGCCTCCAGGCCGCCAACCATCGGCGCATCGCCATCGTCGATCTCGGGAGGCGCAGCGACCAGCCGCGCTTCTATGTGTTGAACCTGCGCGACGGTTCGGTGCGGCTGACCATCACCACCCACGGCAAGGGCTCCGATCCCGACCAGACCGGCCGCGCCCAGCGGGTCTCCAACACCATCGGTTCGCTGGCGAGTTCCACCGGCGCCTATGTCACCGGCGAGGCCTATGACAGCCCCGCCCACCTCTCGCGCGCCGTGCGCCTGGACGGGCTGGATGCGACGGACTCCAACGTCCGCTGCCGCTGCATCGTCATCCACCAGGCCAACCGCGCCGACGGCCAGAACTATGCGAGCGCGGCCTGGATCGCCGCCCACGTCGGCGCCGACGGCCACGGCCAGGCCGGCCGCAGCGATGGCTGCTTCGCCTTCTCCGGCGACGACTATCCCTATGTGCTGAAGCGGATGGTCCCGGGCGCCTTCATCTACGCCGGCCCCGCGAGCCTGCCGCAATGGACGCCGGAGCCCGCGCCCGGCCAGACCGCCTGCTGCCCGGAACAGGAAAATGATCCGCTCATCCCGGGGAAGGCCGGGACCCAGGACGGGTTGCGACCCGGGTGAAGCAGGCCTCCACAGCGGAATTCAGCTCCAGCCGGCCGCCTTGACACCCTCCAGCGCCGGCTCCAGCCCCGACAGGATCCGGCTCCAGCCCTCCTTCGTCCCTTCCAGATAGTCCGGCGTCACGCCTTCGTGGGTGAGGGTCAACTCGCAGCCCTGGCCGTCGGGACGGATGTCGATCTGGACCCTGGTCATGCGCGGGTCGAACTGCGGCACGCCGAAGCTGAACACCAGCCGCCGGGGCCGGTCGATCTCCAGGTATTCGCCGACGTGGCGCACCTCGCCCATCTCGGCCCGCCGCTCGGTGAAGACGAACCTGCCGCCGACGCGCGGATCGATCTCCGATTCGATCATCTCGCCCTTGGCCGTGGCGAACAGGAAGCGGCGGGCGACGGCCACGTCGAGGAAGGCGTCGAACACCCGCTCGGGCGAGGCGGCGAAGCGCTGGGTCACCACCAGGCTGGTCTGGTCGCCGAAGGTCATGGCGAGGTCTCCTTCAGGATCCTGTCGAGTTCTCCCAGCCGCCAGCGCCAGAGCGCGCGCTGCTCCCCGAGCCAGCTCCAGGCGTCGTCCAGCGGCGCGGGCTCGAGGGTGAGCAGGTGCTCGCGCCCGCGCTTCTGGCGGCGCACCAGCCCGGCGCGCTCCAACACACGGATGTGTTTCGAGACCGCGTTCAGCGAGATGGCGAACGGCTGCGCAAGCGCGGTGACGCGCGCGTCTCCCGCGGCCAGGCGCGCAAGGATCGCACGCCGCGTCGGATCGGCCAGGGCCGCCAAGGTGTCGTCGAGGGCTAGATATTCATCCATTTGGTTGAATATCTAGCCGGGCCCTCGCACTTCGACAAGCCGGAGCGCGGCCGCCTCAGCCCTCGGCGGTCGCCGGGGCCTTGCCGGTGATGCGGTCGGTCTCGGCCTTGGTCGACTGCGGCCCGGTGTTGCGGGTGGCCAGGCCCCCGACCGCGCCGTCCTTCTGGAACGGCTCGGGATCGCCTTCCTTCAGCTGCAGGCCGAACAGCGGGCTCATCCCCGGATGCCGGCCGAGGCCGCCGTATAGGTCGAAGCCGCGGTCGATCCAGTCGCGCAGCGGGTCGTCCTCGGTCAGCGGCGGGGTGGCCGCCACCGAGGCGCACCACAGGAAGGTCGAGAGGGCGCGGAAGTCGGCATAGTTGGGCCGGTCGCCGCCCAGCCACTTGTTCTGCCGGAGCAGCTGGCGGAACGGCTCCAGGGTCGGGGGCACCTGGGCGAGCTTGGCCTTGCCCTCCCTGGACACCTCTTCGAGCTTACGCCCGCCCAGCATCCGTTCGCGGCTCTCGGTGACGTACTGGTGGTCCTGCGGCAGCGAGCGGTCGCGGTAGTCGACGATGAAGGCCTGGAACCAGGGGCCGACGGCGGTGCGCCACAGCCAGCCCTCGAGGAACTCGGTGAGCGGCTTGATCCCGGGATCGCCGATCAGGGTCGGCCGATCGGGATATTTGCGGTCGAGGTATTCGGCGATCAGCCAGCTGTCGAGCACGACCTCGCCGTCGTCGACGATCACCGGCAGGCGCTCGGACCTGCCGCCGGTGCGCTCCAGGATGCCGGTGAACCCGCCCGGCACGATGTCGATGTCGAAGCCCTTGTGCGCCAGGGCGTACTTGGTCGCCCAGACGAAGGGGCTGATGGTGCAGCCGGACGCCAGCTGCAGATCGTAAAGCGTGATGGTGTTGTTCTTGGCCACTGGGAGGTCCTCCTCGGCCCGACCTGTTAGCGATTTGACTCAGTCAATGCACGCGGTTTCGCGGCCGGGCTCGCGCTCTTGCAGAGCGCCAAGGGGCCGCCGCTGCACGGCTGAGCCTGACGCGCGCCGGGCGGCGCGACCGATCACTTGAGATTGCCGACGATCGCGGCGTCGCTGTCGCGCAGCTTCTTCATGACGTTGGACAACGCCTGCAGGGACTTGCTGCGCCGGTCCTGCGCCATCTGCAGCGCGAGCTGGTCCTGGGGGGACATCTCGCCGATCGAATCCTTCGCGTCGGCGAGGGCCGCCTTCCTGGCGGCGACCTGCCGTTGATCCTGCTTCGCCTGACTGGCGGCGCGCATCGAGGCCATGGCCGATCGCAGCTCCTGGTCCTGCGCCCGCGCCGAGGACATCAGCACGAGGAAGACGAGGCCGTCGATGTCGGCGCCCGACATATTGGGCGCGCATCTGCGGGCGGCGGCGAGGGCTTGCATCTCCCCGACCGGGCCGCTCGCCTCGCCCGCACGGGCGGCGCAGGCTGAAACGCCGGGCGGCGTCCTTTGGCGGATCTGCTGTTCGAGCAGCGCCGAGCCTGGTGGAAGGGCCAATCCTTGTGCGTCGGCCGCCGCCGCCCCGGCGAAAACCACCGCGGCGCCGGCGCACAGAGCGCCTCTGGCGAGCCCTTCGAGGGTCCGGATCATGCCTGCGTCCGCCATGGCTCCGGCATTGAGACCCAGAGAACGGCGTTCGGCAAGCCGGCGCGCCCCGCCGCCGCTGGGTCGATCTGACACAATGTTTCCGGAACGCCGATATGCAATCTGAGGGCGTGGACGAGATAGAGACCTACCGGGCCAAGGCCCTCGACCTGCGCACGCGCGCCGAGGCGACGCAGACCGCAGCCGAGGCGTCGGTGTTCATCGAGCTCGCGGCCGCCTGGGAGAAGCTCGCCAGGGAGAGCGAGGCCCTGCTCGCCGAGCAGGCGGAGCGATCGACGGCTTAGGCCCTTTCCTCGATCCGACGCGGGCGGCTAGAACGTCCGCCTGAGGCGAGGAAACCACCGTGCGGCTGCATCCCACCGGCAAGTTCGACAACTCCGCGAAACCCAGCAATATCATCGAGGTCCGGCCCCTGGCCGCCGCCATGGGAGCGGAGATCGCGGGCGTCGACATCCCCTCGATCACCGACGAGCAGTTCGCCGAGGTCAGGGAAGCCCTGTTCCGGCACAAGATGATCTATTTCCGGGGCCAGAAGCTCTCCCACGGCGACCAGGAGGCGTTCAGCCTGAGGTTCGGGCCCTTCGCCGAGGACGCCTACACCTCCGGCGTGCCCGGCCACCGCAACGTCCATCCGCTGATCAAGGAAGCCGACGACCGGTCCGAGCACATCTTCGGAGAGGGCTGGCACACCGACTCGCCGTTCCTGCCCGAGCCGCCCTCGATCACCATGCTCCGCTCGGTGCAGATCCCGCCCTACGGCGGCGACACCATCTGGTGCAATTCCGCCCTCGCCTACCGGATGCTGAGCGACACCTACCAGCAGATGATCGCGCCCCTGAAGGTGCACTTCTCGATCCGAGACGTGATGGTCTCGGTGCAGAACAATTCCACCGAGCGCGAGGGCCCGATGGCCAATCTCGCCGCCACCCGCAACGCCGACAAGCTGCCGGAAGACCTGGTCCGCAAGATCCAGGGCAGCTTCCATCCGATGGTCCGCACCCATCCCGTCACCGGCGAGAAGGCGCTCTATCTGGACGCCTCCTATGCGGTGGGGATCGAGGGGATGCGGCCCGAGGAGTCGCGCCCGATCCTGGATTTCCTGGCCGAGCACATCGTCCAGCACGCCTTCAGCTGCCGGCTGCGCTGGGAAACGGACATGGTGGCGATCTGGGACAACCGCCTGTGCGTCCACCAGGCGTTCAACGACTACCAGGGCTACCGCCGCGAGATGTACCGCACCACCGTGGTGGGCGAACGGCCGAGCTGAGGCCCGGGCGTCTTTATCACCAGTAAATTCGGTCCATTACTTCCGGCGTCATCCCGGAAAGCCGCGCAGCGGCTTATCCGGGATCGCGGCAAGCGCCGGCGCCTACCCCGATCCCGGCTCTCCGCCCTGCAAGCAGGGCTGCGGCCGGGATGACAAGGCGCTTTGGACGGGGGCGGAGCCTAGAGCAGCACCTCTTGCTCGTGGCTGGCCATGGCCGTGGCCATGGCGTCGAACAGCTCCTGCATGGCCACCGGCTTGCGGACCAGGGCGTCGGCGCCGGCGCTGGAGGCGCGCTCCGGCAGGTCGATGCTGGTGTCGGCGGTGACCAGCACCACCGGCAGGACGCTGCGCTCGTCGGTCCGGGCGCGGATGGAGCGGATGGCGGTGAGGCCATCCGTTCCGGGCATCCTGAGGTCCATCAGCACAACGTCGAACTTTTCGGCGTCGATCATGCCCAGGCCGGTGGCGGCGTCGGCGGCCTCAGCCATCTCGACGCCGCAGGCCTCCAGCATCACCCCCACGACCTTCCGGTTCAGAGGCTCGTCGTCGACGAAAAGCACACGCAATGCTGCCTCCCCATGGGGGTCAGAACGCCAGCTTGTAGCGGTAGCCGACCATGTAGTCGTTGCGGGGTCCCATGCCGAACTGGTCGGTGTTGACCCCCGCCCGCATGAACACGGCCGCCTCGGCGTCGTTCTTCAGCAGCCGGCCGTAGAACAGCTCGGCGGCGAACGGCGTCTTGTCGTTGGCCGCGCTGGCGCTCTCCACGACCTGGCCGAGCTCGCCGGTCTGGCGGTCGACCACGCCCACGTCGGTGTACTGCAGCTGGCCGGAGACCACCTGCATCGGCTTGGACAGGGTCAGGCGCACCCGGTCGCGGGCCGAGAACAGCCCAGCCTTGGACACCGCGATCTCCGCGGCGGTCGAGGTCAGGCCGCCCGGCGAGGTGGCCAGGCTCTGGGCCGAACCTGCGGTGGTGTTGGCCACCGTCGCCGACCCCGAGAGGGTGAAGCCGCCCTTCAGCGCGAAATCGACGCCGAAGCTGGCCGCCCGGGTGCTCGAGCCGTCGCCGAGGGCGCCCTGCAGCGACTGCACGCCCAGCAGGCCGGAGTCTTCGCGAAGCCGCGTCAGGGAGGCGTGCAGGGTCACGTTGCGGCCGGCCTGGTAGTCGAGGCCGAAGTTCTCGGCGTCGGCGGAATAGACCTGGCCCGGCAGGTTCTTGGCCCCGGCCCAGCCCAGCGCGCCCAGCATGTAGGTGTCGCGCTGGCTGCGCCGATCGGTGGCGCCGAAGCTGACGGTCAGGTTCTTGACCGGCGACATGCGCAGGTTGGCGTAGGCGCCGCCCGAGGCCAGGCCGAGCAGCGGGTTGGCCCCGCCGCGGCCGAGCTGGAAGTCCGCGCCGCCGGTCAGGCCGGGCTGGCCCGAAAGGGCCGCCGCGCCGTCGCCGAAGCCGAACTGCACGGTGTGCTTTTCGCCCACCAGGGCCGCGTCCATGGTCACCGGCAGGGTGTGCTGGCTGAAGCCGTAGGTCGGCTGCGACGCGCTCATCCGCATGCGCAGCTGCGAGTCGCCCAGCTGGCCGATTTCCTGGCTCGAGGCCACGAAGCTGGCGGTCGCCGGGTCGTAGCCGACAGCGGCGAAGTGCGCCCCGCCCGCCACCCAATCCTGCAGGCCGCCCGTCAGGTAGCTCTGGAACAGCTGCTGGCCGGCCAGGCTCGAGACGTTCTGGCCCACCAGGCTGGACGCCAGCGGGATCTGGAAGTCGCGGTAGGTGTTCCCGATCCGCTCCAGGGCGGTGAACGACAGCTTGGCGCTGTTCCACGCGGTCTGGTTGCCGGTCTGCACCGCCGAAACGACCGCGCTCACCGGCACAGGCGTCGAGAACAGGCCCTGGGTCTTGAAGTACACCAGCTTGCCGAAGTTGAGCGGCGCCTGCGAGGCGGCGATGTTCAGCTCACCCCAGCCATAGACCGGGTCCGGCCCCGAGCCGGTGTAGCCGGCCGAATGGATCGGGGTCGCCGACTGCAGGATGATCGAAGCGGTCTCGTTCGGATAGTTGGCGAGCCAGGGCCAGCGCGCCTGCAGCAGGCCGATGGCGCCGGCGACGAGCGGGGCGGCCAGCGAGGTGCCGGTCTGGCGGCTGACGCCGCCGGAGCCGTCGGACACCAGGATCAGCTCGCCCGGGGCCACCAGGAAGTGGTTCTTCAAGGGGTCGCAGGCGCCGTTCGACACGTCGTTCAGGCAGGCGTTGCCCGGGGTGTTGGAGAAGTTCGAGATGGTCCCGTCCACGCCCACAGAGCCCACCACCAGCAGGGTCGGGTTCTTGGAGAAGTCCCAGGCGATGTCGGACGGCTGGGTGACGCCTTCGTTGCCGGCGGCGACCACCAGGATCGAGTACTTGGCGCTGCCCGAGGCCAAGGCGGTGTTCCAGCCCGGGCTCAGGGTCCAGCCAGGCTCGCCCAGCGAGGCGTTGATCACGCCGAGGTTGGCCCCGACGGGCGCCATCTTGGCCACCCCGCCAAGGGTCACGGCCAGCGAGTCCGTCAGTGAGCCCGCGCCGACAGCGTTTGAAATGCTGTTGAGCAGCTTGAAGGCGTTGGCGATGACGTTCTCGTCGCCCTTGCCCTTCTGGAAGTAGCCTTGCGTCAGGGTGTCGATGCCCTTGCCGACGTCGGTCCAGTTGGTGCTGCCGGTGGAGTCGTAGGGGTCGTAGACCGTGATGCTCGCGTCGCCCGCAGGCAGGACGCCCATGACGTTGGACCCGTCGGTGGGGCTCATGATCAGGCTGCCGACCGCCGCGCCATGGCCGTCGCCGAAGACACTCGAGCCGTACTGAAGGACGGTGCCCTTGGCCACCTTGGCTCCCGGAGGCGGCGGGGCGCCTGCGGGGCCCGGCGGTGTGGCGGTGGAGGTCGGAACGACGGTAAAGTCGAGCATGCCGATGGAGACCGGCTGGTCTCCGCCGCTCCCCAGCTTCGCCTGCGTTTGCGCCAGCATCGGGCTCCAGCCCGTCGCCGCCATCCACCAGTCCACGTGACCGGTGCCGGAGAAGCCCATCAGGGTGTCATAGAGGTTCAGGAACAGCATCTGCTGGTCGGTCTGGTCAAGGTTGGCCAGGCTCGAGGCGTTGATGCTTCCGTCGTTGTTAAAGGTCACGCCGGCGTCGGACAGCAGCCCGTTGGTGACCGCGGCGGAGAAGCTGTTGGTCTTGGTGGCCGCCATGGCCGCCTTGCCCCAGAAGGACGCGGCGGGATTGAGGATCACGGTCTGCAGCTGGCTGGCGACGCCGGCGTAGTCCGACGAGGAGTTCGCGTTCGCCCAGAGGCTCTGCACCTGGGTCCAACTAGCCGCCTCGGTGTTCCAGAAGCCTCCAATCTGGCTGTAGACCACGTTGGGGTTCGGGTTGTGGTTGTACGGATTGCTATTCCCGTACCCCCAGAAAGCATCCGTCTTGGTGGCGCTGTAGAGCGCCACGTCCGACGAGTCCGTCGAGGCCGCGAACGGGCTGAGGTCGCCCCAGAACGGGCGGATGTTCCCCCAGAACGGCCGGATGTTCCCGTAGAACGGGCGGATGTTGCCGTAGAACGGCCGGATGTTCCCGTAGAAGGGCCGGATGTTGCCGTAGAACGGCCGGATGTTGCCGTACATGGCCGACACCGAGCCGCTGGCCATGGCCTGGCCGGCTCCCATCAACGCCCCCAGCGACACGGTCGCGACGGCGGCGAGCTTCACGGCCCTCTCTGCGCACTTGAGAGTCATATTCTTACCCCAGCCCGAAATTTTCCCATTCGGCAGGGTGACATTTACCGGCTCATTCCTACGAAGTTTCAAACGAACGGAGTAAATTGCCCGTTAGGCATAGAATCTTCGCAGACGCGACTCGCGCTATTCTTCTGCTCTTCGGTAACGCCTCCAATTCCACTCAAATGATAGGCCGCTCCACCGGACGCGCACAGCAACCCGCCGCGTCTAGGCGCCGGGAAACCATTCGCCTAGCTTCAACGTTTGGCGGCGGACCGCGCGGCCAGGGGGTGCTGTTGAGTCATTCGTCCGAAATGTCTGAAATCGCCGCAGCTCCGCGGGCGCAGGCGAGCGACGCGGAGCTTCGCTTCTTCTACGACGCAGCGCCGGTGTTGATGGGGGCGGTGGAGCTCCTGGACGACGGCGACCTGCTGCACCGGCACGATAACCCCGCCTCCAACCGGTTCTTCGGCCTGCCCGCCGGCTCGACCCAGGGTCGCAGCGCCCGCTCCCTCGGGGTGCCCGAGGACACCATCTCCCTCTGGCGCGGCCACTACGCCGAATCCGCCCGGTCCGGCGCCCCGGTGACCTTCGATTACGCCCACCCCGGGGCGAACGGCGTCACCTGGCTCTCGGTCACCGTCGCCCCGCTGCACGGACCCGGGGAGGCGCCGGGCGCCCTGTTTGGATATGTCGCGCGCGACGTCACCGCCCGCCGCCTGGCCGAGACCGCCCTCGGCGAGAGCGAGGAACGCTTCCGGGCGACCTTCGAGCTCGCCGCCGTGGGCATCGCCCACGTAGGGCTCGACGGCCGCTGGATCCGGGTCAACCGGCGCCTCTGCGAAATCCTCGGCTACAGCGCACAGGAATTGGCCGGCCTCACCTTCCAGTCGATCACCCATCCCGACGACCTGCAGAGCGACCTCGACCAGCTGGGCCGGCTGCTGGCCGGCGAGATCGACACCTACGCCATGGAGAAGCGCTACTACCGCAAGGATGGAGCGCCGTTCTGGGCCGAGCTCACCGTTTCCCTGGTGCGCGACGCCCGCGGACAGCCGGCGCACCTGATCTCGGTGGTGCAGGACATCAGCCAGCGGCACGCGGCCGAGACGGCCCTGCGCGCCGCCGAGGAACGTCTGTCGCTGGCGGCGAAGGCCTCCGCGCTCGGCGTCTGGGAGTGGGACCTCGCGGCCGGCCACATCTATCACAGCGTCCGCGCCAAGGAGATCTGCGGCTTCGGTCCCGAGGAAGAGATCACCTACGAGAAGTTAACCGCCCAGGTGCACCCCGACGACCTCGGCCACGTCCAGGAGGCGACCCGCAGGGCCTTCGACCCCGCCAGCCGCCAGACCAGCGCCTTCGAATACCGGATCGTCCGCCCCGACGGAGCCATCCGCTGGCTGCGGGCCCATGGCGACACGGTGTTCGAGACCCGGCCGCAGGGCGCCGTCGCCACCCGCTACGTCGGCACGCTCGAAGACATCACCGAGCGAAAGCAGAGCGAGCAGCGGCTGGACCTCCTCGCCCGCGAGGTCGATCACCGGGCCAACAACCTGCTGGCTGTCATCCAGGGCGTGGTGTCCCTGTCGACCGGAGATCGCGACCCGGAGCTTCGCCACATCCTGCTGGGCCGCATCGCCGCCCTGGGTCACGCCCACAAGCTGCTGGCCGAGGGCCGCTGGACTGGCGCGGACCTGCTGCGCCTCCTGCAGGAAGAGCTGCGCCCGTTCGGCCTCGACCAGCCCGGGCGGGTGGTGCTGGAAGGGCCGCGCTGCTCGCTGTCTCCGCCGCAGGCCCAGGCCATGGGCATGGCGCTGCACGAGCTGGCGACCAACGCGGCCAAGTACGGCAGCCTGTCTTCGGCCTCCGGCTCGGTCCTGGTCCGCTGGACCTGCGACGGACGCGAGCTGGACCTGCAATGGGCGGAGCGGGGGGGTCCGAAGGTGGCTCCGCCGCGGCGCCAGGGACTGGGCAGCCGCATCCTCGAGCGTGCCTTCGAGCCCCCGATCGGCGGGGAGGTCACCCGGCAGTGGCCGCCGGAAGGCCACCGCTGCCGCATCCGCATGCCGCTGGACCAGGGCGCCCCCGCGGGCCCGGCGCAGTCCTGAGGGCGCGCCTCAGCTGTCGAGCATCGATCTCAGGGTGGTGGCCAGGGCGTCCACGGCGAAAGGCTTGGAGATCATGCTCATGCCTTGCTCGAGGAAGTCGGCCCGCACCGCGGCGTTGGGCGCA
>FTHI01000181.1_pt1 | contig 10641 bp, 7 predicted proteins | sample 1640891 | NCBI WGS metagenome assembly FTHI01 (sample SAMEA3914788, study PRJEB12502) | metagenome | biome: forest; material: soil | place: Canada | collected 2011-07-03 | depth 0.1 m
CATGCCCCGTCCGCGTCGCTGCCGGGCTTCAATCCCCTGGCGGTCGTCGCGGCCATGCCGGGTAACGACCCCAGCTTCAATGGCCGGGACGGTCAGAGCGACGGTCCGGCCTATACCCGCGACCACATCACGGCGGGAACCTTCGACCTGACGCGCAAGTTCGAAGGATCCTTCATCACCGCCTTCGACATCGGCGTGCGGGGTTCGGATCGGGAGAAGACCTACGACGCCTTCCGCTTCAACCTCTGCGCCGGATCGACGACGCCCGGCTTCTGCGATTCCAGCGCCCATGTCGTCGACCTGTCAGGCGCTGGCCTGAGGACCTTCAACGTCGAAGGATTCACCGCGCCACCAGTGGTCTGGGGGAACTGGGCCAAGCTCTTCCCCATGGTCTATCCGAACACCTCCGTACTGCCGACGTCCGAGCTGATCTCGAGCAAGTCCGACACGCGGGAAAGCACCGAGGAAGGTTACGCCAAGGTGGACTTCGCCACCCAGGGCGACATGCCGATGACCGGCAGCCTGGGTCTGCGCGTCGCCCACGTGCACACTCGCAGCGCCGGCTTCAGCACCAACAATGGCGGGGCGACCTTCACGGCATTGACCATCACCAACGACTACACCGACTGGTTGCCCAGCCTGAACCTGAACTTCCACCTGGCCGACGACAAGGTGCTGCGCCTGGGAGCCTCCATGGCCGTCTCTCGCCCGCCGCTGGATGCGCTCGTGGCCAGCTTCTCCTTGAACGCCATCGTGCCCGGGTCGCCGCCCAGCGGCGGGGGCGGCAATCCCACCCTCAAGCCCTACAAGGCCGATCAGCTCGACATCTCGTACGAATGGTACTTCCATGAAGAGTCGCTTCTCGCCGCAGCCTTCTACTTCAAGCACATCTCAAATTTCATCGGCGCCAGTTCCAGCGTCCAGACCATCGGCGGAACGCAGTACATAATCGGTTCCGAGAACAACGGCAAAGGTGGGAATATCGGGGGCGTCGAACTGACCTTTCAAACCCGCTTTTACTTCCTGCCACCGGTGCTCAGCGACTTCGGCGTGTACGCCAACTACGCCTACGTGAGTTCGAACATCCACGAGTTCACGCCGACAGCCAATCCCTACACCATGGTCGGGCTCGCCAAGCACACTGCCGAGGCCGATCTCTGGTACAACAAGGGACCGATCGAAGCGCGGATCGCCTACAAGATCCACAGCCGGTTCACGGTGTCGCCGACCTGGGTCGGGCCGACGCTCAAGGAGCTGGATGCGGAGCGGACGCTGGGCGCAAGCGTCTCATACCAGGTGAACAAGCACTTCGGCCTGCGGCTGCAGGGCAACAACCTCACCAACGAGCGGGCGCGGTTCAGCAGTGACAACAACCCGCAGCACCTGGCCAACGATGGCGGCTATCAGGTGTACGGACGATCCGTTCTGTTCGACATTTCCTTCAAATACTGACCCGCGGCCCGGAGCTATTGGCGTCCGGATTTCGCCGGCCTGGGTTCGGGTGTGAACGCGCCGAGGAAGCAAGGCGTGCCCCGGCGCAGTACGTGGATCAGCTGCTGGTTGGAGCAGACCTCGCCGCCGCGGATCTCCTCTGAGAAGCCGTTCTCGAAAGCCAGGCCTGGGCAGGCGCGTTGCAGCGTGTTCCGCCAGATCATCCCGTCGTCCGTGTAGAAAAGGATGGCCTCGTCGCTGACCACCGCCGTGCTGGCGATGCTACCGGCGGACAGGCACACTAGGTTCTTGTGTGACGTCGAAGTGGCGCCGGACGCAGCCACGGCGGCCGCCAGCGCAACGGTTGCGATGTTCATCCGGTCCTCCCCGGCGCGTCAGTCCTCGAAAGGCTCGACCGTGAATCGTCTGGCGATGAGGAACGCATCGGCCACAAGCTGAAACGGGCGGACGTCCACTTCGGATGCGCGGGCCTCGATCAATTCCGCGAACCGTCGATAGAGCGAAGGATACTCGCCGTCAGTTGGTGGGACGGCGACTGGCTTGCCCGCGATGACGAGCGCGCTGCCGCCAGCGGAGAGCCTCAGGGCGCCATCGTCGGTCTCGATGTCGATATCCCAGGTCTGGACGCCCGTGTGACGGAAGTCGAAGGCAGCTTCGATGCTCGCGCCACCGTCGGTCTCGAAGGTGACGTCCGCGGCGATCGGAGCCGCGCAGTTGGTGGGCACGAACAGGCTCGCGGTCGTCGCGAACAGGGGTTGCGGAACGATCCTGGTCAGGATCGAAATGGCGTTGATCCCCGGATCGAACACACCGAAGCCTCCGGCCTGCCAGATCCAGGTCTGACCAGGATGCCACTGGCGCACGTCTTCCTTCCAGGTGACGCGGGCGGCGCGCAGCACCCGGGATTGCAGCCAGCGGGCGGCCGGCTGCACGGCCCCGGCATATTGGGAGTGCCAGGTCTGGAACAGGCTGCGTCCAGCGACTTGAGCCACCCGCGACAGGTGATCCAGCTGGGCGGTGGTCGCGCAGGGCGGCTTCTCCAGGAGCACGTGCTTGCCCCGCTCCAGCGCCAGACGCGCCGCCTCGTAGTGAGCTTGAGGCGGGCTGCATATCGCCACCGCCTCGATGTCGGATCGCTCGCGCAGCATCTCGTCCAGGCTCGTGAAGTTTGCGACGCCTTCCACCAGCGCGTTGCGGCTGGCGCAGGCGATGAGCTCGAAGGACGGGTTGGCGAGCAGGGCGGGGATGTGCTGGTCGCGTGCGATCTTGCCGACGCCAACGATGGCCATGCGCAACGGGTTCATGGACGTCCCTGTTCCGGTCCCACATCAAACGCGCCGACGTCGCAGCCCAGAAAGCCCATTGGAGCCGTGTCGGGCGACGGCCAGATCTCGACGGAGACCGGCTGGCCCGTCGTAGAGGCGGGGAGCAGCAGCAAGGCGTGGCCTCCGCTCAGCGGCAGGTCGCCCTGACTGGTGAGCTTGCCGTTCTCCCCGGCGTAGACCTTGTAGGCGAGCTTGGCGGTCGTCAGCAGGCGGCAATCAATCAGGCGAAACGGCGCTGACATCGGCGCAAGGCCGATGTTCACGTGGCCGTTGTCGTGGGCGCCCCAGAAGTTCACCGCCGCTTCGCCCCCGTCGGCCGTGCCGATCACATAGGACGCCTTCCAGAAGGACAGGTGGGATCCGTCGGGGGCATAGGGCGCGTCGGGCGTGAGCGACACTGACAGGGCCAAAGTAGGAGTGGAAGGCAGGTTGAGCGCCTTGCGGACTGCGGCCGCCCTCTGGGCATCCGGGAGTCGAGACGCGTAGGCAGAGCCGGGGATGCCCTCGCGCATGAAGCTGCTGAGCTGGGCCGCTGGGACGGGCGCCGGGACCGTAAGACCAGCCAGGCCTGCAAGGACGGCAAGCCTGCTCATGACCTCACCCCCGTCACGCTGACATTGGCGCCCTGCAGGGACGCTCCAGAAGCACTGAGCACCATGTCGCCGGGACGCCCGGTTGACTGGAGCAACACCAGCGCCAGGCCATTGAAAGCCTTGCGACGGTTCGCCTGGAAGCTTTCGTGACTGTCGGGCCTGCCGTTGTCCACGCCGACGATCCGCCCCGCGCCCTTTACCTCGAAGGCAATCTCATCCTCGGCGGTCGGCGACGGCAGCCCGTCACGGTCAACAATCTCGACCGTGACGTGGGCCACGTCGTGACGGCCAGTTCCGATGCGGTTCCTGTCGACGGTGAGGCGGATGGCGTATGGCTCGCCGGTGGTGACCACCTTCGTGGTCGCGACTACCTGACCGTCCTTGACTCCTACCGCGCGCAGTTCACCCGGTGCGTACGGCACATCCCAGGCGAGGTGGAGATCAGCCGTGGTCTGGGGCGGGCCGGCGCGCGGCGGATAAACACCGTATCGGGTCATCATGCCAGGCCGGGGGAAGGCATAGCCCTTCACGCCGAAGCTCTTGCCGTTGAGGAACAGCTCCACCGTGTCGCAGTTGGTATAGCAACAGACGGTGACCACCTCGCCCTCCCGGCCATGCCAGTTCCAGTGCGGGAACAGGTGCAGCACCGGCTTGGCCGTCCATTGGCTTTGGTAGAAGTAGAATCCGTCCTTGCGGAAACCGCAGGTGTCGAGCACTCCGCTGGAAGCGGCCTTGGCCGGCCATGCCGCCTCGCCAAGATAGTCGATGCCCGTCCACATGAAGTCGCCAGCGACATAGTCGTGGGCCTGGACGAACTTCTGCAGCTGCTCGACTTCGATGCGCCGATTGGTGGTCTGCTCGCCGAAGACCGGAGCATCGTCTTCCAGCCGATACGCGCCGCGCACTCCGCCCAGGGCGGTGCTCTCGGTCCCGAGCATGATGCGCCCGGGATGGTTGTGGCGGTCGGCGCTGTAGTAGGTCTCGCGCCTGTCTCGCCAGCGGTCGACATAGTTGTATCCGACCACGTCAAGTTCCTGGAGGAAGGCAGGCAGGGCGGCCTTGGGCTCTGCGACGATGTTGTCGCAGGCCACCGTCACGGGCCGGGTCGGGTCCATGGCGTGAAAGACGTCCAGCAGCGCCTGCAGGGTTTCGGGGCCCCGCGGGTCCGTCTGGTCCGGAACTTCGTTGCCCGCGCTCCAGATCACGATCGAGGGATGATTGCGATCGCGCTCGATCATGGACGCCACGTCGATCTTCGCCCAGTCATCGAAGTACCGGTGATAGCCGTATTGGGGGGTCTGCAGCTTCGGCTGGCGCCATTCGTCGAAGGCCTCGTCCATGACCAGGAAGCCCATGGCGTCGCACAGATCCAGGAACTCCGGGGCCGGCGGTCCGTGGCTCGTGCGGATGGCGTTGCAACCCATCTCCTTCAGGGACGCCAGACGGCGCTCCCAAACCCGTTCCGGCACTGCAGCGCCGACCGCCCCTCCATCGTGATGCAGGCAGGCCCCGTTCAGCTTGACCCGCTCGCCATTCAACAGGAAGCCGCGGTCGGGATCGAATCGGGCTTCGCGAATGCCGAAGGTCGTGGAGGCCGTGTCGACCGTCCGCCCGGCCGATTGCAGGGTGGTCTCCAGCGAATAGAGGGTCGGGGTGGACACGGACCAGAGCTCGGGACGCGTCACATCGAGCGCCGGCTCGAAGGTGTGCTCGCCGCCCGGCCCGATCTCGGCCTGCAGGCGCGCGTCGCAGATGGCGGCGCCGTTTCTGTCGCGAACGACCGCGCTGAGCGAGCAGGCGCTCGGACGATCCGTCCCGTTGAGGACGCGCACACCGGCATGGATCGTCGCACGATCGCTCGATATGGCCAATACGCGCGCGACAACGCCCCGCGGCGGGATATGCAGTGGATCGAGCGTCCACAGCCAGGTGTGACGGTAGATGCCGGACCCGGAATACCAGCGTGAGTTGGGCTGCAGCGAGTTGTCGACCCTGACGGCCACGAGGTTCGGTGTCCCTGGAGGGTTTAGGTGTGGCGTCAGGTCGTGGATGAAGGAGATGTAGCCGTTGGGTCTGAGGCCCAGCGGCCGTCCGTTGATCCAGACCTCGCTGCGTTGGTAGACGCCGTCGAACTCGACCAGCACCCGCATGCCACGGGTCGCCGGGGGCAGGTTGAACCGCTTGCGGTACCAGCCGACGCCTGTGGGCAGGTAGCCCCCGGAGCTGCCAGTGGGTTGGTCGGGTCCGTAGGGCCCAGCGATGCTCCAGTCGTGCGGAAGGTCCAGCGCCGTCCAGGCGTGATCGGCGAAGTCCTGGGACTGCGCTCCGGAGGGATCTCCCCTGAAGAACCGCCAGCCGCCGTCGAAGCTTGTTCGCCGCGAAGGGGGCTGCGCTTGGCGGATGAGCGGCAGGCTCGCGGCGACGCCGAACTGGATCGAGCCATCCAGGAAGGTACGGCGCGTGACGTCAGCGCCAGTCACGACGGCTTACCCGCGAACGAGAGCCAGACCGACTGGATGTCGGCGCCCTGGGCGTCGTCCGCCGACGTTTCGCCCTCGTTGCGGTGGACGGTGAGCTGCAACCGTTCGACGTCCTGGACGCGGACATGATCACCGGCCCCGCCGCGCCCGACAGGGGTTTCGCGCCAGTAGTTCCAGAGCCCCGGGAACGGGCTCGGAATGTGGATGCTGCGCGAGGACCGCAGCGCCGCGAGCGGAATCGACAGGTCTGACCAGTCGCCGCGTGCGACCACTGAAGTCGTCCACGCGGCGCCGTCCTTCTCGATCAGGGTGATGTCGACGGTCTTGCGCGCGCCGGCGAAGACCCTGAGCTTGACGCCGAGCGTCGTGGCGTTGGTCGCGTCCTTCCCGCGCGCTGCGATGGCGTCGCCGATGTAGAGCGCCGCGGCATAGCGTTGAGGGACGTCCTTGCCGAGGTCCGGCAGGATCAGGCGCAGCGCGGCCTCATCGCCGCTGTCGCCCGGATCGATCTGGAAGATCGGGGTGCGGTACTGTTCCTCCGGGCGTACGAAGGACATCGCCGCATAGTCCCGGCTCGGATTCAGGATGCGAAGCGGCGTGCCTGCTGGGGTGATGTGAAAGCGCCAGATCGCATCGTTCAGGAACGGCCATTGGTCAGGCTGACCCGGCGCGGCGCCCGGGAAGGTCGTCGCGCGCTCGCCGTTCCGGGTGCTCACCGCGTATTCCCACAGCCCCGGCGCAAGCTTGCCCGGTTCGATCACCGCCAGATAGTCCTCGCCCTCCACCCGCCGCATGGGAAGCGGCGCCCAGAACCCTCGCGCGCCGGCCTGCCGCAGCCACAGTTCGACCTGATCGGGCAAGGTGGTGTTGGCAACGCGGACACGGATCTCGACTGGATCGCCCGCTAGGAACTCCTGGGGAGCCAGGGGCAGGACAAGGTCCGGATAGATCGCCGGCGCATTGACGTGGTACTCCTCAAATCCCACGCGGTTGATACGCTCCGGCACGCTCGCGCGATCGACCGGTCCGTCCGCGCTCAGCAGCCAAACGCCGGGCTCGATCGGTGCTGCGCCGCCTTCGGCCCGCCGCGCCGCCGCCGCTGGGTCCTGCGGAACCTTGATCGGCGTCGCGGTGAAATGCTCGCCAAGATCGGGCAGATGGATCTGCATCGGCCAGGTCCGGTACAACAGTCGGGAGATCACCTTGCCCGGCTGCGGTTGTTCGAAAGGGTCTCGCGCCAGCACCTCGTCGGGATAGACCTCGAGCCGCCAGACGCCGGCGCGCACCTTGTCCAGGAAGTAGGCGCCCGTCCCTTCCCACCCGACCAGCGGCGAAGAGCCGACGCCGACGATGCGTGTCAGCGACTTCGCATCCTTTGGCGGCGTCCGGGTCGGACCTGCGTTCATGTAGGCGTCCGTGGCGACGAGCTCGCTCTCGTCAGCCTCGTAGCTGACCCGGAAATCGCCGAAGGTATTGTTGTTGGGATAGCGGCCATACGATTGCAGCCGCGGCAGGCGCCGCATGGCCTCGGCTGCGATCACCGTGCTGACCGCCTTCCTTGGAGAGTGCACGAGATTGAGGAAGTGGGTCTGCCAACTCAGATTGAACGGGGCCGTGTGCAGCATGTCGTAGGTGAACATCGAGGCGAACTGAGCGCCAACCGAACGATAGGTCCGCGCCATCGCCGGATACATGTAGCCCGTGTTGAGATCGGCGGTGTCGAACTCGTAGACGATCCGTGGCTTGCCCTTCAGCTCGGGGCGCAGCATGTCCGGATAGGCATCGACAGCCTGCAGGAAATTGCCCCGCTGCGTGCGTCCGGCGACCAAGCCCGAGGGATACCAGCCGAAACTCACGCCATCCGCCTTGGATCGCCGAATGGCTTCGCCGATGCGGAAGTCCTGCGACACGTTGAAGAAGGTCAGCTTGGTGGAGCCGGTGTCGCGAACCGCCTTCACCAGGGCGTCGATATAGGCGATCGAACCGCTCAGATCCTCGGGATGGTGCACCGGCTCGTTGATCACCTCGATGAAGAGGAGCGCCGGCTCATCCTTCAGCGCGACGCCGGTGTAGCGGTTCACGTGGCTGAGGAGTTGGCCGATGTAGCGGGCCTGAGCGGCGATCGATCGCGGGTCGACCCCCATCTGCGGCCGTTCCCAGTACCTGGAGAAGCCGACGTTGCTGGATGGCTTGTCGGGCTGATCGGCGAAGGCAGGATTGTAGGTATGGATGGGCGTCAGCAGGATGTAGACGCCCCGCTCGCGCGCCTTGGCGATCAGGTAGTCCATCAGGTCGACGTGGTCGTTGACGACCAGGTTTCCGTCCTTGTCGGAGTTTTCCCAGTCGCCCCATGAGCACAGGCGCAGGGCCGTCCAGCCCATGCGCGCGAAGTGCGCCATGTCCTCGTCGATCATCTTCTTGCGGTCGGTGGCGAGAAGCCCGGCCATCCGGTAATCCGACCCGGACATCAGGCAGTAGTTGGCTCCGAACAGGGAGACCTCGCCGTGAGTGTCGCCCCACCGCACGACGCCGCCGGCATCCAGATAGACCGGGCGGGTCGCCTGTTCCGTCGGCAACGCGCCGGCCCAGGCCGGCGTCAGGCCCAGGCAGAGCAACACGGCGACGATCCACGATCGCACGGCCAATCGGGCCTCCTGTCCTGGCTCCTGCGCGGTCAGCCAGCTAGTGAATCGTATAAATCATATAATAAGCCGGGAGAAGCGGTCTTCGGGCGGGATCTTAGGCTGGTCCCACGAAGCCCTGGGCGCCGAGCCACGCGAAGAACACATCGGGCCAGCTGCGCGCGTTTGGCGGGTTGCTGTCCCGCAGGCCGAACCCGTGGCCGAGGCTGGCGATGATATGCAGTTCCGCCGATACGCCCGCGCGCCGCAGCGCCAGGTAGAGGTCGGCGAGGCCCAGCGAGATCGCCGGGCTGTCGTCGGCCCCACAAAGCAGGAACGTCGGAGGGACATCCTTCGACAGGGCCATGTCCTTGGGGATCGCGGGGTAGATCAGGGCCATGAAGTCGGGCCTTGACCTCTGCTGGTCGATCGGGTCCTCGGCTCCGTTCATGGCGCGCTCGGGCCAGGCGCCGGCCAGGGCGGCCAGTTCTCCACCGGCCGAAAAGCCCATCACCCCCACCTTGCCCGACGCGATGCGCCAGTCCGAAGCGTGGCTCCGGACCAAACGAACGGCCCGGCCAAGGTCGGCGAGTTCGTCGCCTTCGATCGTGTAGGTGGACCCCTCCTCGCGGGCCAGCCGATACTTCAGCACAAACGCTGCGATCCCGTGATCGCTCAACCACCGGCCAACTCGGTAGCCCTCGTGGTCCATCCACAGCTCACGGTGACCACCGCCCGGCACGACGATCACCGCCACGCCGGTGGACTTGTCCGCGTCCGGCAGGAACGGAGTCAAGGATGGCGAGTGGACGCCGGATACGATGTGCTCGCCCTGCCCGGTCACCCTGACGTGTTCCCCTGCGGGCTTGCCCTGCGATCCCGGAGCTCCCTCCGCCCAGAGCGCCACCGGGGGCAACTCGGCGGCTCGGACGCTTACACTACCGATCAGCACCATGAACAGCGCTGACAGGCTCGGTCCCAGCTGTTTCAGGAGACCCGCTCCCTCGTTTCGCGGAACGCGAATTCAGCGCGCCGCGTGAGCGCCCACCCTGTCGGCCTGCACCCCTGCATGGTCCTCGCTCTCGGCCTTCTGGATCAGATCCAACGCCTCCTGGATCAGCTCGCGCATGGCTATTTCCGCCTGCACGGCGTCCCCGTCTAGGATTGCGTCCGAGACCCGCTTGTGGTCCGCGACGCTAGCCAGGCGCACGCCTTTGCGCCGGTTGGTCATGCGGATGCTGAAGCGAAGCGCCGTGTCGATCAGCTCGCGCAGTTGGGTGTAGAAGCGGTTGCCGCTGGCCTGCAGCACCGCGACATGAAAGGCGATATCCGGTTCCAGCGGATCATCCTCGCCGCGCTCGGCCGCGATCATGCGCTCGATGGCCGCGCGAATGCCGGCGCGCCCGGTGGCATCGGCGACCGAGGCCGCGAGCGCTGCGGCGCGTGGCTCCACCGCCAGACGCACCTGGGTGAACTCGATCAGCAGCGAGTAGGAGAATTTCCGTTCCAGCAGCCAGCCGAGCACGTCGGGATCCAGCAGGTTCCAGCTCTTTTCCGGTTGGACCCAGGTGCCTTGCCGTGGGCGGGCGCCCAGCAGTCCCTTGGCGGTCAGCATCTTCACCGCTTCGCGCAGGACGCTCCGGCTGGCGCCGAATTGCGTGCAGAGGTCGGCTTCCACTGGGAAGGGGTTCGTGGACGAGTAGACCCCGGTGACGATAGAGACCCCGAGATCCTGGACGATGCTGTAGGTCAAGTTCCGACCGCCAACTGGTCTCATGATCTTTCTTTCATCGGAACTCACTTGAGCATCAACGCCAGGCGGTGTCGCGAATGAATCACCCCACCGGCAGGGCCGCAAATGCTGCGTTGTACACCATGGCGGCCGTGGAGCTTAGGGTTTCCGCAGCGCACGGAGTTCAGTTCGCCTCATGGATGTTGGTAGATATAGTCGAACCTACTCGTCTTCGGCATGAGGCGCCGGCTTGGTCATCCCACACCGATAACACTGAATTATCGTTGCAGGATCGGTGATGACCTTTCCGTTACCCCATGTCTCCGGGCCGGACAGGCGATGGGTGGCGGTGAGAGAGTCCGCCAAACTGGCGTCCACGGCCGTTTGTCTCCGCCCAAATGCCCTGCCGCATTTCTCTAAATTTCAGATAGTTAGTGC
>FTHI01000832.1_pt1 | contig 10574 bp, 8 predicted proteins | sample 1640891 | NCBI WGS metagenome assembly FTHI01 (sample SAMEA3914788, study PRJEB12502) | metagenome | biome: forest; material: soil | place: Canada | collected 2011-07-03 | depth 0.1 m
AACAATAAGGGCGGCTGAGATACAGAAGCCGCCCCGTCGGGGACCGTCCAAACGCGGCGAGGACAGCCTTCAGGGGCGCGGGCGGCGCCATGCGTTCGCCCCCACGCGGTGCGCGGACGGCTCCTCTGCGAGCAGTTGGAGTTGGCGGAGCGGATCAGCCTTCGGGCGAACCAGACACATTTCGAGTCCGACGTCGGCGGCGCCTCGCCGCGCGCGTCACCCCTGGGGAGGAGTGGGACATGCAATCGATTGGGATGGGACGCCGCGTGACGCGTGCGGCCTTGGTCGGCTCGACGGCCTTGCTGGCGAGTTGGGTGGTGGGCGGCCAGGCCGCCCATGCGCAGGACGCCCCTGGGGCGAATTCGACAGTGGGCGAGGTGGTGGTCACCGGCTCGCGCATCGCGCGGCGGGACTTCACCGCCAACAGCCCGATCGTGACGGTGACGTCGCAGGCCTTCCAGAACACCAGCCAGGTGGCCGTCGAGGACACCCTCAACAAGCTGCCCCAGTTCCAGGCCGGCGGGCTCAACCAGATCGCCCAGGCTCAGCAGGTCCAGCCCTCCGCCACGTCGACGCCCGGCACCTCGGCCCTGAACCTTCGCGGTCTGGGACCGAACCGGAGCCTGGTGCTGGTGAATGGCATGAGGTTCCAGCCGGCCAACGCGCTCGGCTTCGTGGACATCAACTCGATCCCCTCGTCCATGATCGACAGCGTCGAGGTGGTCACTGGCGGCGCCTCTGCCGTCTACGGCGCCGACGCCGTCGCGGGCGTGGTGAACTTCAAGCTGAAGCAGAACTTCCAAGGCCTGACGGTGGACGCCCAATACGGCATCAGCGAGCACGGCGACGACCGTGAGCCGCACGTCAGCGTCATGTTCGGCAGCAACTTCGCCGACGACAAGGGCAACGTCTCGATCGGCCTGGACTACTTCCAGCGGTCGATCGTCCTGCAACGGGACCGGGACTTCTATGTCGCCGGCTTCAACGACGCTGGCACCAATGCCGGCGGCTCCTATCCCTTCCTGCCCTATGCCGGCTACGACTGGGGGATCAACGCCTCCTTCGTGGGCGACGACTTCGTCCTCAACGCGCCGAGCCCCGCCGCCCTGGCCGCGGTTTTCGGTCCAGGCGTATTCCCGGCGGCCGGCAGCAACGTCAACGTCAATCCGAACCAGACGCTGTTCTATCCGGGCAAGGGCGCCAACGGCGTCGGCGCGCCCAACTACAGCGGCCCCCTTCAGCCGGCGTTCAAGATCCAGACCAGCAACGGCTCGCTGGGAGCGAACAACCTCAGCGCCGCCCTGTCGCTGCCTCTCACCCGCTGGGCGCTGTTCGAGTCGGCCCACTATCAGCTGACCGACGACATCCAGGCCTATACCCAGGGCAGCTTCACCCAGACCAAGGTCACCACCTCCGTGCTGGCCTCCCCGGCCGTGCAGTTCTGGGGAGCCTCGATCCCGCACGACGCGGCCCACCCGGTTCCGGCGCAGCTCGAGGCCCTGCTCGATTCCCGAAACCACGGCGTCAACGGGGTTGGCTTCATTCCCAACGTGGACCTTGGCGAACCGATCGGCCCGAGCTCACCCTGGGCGCTGCAACTGCAGCTGGACAATGTCCTGGGTCCCCGAACCACCGTCGACACCAGCTACACCTTCAACTTCGTGGCCGGTCTGAAGGGCAAGTTGCCGGTCAGCGACTGGACCTGGAACGTGTTCGGCACCCACGGGCAGACCAGCGCCTTCTCCAACCTCGTGTCGGGCTTCGGCTCGACCGTGTCCTGGCAGAAGTTCCTGGCCCTGCCGAACTACGGCCAGAACGGGACCATCTCGCTGGGCTCGCAGCAGTCGGCCCACTGCACCTCCGGCTTCTACAACACGATCTTCCTGGGTCAGACCCCCTCGCAGGACTGCATCGACGCGATCACCACGCAGATGAAGACCGAGACGGAGCTGACCCAGAACGTCGTCGAGGCGGACTTCACCGGCAGCCTGTTCGCGCTTCCGGCCGGCGAGCTGAAGTTCGCCGCCGGCGCCGATTACCGCGAGGACGTATTCTCCTACTCGCCCGACCCGCTGCTGAACGTCACCTCGATCTCCGATGCGCCGATGGGCCTGTTCCCCTCGTCCGGCGTCACCGGGCGGATCGGGGTGAAGGAAGGCTACGGCGAACTGCTTGTCCCGGTGCTGAAGGACGTGCCCCTGGTCCAGGGCTTCGACCTCGACCTGGCGGCGCGCTACTCGTCCTACGACTGGCACGGCGGCGTTCCGGCCGTGAACGGCGGCACCTCCGGCTGGACCTACATGGCCCAGGGCGACTGGAAGGTGAACAACTGGCTGCGGTTCCGCGGCGGGTACCAGCTCGCGGTGCGGGCGCCGAACGTGGCGGAGCTGTTCCAGCCGGTGACGGCCGGGGTCGTGGGCGCGAGCGCAGGCGACCCCTGCGCGATCACCACGCCTGTTCCCTGGGGCAACAACGCGGCCAACCCGCACCTGGCGCAGACCCAGGCCCTGTGCGCGGCGCTGATCCACCGCAACGACCCGAACTTCGTCTACAACCCGGCGACCTTCACCGGGCTATTCCCGTTCTACTTCCCGATCACCATCGACCACCAGCTGGGCAATGCGAACCTGAACCCGGAAAAGGCCCACACCTGGACCGCCGGCATCGTGCTGCGCTCGCCGGTTCAGGGGCCGCTGCTCAGCCGCGTCACGGCTTCAGCGGACTGGTACAACATCAGGATCGTAGGAGCGATCAGCCCGGTGACCAGCGAGGTCTCCTACGAGCAATGCTTCAACGCCAACGGCAGCTCTAACCCCACCCTGTCGATCACGGGCAATGCCTTCTGCAACTTCATCCAGCGGGAGGTGGGCACCGGCGGCAACCGCTTCGCCAACGCGCCCTTCTTCAATCTCGGCAGTCTCAAGACCGAGGGCATGGACTTCCACATCGACTGGGCGTCCGACTTCGAGCAGATGGGCCTCGCTTCCATCCCCGGCTCCCTGCTGCTGGACTGGGAAATGAACTGGTTGTGGAAGTACGACATCCAGAACGTGCCCGGTCAGGCCAAGCTCGACTATGCGGGCACGGTCAATGGCGCGGCCGGATCGCAGTTCCGCTACAAGATGTACACCACCCTGACCTGGGCGAACCCGGTGGGCAGCCTTGGGGCCCGCTGGCTGCACACGCCCAGCGCAAGGGATGCTTCGACGGTGGTCACGCCCACTTCCAAGACCCTGGGGCCGGGCTCCTATAACGAGTTCGATCTGTTCGGCACCTGGAAGCTCACCGGCGCCTACGAGCTGAGGGCGGGCGTCGACAACCTGTTCGACGCGAACCCCAAGGTCGTCGGCGCCATCCCGGGCACCACCAACGCCCTGGGCTCGACCCTGGCGGATTACGACGTGCTCGGCCGGCGGTTCTACGTCGGCATGCGCGCCCGGTTCTAAGCTCAGCCGGCGCAGGCTACGGTGGGGCGGCTCGCAAGAGCCGCCCCAATTCTTTTCGAGCCTCATGCCCATCGCCGACCTGGAAGCCAAAGCCCGCGCCGGCGACGTCCGCGCCCAGGTGCAATGGGCGATGCAGATCGATGCGCAGGGCGGCCACTATGAGGCCCTCGAGTGGCTGGCGCGGGCGGCCGGGACCCACGACCCGCAAGCCCTCTCGGTGCTCGGCGCCAAGCTGCTGTTCGCCGACAATGCTCCCTTCAGACCCAGGGACGGCCTGGGCATGATGGTGGAGGCCTGCGCGGCCGGCGACGCCAGCGCGGCGGCCACGCTCTCGGTTCTGGCCGCCGGCGGGTTCCACATGCCGCAGAGCTGGAGCACGGCGCTGCGATACCTCGAGCGAGCCGCCGAGCTGGGCTGGGCCGCCGCGCGCGAACAGCTTGACCTGCTGAGCGTGGGCTCCGGCGGCCGGATCGACGCGGACGCGTGGCTGCGCCCGCCGCCCGCCCGCCTGCTGTGCGAAAGCCCGCGGATGCTCGCCATCAAGGGACTGGCCCCGCCGGAGGTGTGCGACTGGATCATCGGGCGATGCGAGGGCCGCCTGGTCCGCGCCGAAGTGGACGATCCGCGCACCGGCTTGCCGGTGATGGGTCAGACCCGCACCAACCGCGTGGCCAACTTCGGCCTGGCCGACACCACGGTCCTGCACCTGCTCATCCAGCACCGGATCGCCGCCGCCGTCGGCGCGCCTCTGGCGATGATGGAAGCGTTCGCGGTGCTGAACTACCGGCCCGGAGAAGAGGCCAGCGACCATTTCGACTTCCTGGATCCCGCCGTCCCCGCCTATGCGCAGGAGATCGGGCGGGTGGGCCAGCGGGTGGCCACGGCCCTGCTCTACCTCAACGACGACTACAGCGGCGGGGAGACCCACTTTCCGGAACTCGGCCTGGAGCACCGGGGGGCAAGGGGCGACGCCTTGATCTTCTTCAGCGTCGACCAGACCGGGGCTCCCGACCGGCGGACCCTGCACGCCGGCCGGCCTCCGATCGCGGGAGAAAAATGGGTCCTGTCGCAGTTCATCCGCAACCGGGCCATGACCCCGGCCGGGGGTCAGTGAGTGCGCGTGCAGCGCACCTTATTGAGCCGGTCGAACTGGCAGAAATAGCCGTTGATCCTGCCGTGCACGATGGTCATCGAGGCGCCCGGCCTGGGCGTCGGGGAGACGGTTTCGTTGTCGGTCTGCTGCCAGACCGCGCCGTCGGTGGTGACCATCAGCAGGCGGTTCAGCGGCGGGATCAGCGCCACCTGATCCAGCTTGACCGTGACCCGGTCCTGAGCCTCTTCTTCCGGCGCCGCAGCCGGCGCCTGCGCCTGGACGAGGTCCCGTCTCGCCCTCGAATCAGCCTTGTGCGAGCCGAGGGAAAGGGCCGGAAGGCCGAATTTGCGGCGCCGCTCAGTCGCGGCGATCTCGGGATTGGGAGCGTAGCCGGCCGCGCGCATGGCGGCCTGGTAGCACCTGAAGCCTTCGGCGGGATCGCCCTTCTGGGCGCAGGGGATCAGGGCGTCCCAGGAGGGCGGCGGGCCCGGCGGAACCGCCTCGGCGGCGGCCGGTCCGGCCAGTCCGATCATCGTCGCTGCGCCGAGCGCGCCAGCCATCACCGTCCGGACCTTGATCATGAGCGCCCTCCCCCGAGGCTTTCCTGCGCGAACCCTAGGCCATCGGGCGGCGGCTGTCTCCTTCAGCCCCAGCGGCTGCCCTCCGGTCCGGGTGCGAAAACCGCTTCAGGACGACCGGTCCGGCTCATCCGGAGCGCGGCCTGCACCGCAGGCCGCTCGGCCATGCGTTCCAGCCAGTCCATGATCCGCGGCGTCGCTGCATCGCTCACGAGGTCGGGAGCCACCAGGGGCAGGGCCCTGGCCGTCGGAAAGACCGCGATGTCGGCCAGGCTGTAGTGCTCCCCGGCCAGCCAATCGGTCAGGCCCAAGGCCGCTTCCATCCGCTCCAGCCGCACCGGCAGAAGGCCCCTGGCGATCTCCAGCTCGACCGCGTCGAAGCCCTGGAATGCCTTGGCCCAGCCCTGCCGCCGCTCGGGCGGCGCGCGCTCCAGAGCCGCCTCGATCCCTCGGCGGCGGTCGCCAAGCCCGGCCACGGTCCCGGCGACGCCCAGCTTCCAGGCGGCGGGCGCCAGGTATTCCTCGACGTACTTGATCCAGACGTTGACCCAATAGCGTCCCTGCGGCGTCGCCGGGGTCAGGTGAACGGTGGGGAACACCTCGTCCAGGTATTGCAGGATGAAGCCGGTCTCGGTCAGCGCATGGCCGTCATGCACCAGCACCGGGACCTGGCCGGCGGGGTTGAGCCTCAGGAAGTCGGGCGCAAACTGCTCGCCGGCCAGCACGTCGACATAGTGGCCGACGAAGTCGATCCCCTTTTCCTTCAGGCAGATCAGGACCTCGCCGGAATTGGAGGTGGGCTCGAAGTGGTAGAGTTCGATCATGCCTCGAGGCCCAGCTTCTCGCGGACTTCGCCCATGCGCGTGCCGATGAAGCGGCCGAGGGCGAAGGTGTCCTTGATCCCCTGGCGCTCATGGCATCGCCGGAACCACGCCCACAGGTTCGGGGTCTTTTCGGCCGAGACGTCCTCTCGCATCAGCGGCCAGGAGTGCAGGGTGGTCATGGCGTCTAGGTCGGCCAAGGTGAACTCGGGCCCGGCGAGGTAGTCGTTCTCGCCCAGCGCCCGCTCGAAGGTCTCGATGGCCGAGGTCACCCGCCGGCGCGACTCCTGCAGCTCCTCCTCGGAGACGCCGCGGTCGAGGATCAGCCGCCAGACCCGCGCCCGCTCGGGCAGGGGGATGCGGGCGACCGCCGCGTCCTTCTCCTCCTCCGACATCTGCATCCGCCCGCCCGCGGCGGAGCCGGCCTGCATGGCGAGGCAGGGCATCAGGTACTCGTCGATGAACCGCATCCACCAGCGCATCTTCCAGCGCTGCAGCGGGTCGGAGGGCGTGAAGCGCGGGCCGTCCACAACCTCGTCGAGGTATTCCAGGTTCGGCGTCGACTCGAACATCGAGAAGCCGTCCACGATCACCGTCGGCACGGTGCCGTTGGGATTGACCTTCACGTAGTCGGGCGAGTGCTGCTCGAGAGCGCCCATGTTGACGTAGTGGTAGTCGAACGCCGCGCCCTTCTCCTTCAGCAGGAAGAGCGGCTTGCCGGAGTTGGCGTTGGGCTCCCAGGTGTGGACGGTGATCATGCGGGCGCGGCCTCGGCGGCTTCGATGGCGGCCACCTCGCGGGCGTAGGGCTTCATCCCCAGCCAGAGCACCAACAATGAGGCAGGGACGAACGACACCTGAGCCACCAGCAGCGCGTAGCGCAGGTGGCTTTCGTCCTTCAGCACCAGGTCGGTGAACAGGCCGATGAACCAGGGCGACAGCCCCTGGCCGACCAGGTTGTAGAACAGGAAGAAGATGGCGGTGATCTGGCCCCGCATCCGGTTGGGCGAGATGATCTGCAGGATCGAGTTGGTGCAGGCGCCGGTGCCGCCGAGGACCATCAAGTTGACCGCGGACATGGCCAGGGCAAGCCAGCCATTGGGCATCACCGGCATCAGCAGCAGGGCCGGCAGGCCGATCAGCCGTCCGTAGACCACGACCCGCATCGCCGCGTCCTGCCGGCCCTGGGTCACGAAGCGTTCGTAGATCCATGCGCCCGCGAACAGGCCAATGGGCGTGGCGACGATGCTGAGCAGCCCATAGCGCACGCCGTACTCGGCGCCGCTCCAGCCGTAGGTCCGCTGATAGAAGGCGGCGGTCCAGGTAAGCACGCCGAAGGCGAGGCCGCCGATCGCCGAGCTTCCCATGAAGGGCGCGAACACCTTCCAGTGCTGGACCATGTAGGCGAACGCCTCGCCCATGCCGACCTTGCTCTGGGCTCCGGGGCCTTTGCGGGCAGGCTCCTTGACCGTCAGCGCCAGGATCACCGCGGCGATGATCCCCGGAACCCCGATGGCGATGAACACCAGTTGCCACCAGCGGACGACCAGCCCTGAGATGTGCACCGGGGGCAGTTGCCTGAGGACTGCGATCAGGACGCCGGTCATGATCAGCGAGAAGCCCGTGCCGAGGGTGATCCCGAGCTGCATCAGCGCGATGCCGCGCGCGAGGAACTTGCGCGGGAAGCTGTCGGCCAGGATCGAGAAGATCGCCGGGCCGTTCGGGGATTCGGCCGCCCCCAGGAACAGCCGGGCGACGGCCAGCTGCACGAAGTTCTGGGCCATGCCGCAGAAGATCGAGCCAGCGCTCCACAGGGCCAGGGCGATGGCGAGGACCGACTTGCGATTATAGAAGTCGATGAGCCAGGCGGTGGTCATCCCGAGGGCCGCGTAGAGCAGGGCGAACGCCGGCCCGAGCAGGAACCCCATCGAGCTGTCCGACAGATGGAAGGCCTCCTTGATCGGGGCCACCAGCAGCTGCATCGCGGTCCGGTCGATCTCGGCGAAGGCCACCGCCAGGGCCAGCATGAAGGCCGTGTAGTAGGCGCGGCCGGGAGAGGGCCAGGCGGCGGTCGATCGAGCGCCCGCCGTCGGAATCGGGACTGGCTCGTCCATCGTGGGGAGCGGCGCCGTCATACCTCCTCCTTATCGTTGGGAAGACGTTCGGCCATTCGAAGGGGCGCTGTCAACGCGGTTGACTCCGTCAAGCTCGGCCCCTCACTCTCACGATCTCGGGAGGGCCTGATGACGAGACTGAAGCCTGCGGCTCTCGTGCTCGCCATGACGCTGTCGGGGTTCGCGGCCGCCCACGCCCAGACGGCCCGGCCCTGGTACAAACAGCCCTGGGACCCCGCCCGCGTGCAGCCATGCGACCGGGCCTGCCTCGTCCGGATGATGGATCTCTACATCGCCGCCCTGGCGTCGAAGGACCGCTCGGCCCTCCCGTTGGCGGAGGAAGTCGCCTTCACCGAGAACACCGCCCGGCTCGATCTCGGCCAGGGCGGCCTGTGGGTGCGGCCCATCGAGGCCACCGGCTTCCGCATCGACGTGGCCGATCCCCAGATCGGCGAGATCGCGACCCAGACGGTGCTCGACCTCGCCGGCAAGCCTTCCCTGGTGGCCCTGCGCCTGAAGGTCGAGCGGCATATGATCACCGAGGTCGAGCAGCTGTTCGACCCCAACGTCCAGCCGCCGGCCATGGAGCTGCTGACCACCGCGCGGCCGGCCATGCTGGCCGACGTCGCGGCCTCGGAGCGCAACTCGCGCGACTACCTGATCTATGCGGCCAACGGCTATTTCGACGCCCTGACCGGCGACGACGGCAGGATCGCCCCTTTCGCGCAGGACTGCGTCCGTCACGAGCAGGGCTATCAGACGGTCAACAACGAGACCCCCGGCCGCTTCGCCCCCTCGCCGGGCCCGCCGCCGAAGGAAGGGCCGATGGCCGTCTTCTCGATGATGACCTGCGAGCAGCAGGTCTCCACCGGGATCTTCAATTTCATCACCCGCATCCAGCCGCGGCGGCTGATCGTCGACGAGCAGAAGGGTCTCGTCGCCGGCCTGGTCCTGTTCGTCGAGGACGGCCACAAGCGCCACGTGGAGCCGAACGCCTACGCCAACAACGAGGGCGCCGGCATGATCCTCAACATGGTGACCATGGAGACCTTCGGCGTCCGCGGCGGCAAGATCCACGAGATCGAGGCCTTCCCCTTCGTCACCTTTCAGTATGGGCAGGGCGACGGCTGGACCCCGGCCAAGGCGCGGTGAAGGCCCGACACAATTGCAACAGAATTCCGGGGCCGCTTGGTGATCGCCTGCCTAATGTGCATCTTGCGCGTCGTTGAAAGGGCCCCGCCGTGGTGAACGACGAGAACCAGCGCAAGCCGTGGTTCGAGAACATCGATCCGCCTTATCGGCGCATCTATGGCTCGCGCCTGTTCCGCCTGCTCAGCACCATCCGGCGCTTCACCTCGCCCCAGGCCCGGCGCGAGCTCGGCCTCTCGGACTTCGAATGGCGGGTCATGTCGCAGGTGGGCGACCGGGCGCCGATGTCGCTGAACGAGCTCGCCGCCGCCTCCAGCCACGACAAGGGCCAGCTCTCGCGCGGCGTCAAACGCCTGGTCGAGGCGGGGCTGCTGGTGCGCGAGAGCCGCCGGGGCGAGCGCGGGGTCTTCATCTCGCCCACCGCCGCCGGCCGCAAGGTGTTCGACGATCTGGTGCGCCTCGCCTTCCGCCAGAACGACGCGTTGATCGAAGGGGTCACCGGCGAGGAGCTGGAGACGTTCTCGCGGGTCATCGAGAAGATCCAGGCCAATGCCGATTCCCTCCTGGCCGCCGAGCCGACGCCCATGTCCGAGGAAGAGGCTCTGACCATCACCAGCAAGCGGGCGCGCCAGTCGGCCTGAGCCCAAGTTCGGCCGGAGCGAGTCCAAACACTTGCGGACTTCGAATTGGGAACCCTAGAAGGCGTCCGGGCCGCTTCACAGGAAATCTCCCGCCATGACCTCCAGCCTTCAAGAGAAGCTGAACTCCGGCAAGTTCGTCATGACCGCGGAGGTCACCCCGCCGCTGTCGTCCAACCCGGACGACCTGCTGGCCAAGGCCATGCCCCTGAAGGGCTATGCCGACGCGGTGAACGTCACCGACGGGGCCAGCGCCAAGACCCATCTGGACTCGCTGATCGCGGCCATCCTGCTGAAGCAGAACGGCATCGAGCCGATCCTTCAGCTCACCTGCCGGGACCGCAACCGCATCGCCCTGCAGAGCGAGCTGATCGGCGCCGCCGCCATGGGGGTCGAGAACATCCTGGTGCTGACCGGCGATGATCCCACCAAGGGGGACCAGCCCGACGCCAAGCCGGTGTTCGACCTCAACTCCGCCGAGCTGATCGCGACCGCCGCCCACATCCGCGACAAGGGCGAGCTTCCCCATGGACGCAAGGTGAACGGCAATCCCAGCTGGTTCATCGGCGTGGCCGACGCCCCGGTCGACCCGAAGGAGGGCTGGACGCCCAAGAGCCTGGCCCAGAAGGTCGAGGCCGGCGGCCAGTTCGCCCAGACCCAGTTCTGCATGGATGCGGACGTGCTCCGCCGCTACTTCAAGCGGCTCGAGGAGAACGGCCTCGGCGGCAAGCTGAAG
>FTHI01000171.1_pt1 | contig 10567 bp, 8 predicted proteins | sample 1640891 | NCBI WGS metagenome assembly FTHI01 (sample SAMEA3914788, study PRJEB12502) | metagenome | biome: forest; material: soil | place: Canada | collected 2011-07-03 | depth 0.1 m
CCGGAGACGGACCGGCCGCCCGCGCCCCCGTCGGCGGCCCCGGGACCGGACCTGGGCGACCCAGCCCTGCCGCCTCAGGGTCGCGGTGCGCTGCTCCGTCGCCTGGGCCTTGGCGAGGGCCGCGCGGGCGGAGGCGATCTGGGCGGCGGTCTGGCCGACGTTGGCTTCGGCCGAGGCGCGCTGCTGCACCGAATTGGCCAGGGTCGCCTGCTGGGCCGCGAGGGCGGCGCGCGCCTGCTCCACCCGCTGGGCGTAGACGCGCTCGTCGATACGGGCGAGCAGCTGGCCGGCGCGCACCGGGGCATAGTCCTGCACCGGGACCTCGACGACATAGCCCGACACCTGCGGACTGATCACCGTCACCTGGCCGCGGACGTAGGCGTTGTCGGTGGACTGCACCGCGCTGACGAACGGCGGCAGCCGCCAGGCGTAGAGCACGAGCCCGATCCCGAGCAGCCCGATCGCGGCCATGACCAGCGAGACCACCCGGCGGCGCTCCGGCCGGTCGCCCAGGTCCGGTCCCGGGGCCGCCGACGGGGGCGCGGGCGGCCGGTCCGTCTCCGGCGGCGAGGCGGTCCTCGGCGGCGCGGCGGGCGTCCGTTCACCGACGGGAACCTCGGTGGAGCTCATCCTTGTCCTTCGGCGTCGGGGCGGGATCTCAGCTTGCGGGCGTAGTAGACGGCCATCCACACCAGGGTGGCCGCAGCGATCGCGGCGAACGCCAGGAAAACGTCGTCGTAGGCCAGAACGTTCGCCTCGCGGGTGATCTGGCTGGCGAGCAGCGCCTGGGCCTCGGCGGCGCGCAGGGTGGGATCGGCGAGGGTGTGGGCGTACGCGCCCCCGAGCTGCGCCAGCCGCTGCACCACCTGCGGATCGTGCAGGGTGACGGTTTCGGCGAGCTGGTTGGCGTGGAACTTCTCGCGGGCCACCTGCAGGGTGCCGAACGCCGCGGAGCCGGCCAGGCTTCCCAGGGTCTGGGTGATGTTGAACAGGACCGAGAAGCTGGCGAGATAGGCGTAGCCGAGCTTCAGGACCCGGGTGAAGCCGGCCATCATCGCCGGGCCCATGAAGATGGCGCCGGCGAGCGCGATCAGCCCCTGGCTCAGGTACATGGTCTGCGGCCGGGTCAGGTTGGTCGACCGCGCGTCGATCAGCGACCCGACCACGATCAGCGCCAGCGCGATCACCACCGGTCTCGGCAGGTGGTTGACGTCGAGGAGCAGGCCGCTCGCCGCAAAGCCCGCCAGGGTGGCGATCAGCACCACCGTGAACAGCCCGCCGAACTGGTCGTTGGTCAGGCCGAGGGTCGAGAGCAACCCGACCGCGCCGACGGTCTGCTCCGACAGCGCCATCCGGACCAGCACCACGGAAAGCGCCAGCCTCAGGATGTCGACGCTTGAGAGCCAGCGGGTGTTGATCAACGGATTCCGTCGGTTGTGCTCGATAATGAAGGCCGGCGCGAGCAGGGCGATCGACCCGGCCAGGGCCCAGCCGATCCACGGCGCCTCGGTCCACCACTCGTAGCGGCCCAGGCCCAGCACGGCGCACAGCAGGGCCGCGCCGGGGGCGAACAGGGCGAAGGTCACGAAGTCGAGCGGCTCGAACACCCGGATCCGGTCCGATGGCGGCAGGCGCAGCAGCGCCACGCAGGGCCAGGCCGTGAGCGCCAGCCCCAGCTCGAACAGATACAGTCCGCTCCAGGCGTCGGTGGCCAGAAGGTCGGTCGAGACCAGGCGCGCGATCGGGGTGGCGAGCTGGGTCACCCCCAGCGAGATCACGATGGCGCGCATCCGGTGCGCCGCCGGGAACGCCTGGATCATGTAGAACATGCAGAGGGTGGAGAGCGGCGCGGCGGCGATCCCGCCCATCGCCCGCGCCAGCACCGCCGACCCGAAGTCGTTGACCAGCACATGGGCGACGGCCACGACGATGTATGCGGCCAGCCCCAGCTCGGCGAACAGGCGGATGCCGTATTGCTGGCGGAACTTCACCAGCAGCAGGTTCATGCTGACGTTGGTCATGGCGTAGACCGTCGGCAGCCAGGCGGCCTGGTTGGCGAAGACGCCGAGCGCACCCTGCAGGTTCTGCTGGTTGGCGACCACCAGCGCATTGCCCAGCCCGCCGGTCAGGCCGACCACCACGCCGACCGCGCCATAGGCCACGCGCAGGCGCATGGGATGGTCCGGGGTGGCGGGCGAGCCCGGCAGGCTCGGCCGTTCGTGCGGCTTCCACCGCGGCTGGGCCGGCGCGAGGCTTTCCGGGGTCATGGCCGAGACAACTGCGCCGGAGGCGAAAGGTGGCCGCCGGCCTCAATTGATGGCCCGTCGCGGCCGCGGAGCGAGCCTGCGTAAAGCATGCCGGTCAGCTAAGTTTAAACATTTGGCGATGTAGCCAGGGACTCCCGGTGCGGCCGAGCGAACGGGAGACCGGATGCCGCTGTCCTACCTGACCAACCTTCAGATCAGCCATCTGACGGCCAGCGTCGCGCCGCACATCTCCACCACCCAGCTCGCCGGGGCCAGCGCGTCCCAGATCGCGGCCCTCAGCGGCGCGGCGGTCGGGGCGATGACGGCGACCCAGATCGACAGCCTCTCGAACGACCAGGTCGCCGCCATGACCGCGGGTCAGGTCTCGATGGTGGCGGGCGGGGCGATGTTCACCGTCGCCCAGCTCGCCGTCCTGAACACCGACCAGGTCGATTCGCTCACCACCAGCCAGCTCAACGGCCTCGACGCCGCCCATCTGGGGGCCCTGAGCGCGGCCCAGGTGGGGGAGCTGACCACGACCCAGGTGCAGGGTCTGGCGGAAAGCCAGTTGCAGGGGCTGAGCGCGACCCAGTTCGCCAGCCTGGGCGCCGCCCAGCTCGCCGTCCTGTCCGCCGGCCAGGCCGGGCAGCTGACCGCGACCGAACTCGCCGCCCTGTCCTCCGACCAGGTCGGGGCCCTGGCCCCCGCAGCCTTGGCGGCCCTGTCGCCCGCGCGGATCGCCGGCCTGACCTCCACCCAGGCCCAGGGCCTGGGCGCCGCCCAGCTCGCGGCTCTCAGCGCCACCCAGTTCCAGGCGCTGGGCGCCACCACCATCGCGGCCCTGACCGGGACCCAGCTCGCAGCCCTGAACGAGACCGAGTTCGCCAGCCTGACCGCCGCCCAGGTGCAGGGGCTCGGGCCCGACCAGGTCGCCGGCCTCTCCACCACCCTGGTCGCCGCCTTCACCGCGACCGACTTCGCCGCGCTTTCGGCCGCCCAGGTCGGTCAGCTCACCGGCGACCAGCTCGGCGCCCTGTCGCTGACCAACCTGCTGTCGCTCACCGACACCCAGATCGCGGCGCTCGACTCCACCCAGGTGGCGGGGCTGAGCCCGACGCAGGTCGAGGGCTTCTCGGCGACCGACCTCGCCCGCTTCTCCACCGCTCAGGTGGACGCCTTCACGCCCACCCAGGTCCGCGCCCTGTCGAGTTCGGCGCTCAACAGCCTGTCCTCGACCACCATCGCGTCCCTCGGCGCGGCCCAGCTGCAGGCCCTGACCCCGTTCCAGCTGCACCGGCTGACCACCACCACGGCCAGCGCCCTGACCCCCGACCAGATCGCCGCCCTGACGCCCACCGAGATCGCCGGCCTGGCGAGTTCGGTGGTCTCGAGCCTAAGCGCCACCCAGTTCCAGGCCCTTACCCCCGACCAGGTGGGGGCCCTGTCCAACGCCAGCCTCAGCAGCCGGCTGACCCAGGTCAGCGCCGACCAGGCCGCCGGCCTGACCACCACCCAGATCGCCGGCCTGTCCACCGACGACGTCGCCGCCCTGACCTCCACCCAGCTCGGCGGCTTCAGCCCCGCCCAGATCGGGGCCCTGCCGGCCGCCGCCGTCGCGGGCCTGACGGCGACCCAGCTCCAACCCCTGTCGGCGGACCAGCTCGGCGGGCTGACGGCGACCCAGGCGGCGGGCCTGAGCGGCGACGAGATCGGCCAGCTGGCCGACGAGCAGGTCGCCGCCCTGTCGGCCAGCGCCATCGGGGCCCTGTCGGCCACCGCCTTCGCCGTCCTGACCGGGACCGAGGTCGCGGCCTTCTCGGACGCCCAGCTCGGGGCCGTTTCGGCCACCCAGCTCGCGGCCATGACCGAGACCGACTTCGCGCGCTTCACCGCGGAGGAGATCGGCGCGCTTTCCGGCGCCCAGCTCTCGCAGCTCTCGACCACGGTGATCGGGGCCCTGGACTCCGGCCAGGTGGGCGCCCTGGGGGCGAGCCAGATCCCCGCCCTGACCACCCAGCAGGTGGCCGCGCTCACTCCCGACCAGGTCGGCGGCATGAGCCCGGCCCAGCTCGACGCCTTCACCCCGGCCCAGGTGCAATACCTCGCCTGAGCGCCTGCGATCGCGGCCCACGCGGCTCGCATCGAGGGCTCGCCTGTGCTATCAGGACAGGTCGCCGATCGGAGACCTTAGCGGTCGGCGCCGGAAGTTCTGACCGCTCCTGCCAAGAGCCCTCGCGACTGCCGCCCTCCAGCCCAGGAGACCGCGATGCGCGCCTTCGTCTTCCACCTCCACAACGACGCCCGGGCCGTCCAGACCTTCGAGCTCGAGGTGTTCGCCTGCGCGAGCGACGCGATCGCCCACGCCCGCGACCTGCTGGTGCGCAACGCCCGGTTCCGCAAGGTGGTGGTGGTGGAGGGCGCGACCGAGGTGGCGCAGCTGCACCGCGGCGAGGTCTGGGCCGCCGCCCGCCCGGCCTGGGGCTTCTGAGGGCGTTTCCGCCGGGCCGCCGGCGGCCCTGTCGCCCGATCCCCTAGCTCTCGACTGAGCCGCCCCCCCACGCGCCGCCTCCGCCTTGGGCGGGACGGCGCGGGGGCGCTGAGGGCGCGGTTTATTTCGCCTTAGGCTTGGCGCGGCTCGCAGGCTTGGCGCGCGCGGCCGGCTTGGCCCGGGGGGAGGCGGCCTTGGCGGGCTGGCGCTCCGCCCGCTGGGCGAGCTCGGCCTCGATCAGCGGCAGCAGGGCGGCCGCTTCCTCCTGGCGGGTCCCGGCCTCGCTTCCGAGCCGGCGCGCGTTCTCCCTGAGCGCGAGGAGTTCTTCGCGGGCGAGGCTGGGCAGTCGTTCGGCGAGCGTCATCTGGGCGTCCCTCCCGGGATTTGTGTAGCGGGACTCAGGGTTGGCGCGGGAGGCGCCGGCCCTTCATCCCGTCGGCCCCGGCTGTGCGCGCCTGGGCGCGAGCTGGGGAGGGGTGCGGCCTGGATCGAGCCGCCGCCCGCGGGCCGGCGGTCCTCGTCCAGGCGGATCTTGGCCCCGCCGTGACGGGAAACCGACCCGCCGCCGTGAAGGCGATCGGGCCGGCTCCGCCGCACCGCGAGGCGGTCGCCTAGGCGGACCTGAGGTTGACGGCGCTCTCCTTGCCCGAGCGCTTGTCGCGCTCCAACTCGTAGGCGACGGTCTGGCCCTCGACCAGCTGACGCAGGTCGGAGCGTTCCACCGCAGTGGCGTGGACGAACACGTCCTTGCCGCCGTCGTCCGGCTGGATGAAGCCGTAGCCCTTGGCGGCGTTGAACCATTTCACAGTGCCGGTAGCCATTTCAGCCTCCGAATAGGGTTTGCGGCCGGAACAGCCCGGCGCGCGATCGAGTCTGAAGGGTCGGCAATCATGACGCCGGCCAGCGTGCCGGCAGCGACAAGCGCGTCGCGTGCAGAGATCGATGCCGCCTAGATAAGCGCCAGGGAGGGAATTGGAAAGGGGCGCAGGGTCCGGCGGAGGCGGTCCCCTCCCGCGGAGGCCGCAGCGTCCGGCAAGATCGGAGCACCGTCCAGGGAGACGAGGACGATGGCAAGGCCGCAGCGCGCAACGCCGCTGACCTCGCACGATAAAGCGGCCTATTCCAGCAGGGGCGCCTGGCCGGGCAGGGCGGGGGTCTTCTGGGTCGGCCCGTCGAACTCGCACACCAGGCCCTCAGGCTCGAACCGGAGCTGGACGGGGGTGCCCAGCTCGCTGGCGACAGCGCGCTGGATCAGCTCGGAGCCGAAGCCGACGCGTTCAGGGGCCTTCACCGGCGGGCCGCCGCGCTCGGTCCACACCAGGTGGACCCTTTCTCCGCGCTCGCCATAGACCTCCCAGGCGAGTTCGACGCGCCCCGCCCCGGTCGACAGGGCGCCGTGCTTCAGCGCGTTGGTGGTCAGCTCGTGGAAGGCCAGGGCGTAGGCCACCACGGAGTTCGGCCGGAGCAACACCGAAGGCCCGGTCAAGGTCACCCGGTCGGCGACCCCGAACGGCTCGATCGCGGCCGAGGCGACCTCGCGCAGCTCCGCGTCGGTCCAGTGGCCGCGCATGAGGAGGTCATGGGCCTTGGACAGGGCGGTCAGCCGCGCCTCGAAGCGGCGCACGTCGGCCTGGCTGGAGTTGCGGAAGCTCAGCCGGGCGATGCCCTGGATCACGGCCAGGTTGTTGCGGACCCGGTGGTTCAGCTCGCGCGCGATCAGTTCGCGCCCGGTGACGTCGGTGTTCACCTCCACCACCAGGCGGTGGCCGTCGGACCCCCTGAGGCGCCAGGTGCTCTCGGTCCACAGGCTTGCGCCGTCGGTCCGGGTGTGGCGGAGCAGGCCCTGCCAAGCGGAGGTCCGTTGAAGCTCCGCCTCGATCTCGGGGAGGGGGCGCGGAAAGACGGTGGCCAGGAGTTCGTGCGAGTTGCGGCCGATCGCCTCGTCCTCGGTGAACCCGTAGAGCTCCTGGGCGCCGAGGGTCCAGTAGACGATCTCGCCGTCCAACCGCCGGACGAAGGCGGGGACGTGGACGAGATGTTCGGCCAGGGCTCTTTCCATGATTCCCGCGGGCCGGCTTGCCCTCTCGAATATCGGTTCAACGCCCAATTCGGCCTTGGGCCATGGCGCCGCCCGCCTGGACGCTAGGCAACGGGTCCATAAAGCGTCAGGTTCCCGACACGGAAGCGAACTTCGGCTCCGGGCCTGGAGCTCTGGCCTGCGACGTGGAGGGGCTCGTGGCGGGCTCGCGGCTGGGCGACTTCGACGCCGCTTTGAGCGTTCTCAATGCTCCGTCCGTCCGCCTCGCCAAGCTCCAGGCCCGTTCCGGATCGCGCCCGAGCCGATTGCGTTCTCTGGATGGGGAGGATCTCGCTATGAAACACCGTGGAGCATGGACCGCCGCGGCGATGTTCGCCTTCGCCCTCGGCGGCCGAGCGTACGCCCACCACGCCGCCGGCCTGTTCGACCAGAGCAAGCTCGTCACGGTCACCGGCACGGTGAAGGCGTTCCAGTACACCAACCCGCACTCCTGGCTGTTGCTGACCGTGAACGACGGCAAGGGCGGCGAGACGCAGTGGAGCTTCGAGACCGAAGGCCCCTCGACCCTGCAGCGGGCGGGCGTCAACAAGAACTCGCTGAAGCCCGGGGACAAGGTGACCGTCACCGGCCGGCCCCTGCGCGACGGCCGCAAGGCGGCGAGCCTGGTCCAGGTCACCTATCCGGACGGGCGCACCCTGGTCCCGACGCCGCGCTGATCCGCAATCCGTGAGGGTCTTGCGCCAGGCGCGCGTAATTCCAACCGACGCCAACCATGGCCGTGTCCACGCTCCGGAGTTTCTCTTGATCCCTGCGTTCCTGCCCGGTCCCTCCCGGGGCCGTTGCGCGCTGATGGCCGCCTCCGCCGGCCTTGCGCTCGCCTGGTCCACGGTCGCCGTCGCGCAGCCGGGCTCGGTCCCGACCGGGCCCCCCGAACCCGCCGCCCCGGGATCGCAGACTCCGGCGCCCACCTCGAGCGCGACCGCGCCGGGGCGGACGCCCGCCGAGGGCGCGGCCGGGGCGACGGTGGCGGACAGCCCCGCGACCAGTCTCGGCGCCATCGAGGTGGTGGCCTCCACCGCCAACCTGATCGGCGGCGCGGTCACCTCCAGCCAGGGCCAGGTGCTCAAGCGCGAGCTGGAACTCCGGCCGGTCTACCGCGTCGGCCAGCTGCTGGAGACCATGCCCGGGCTGCAGGTCACCGCCCACTCCGGCGAGGGCAAGGCCAACCAGTACCTGCTGCGCGGCGTGAATCTCGACCATGGCCACGACCTGGCGACCTACATCGACGAGATGCCGGTCAACATGCGCACCCACGCCCACGGCCAGGGCTACACCGACCTCAACTTCCTGATCCCGGAGCTGGCGGGCGGCGTCGACTTCACCAAGGGCCCGTACTTCGCCTCCCAGGGCGACTTCTCGGCGGTCGGGGCCGACCACATCAACCTCGTCAACACTATACCGACGCAGGTCTCCGCCAGCGTCGGCACGGTGAACGACGAGCGGCTGTTCGGAGCCACGACGTTCGACCTGAAGAACGACAGCCGGATCCTGGCGGCGGGCGAGATCGTCCACCTGGACGGGCCATGGACCCACCCGGACAACTTCCGCAAGAAGAGCGCGGTGGTCCGGTTCAGCCACGGGGTGCAGAACGAGGGCTATTCGCTGACCGCCGCCTACTACCACGGCCTGTGGAACGCGACGACCGACCAGCCGGAGCGGGCGATCGCCTCAGGCTTGATCGACCGGTACGGCACGCTCGACCCCTCCGACGGCGGCAAGGCGGAGCGGTTCAGCCTCTCCGGCCGCTATTCCCACGGCACCGAGGACTGGCACGTCAACGCCAACGCCTACGTCGTCCGCAACGAGATGACGCTGTGGAACGACTTCACCCACTTCCTCGACGATCCGATCAACGGCGACCAGCACGCCCAGGACGACCGCCGGACCTATTTCGGCGGGGCGGCCAGCTTCACCCGCTTCCTCCGGCTGGGCGAGGTGGAGAGCGACACCACCGTCGGCGTCCAGGGGCGGTACGACCACATCTATGTCGACCTGCGCCACACCCGGCAGCGGGTCACGCTGCAGACCGACATCGCCGACCGGGTGAACGAGGCGAGCCTCGCCGCCTACCTCGAGAACACCACCTACTGGAAGCCGTGGCTGCGCACGGTCGTCGGCCTGCGCGAAGACTGGATCCACGGCGACGACACCAACCTGGTCGGCGGGCTGAGCGGATCGGAGAGCGCCTCGATCCTGCAGCCGAAGGGCAGCATCGTCATCGGTCCGTTCGCCCAGACCGAGTTCTACGTCAGCGCGGGCCAGGGCTTCCATTCCAACGACCTGCGCGCGGGCACCGCCGCGGACCTGTCCGGCAATTTGACCGGCGTGATCGAGCGCCTGCCGCTGCTGGTCCGGGCCTCAGGCGAGGAGGTGGGGGTGAGAAGCACCCTGATCCCGCACGTCCAGGCGGCCGTGACCCTGTTCCAGCTCAATTTCAACTCCGAGCTGACCTACGACGCCGACGTCGGCCAGACCTCGGCGGGTCCGGCGAGCCGCCGCCGCGGGGTCGAGGTCTCGACCCAGTACCGGCCGTTCCGCTGGATCGAGCTGAACGCCAACATCGCCGTGTCGCAGGCGCGCTACACCGGCTACAGCCCGGCCGGGCCATACATCCCCGACGCCCCGGGCTTCGTCGCCTCGGTCGGCGCGCTGATCGACAACCTGGGGCCCTGGTTCGGCGCGGTGGAATACCGCGACCTCGGCCGTCACCCGCTGATCGAGGACAACTCGATCACCTCGCCCGGGTATCGCGAGGTGAACCTCAATATCGGCTACAAGATCACGCCGAAGCTGAAGGTGCAGGTCGACGTTTTCAACCTGTTCAATTCCAAGGACGACGCGGCCGACTACTTCTACGCCGCCCGCCTGCCGGGAGAGCCGCCGGAAGGGGTGGGCGACCTCCATGTCCACCCGCTGGAGCCGCGGTCGGCCCGGTTCACCATCAGCGCCCAGTTCTGACGCGGAGAGGTGAGGGGCCGGCTGGGCGGCCGGCGCGCGACGAGAACATCTTGCGAACGGGAACAAATGGTGTACGGTGGCTCATCGGCGGCCGGGGGCGGACGAAGCTTCCTGACCGGGACCGCGGAATCGGTCACAAGGGAGCTATCGATGACTCAGGCGGTGTTGCGGCTCGTGGGCAAGGACGACGCGGACAAGCAGAGGGCGCTCGAGGCGGCGCTCGCCCAGATCGACCGGGCCTTCGGCAAGGGCTCGGTGATGAAGCTCGGGGCCAAGGGCAAGGTGGTCGAGATCGAATCCACGCCCACCGGCTCCCTCGGCCTGGACCTCGCCTTGGGGATCGGCGGCCTGCCCAGGGGCCGGGTGATCGAGATTTATGGGCCGGAATCCTCGGGCAAGACCACCCTCGCGTTGCATGCGGTGGCCGAGATCCAGAAGACCGGCGGGGTGGCCGCCTTCATCGACGCCGAGCATGCGCTCGATCCGTCCTACGCCCACAAGCTGGGGGTCAACCTCGACGATCTGCTGGTGTCCCAGCCCGACACCGGCGAGCAGGCGCTGGAGATCACCGACACCCTGGTGCGCTCGGGCGCCATCGACATCATCGTGATCGATTCGGTGGCGGCGCTGACGCCGCGGGCCGAACTGGAAGGCGAGATGGGCGACCAGCTGCCCGGCCTGCAGGCGCGGCTGATGAGCCAGGCCCTGCGCAAGCTCACCGGCTCGATCTCCAAGTCCAAGGCCATCGTCATCTTCATCAACCAGATCCGCATGAAG
>FTHI01001006.1_pt1 | contig 10477 bp, 10 predicted proteins | sample 1640891 | NCBI WGS metagenome assembly FTHI01 (sample SAMEA3914788, study PRJEB12502) | metagenome | biome: forest; material: soil | place: Canada | collected 2011-07-03 | depth 0.1 m
CTGGGAGCTACCCTCGGGCGTTGCACCTCGTTTATGGTGACGCTGGGTTGAATGGCGTGCTTGCGTGGCGTGTTGAAGATGGACGAACCAGGAGCACCGACGCTCGCGGATGAGGTCAAGGCCGTCCAGCGCCTGCTGGCGGACGGCAGGGCGGCCGAGGCCGAGCCGCGCCTGCGCGCCCTGGAGTCGCTGGCCGGCCGCCACGCCTGGTACTGGGCCATGCTGGCCCAGTGCCACGAGGCCTTGGGCGACGCCTCGGCCGAGCTGCAGGCGACCGACAAGGCGCTGGCCCTAGACCCGGTCCGCCCACGGCTGCGCCAGCGCGCCGCCATCATCCTGGAAGAGCGCGGGGACATCGCCGGAGCTGCGGCTCACTACCAGATTCTCGCCGACGCCCTCCCGGACCGCATCAAGCCGATCCTGCGCCTGGCGCGCCTGCGCCGGCTGCTGGGCGACGAGGCCGGGGAGGCGGCGGCGTGGACGCGGCTCCTGGTGCTCCAGCCCGACGACCTCGCCGCCCACCGCCGCCTCGCGGATCTGCACGAGCGGGCCGGGCGTCCGGCAGAGGCCAGGGTCCATCTCGCCCGATGCGCCGAGATGTTGCCGGACAAGGGTCCGATCTGGGAGCGGCTGGCCCGCGCCAGCGACGCGGTCAACGACGTTCCCGGCGCCCTGAAGGCCTGGCGGCGGGTGGCCGAGCTCGAGCCGCGCGCCGCCGGCGCCGCCGAGCGCCTGGCTCTTCTGAGGATGACCGGCGATGGGGCCTCTTCGTCCGCTCGACGGTCCTCGACCAGCCTGCGTCTCATGGTGCTGGCCAATTGCCAGGCCTACGCCATGGCGCGCTGCATGCGCGTGCTGCGCCCGGACGCCGAGGTCGCCGCGGTGAGCTGGGGCGACCTCAGGTCACAAGCCGACCTCGACCGGGTCCTGAAATCGTTGACCGAGGTCGACGCGATCCTGGCGCAACCGGCCAATCTTCCGGGATTCGAGGCGCTGAGCCCCAAGGGCCTGATCCACGGCCCGACCCGGGTCGTGTTCTTCCCGGGCGTGCACTTCACCGGTTTCCAGCCGGACGCCAAGCGGGCCATCTCGCGAGGCCTCAAGTCTATCATCGGGGAGTGGCACTCGCTGCTGATCATGGCGGGCTACCGGATGAAGCTGCCGCCGGCGCGCACCGCGGAGCTGTTCAACGCCTATCTCTATGGGGTGCTCGGCTACTTCGACGAATACGCCAAGGCCGCGCAGTTCCTTGCGCAGGCGGCGGCGAGGATCGAGTGGGACCTCTCGGCCGAGGCGTGGCCCGCGCCCTTCGTGCACACGCCCAACCACCCCCGGATCGCCGTCATGATGGACCTGGCGCGCGGCGTGTGCGCCCGGCTCGGGCTGGAATGCGACGAGCGGACGGCGCCGCCCGAGGATCCCTTCCTCGCCACCGGCGCCTGGCCGATCTATCCCGAAATCGGCAAGCGGTCGGCTTGAACGGCGGGATGACCTTCATCGCGCCCTACATGGAGGGCCGCGCGCTCGACCTCGAGGAGGCGATCGACTGGTTCTACGCCGTCTACGCCGACGCCCCGCCGGCTTCCCTGGCCATCAGGCGGGTGGACGAGGTCATGGAAATCTTGAGGGCCGAGGGGATCTGAGGCCTCGCCCGCCGCACATTGACAGCCCCCGGGGGCCAAGTCAGGGTCCCTGATAACGCGCCGGCAAGGCGCGGCGCGATGGGGGCGGAAGATGATGACCAGGGCCCTGGCTGCGGCGGGTGTCGCCGCGCTCATGACCGCGATGGCCCAGCCGGCCGCCGCCCAGCCCGCGGGTCCCGAGGTCGGGCCGCATGGCTTTCCCATATCCCAGGCGCCGCGCCCCTCGCAGCCGATCCCGGCCAACTGCGACCGAGGCTGCCTCGAGCACGTCGCCGACGAGGTGGCGCGGGCCATGGTCTCCAAGGACATCGCCAGCCTGCCGCTGTCGCGCGACGTCCGCTACACCGAAGGCGGCCAGCCGCTGAAGGTCGGGGACGGCTTCTGGGCCACCGCCTCGGGCCTGGGGACCTACGCCCACCACTTCGCCGATCCGGACGTCGGCCAGGTGGTGGTGATGCGCACCATGCGCGAGGGATCGGGCCCCAACGCGGACAACCTCATGGCCCTGCGCGTGCGGGTCGAGCTCGGCCGCATCACCGAGATCGAGACCACCTTCTACAAGAAGGGTTCGGGCCCGGCCTGGAACGACGCCGGCATCGACGCCCTGAACCGGGTGCACGGGCCGCCGCCCGCCTGGCTGGACACCGTCGTTCCCGGCCGCCGCCTGACGCGCCAGGAGCTGATCCAGGACGCCAACTACTATTTCGAAGGGCTGCAGCGGAACAACGGCCACGGCTACTACCCCTTCACCTCGACCTGCAACCGGATCGAGAACGGGGTCGCCACCACCAACAACACCGAGGTGCAGAAGGGCCAGCCGTTCCAGCCCTTCTCGTTCACCTGCAAGGAGCAGTTCTCGACCGGCTACTACGGCGTGGTCACCGAGATCGTGAACCGCCGCTTCCTGGTCGCCGACCCCGAGCGGGGCGTGGTGGTCGCCTTCGCCACCTTCAAGCACGCGGGGACCGTGCCGGTGGTGCACCTGACCAACGGCACGGACTACAACATGAGCCTCTTCTCCAAGCCCTCGTCGATCCAGATCGTCGAAGCCTTCCGCATCACCCCGGACGGCCTGATCGACCTGGTCGAAGCGGTCGGCGGCTCGGCCGCGTACGGCCTGGACCCGCACTGGCCCGGCGGGCTCAGCGGGCAGTAGCTCGCCGACCCCTCAGAACGTCGAGGTCGTGGCTCCCCCGTCGATGACGAGACTCTGGCCTGTGGTGTAATTGGCGAACTCGCTGCAGAACATCGCCACGAAGGCGCCGACGTCGTCCGCGTCGCCGAAACGGCCGGCGGAGATCCGCCAGGCGTCGACGAATTCGGCCACCTCTTTGTCATAGGTGCTGCCCTTGGCCTTGGCCCGGGCGTTGAATTGCTCTTCCACGGTCGCCGTGTGATGCATCCCTGGAAGCAGGTTGTTGATCACCACGTTGTGGGGCGCGACCACCTTCGACACCGCGACGGTGTAGTTGACCAGCGCCGCGCGCGTGGAGCCGGACAGCGCGCGGATTTCAGCCGGATACTTGGCCGCGACCGTGGCGATGTTGACCACCCGCCCCCACTTGCGCGCCACCATCCCGTCCAGCACCCGCCGCATGAATTCCACCGGAGACAGCAGCGATATCTCGATGGCGTCCTGCCACTGGGCGCCGCTGATCGCGCGATAGTCGGGCGTCATGGGCGGTGGAGCGCAGGTGCCGACCAGGATGTCCGGCTCTGGACAGGCGGCCAGGATCCGTTCGCGCCCCTCCTCGCTCGAATGATCCGCACAAATCGGCGTGACCTTGGCGCCGGTCTGTTCGGCGATGTCCTTGCACGCTCGCAGCAGGCGGTCCTCGCCCCGTGCGGAGACGAAGACGTCGACGCCTTCGCGCGCCAGCGCCAGGGCCGCCGCCTTGCCCATCCCGGCGCTGCCGCCGTTGACGATCGCCTTCCGCCCCCGGATCCCCAGGTCCATGCCGGTACCTCGACATCAGTTGTGCGGTCCGAAGAACGCAGATCAGCTTGAGTTTAGGTCACGAAGCAGATCAAGTCCGCGGTGAGCGGGAAGGGAGCGCCCGACCAATGCGTCCGCGCCAACGCACACGGCTCCCGCGGCGGCGGCGGTCCGAACCCGGAGCGACGACGCGGCGCTCCCCAGGGTTCTGCGGCGCAAGTTGATGTGGCGGCTGGTGGCGCCGATCGGGGCGATCACCTTCGTCAACTCCATCGACCGCGTGAACATCAGCTACGCCGCCCACGCCATGGCCGGAGACATCGGACTCACGCCGGCCCGGTTCGGCTTCGGCGTCAGCATCTTCTTCGTGGCCTACCTGCTGTTCCAATATCCGCACGCCGCCCTGTTGCGCCGCCTGGGGGTCAAGCGATGGCTGCTGGGCGGGATGGTGTTGTGGGGCGTCGCCGGCCTTTGGATGGCCTGGGTCCGCACGCCGACTGAGTTCTATGGCGCACGCTTTCTGCTGGGCGTCGCCGAGGCCGGCCTGGGTCCCGGCATGACCTGGTACATCAGCCGCTGGACGCCTGCCTCCCTGCGCGCGACCGCGCTCGCGGGCGCCTTGGCGGCGGTGCCGCTGTCGATGGTGCTGGGCGGCCCCCTGTGCGGTTGGCTGCTCGGGATCGGCAATCCGCTGGGATTGGCCCCCTGGCGCTGGATGTTCCTGGTTCTCGCCCTTTCCACCTTCGCCCTGGCGGTCGCGGCCGCGCTCTATTTCGTCGACGGCCCCTCCGGCGCGTCCTGGCTCGACGACGGCGAACGAGCGACGCTCGCCAAGGCGATGTCCGAGAACAAGCCCGAGGAGCCGAGCCCCTCGCCCTTGCTGGCCGTGGTGCGGAGCGCCTGGCTGTGGCGCTGTTGCCTGATCTGGCTGCTGGTCATGACCGGCTCCTACGCCCTGGTGTTCTGGCTGCCCCAGCTCGTCCGACAGACCGCGGTGCACGGAAGCGAGCTGGTGATCGGATCCCTGAGCGCCCTGCCGCAGATCGGACTGGTGCTGGGACTTCTGCTCAACGGCCGCCATTCCGACGCCACCGGCGAGCGGCTCTGGCACGTGGGCCTGCCGGCCGTGGCGGGAGGGCTGGCGATGCTGGCCGCAGCGGCGCTGCCGCCCGGGGCGCCGGTTCTGATGCTCCTCGTCGTGGCCGGCGCCGGGATTGGTGCGGTGCAGGGGGTGTTCTGGGCCGTGCCCGCGTCGATGCGGGTTGGGGGCGGCTCCGTGCCCGTGGCCGCGATCGCGCTGATCAGCATGTTCGGCACCGTCGGCGGCATCGTCGGGCCGCTGCTGACCGGGGCGATCGTGGCCCGCACGGGCAGCTTCGCCCCCGCCATTGCGGTGCTGGCCATCCTGCTGATGCTCTCGGCCGCGGCGCTGGTGACGCGCTTGCCTTGGCGAAGAGCCTGATCGACCATCTTCCCCGAGGCGTCGAAGACGGCCGGGGAGTCGTCTCCGTCCGAAAAGAAAGGGGCGAGGCTGTGCTGGACCGGTTAGCGCCGCCCGAGCTGGAGTTCGCCTTCCAAATCCGGCTCGAATTCGGGGCGGGACCGCGGCTGCGCTTCGAGCCGGCCTTCGCGCGTTTCACCCGCGGCTTCGTCTCGGTGCTCGGCGGCACGGTCGAGGGGCCTCTCATCACCGGCCGGGTGGTGGGGCAGTCGGGCGGCGATTGGCCCCGCCTCTGGGACAGCGGACTGATCGAGTTCGAGGCGCACTATGTGCTGGAGGCGTCGGACGGCACGCCGATCTACGTCCACAACCGGGGCGTGGCCTATGCGCCGCCGGAAACCATGTCTGCGGTCGAGCGGGGCGAGCAGCCTGCGAGGGCGCCCTATTGCCGGGTGACGCCGCGGTTCGAGGCGCCGGCGGGGCCGCACGAGTGGTTGATGCACAAGGTGCTCGTCGGGACCGGCGAGCGCCGCGGCGATCATTCCATCTTCGACTATTACGTCGTCACCTGAGGACATCCATGGCGGCGCCTCTCACAGCGGAAGACCGGCAGCAGATCCAGGAGGCGATCCATCGCTACGCCTGGTCCCTCGACACCGGCGACGTGGAGGGCTTCGTCAGCTGTTTCACGCCCGACGGGGTGCTCGTCTGGGACGCCTTCGAGGCGCCTTACGAGTGGCGCGGGGCAGAGGAACTGCGCGGCTTCGCCACCCGCCTGCGCGACCTGCCCTCCACCGCCGGGCGACAGCACCACGTCAGCAGCATCCTGATCTCCGGCGACGCCGCCGAGGCGCAGGCGAAGGCCTATGTGGTGGTCATGGTGCGACAGGAGGAGGGCGCGCACCCGACGACCGTCATGGGATGGTACGAGGACGTGCTGCGGCCCACGCCCGAAGGTTGGCGGATCGCCTCGCGGACCATCCGCGACTGGTCGGGCCCGGTGCTGGCCAGGCTCGCTGGCCAGACCGGCGAGCGCACGGGCCGCCCCCGCCCGGCCGCCCTGGCCGCCCTCGGCGGACGCATCGTGTCCTGAGGCCCTGCCTGGCCGGAGGGCGATCTCAGGCTCCCGCCTCCAGCGCCCTGAGCCGCTCCACCTCGCGGCCGTACGGCTTCAGCCCCAGCAGGGTGATGACCAGCGAGGCCGGGCCGAAGATCACCGCGGGGATGAAGATGGCCCAGCGGATGTTGGCTTCGCCGACCACGTAGGTCGACATGAAGCCGGTGACCATCGGGGCGAAGGCCACGGTCGTGAGGCTGTAGACCAGCAGGAAGAGCGCCGTCATCTTGCCGCGGAGCTCGGTGGGGGTGACGATCTGGAAGGCAGCGTTCTGCGACGGCCCGCCCATGCCCAGGCTGAACAGGGAAAGGGTGCTCATGCCCCAGGCCAGCCACGGGTTCGGCATCAGCGGCCACAGGATCCCGACCATGGCGACCAGACGGGAGATGATCTGGGTGAGCAGCGCCGCGTCCGCCCGGCCTTTCCTGGCCAGGCGCTCGGCGAGGTTCGCTCCGATGACGAGGCCCAGGGGCATCAGGATGAAGGTCGGGAACAGCTGCAGGCGGGCGAGCCTGGCTGGGTCCCAGTGGAACACGCGGGCGTAGAAGATCGCGGTGAAGGACAGGAAGCCCGTTCCGAGGGCGCCCACGAACAGGCTCAGGAACATGGGCCCGAACACCGTCCAATGACGGGTCAGATAGGCGAGGGCCTGGCCATAGTCCCGGAATACCGCGACGACGCCGGCGCCGAGGCTCTTTGGCGCCTCCGCGACGCCGGAGACCTGGCCGGGGATGGTCTGGCGAACCGGCTCCTTCAGGGTGAAGGCCACCAGCAGCGACACAAGGATGCCCGGCAGTCCGACGATCAGGAACACCAGCTGCCAGCCCCGGAGGATGCCGAACGGAACGTGGATCGGCTTCATGTGCAGGAAGGCGGTCAGCACGAAGGCGCTGATCAGGGCGGTGAGAGCGGGGCCGGCCACGGAGCCGATCTGCAGGATGGCGATGGCCCGCGGCATGCGCTCGCGCGGGAAGAGGTCCGAGGTGATCGAATAGGCGGCCGGGCCGTTCACCGCCTCGCCGGCGCCCACGATGAACCGCGACAGGAAGAGCTGCACATAGGTCTGCGCCATCCCGGAAAGCGCGGTGCCGATGCTCCAGACCGCGATGGCCATCGCCAGCAGCCGCTTGCGGCTCGTGCGGTCGAGGAACCAGGCGAGCGGCACGCCCACCAGGGTGTAGAACAGGCCGAAGGCGGCGCCGACCATCAGGCTGAACTGCGCGTCGCTCAGGTGCATGTCGGCTTTGATGCCGGGTCCCAGATAGGGGACGATGGCGATGTCCAGCTGGGAGCAGCTGGTCGACAGGATCAGCACGAACATCGTGTAGTAGGCGACGCGGGCGGTGGGCCACCGGCGCCCGGAGGCCGCCGCGGCGCCGTCCACGGCTGCGGGCGCGCCCGGCGCCCCGACGCCGGATGCTTCGATGGTCATGACAGGCTCCTCCCCGAGCGCGCCGTTTCGGTCACTGTCGCCGGGGCGGTGATCGACGGCAAGGGTCGCGGCCAAGAAATCAGGGTCCCTGTCGGTTTCCGGCGGGGTGCGGCGTGCTGAGGCTTGGCGACCGGGCCCGGACACAATATCAGTATCCCTGACGAGGCGGACGCCCTCGACGAGACAACGAAGCCCGGGAGAGCCCTCTGTGAGACCCGCAACCATGGCCATCGCCGCCGCGGCCCTCTTCGCCGCCTCAGGTCCGGCGTTGGCCCACCACTCCTATGCGATGTTCGACCGGGACAAGGAGCTGAAGCTCGCCGGCACGGTCAAGGACTTCGCCTGGACCAACCCCCACTCCTGGGTCGAGATCAACGTGCCCAACGCCACCGGCGGCACCGACACCTGGGGCGTGGAGTGCAACAGCCCCAACAACCTGGCCCGCATGGGCTGGAAGTCGAGCTCGCTGAAGCCGGGCGACAAGGTCACCATCTCGATCCATCCGCTGCGTTCGGGCGAGCACGGCGGCAGCTTCATGTACGTGACCTTCCCCGACGGCCACACCCTGGGCGAGGTCCCGGGAGCGACCAACGGCGGGGCCAAGAAGCCCACCTAGGGCGGACGATCAGGGGCGGACGCCGGGCCCTCGCGGCCGGGCGAGGGAGGGACGAATGACCAGGAGCAAGTGGCTGGCGCTGAGCGCCGGGCTCGCCGCGGCTGTCGCCATGACGGCGGCCGCCTCGCCGACCTTTGCGGCCGACGCCAAGGCCACGCCGGCCGCAGCCAGGGAGCCGGACCTCACCGATCCGCGCGGCCCGCCGCCCGCCGACGTCCAGCTGAGCGCCCTGGCGCCGGCCAACCTGCACAAGCCCCGGCCCCAGCCGCCGTTCGACCTGACCGGCACCTGGTTCGTCGACCTGTCCAAGGGCTTCACGTCCTGGATGTTCGGGCCGCCCTATCCGAAGTTCCTGCCCGCCGCCCAGCACGAGGTCGACGCCGCCGCCGCCGCCGCCAAGGCCGGGCGCGCCTACAAGGACGACATCGGCCAGTGCTATCCGGCCGGCATGCCGGTGATCATGACCCGGGTCTGGCCGATCGCCATGATCCAGCTGCCCACTGCGGTCTACATGGTCGCCGGCTTCGAGAACGAGCTGCGCATCATCTACCTCGACGGACGCAAGCACAGCGATCCGGACGTGGTGGTGCCCTCCTACGACGGGGAGTCCATCGGCCACTGGGAAGGCAAGGAGCTGGTGGTCGACACCCGCTACTTCGAGACCTCGCACCACTCCATCGACTCGGGCATCCCGATCTCCAAGGACTTCCACATGGTGGAGCGCATCAGCCTCGGGCCGGACGGCAAGAAGCTGCACATCCACTACTCGATGTGGGACCCGCAGAACTGGGAAGGCGAGTGGACCTCCGACAAGACCTGGAACCGCGTCGACGACCAGGACATCACCGAGGTGGAGTGCAGCCCCGACCTGGACCAGCACCTGAAGTCCACCTCCTCGGTGCTGAACATCCGCTAGCACAACCTTGGTTGTCATCCCGGCCGGAGGCGCGCGCCGCCGGAGAGCCGGGATCGGGCTGCGCGCCGGCGCCTGCGGCGATCCCGGATAATCCGCTGCGCGGCTTTCCGAGATGACAAGAATGGCGGGCGGGATCACGGCGCTAGCCATCGCCGGTTCGCGGGCGTACCGTCCGGACTCAAATAATCCCGCAGGGGGGAGGGAAGGTCTCGGCCGGCCCGGTCCACCCCGCGGGGGCATTCCAGGAAACGGTCGGGAGATCAGGCTTGCAGCCTACCGACATCGCGCAGCCCGAATACTTCCACAAGGTCGTCGATTGCCAGTGGGCCTGCCCGGCCCATACCCCCGTGCCCGAGTACATCAGGCTGATCGCGGCGGGACGCTACACCGACGCCTACATGGTCAACTGGAAGTCCAATGTCTTTCCCGGGATCCTGGGCCGGACCTGCGACCGCCCCTGCGAGCCCGCCTGCCGCCGCGGGCGCGTGGAGTCCGAGCCGGTGGCCATCTGCCGGCTGAAGCGGGTCGCCGCCGACAACAAGCACGACATCGCCTTCCGCCTGCCGCCGCCGGCCGCGGCCCCGAACGGCAAACGCGTCGCCTGCATCGGCGCCGGCCCCGCCTCGCTGACCGTCGCCCGCGACCTGGCGCCGCTCGGCTACCGCATCGACATCTTCGACGCGGAGGCGCGCTCCGGCGGCATGATCCGCAGCCAGATCCCCCGCTTCCGCCTGCCCGAACAGGTGATCGACGAGGAGGTCGGCTACGTCACCGGCCTAGAGGGCGTCGAGCTGAGGCTGGGCGCGCGGATCGACAGCCTGAAGGCCCTGCTGTCGGAAGGCTATGACGCGGTGTTCGTGGGCTCCGGCGCGCCCCGCGGCCGCGACCTGGAGATCCCCGGCCGCCACGAGGCCGCCGCCAACATCCACATCGGCATCGACTGGCTTTCCTCGGTCTCGTTCGGCCACATCTCCAGGATCGGCAAGCGGGTGATCGTGCTGGGCGGGGGCAACACCGCCATGGACTGCTGCCGCACCTCGCGCCGCCTCGGCGGCGAGGACGTCAAGGTGATCGTCCGCTCCGGCTTCGCCGAGATGAAGGCGTCGCCCTGGGAGAAGGAGGACGCCATCCACGAGGACATCCCCATCCTCAACTGGCTGGTCCCCAAGGAATTCATCCACGACGGCGGGCGGCTGACCGGGGTGGTGTTCGAGAAGGTCCGGCAGGCGACCGACGACAAGGGCCGCCGCCAGCTGGTCCCCACCGGCGAGCCCGACCAGCACTTCGCCTGCGACGACGTGCTGGTCGCCGTGGGCCAGGAGAACGCCTTCCCCTGGATCGAGCGCGACATCGGCCTGCAGTTCGACAAGTGGGAC
>FTHI01001594.1_pt1 | contig 10445 bp, 7 predicted proteins | sample 1640891 | NCBI WGS metagenome assembly FTHI01 (sample SAMEA3914788, study PRJEB12502) | metagenome | biome: forest; material: soil | place: Canada | collected 2011-07-03 | depth 0.1 m
CCTCGAAGACCTCGCGGCCTTCACCGCCGAGATCGCCCCGGCCGGAGTGGTCAACAGCCTCGCCCAGACCCTGCTTCGCTGTACGGCGCCGGGGACGCCGGACCTCTATCAGGGGACCGAGCTCTGGGACCTGAGCCTGGTCGACCCCGACAACCGCCGCCCAGTCGACTACGACGCCCGCCGGGCGGCCTTGGGGCGAGCTTCCACGCCGGGAGACCTGCTCAGCGACTGGCGGTCGGGCGCGCTCAAGCAGGATGTCATCCGCCGGGCCCTGGGGGCGCGGGCGCGCCAGCCTGAGCTGTTCGCCGAGGGCGAGTACCTGCCGCTGCAGGTGAAGGGCGAGCGGCGCGGCTCGGTCTTCGCCTTCCTGCGCCGGCGCGAAGGGGCCGTGTGCCTCGCCGCCGCGGCCATCCGCTGCGCCGAAGCGGTGGTGGGACAGGCGATTCCGCGGCCGCGGGCCGAGTGGTGGGGCGACACCCGCATCGTGCCCCCGGACGAGGGCCTGCCCGCCGGGTGGAGCGACGTGCTGAAGGAGGCGCCCGCCCCGGAGGGCGCGCCGATCCTGCTGGCCGAGCTTTTCGCCCGGCTGCCGGTCGCGCTCCTCGTCAAGGCTTAGCCGGAACGATCAAAAGTCGTATCAGTTTAGGATGCATCCGCGGCAGCGCTCGGGCGTCGCGCCGCGCCCTCCTCGTCCCAGCTCCGAAGATCCCTGAATGCGCGCCATCACCGTCAAACCCGGACAAGCCGGATCGGTCCGGCTGGACGAGCGTCCCGAGCTGGACGTCCCCAAGGGCTGGGCCCTGATCGAGGCGGTGGCGCTCGGGGTCTGCGGCACCGACATCGAGATCATCGACGGCGACTACGGCTGGGCGCCGGACGGCGAGGAGCGGCTGATCCTGGGCCACGAGTCCCTGGGCCGCGTGGCCCAGGCGCCGGAAGGCTCGGACCTGAAGCAGGGCGATCTGGTCGTCGGCATCGTCCGCCGTCCCGACCCCGTCCCGTGCTCCGCCTGCGCCGGCGGCGAGTGGGACATGTGCCGCAACGGCCTCTACACCGAGCACGGCATCAAGCAGATCCACGGCTATGGCGCCGAACGCTATCCGCTCGAGCCGGACTTCACGGTGAAGGTCGATCCGGCCCTGGGCCTGCTCGGCGTCTTGCTGGAGCCGACCAGCGTCGTGGCCAAGGCCTGGGATCACACCCTGCGTATCGGCCAGCGCAGCCGGACCTGGTCGCCCAAGAGCGTGCTGGTCACCGGCGCGGGACCCGTGGGCCTGCTCGCGGCGATGATCGGGAGGCAGAAGGGCCTGGAGGTGCACGTGCTCGACCGCGTCACCTCGGGCCCCAAGCCGCAGCTGGTGGCGGACATCGGCGCGACCTATCACGCGGAGGGTCCCTCGCTGATCGGCGAGCTTAAGCCCGACATCATCCTGGAATGCACCGGAGCGGACGCGCTGGTGATGGCCTCGATGGTCGCGGCTGGGAACGACGCCGTGGTCTGCCTGGCCGGGGTGTCGAGCGGCGGACGAAAGGTCGACTTCGACGTCGGCGGCTTCAACCGCCAGGCGGTGCTCGGCAACGACGCGGTGTTCGGCTCGGTCAACGCCAACCGCAGCCACTACGAGGCCGCCGCCGAGGCCCTGGCCAAGGCGGACAAGTCCTGGCTTCAGCGGCTGATCTCCCGGCGCGTGCCGCTCGACCGCTGGCGCGAGGCGTTCACCCGCGAGCCGGAGGATGTGAAGGTGGTGATCGACTTCGGAGGGAAGGCCGCCTGATGACGGCGCGGATCGAGGACTACGCCCTCATCGGCGACTGCGAGGCCGCGGCCCTCGTCTCCCGCGAAGGCTCGATCGACTGGCTCTGCTGGCCGAGATTCGACTCCGACGCCTGCTTCGCGGCGCTGCTGGGCGACGGGTGCAACGGCCGCTGGAAGATCGGTCCGAGCGGCGGGGCCAGGAACATCCGCCGCCGCTACCTGCCCGACACCCTGATCCTGGAGACCATCTTCGAGACCGCGGACGGCGAGGTCCGCATGCTCGACTTCATGCCGCCGCGCGGCCGCGCCTCCGACGTCGTGCGCCTGGTCACCGGCCTCTCCGGCAAGGTCGACATGTGCATGGAGCTGGTGCTCCGGTTCGGCTACGGCGCGACGGTGCCCTGGGTGACGCGCCTTCATGGCGACGTGCTGAGGGCGGTGGCCGGCCCCGACATGGTGGTCCTGCGCACCGGGGCCGAGATCCGCGGCGAGCACATGACCACGGTGAGCGAGTTCACCGTCGAAGAGGGCGTGACCCTGCCTTTCGTGCTGACCTATGGCCTTTCGCACGAGCCGCCGCCGCAGGAGATCGACCCGCACCAGGCGCTGGAGGACACCCGCCGGTTCTGGAAGGACTGGGCCGATTCCCTGCGCGTCGACGGGCCCTACGCCGAGCCGGTCAAGCGCTCGCTCCTGACCCTGAAGGCGCTCACCTATGCGCCGACCGGCGGGCTGATCGCCGCCCCCACCACCTCGCTTCCCGAGCAGTTCGGCGGTCCCCGGAACTGGGACTATCGCTACTGCTGGATCCGGGACGCCACCCTGACCCTGCTGGCCTTCATCAATGCCGGCCGCCTGGAAGAGGCGCGGGCCTGGGCCGACTGGCTGCATCGCGCGGCTGCCGGCGATCCGGCCGACATGCGCATCATGTATGGCATCGGCGGCGAGCGGCGGCTGCTGGAATGGGAGGCGGACTGGCTTCCCGGCTATGAGGGCTCCAAGCCCGTGCGCATCGGCAACGCGGCGCACCAGCAGTTCCAGCTCGACGTCTACGGCGAGCTGATGGACGTCTTCCACCAGGGCCGCAAGGCGACCGGGCGCACCAACAAGGAGCGCTGGCCGCTGCAGCTGGCGGTGGTCGGCCACGTCATGGAGGTCTGGGACAAGCCGGACGAGGGCATCTGGGAGGTGCGCTCGGGCCCCCAGCACTTCACCTATTCCAAGGCCATGGCCTGGGTGGTGATGGATCGCGCGATCCGCTGCGTGGAGGACTTCGGCAACGAGGGCGACCTCGAGACCTGGCGGGCCCTTCGCGACCGCATCCGCGCCGACATCCTGGACAAGGGCGTCGACCACCGGCGCGGCGTGTTCAAGCGCGCCTATGACGATGCGAACCTCGACGCCAGCCTGCTGCTGCTGGCCGAGGTCGGCTTCGTCCAGCCGGACGATCCGATCTTCGTGGCGACGGTGGAGGCCATCGCCAAGGACCTGATGACCCCCGACGGCTTCGTCATGCGCTACGACACCAGCAAGGTGGACGACGGCCTCTCAGGCGGGGAGGGGGCCTTCCTGCCCTGCAGCTTCTGGCTGGCCAACGCCTATGTGCTGCTGGGCCGGCTCGATGACGCGCGCGCCCTGTTCGAACGTTTGCTCGGGCTCTGCAACGACCTCGGCCTGATCTCGGAGGAGTACGACCCGCACACCAGGCGCCTTGCGGGCAACTTCCCCCAGGCCTTTTCCCACGTGGCCCTGGTCTCGACCGCGATGAACCTCAGCCACCGGCTGAAGCCGAGCGAGCAGCGCTCCGATCCCGACGGCCACGGGGGAGCCAAGGCGGCCGCGCCGGCCTCCAGAGCCCTCTAGGACCCCAGCACGTCCGGCGGCAGGCCCAGGGCCGCGCGGCCGCGGGCGGTGGGCAGCGTCGGCTGGTTCTGGATGTGCAGCCGGTACATCTCGGTGTCGCGGAAGTAGCGCTGCAGCCGGTTGTCGTGCCGGCCGGCCGACGCGCCGGCGGCGTGGAACATCCGCTCGACCGCCCTGCAGGCCATGTCGCAAGCCTGTCGCGCCATGCCCCAGACCTCAAAGGTGTCGGCGGGGGTGATCGGGCGCTTGTCGCGCACGGCGCGGCGGCATTGCTCGAGATAGAGCTCGATCGCGGCCAGGGTCAGGGCGCGGGCCGACTCCGCCTGGGCCAGCACCTCGCCGTAGAGGTTCTGTACGAACGGGTCGTGGATGCGCTTTACCCCCGGCTGACCCATGATGTCCCGCTCGCGGATCAGCTTTTCGAACTCGTCCAGCGCCGCGCGCGCGGTCCCGGAGAAGATCGCGCCGAACTCGCAGTGGAACCAGCCGACCGCCACCGCGAGGTACATCGGATTGCCGTGCAGCCGGGTCCCGGGCGAGCCCTCGGGATCGGCCTGGGCGATCATCATCTCCTGCCCCACGATGTAGTGGGCGGGCACGAAGGCGTTCTCGAGCCTGACGCTGTTGGAGCCCGACGCGCGCATCCCCATGAAGCGGTCCTCGCCCCAGTCTGGCAGGATCTCGATCTTGTCGCGCGGGACCACGAAGAACACCGGGCGCGGGCCCTTCTCCGTCGGCATGAGCGTGCCGCCGATGAAGTGGGTCGAGACCGGAATTCCTGATGCGAACGGCCAGACGCCTGAGACCAGGTAGCCCCCATCGGTCGGGGTGATCGTCCCGGCGGGACCGACCACGTGGGCCGCCCGGAAGTCGCCCTCGCGCCCGAACAGTTCCCGCTGGGCCTGTTCCGGCCAGTGGCTGGCCAGGAAATAGGCGTGCGATCCGGCCAGGGTGAAACACCAGGCCGCGCCCGGATGGCCGCGGGCGATCTCCATCACGACCTCGAGGAAGACCCGCGGCTCCAGCTCGAATCCGCCGAACATCTTCGGGGTCATGATCCGGTAGAAGCCGGCGTCGAGGAACGCCTGCTGCAGTTCGTCGGGGATCCGGCCGAGGCGGTCGCCCTCGGCCTGGCGGGCATAGAGCTCGGGCCGCATCGCCCGGGCCCGCTCGATCAAGTCATCGCGCAGGTCCATCGCCGGCGGCCGCGCCGCACTCTCGCGTTCAGCCACGCTCGTCTCCTCCACTCGGGTCCGCTCGCCGGATCTGGAGCCAGATTGCCGGGCTCGGAGCCACGGTTCAATCCGTTGGCTCAGGGCATGCTATCCCTTGCGTGAGCGCGGCCGGAAGCGGACCAGCTTGGAGTCGGCTTCGTCCTGCCGCCCGTCGCCGAGGCGGTTGGCGATGGCCCGGCCGAGCTCCGACATCTGGTACGGCTTGCGCAGGATGGCGAAGTCCCCTTGCGCAGCCTCGGCGGCGCTGGTGTAGCCGGTCGCCAGAAGCACCGGCAGCCGGGGATGCCGCTCGCGCAAGGCCCGCGCGAGACCCAGGCCATCAAGCGCTCCGGCCATGACGATGTCGCTGAACACCAGGTCGAATGGCTCACCCTCGTCGAGCAGCTTCAAGGCCCCTTCGCCACTGCTCTGGGTCTGCACCAGGTAGCCCAGCTGCTCGAGCATGGCTGCGGTGACCTGGGCCACTTCCGGGTTGTCTTCCACCAGCAGGACCCGGGCGCCTTGGACGTCGGGCAGTGAGCCCTCCGGCTTGTCCGACACATCGGCCGTCGCACCCGCGCCGATGGCCCGAGGCAGCACGACGGTGATGGTGCATCCGGCTCCGATCTCGCTCGCGATGCTCACCGCGCCGCCCGACTGACGGGCGAAGCCATAGACCTGGGATAGGCCGAGCCCTGTGCCCTTGCCCACCTGTTTGGTGCTGAAGAACGGATCGAAGACCTTGGGCAGGATGTCGGCGGGAATGCCGACGCCGCTGTCCGAGGCGGTGATGGCCACGAAGTCCCCCTCCAACTCTGGATCGATGTCACCGCGGGAAAGCGTCCGGTTCTCGGCTGTGAACGCCAGGCGGCCCCCCTCCGGCATGGCGTCGCGGGCGTTGACGGCGATGTTGACCAGGGCGAGCTCGAGCTCGTTGGGGTCGGCCAGCACGGGCCAGAGCGTCTCCGGCAGGGACAGGGTGAGTTCGATGTTGGCCTTCAGCGAACTGGTCAGCATCTGGCTGAAGCTCTCGAAATGTTCCGACAGCTGAACCGGGCGGGGGGTGAGCCTTTGGCGCCGTGCGAAGGTGAGCAGCTGACGCGTCAGGCTTTCGCCCCGCCGCACGGCTTGCACGATGGCCTCGACCGACTTGGCGAGCGACGGGTCGGCCGCGGTGCGGCGCTGCAGCAGGTCGGCGTGGCCGCTGACCACCATCAAGAGGTTGTTGAAATCGTGCGCGACGCCTCCGGTGAGCTGGCCCAGCGCCTCCATCTTCTGGGATTGGACCAGTTGCTCCTGCGTCTTCTGCAGCTCCAGCTGCGCTTCGCGACGCTCGGTGATGTCACGGGTGATCTTGGCGTAGCCGAGCAGCCGTCCCTGCGCGTCCCGGATCGGGTCGATCAGCACGCTGGCCCAGAACACCGAGCCGTCCTTCCGCACCCGCCAGCCCTCGGCCTCGAACTTGCCGTGCTCGGTCGCCTGGTTCAGGGCCTGCATCGGCCTGCCCGCCGAGCGATCGGCGTCCGTGTAGAACTTGGAGAAGTGCAGGCCGATGATCTCGTCGGCGCCGTAGCCCTTGATCCGTTCTGCGCCGGGATTCCAGCTGGTCACCACCCCATTCGGGTCCAGCATGATCAGGGCGCAGTCGTTGACGCCCTCGACGAACACCCGGAATTGCCGCTCGCTCTCCAGCAGCGCCTCCTGGGCCGCCTGACGCTCGGTGATGTCGCGGGTGGTGTTGATGAATCCGATGTTTTCCCCCGCGTCGTCGCGGATGGTCTCCAGCGCGGACTGGGCCCAGAACCGGCCGCCATCCCGGCGGACTCGCCAGCCCTCGCTCTCGAAGCGGCCGCTCGCGAGCGCCGCCTCCAGCGCCCGCTCGGCCAAGCCTCGGCGCCGATCTTCCTCGTTGTAGAACAGCGAGATGTGGCGGCCGATGACGCTTTCGGCGTGATAGCCGGAGATCCGCTCCGCCCCCGAGTTCCAGGTGGCCACTCTCCCGGCCGGATCGACGAGGAAGATCGCGTAGTCGGTGACCGCGTCCAGCAGCATCTGGAAACGCCGGTCCCCAGGGATCGACTTCAGTGGTTCCAAATTGATGCCCACGCCGGCTCGGGAGGGTCGGGTTCCCCGGAACGTCACGCTAACACGGTCTGATCGGCCGCCTCAACGCTGTCGGGGCATTGCGTTTCCCGAGCAATTGACAGGGAGCGTCGAACCTTGAAGATGCCGCCCGCCTGGAGGCGCTTGCAGCCGGGCGCGCATTCGCTTGCTGGGCCGGGGGCGCACAGTGGTGTCGGGATCGGTGAGACTCAGTCCGAGGGACGACCCTCCGGATGGAGGTTCGGGGGAGCTGCCCTCGGGAGGGGCATCGACCGCCGGACGCGAGGACCTCCCCTACAGGGTGGAGATCTGGGACGCGAACCAGGAGTGTGTCGAGCAGATGCTCGCCGTCACCGCCAGCGCCAGCATCGGCTACGCCGCCTATTTCGCCGCGACCCGCGAGTTCCCCAACCGCGTCATCACCCTTCGACACAAGAACAGCGTGATCAGCCGGTGGAACGGTCCGCCTCACTGATCCGCTTGCCTCGTCCCGCATTACCCAGAGCAGCCCCGGCATGCGAGGGGGCGCCATGATCGATTCGGAAGAGGACGAAGGAAAGGTCCTGAGCTTCGCCGCGCCTCCTCACGGCGACGACCTCCCCTATGGCATCGAACTGTGGAACCTGCAGCGGACCGAGGTCGAGAAGGTCGTCGCGCGCGCCTCCAGCGCGGCGCTCGCCCGGGCGATATTCGTTGCGGCTCAGAAGGAGCATCTTGCGCGACTGCTGATCCTGCGGCGCGGCGCCAAGGTGATCGAATCCAGCAGCTGAGGCTGTGGCCGGGGTCGCCCTGGGTTCGGCTGCTAGTGCAGGCGAGGGCTCTTCAGGAAGCGCCGGCGATCGCGGGTGGTGACGCCCACGTCGAACACGTCGCCCTCGCGGTTGAGCGTCAGGGGCGCCTCGACCCCGGCCGGGCCAAGGCCCCAGAGGGTCCGGTAGAAATCCGCCAGGGTGGCGACCTCCTGGCCGTCGACGGCGATCAGGATGTCGCCCTCCTTCAGCCCGGCTCGCCGGGCGGGGCCATCGGGCGAGGTGCCGACGATCATCACCTTGTCGTCGACCTCCTGGGCGATCACGCCCAGCCAGGGCCGTGCAGGCAGGTCGTGGCCGCCGGCGGCGAGGGACTCCAGGATCGGGGGCAGGAGCTCGATCGGCACGATCATGTTGAGCGGCATCACCCGGCCCGAGGAGGTCTGGTGCTGCAGGTGCAAGGAGCCGATGCCGAGCAGCCGGCCCGAGGGCCCGATCAGGGCCGCGCCGCTCCACAGCGGGTGGGCGGGGGCGGTGAAGATGGCGTCGTCGAGCAGGTACTCCCAGTAGCCGGCGAACTCCTGGCGCGCCACGATGCGGCCGGCCACCGATTTCTCGCGACCGCCGACGCCGGCGACGATGACCTTCTCCCCGATCGGCGCGTGGCCGGTTTCGGCCAGCGGCAGCACCGGCACGGCGAGGGGCTCCAGCGCCTGCACCAGGCCGAAGCCGGACGATTGGTCGAAGCCCAGCACATGTCCCGGCACCTCCCGACCGTCCCCGGTAGTCAGGGTCACCTGGTCGGCCTCGGTCACCAGGTAGTTGATGGTCAGCACCAGCCCGTCGTCGCGGATCAGCACCCCATTGCCGACGCGTTCGGTGCCGAGCACGCCCGCGGTGAAGGCGTCCGCCGGCACGCTGGCGCGCAGGCCAACCACCGAGGACAGCGCCCAATCCAGATCGAAGGCGTAGTCCTGCGGCTGAGGCTGGGCCTCGTCAGGGACCTGCCAATCCTCGAACCATTCTTCCACTGAGCCGGCCTTTATGGGTTGCGGGCGGGGGCGTCTGTGACGACTCCCGCCGGCCGCTAGATGTAGGACCGCCGGGGCGATAGCTCCAGAGCGGTTCGCCCGGGAATGGTGAACGAAGGGCTCCTGCGGCTCGCGGCCGCCCGCTCCGCTGCCGACTTGACTGTGCGGCGGCGATTGTCCCCATGTCTGGCCGCATGTTCGAGCGTCCCATCCGCACCCTTCTGGCCGGCCTGGGCTTTGAGCTTCTCCCGCGCGAGGCGTTCGAGCGCGAGCGGTTGGCCAGTGCGCGCACGACCGAGGCGCTGGAGCTTCGCCTGAAGCAGGCGGATGAGGAGCGCGCCTCCCTGCGGGCGGAGGCCGCCCGGCTGCAGGACGCCATGGATGGGGCGGTCGCCGACCTCTGGGCCAAGGTCGACAAGGAACGCCGGCGCGCGGTGGCCGCGGCCGCGGAGGCCCGGCGAAACGCCGCCGCGACGAGGGCGGCGCAGTCTGCTGCTCAGGCGGCCCGGGCCGACGCCGAAGCCGCTCGAGGCGCAGCCCAGGCGGCCGGGGCCAAACTTGAGGCCGCCCGGGCCAAGGCGACGGTCGCGCAGAACGAGGTCCGAGCGGCGCGGGCAAGGGCGGAGGCGGCCCAGGCCGAGGCCGAAGCAGCTCGCGCGGAGGCTCAGGCCGCGGCGACCAAGCTTGACGCCGCCCGGGCCAAGACGGCGGCGTTCCAGCAGCAGGCCCTGGACGCGCGGGCGCGGGCGGAGGACGCAGAGGCGGTCGCCGAGGCCGCCCGTGCCGAGGCGCTGGCCGCCCAGGCGGCGCCCCGCTCGGTCGCGGGCCGGCAACAGATCGAGGCGCTGCGGGTCAAGCTGAACGCCGAGAGCGAGATGAAGGCCGCCATCAAGCAGCGGCTGCGCGAGCAGACCTCGCTCACCGACGCGCTGGAGCTGGCCAACCGGACCTACCGCGAGGATCTGCGCGAGCTGGAGGACCGCCTCGCCGTGTTCGAATCGGGCGCGACCCGCAAGGTCGGCGACGACCTCCTGTCGGCGCTCGGGGCCTTCCCTGCACGGCGGTCCGACCTGGTCTCCGACCGCCTGGTGGAAAGCCTCTTGAAGCGCAGCGGGCTGAAGGCCCGTGGCGAGGACGACGCGGCGTCCTACTACCGGCTGGGTCGCAATCTGCAGGTCCAGGGAGCCTCCGAGTTGGCCGCCGCGGCCTACCGCAAGGTTGGTCCCGGCATCGCCGAGTTCCTGGCGCGCCCGGGCCCGGACGGCCGCCCGGTCAGCGGCCCCGACTTCCTGATCATCGGCGCGCCCCGCGCCGGCACCACCTGGCTGAAGCGCGCCCTGTCGCACCATCCCGACGTGATGATGTTCGCCGGTGAGCCGCAGTTCTTCGCCATGACCAGCCACCTGGGGCCGGACGAGTACGTGAAGCGCTTTTCGGCGACCGGCGCCCGTTTCCTGCGCCGCGACCGCAAGGAGCGCACGCCGATGCGGCCGCAGCAGCCGGTCATGGGCGAGAAGAGCACCACCTATCTGTCCATGTCGGAGGCCCAGATCAGCCTTTGCGCGGCCCTCTACCCCAAGGCGCGGATCGTCTGCCTGATCCGCGATCCGGTGGCCCGCGCCTGGTCGCACATCAAGCACGACGGCTTCGGCCACTTCGGCGAGCATCCCCAGAAGCTCTACGAGCAACCCTACTGGCAGTCGCTCCCCGCCTATATCCGCCACGGTCA
>FTHI01000641.1_pt1 | contig 10371 bp, 7 predicted proteins | sample 1640891 | NCBI WGS metagenome assembly FTHI01 (sample SAMEA3914788, study PRJEB12502) | metagenome | biome: forest; material: soil | place: Canada | collected 2011-07-03 | depth 0.1 m
CGGCGGGGAGGTATCCCCTCACCCTCCCATTGCTGCGCAACGGGCCCCTCCCTCTCCCCCCCGGAGGCGGGGCGAGGGGATAGCGGTGGAATTCGAAGACGACGCCTTCGTGCTCTCCGCCCGCACGTTCGGGGAGTCCGGCGCCATCGTCGAGCTCCTGACCGGTCAGCACGGCCGCTGGGCCGCCCACATCGCCGGCGGCGCCTCTCGTCGGATGAAGCCGATCCTGCAGCCTGGCGTGAAGGTGATGGCCCGCTACCGATCCCGCACCTCCGAGCAGCTGGGCTCCGCGACTCTGGAGGCCCTGGACGACGGCCCCGCCGCCCTGTTCGACGACCCCATGGCCCTGGCCGGCATGGCCGCCGCCGCCGCAGTCGCCGGTGGGGCCCTGCCCGAGCGGGAGCCGCACCGCGGCGCCTTCCACGCCTTCGAGGCCCTGACCCAGGCCCTGCTGCTCACCGACATCTGGCCCGCGGTGTTCGTGCGCTTCGAGGCAGGCCTGCTGGAAGAGCTGGGCTTCGGCCTGGACCTTTCCCGCTGCGCCGCCACCGGCGCGGTGGACGACCTGATCTGGGTCAGCCCCAAGACCGGCCGCGCCGTCAGCCGCGCCGCCGGCGAGCCCTACAAGGACCGACTGCTCCCCCTGCCGCGCTTCCTGCTCTCCTCCCAGTCGGGCCTCGAGCCCGGCGACGTCGGCGCGGGCCTCGACCTCACCGGCCACTTCCTCGAACAGTTCGTCTTCGGCCCCGTGAACCGCCCGCTGCCGCCGGCCAGGGTGTGGCTGATCGATCGGTTGAAGGAGGCGGGGCGGCTGTGAATTCAAGTATTACGATTGTGGTGGGTGATGCAGCGAGATTCATTTTCGGAGGATGACCATGGGAGATGTGCCAAGTGGCCCTAACTCAGTCGCCTACTATAATTCCGCCAGAGCAGAGTTAATTCAAAGGATTACTCTCCGCGACCAGATGCTTGTTGCATACGTCGTGGCGCTCGGGGGGTATCTTACGTTTCTATTGCAATCGGATCAATTAGCTAAGGGTACGTTGTATCTAAGATCTATCTATTTTCTCGGCCTTCCAACGATCTGCGTCGTATTTTCGTGCGTGGTCCTAAATCACCATGTCATAATAGGCAAAATCGGCAGATACGTTCGATTCGAATTGTTTCCGAACACCGTACCGCCCCATTGGGATTGTTCAAAGTCGTTGTATGCTGATAGGCAGCACGTTGTTGACCGGGTGTTGGGTCAGGCGTTCATTCTATTGTTGCCGCTGCTGTACGGAGTCGTGTTCGCATTCGACAATGCGGAACTCGCTCGACAATCAATAGTCAGCACAATAGCCCTGATCGGGACCGTATCAGTGGACGTGGTTGCACTTGGCTGTTGTGCTTGGCTTCATTGGAAGGCGTACGACATTAGGAAGCGAGCCGCAGCATCACCACCAGAATGAAAGTGGCGAGTTCTTAACGGAGGACAGGAGCAATACTCCCTTCTTACTACAATGTGCGCTGTTTAATTGCGATGCCACCCAACTGTTTCAAAGGTGGGCCGCGGGAGACGCGGTGCCCGATGATCCGGGCGACCGATCGGATTCTGGAGACACAATGCATAATTGAGTAGGCTGGAATTTCAGCGCGATCGGCTCGCGCCCAGGCCCTTTCATCATGTACTGGCCAAGTATGAATGTGGACCATCTCGACGTAGTCCTGGCCGCCGTCGTCATTCAGGAGGCCTGAAATGCCATTCCCCCGCATGTACCCGTTTGTGGCCGTTGTCCTCTGCACCTTGCCCCTTCCAGCGCTAGCCGCGCCGGGCGCTTACGATCCTGGCGCCGTCGTCACCCGCCATGTCGCCGCCTTCGCCGCCCATGACGTCGACGGACTGATGTCCGACTACGCCGATGACGTCATCGCGGTGCTGCCCGACACGGTGCTCCAGGGCAAGGCGGCCATGCGCGGATGGTTCGTGCAGTTCTTCAAGGCCTCCGGTCCGCCCTTCGACGCCGCCCTGGACAGGGTGGAAGGCGATGCGGGCATCACCCACTGGGTCGCCAATCCCGGCGCGCCCGGCGCGGTCCAGGGCTACGACGTTTTCATCGTGCGCGGGGGCAAGATCCGGTTCCAGACCTCGATGGGCGTCGGGCCGGTCGCGGCGGCCAAATAGGCTGCGGCGGGGAAACGCCGGACGCCGATCGAGGCGCAATGGCGGCCCGTGCGTTTCGGGGCGGACATCCGTATGGCCGGTGTCTGGCTCATGGTCGGGCCGGGGAGGGTGGTCTTCCCTTCAGACCAGAGGGCGCATGCCTCGATCCCGGAACACGCCCTGGCCAAGCGTTCTTGCTGTCACGTTCATCCTTGTCGCCGGCTGCGCCACCGAGCCTGAGCACGGACATGGCCGCGGCGGCCGGTTCGAAGGCCGACGCGGCGGCGATGGCGAACGTTGGCGGGAAGGGGCGCGGCTCCGGCCCGGCCTGTTCATCAGCCCGGCCGGCGAGCCGTTCCGCTCAGCACCCGGCGAGCCCTATCCCTCGGCGGGTTGGTTCGCCGGCGCCGACCTCGACCACGATGGCCGCCTGACGCGCTCCGAGTTCCGCCAGGACGCCGAGCGCTTCTTCACCCGCATCGACCTCAACCACGACGGGGTGCTCGATAGCGCCGAGATCGCCAACTACGAGCGGACCGTGGCCCCCGAGATCCTACCCGCGAACTCAGGGGAAGGCCCTGCGGGCGGGCCCCAGGCCCGGTCTTGGCCAGGCGGAGGCGGCGAGGGCGGCGGAGGCCGGCGCGGCGGTCATGGTGGCGGTCGAAGCGGCGGCATGGGCCGGGGCCCTGGCGGCGGCAGCGGAGGAGCGGGCGGTGGCGGCGTTCAGCGCAGCCCGCGCCAAATGATGCAGGGCGCCATGCCGTTCAGCCTGATCCCACAGGCGGAACCGGTATCGGCCGCCGACACGGACTTCGACGGCAAAGTCACCCGCGCGGAGTTCATCGCCTCCGCCGACAGGCATTTCGCCACGCTCGACACCTCGGGCGCTGGGGCGCTCACCTTGGCCGGCCTGCCGCAGACCCCGATGCAGGCCCGCCGGGAGCGCGGACGCGGAGCGCCGACCTGACGTCACATCGTCGCGATCCGGGGTCTCGCTCAACTGACCCTTGCCGACGGCCGCGCCGGTAGCCGATAGCATCAGGCCGGAAACCCGATTCGGTCATGAACACCCACGTCCCCCCGCCGCCGGAAGACGACGGCCCGAACCACGTCATAGACGAGCCCCTCTCCGAGGCGCTGTCGCGGCGCTACCTCGCCTATGCGCTATCCACCATCATGCACCGGGCCCTGCCCGACGTGCGCGATGGGCTGAAGCCGGTGCAGCGGCGGCTGATGTACGCCATGCACCGGATGCGGCTGAACCCGGACGGGGCAGCCAAGAAGTGCGCCAAGGTGGTCGGCGACGTGATGGGCCAGTTCCACCCCCACGGTGACCAGTCGATCTATGACGCCCTGGTCCGCCTGACCCAGGACTTCGCCCAGCGTTATCCCCTGATCGACGGCCAGGGGAACTTCGGCAACATCGACGGCGATAACGCCGCGGCCATGCGCTACACCGAGTGCCGGATGACTGAGGCGGCGCAGCTGCTGCTCGACGGCATCGACGAGGACGCCGTCGACTTCCGCCCCACCTACGACGGCGAGGACGAGGAGCCGGTGGTGCTCCCGGCCGGCTTCCCCAATCTCCTGGCCAACGGCGCCACGGGCATCGCCGTGGGCATGGCCACCTCCATACCGCCGCACAACGCCGTGGAGCTTATCGACGCCTGCCTGATGCTGCTGCAGACCCCCGCATCCACCACCGCAGAACTGATGACGGTGATGCCCGGCCCCGACTTCCCCACCGGCGGGGTGATCGTCGAGCCGCCGCACTCGCTGCTGGAAGCCTATGAGACCGGCCGGGGCGGGGTGCGCCTGCGCTGCCGCTGGGAGAAGGAGGACACCGGCCGGGGGACCTATCAGATCGTGGTCACCGAGGTGCCCTATCAGGTCAAGAAGGCCGACCTGGTGGAGCAGCTCGCCGGCCTGATCGAGTCCAAGAAGGCGGCCCTGCTGGGCGACGTGCGCGACGAGTCCGCCGAGGATGTCCGCCTAGTGCTGGAGCCCAAGTCCCGCAACATCGAGCCCGAGATCCTGATGGAGAGCCTCTACCGGCTCTCGGACCTGGAGAACCGCTTTCCGGTCAATATGAACGTGCTCGACGCCCGCTCCACCCCTCGGGTCATGGGACTGAAGCCGGCGCTGCAGGCGTTCCTGGACCACCGGCGCGATGTGCTGGTCCGCCGCGCCCGCCATCGCCTAGCCAAGATCGAGGCCCGGCTGCACATCCTGGACGGGATGCTGATCGTCTACCTCGACCTCGACGAGGTGATCCGCATCGTCCGCTACGAAGAAGAGCCCAAGCTTCGCCTGATCGACCGGTTCGCCCTCAGCGAGATCCAGGCCGAGGCGATCCTCAATACCCGCCTGCGTCAGCTCGCCCGGCTGGAGGAGATGGAGATCCGCCGCGAGCACGCCGAGCTCTCCGAGGAGCGCGAGGGGGTCACCGCCATGCTGGCCAATGACCGCCAGCAGTGGAAGCTGGTGGGAACGGGCCTGCGCGACGTGCGCAAGACCCTGGACAAGACCGGCCCGCCCTGGCGCCAGCGGCCAACCGGCGTGTTCGGCCGCTCGACGTTCGAAGAGGCGGTCCAGATCGACGCCGCCGCCGCCATCGAGGCCCTTACCCCGCGCGAACCGGTCACCGTGATCATCTCCGAGCGGGGCTGGATCCGCGGCCAGCGCGGCCGGGTGGAGGATCCGTCGGAGCTGAAGTTCAAGGAAGGCGACAAGCTGGCCTTCATCTTGTCCGGCGAGACCACCGACAAGCTGCTGCTGTTCGCCGATGACGGCCGTTTCTTCACCCTGGCGTGCGACAGGCTCCCCTCTGGCCGCGGCCATGGCGAGCCGGTGCGGCTGATGATCGAGCTGGACGACCGGGTCGACATCCTCTCAGCCTTCGTCCACCGCCCGGGCCGCAAGCTCGTCCTGGCCTCCAAGGCCGGCTACGGCTTCGTCCTGCCTGAAGAGGAAGCGGTGGCCTCCAAGCGTGCGGGCAAGCAAGTGCTCACTGCCGGGGCCGAGGGCGCGGCCTTCTGCCTGGAGGCGTCGGGCGACCACCTGGCGGTGCTGGGCGACAACGGCAAGGCGCTGATCTTCCCCATGTCCGAGCTCCCGGAAATGCCGCGCGGCAAGGGCGTGAAGCTGCAGAGCTACCGGGAAGGGGGCCTGCGCGACGGCCTGGTGTTCAACGCCGCAGACGAGGCTTCGTGGATGGACGCCGCCGGCCGCGCCCGCGCCTGGCCCGAATGGCGCAGCTGGCTGGGCCGCCGCGCCAGCGCCGGCAAACTTGTGCCCAAGGGCTTCCCCGCCTCAAAGCGTTTCAGGCCGCCGACCTGAGCATCCTATTTCCCCTCATCCCCGCGTTTGCGGTTGTGAGTGGAGCGAAGAGGCGGCCTTACTCGCCCCTCGCCGCCGCAACGCCGATCAGCGCATCTTTCAGCTGGTCCAGGCGGAAGGGCTTGGGCAGCACCGGCCGGCCGCGCCACGCCGGCGGCAGGCCTTCCTCGCCATAGCCGGAGGCGAAGACGAAGGGCACGTCGCGAGCCGCCAGCACCTCGGCCACCGGGTCGACCCGCTGTCCGCCCAGGTTCATGTCCAGGATCGCAACGTCGATGTCGGCATGCATGGCCAGCTCGGCGGCGGCGGAGAGCTGTCCGGCCACGCCGGCGACGATGCAGCCCAGCTCTTCGAGCATCTGCTCCAGCAGCATGGCCACGATGGTCTCGTCCTCGACGACGAGCACCTTCAGGCCAGTCAGGGCGACAACGGGTTGGTTCATGTCGCTGGTTCCGGCTCCGAGGATCTGAGAGGCTTGGTCCAAGAGTCGGGCCCTCCTTACCTTATCGACGCCAAATCACCGAGGCGGCGTATTGCATCGGCGCTGCACAACGTATGGCATAGCCATCCGGTTGCATGGCGGCGCGCCCGCGGGAGGACCTGAAACTGATCGAGCCCGCGCCAACGGTCCTTTGCATCACCGACCTGAACGTTCGCTTCGACACGCCCGACGGGATGGTCGAGGCCGTGAAGGGCGTGAGCCTCGCCGTCCACCGCGGCGAGTGCCTGGGCGTGGTCGGCGAGAGCGGGTCGGGCAAAAGTCAGACCTTCATGGCGGTGATGGGCCTCTTGGCGCGCAACGGCCGGGCGACGGGCTCGGTCAAGGTCGGCGACACCGAGCTGCTGGGTCTGCCGCTTGCGAGGCTCAACCGCGTCCGCGGCGCCCGGATGACCATGATCTTCCAGGACCCGCTCACAGCCCTGACCCCGCATGTGAAGATCGGCGAGCAGATCGCCGAGGCCCTGCGTTGGCATAAAGGGCTGTCCCACGCCGACGCCCTGGCCCAGGCGCGCCAATGGCTGGACCGGGTGCGGATTCCCGAAGCGGCCCGGCGGCTCGGCCAATACCCGCACGAGCTCTCCGGCGGCATGCGCCAGCGGGTGATGATCGCCGCCGCCATGGCCTGCGGGCCGGAGCTGCTGATCGCCGACGAGCCGACCACGGCCCTGGACGTCACCGTGCAGGCCGAGGTGCTGGACCTGATGGCCGAGCTGAAGCACGACACCGGCGCCGCCATGGTGCTGATCACCCACGACATGGGCGTTGTGGCCCGGCTCGCCGACCGGGTCTGCGTCATGAAGGACGCGGTCTTCGTGGAGGAGGGGACCGCGGACCAGGTGTTCCACGCTCCGCGCACCGATTACGCCAAGGCCCTGCTGGAGGCCGTGCCGAGGCTGGACCGCGACGGACGCGGCGGCCGACCCCAGCCTGATCCCGTGGCGCCCGATGCGCCGGTCGTGGTGGAGGGCAAGGACGTCAAGGTCTGGTTCCCGGTTCGCCAGGGCATCTTCGCACGGCCGATGACGCTTCGGGCCGTCGACGGGGTCAGCTTCCAGATCCGCCAGGGCGAAACCCTGGGCGTCGTCGGCGAAAGCGGCTGCGGCAAGACTACGCTCTCGCGGGCGGTGGTGGCGCTGCTGGAGCCGTCGGCCGGCGCCGTCACGCTTCTGGGCAAGGATGTGACCCACGCCGAGGGGCGGGCGCTGCAGGCGGCGCGCAAGGACCTGCAGATCGTGTTCCAGGATCCCCTGGCGAGCCTGGACCCGCGTATGGCGATCGGCGAATCGATCGGCGAGGCGCTGGGCGTGTACCGCGCCGAGCTCGACCGCCGGACCCGAGAGGCTGAGGTTCGCGCCATGATGCAGCGGGTCGGCCTCGCCCCCGAGCTGATCAACCGCTACCCGCACGAGCTCTCCGGCGGTCAGAACCAGAGGGCCGGGATCGCGCGTGCCATGATCCTGCAGCCGCGCCTGGTGATCTGCGATGAGGCCGTGTCGGCCCTGGACGTGACCATCCGCGCCCAGATCATCGACCTCCTGATCGATCTGCAGCGCTCGCTCGGCATGGCCATGATGTTCATCAGCCACGACCTGGCGGTGGTGCGGGAGATCAGCCACCGCGTCATGGTCCTCTACCTGGGCAGGGTGGTGGAATCGGCGAGCCGCGATCGGCTCTACGCCTCGCCGCTGCATCCCTATACGCGGGCGCTGCTGGCGGCCGCGCCGGTCCCCGATCCGGCGGTCGAGCGGTCGCGGGTCAGGGTCCGGTTGACGGGCGAGCCGCCCAGTCCGCTGGATCCACTGGCGGCGCTTCGCTTCATGCCGTCGCGCCTGCCCGCAGGCCCCGGGGACCCGGCCTATGCGCCGCTGCTGATCGAGGCCGCGCCAGGCCATCTGGTGGCCGAACACGATCCGGAGCCTGGGCCGCCGGCGGCAGTCGCCTCTTGAACCCGGACGCTCCAGCGCATAGCCGTCTGCCCAGCCGGGCGGGCGGGCGAGGGGCCGGCGCCGGGGGCGCGGCTGGAACAGCTGTCGGTTGAACAGCTGAAGGAAGGACAAGACGGCATGGACTTCACGACCCACCAGCGCCCGGACCTGCGCTGGATCTATCGGATCGACGGCAAGGACTCCGAGAAGACCTATCCCACCGCCGGGGAGGCGGAGCGGGGGGCCACGAAGGCGTTGAGGGAGGCGCGTCCCACCGGCGTGAACTGGCAGTGGCTGCTGATCCTGGCCGTGGCGTCCTTGCCGATCTGGTGGGTGCTGATCTTCCTGGTAAGGCTGCTAACCGGCCGATGAGCGAGCTGGTCGAAGTCTTCGTCGGCGCCGACCGCTCCCAGTTGATGGCGGTGGCGGTGCTCGAACACTCGATCCGCCGGCGCACCGCCCGCGAGGTGGCGGTCAGTCCTCTGATCGACCTCGACCTTCCCGAGCCCCGTGATCCACGCCAGGGATCGCGAACCAACTTCTCCTTCGCCCGGTTCGCCATTCCCGAACTCAAGGGCTACCGCGGCAAGGGCCTCTACCTGGACGCCGACATGCTGGTGTTCCGCGACATCGGCGAGCTCTGGGACCTGCCGTTCGACGGTGCGAAGGTGATCATCCAGGAAGAAGTGCCCGAGCACGCGGCCACGCACGACAAGCCCGGCGCGCCCTCCCGGCGCATCAAGCAATGCTCGGTGATGCTGATCGACTGCGAACGCACCCGCTGGGATCCGCACAGGATCATCGCCGGACTGGATGGCGCCTACACATACGAGCAGCTGATGTACGACCTCTGCATCCTGGAAGAGCGCGACATCCGTTACGGTGTGCCGTTCGCCTGGAACAGCCTGGAACACTTCGATCACGGGACCCGGCTGATCCACTATACAGACATGGACACCCAGCCCTGGGTGTCGGCGCTGAACCGCAACGGGCCCCTCTGGCTCGAGGAAGTCCGCCTGATGCTCCTGACCGGGGCCCTGGGCCGCGCCGACCTGCAGAGGGAGGTGCAGCTCGGCTACTTCCGGCCCTCGCTGATGGATGAGATCGACGAGGCCCCACACGTCCGAGGATGGGACGCAGACGCCGCCAGTCGCTATTGCGAACATGATCAGGCTGCGGGCTTCGTCAGGCACGCCGAAGTCTATCGCCGCAAACGGCTGCGGGCCGAGGCCGTGAAGCAGTACGAGCGCAGGTCTGGCCGGCTGAGGGCCTAGGCGCGCGTGGGTCGAGCCGGCTTGGTTGGCGCCTTGTTAACCAACAGTCTGCGAGTGTGGCGCGGGCCGAAAAACCTGAGCGACATCCTCGCCACACATGGGGCGAATCGCCGCAATACAGGTTGCGTACGAAGGCCCTGCGGCTTAACAGTATCTATCAGGGGACGAGCCTCTGGCGAGTCCATGACAGCGCGCCGTGAGTCGCTTTTTCTGACAACTCTTCTCAAAGAGTGTGTTGAGAAAGCCACAAGCGGAGACATTGAAGGTATTAATCCCGAGGGCGGTCGACACAATCGGAACAAGGTCGGGGCTGGACCGTTGCAGTCACGCCCATCGACAACGTTCCGAATGGGCTTGATCCGCACCTGCGAATGAAGGGGGTAGACTACATGAGGTCGAGAGATCTTGCTCCGCTCGGTGGAGTTCTGGTCGCGCTGCTAATGGCGTCGGCTGCTTCGGCGACCGAAACCAACGGCTGGTATGCGGCCTGGGACGTCGGCGCCCATTGGGATGCCGGCAGCTCTAAGGCGACGTCCGCCAATCCCAAGCCCAACGGCTTGCCGGCCAAGTGGAAGTTCAAGTCCAAGACCGACTGGGCCGGTTTCGCGCGTGTCGGCTACCGGTTCGACGCCAACTGGAGGACCGAACTCGAGTTCGGCTATCGCAACGGCTCGATCAGCACGATCGGCGGGAACCTCGCCGGCGCCGGTGGATCCGGAGAGCCGGTCCAGGTTTGCGCCGCCGCTTCTGCCGGGACCTGCATCAATCCTCCCGGGTTCCAGAACAACTGGTCCGGCATGGTCAATGTCATCTACGACTTCATGCCGGAATCGAAGATCCATCCCTTCGTTGGAGCCGGCGCAGGTCTTGACCACCTGCAGATCCGCACCGGTGGCGTGTTCCGCCTGCCCCCGGGCAGCCAGGGCGTGTTCTCCAGTCCGGAATTCATCCGGACCGGCGGCGGCAAGACAAGGTTCGCCTGGCAACTGCTCGGCGGAGCCAGCGTCGACGTCGCTGATCAATGGGCGCTCGACCTGACCTACCGCTACCTCCGGACCGACCAGGGCTTTACGTCCCTCTCCAAGGCCACCGGAGGCGGATCTGTCTATCAGCTCGGCGACTTCAAGCGCCGGCTCGGCGACCACACGGTGACGATCGGCCTGCGGTACATGTTTGCGGCTCCTCCGC
>FTHI01001518.1_pt1 | contig 10368 bp, 9 predicted proteins | sample 1640891 | NCBI WGS metagenome assembly FTHI01 (sample SAMEA3914788, study PRJEB12502) | metagenome | biome: forest; material: soil | place: Canada | collected 2011-07-03 | depth 0.1 m
CGCCCTCCCTTTCCGGCCGTGTGGCCCTCGTCACTGGCGCGACGCGCGGCATCGGCCGCGCCATCGCCCTGGGCCTTGCCCGATCCGGCGCACACGTCATCGCCACCGGCCGCACCCAAGGCGCGCTTGAGGAACTCGACGACGAGATTCTCGCCGGGACCGGCGGGCGCGCCACCCTGGTCCCGCTCGACATCGTCGACGGCGACGGCGTCGATCGCCTGGGCGCGGCCATCTTCGAGCGCTGGGGCAAGCTCGACGTCCTCGTCGCCGCCGCCGGCGTGCTCGGCGTCACGACGCCGGTCCCCCATCTCGATGCGCAGGTCTGGGACCGGGTCATGGCCGTGAACCTGACCGCCAACTACCGCCTGATCCGCTCCATGGACCTGCTGCTGCGAAAGGCCGATGCGGGCCGGGCGGTGTTCCTCACCTCCGGCGCAGCCCGGCGGCCCCGCGCCTTCTGGGGCGCCTACGCCGCCTCGAAAGCGGGCCTGGAGGCGCTGGCCACGGTCTATGCCGACGAGGTCGAGCACACCGATCTGCGGGTGGCGGTGGTCAATCCCGGTCCGATGCGCACCAGGATGCGGGCCGCCGCCTTCCCGGGCGAGGACCCGATGACCCTGCCCGCTCCCGAAGAGATCGTGCCGATGATTCTCGAGCTGGTGGGGCCCGGCTCCGACCCGAAGCCGCAGGTGTTGAACTTCGCCGACTGGAAGGCGGCCCGGGTCGGGTGATCGGCTCCGCGGCTAGCGAGGCGGCCCGTAGGGACTGAGGCTCTGCCGGTCCGACTGCCAGTACTGATAGTACGAAGCGCGTTTGCCGGCCTTCTTCTTCACCTCGGCCTCGGTCTGATCGCGCGAGCTCTTGATGTTGTAGCCGGACTTGTCCATCGCCTGCGGAGCCTTGTTCGACGGCGCTGCATCCCGGACGAAGGAATCCAGCGGGTGCGGCGCTGGCGCCACCGCCGCGGGGGTGACGGGAGCGGCAGCCTGTGGCCAGGCGTTGGTTTCGGCCCTGGCCGCGGCGGCGGTCAGGGCGAGAGTCGCGAGTCCTGAGAGGATCGTGGCAGAGCGCATCTTGGCTTCTCCAGAGAGAAAGCCCCCCGACCTGCGCGTGGCGCCCTCGGACGCGCAAATGTGCCCATTCCTCGAACGCCGCGCGGCGTCCGTGGTTCCCGCTCTAGAGGCCGAACTTCCGCTTCAGGATCTCGTTGACCGCCGCCGGGTTGGCCTTGCCGCCGGTCTCGCGCATCACCGCGCCGACGAACCACCCCACCGCCTGAGGTTTTTCCGCCACCTGGGCGGCCTTGTCAGGGTTGGCCGCGATGATCTTGTCGACGGCCGCTTCAATGGCGCCGGCGTCGGTCACCTGGACCAGGCCGTGCTTCTCCACGATGGCCGCCGGCGCGCCCTCGCCCGACCACATGCGCTCGAACACCTCGCGGGCGATCTTCGATGAGACGGTGCCGTCCTCGATCAGCTTGACCAGGCCGGCCAGGTCCTCCGGCGGAATCGGGCTGTCCTCGATGTCCTGGCCGGCGGCGGCGAGGCGGGCCATCAGGTCGTTGGTGATCCAGTTGGCGACCAGCTTGGCGTCGCGGCCAGCGGCGGCCTTCTCGAAGTAGTCCGCCCGGCTGGCGTCGGTGACCAGCACCCGCGCGTCGTAGGCCGAGAGCCCGTACTGCGATTGCAGCCGAGCCCGCTTGGCGTCCGGCAACTCCGGCAGGGTCGCTTCGATCTGCTTGATCCAGGCGGGATCCAGCTCCAGCGGCAGCAGGTCCGGATCGGGGAAATAGCGATAGTCGTGCGCCTCTTCCTTGGAGCGCATCGAGCGGGTCTCGCCCTTGTTCGAATCGAACAGCCGCGTCTCCTGATCGATCTTGTGCCCGTCCTCGATCAGCTCGATCTGGCGGCGGGCTTCGTACTCGATGGCCTGCTGGATGTAGCGGTAGGAATTGACGTTCTTGATCTCGCAGCGCGTGCCGAGTTCGCCCCCCTCCTTGCGCACCGAGACGTTCACGTCGGCCCGCAGGTTGCCCTTTTCCATGTCGCCGTCGCAGGCGCCGAGGTAGCGCAGGATCGAGCGCAGCTTCTTCACATAAGCCGCCGCGCCCTCGGACGAGCGGATGTCGGGGCGCGAGACGATCTCCATCAGAGCCGTGCCGGCCCGGTTGAGGTCCACATAGGTCCAGTTGGGATCGAGGTCGTGGATCGACTTGCCGGCGTCCTGCTCCAGGTGAAGCCGCTCGATGCGGACCGTGAAGGCCGAGCCGTCGTCCTTCTCCACCTCGACCTCGCCCTCGCCGACGATCGGGTCCTTGTACTGGCTGATCTGATAGCCGGCAGGCAGGTCGGGATAGAAGTAGTTCTTCCGGTCGAAGCGCGACCAGACATTGATCTGCGCCTTGAGCCCCAGGCCCGCCCTCACCGCCTGCTCGACGCAGTAGCGGTTGATCACCGGCAGCATGCCGGGCATCGCCGCGTCGACGAGGCTGACCTGCTCGTTGGGCCCAGCCCCGAAGCCCACCGCCGCTCCCGAGAACAGCTTGGACTTGGAAGCGACCTGGGCATGCACCTCCAGGCCGATGACGACTTCCCAGGGGCCGGTGCGGCCTTCGATGGTCTTGATCGGTTCGCTCATGGCGCCGGCTTACACCAGCGCCGCGCTTTGCGGGAGGGGCTGCCAGGGCGTCGCACCACTTAACGTGGAAATGAAATCTTCATGGTCAATGCTTAGTCAACGGTGTCGGCCGCCTTTGGGGAGAGGGTGTCGTGCTCAAGGTGCTGTCTTGCGTTGCCGGTCAGCATGACCTGCGGCTCGTCCTGATCGCGGCGCTCACCTGCGTCACGGCTTCCTTCACCGCATTCCGGCTCTATGCCCAGGGGCTCGGCCGCCCTTTCGCCGAGCGGCTTCCATGGCTGGTGTTCACCGCCCTGACCGCCGGCGCCGGCGTCTGGGCCACCCACTTCATCGCCATGCTGGCCTACGCCCCGGTGGTGAAGAGCGGCTATGACCTGGCCGGCACGGTGGGCTCCCTGCTGCTGTCGATCGCCGGAGCCGGACTGGGGTTCGGCCTGGCCACCCTGGTCCGCCGCAGGCTCTGGATGGCCATAGCCGGGCTCATCGCCGGCCTCAGCATCGGGGTCATGCACTTCACCGGCATGTCGGCCTTCCGCCCCTCCGCCCGGCTGATCTGGGACCACGGCTACGTCGTCGCCTCGCTGATCATCGGCGGGGGTTTCGGAGCCGCCTCGATCGTCATGGCGGGCCGGTCGTTGAAGTCGATCGCCATGGCCAGCGGCCTCTACACCTTGGCCGTCTGCGGCCTGCACTTCACGGCCATGAGCGCAGTGACCCTGCTGCCCGACCCGCGCATCGCCGTGCCGCCGCACTTCCTCTCCAACGGCGCCGTCGCCGGAGGCGTGGCCGGCGCAGCCTCGCTGATCTTCCTGCTGGCCCTCAGCCTGGTGACCCTCGAAGGCTGGAGCCGCCGGACCGCCAACGCCCACCTCAAGGACGCCATCGAGCCGATGGCCGAAGGCATCGCCTTCTTCGACGCCGACGACCGCATCACGGTCTGGAACAGCCGCTACGCCGAGCTGGTCGATCCGGCGGGCGCGCTGGCCGCGGGCATGTCGTTCCGGGAGCTGCTCGAGCGCAATGTCGCCGAGGGCGCACACCCTGAATCCGCGGGCCAGGAGAAGGCGTGGGTCGAGGCGCGCGTGGCCAATCGCAACCGGCTCGGGGCAGACGAGCACAAGAACGGCGAGCGCTGGGTGCGGGCCGAGCGTCGCCGGACGCGCGAAGGCGGGCTGGTGACGGTGGTGATGGACGTCACGGAGTTCCACTGGGCCAACCAGGTGCTCGCCCAGGCCCGCGACGCCGCCGAAGCGGCCAACCGCGCCAAGAGCGAGTTTCTCGCCACCATCAGCCACGAGCTGCGCACCCCCTTGAACGGTGTGCTCGCCATCGCCGACGTGCTGGCCCAGACCGCCCTCGACAACCGCCAGCGGGAGATGGTCGAGACCATCCGCGACTCGGGGGGGTCGCTGGAGGTACTGCTGTCCGACATCATGGACCTGGCGCGCCTGGAGGCGGGAAACGTGGACCTCGTGGTCGAGCCTTTCGACCTCGGCGGCGCGGTCCGCGCGGCCGCCGCGCCCTTCCAGGTGCAGGCCCGGGCCAAGGGCCTGCGCTTCTCCATCGACATGGGGCCAGGCGTCCAGGGGGCGGTCGCCGGCGACGCGGCGCGGCTGCGCCAGATCCTGGCCAACCTGATCTCGAACGCGGTGAAGTTCACCGACACGGGCGAGGTCCGCATCGCCGTGGAGAGGGACGGTCCCGCCGCCTCTTGGATCCGATTTTCGATTAAGGACACCGGCGTCGGCTTCACGGCCGAGGCCAAGGCCCGCATCTTCGAGCATTTCCATCAGGCGGACGGTTCCAACACCCGCCGCCACGGCGGCACCGGTCTGGGCCTGGCTATCTGCAAGCAGGCGGCTGAGCTGCTTGGCGGCTCCCTCGACTGCCAGAGCGCCCCGGGCGAGGGCTCGGAATTCGTCCTGCGGCTCGAGCTTCCCACCGCCGCGGGCGCGGCTCCCGCCGAACCTGACGCCCCGACCCCCGAGGCCACCCGGGTCGAGGACACGGCCATGGCGCTGGGGCCGCTGATGCAGGACAACGAGGAGCCGCACGCCCTGCGGGTCCTGGTGGTCGATGACCATGCGACCAACCGCCGGGTGGTGGAGATGATCCTCGACCAGGTCGGCGCGGAGAGAGTGTCGGTCGAGAACGGCAAGGAGGCTCTTGAGGCCTACATCAGGGACCGCTTCGACGTCGTGCTGATGGACATCCAGATGCCGGTGATGGACGGCCTGACCGCGACCCAGGAGATCCGCCTGGTCGAAAAGCACGAGCACCGCAGCCCGACGCCGGTGATCATCCTCTCGGCGAACGCCATGCCCGAACACATCGCGGCGGGCAAGGCGGCCGGGGCCGACCGACACCTGGCCAAGCCGATCTCCGCCGCCGAACTCCTGACCGTGATCGCCGAAGTCGCCGGAGAACCCCGCGCGGCGTGAGCGAACCAGGGCGCCGGAAGCGCGCCCCCTGGACATCCGGCCTTGCGAGTGCTCCGGTTCCCCCGCCCCGGGGAGCCCCGCCATGGCCAAGTATTCGCCGCCCGTCGTCAGAACCCGGCGGGAGCAGATGTACTTCCCGCTCGAACCCCGCCAGATCGACCGCCTGGGGCGGTTCGGAGAACGTCACCGCTTCGCCGCGGGCGACTATCTGATCCGGGCGGGAGAGACCGGCGTCGGCATGGTGCTGATCCTGTCGGGCCGGGTGGAGGTGACGCGCCGCGACGGCCTCGGCCACAACGAGCCGATCCGCACCTATGGCGAGCGTCACTTCATCGCCGAGGTCGGGCAGCTCTCGGGCCGGGCCGCGTTCGTGGACGCCCGCGCCGAGACGGACGTCGAGGCCCTGGTCATCCCGCCCAAGGGCCTGCGCGATCTGGTCATCGCCGAGGCCGAGCTGGGGGAGAAGATCATGCGCGCCCTGATCCTGCGGCGCGTCGGGCTGATCGAGGCCGGCGCCGGGGGACCAGTGCTGATCGGGCCGCACGCGCATCCAGGCCTCGTCCGATTGCAGAATTTCCTGACCCGCAACGGCATCCCGCACCGCGTGCTGGACCCGGACATCGAGCACGACGCCGATGCGCTCCTGGCCTGCGTGAAACCGGATCGGGACGAGCTGCCGCTGGTGCTCTGTCCCGACGGCCGCACCCTGCGCAATCCGTCCGAGCGGGAGGTCGCCGCCTGCGTGGGCCTGCTGCCCCAGCTGGACCCGGGCCGCCGCTACGACGTGGCGGTGGTGGGGGCCGGGCCGGCCGGCCTGGCGACGGCGGTGTATGCGGCCTCCGAGGGGCTGTCGGTGGTGGTGCTGGAGTCCCGCGCCTTCGGCGGACAGGCCGGCGCATCCTCGCGGATCGAGAACTATCTCGGCTTTCCCACCGGCATCTCGGGCCAGGCGCTGGCAGGGCGCGCCTTCAGTCAGGCGCAGAAATTCGGCGCCGACGTGGTGATCCCGGGTGTGGTGCGCCGGCTCGATTGCGCCCGTTCGGACGCCTACGCCCTGGAGCTCGACGGCGGCGGCGAGGTGCTGGCCCGGACAGTGGTGATCGCCAGCGGCGCCGAGTACCGCCGGCCGCCCTTCGAGGGGCTGAGCGAAGCGGAGAAGGACGGCGTCCACTACTGGGCCTCCCCGGTCGAAGGGGCCCTCTGCGCCGGTCAGGAGGTGGCCCTGGTGGGCGGCGGCAACTCCGCGGGCCAGGCGGTGGTCTATCTCGCCAGCAAGGCGTCCAAGGTCTGGCTGGTGGTCCGTCGTGATGGCCTGGAAGCGACCATGTCGCGCTACCTGATCGACCGCATCCGGGCGCAGCCCAACGTCGAGCTGGTGACCCGCACCGAGGTCGAGCGGCTGGACGTCGACGAAACCGGCGCCCTCTGCCGCGCCGCGTGGCGGAATTTGGCCACGGGCCAGGTCAGCGAGCGGCCGTTGCGGCACCTGTTCCTGTTCGTCGGCGCCGATCCCTGCACCAGCTGGTTGGCCGGCTGCGACGTCGCAATCGACGCCAAGGGTTTCGTGCTCACCGGGCGGCCCGCACGCGGCGGAGACGCCGACCCGCCCGCGCTGATGACCAGCCTCGACGGCGTCTTCGCCGTCGGCGACGTGCGCTCCGGCTCGACCAAGCGCGTCGCCGCGGCCGTGGGCGAAGGGGCGGCGGTGGTGGCCCAGATCCATGCCTGGCTAGCGGCCCGCACCGACTTCCGCGCCGAGACGCAGGGAGCCGCCGCGTGAGCTGCACCCACCTCGGCCTCTTCGCCCGCGTGACGCCCTCTGCGGACGGGTGCGAGGAATGCCTGAAGACCGGGCAGCGATGGATCCACCTGAGGATCTGCCGCGTCTGCGGCCACGTCGGCTGCTGCGACCAGTCGCCGGGACGGCACGCCACCGGCCACTTCCATGCCACCGGGCACCCGGTGATGGAGGCCTACTACGAGCCCGACGGCTGGGGCTGGTGCTACGTCGACGAGGTGATGATCGACCTCGGAGCGGAGGTGACTCCCCACCCGCCGGGCTGGACCTGGTAGCCGCTTGCCCCTCGACGATGCGTGGCTTTTCGGACACGCTTGGCGACTGCTGCTCGTTGCAACGCGCTCGGCGTGCGGCCCAGGCCTAGCCTGTGCGTTCTCTCCGACGGCTTGGGCTGAACCGGCCGGGCTGACGTCTTTGGCTGTTCGACGGAGTTGTGGGCGATGACGATACGAAACCTGATCGCGGCGGGCGTTGTGGCCCTGGGCCTGACACCCGGCGTGGGCATGGCGGAGGGCTGGATCGTCACCGTCGGCGGCCGCATGACCGCCACTCCGCCGTACGAGGGCGCGGGACACGACGTGTTCGTCCCCAGCCCCGTGTTCAGCCTGAGGCGGGCCGACAGCCTCTATCGCTTCACGCCGCCGGACGACGGCTCATCCCTCTCGCTGCTGTCGAGCCGCTTCATCGACTTCGGGCCGGTGGTCCGCTTCCGCTATCGGCGCGGCAACGAAGGCGAGCTCACGGGCCTCGACAAGGTGGGCTGGGCCGCCGAGCCCGGCGCCTTCGTCAACCTGTGGCCGACGAACTGGCTGCGCGGACGCGTCGAGGTCCGCCACGGCGTCTTCGGCCATCACGGCTGGGTCGGAGACGCAGGACTGGACCTGGTCTACACCGGCTCGCGCTGGCAGGCGTCGGTGGGGCCGCGGATCGGCTACGGCGATTCCAAGTACGTGGACGCCTATTTCGGCGTGAGCCCGAGCGAGGCCGCGCGGGGGCCGACATTCACCTCCGTGTACGAGCCCGCGGGCGGGCGCCGCTACACCGGCGTGGAGGCCGCGGTCGGCTATCGGCTGGTCGGAGGCTTGCGGCTCATCGGCGACGTCGGCTACCGCCGGCTGGCGCAGGATCTCGCCGAGAGCCCGATCGTCCGGATCGCCGGCTCCAAGGACCAGCTCTCGGGCGGCGTCGGCCTGACCTACAGTTTCGGCGTGGGCCACTAGGCCCGGTGCTCCCCGAGGTCGGAACTGGACTCGCCAGCCGGCGTCCGGCTTCACGCGTCCATGCTCAGCCCCGCAACGGACGCCGACCTGACCGACGCCGCGGCCCTGATCAACGTTAGCTATCGCGGCGAGGCGGCAGAGGCCGGTTGGACGCACGAGAACGGCTACATCTCCGGCGAGCGGATCACTGCCGCCGAACTGGCGGAGATGCGCGCCGGTAGGCCGGACGGGCGGCTGCTGCTCCATCGGAGTGGCGCCGGGGCGCTCGTCGCCTGTGTCTGGCTCGAGCCGCATTGCGATGGCGCCTGGTATCTCGGCCTTCTCGCGGTCCGACCGGACCGGCAGGATCGAAAGCTCGGCGGCGCAGTGCTCGAGGAGGCCGAGACCCTTGCGCGACGCCAGGGCGGCCATCGCATGCGCCTGACGGTCGTGCACATCCGCGAGACCCTGATCGCCTGGTACCAGCGCCGCGGCTACCGGCTCACGGACGAGACTGAGCCTTTCCCGCAGCCCGCGCTGGCGTTGCGGGACCTCCACCTCGTCGTGCTGGAGAAGGCCCTCTAGAGCTGGCGCTACTTGTAGAGGCTGAGGTTCCGGTACGCCGCCTCGATGTTCATCACGCGGAGCCGGTCGTAATAGGCCCAATCCTTGTACTTCTCGAGCATCAGGGTGCGGCGCAGCTCGTCGAGGCTCTTGCCGGCGCGCATGCCCGCGGAGACCTGGTCGCGGAGGTATTCGAAATACTCCCTGCCCTCGGTGACGTCGGCCTTGGTGAACAGGGCGCTGCCGTGGCCCTGGGCGAGGACGTCGAAGTCGAGCCCCTCGATCGTGCGATAGGAGCGGATCCACTCGGACATGGGGTGCTCGTCGAAGGCTCCGCAGGCGCTGGGCAGCGAGCGCATTGAAGTGGTGACCAGGGCGTCGGCCGGGAAGTCGGTGGAGAACACCACCCGTTCGGCGGGGAAATAGACCACGGTGCCGTCGTCCGCGTGGTTCTTGCCCGGGAAGATCAGCTTCAGGGTCATGTCCCCGAGCGTCAGGGTCATGGAGTCGGCATAGGTGATGTCGGGCGGCACGATGTCGGCGAAGTATTCCGCCGGGGTGATGTGGCCATCGCCATTACGGTCCTGATGCGGGAACCAGAAGTCGGGCATGCCGCAGATTCCCGGATGTTCGGCGCCGGGATCATGGATCTCGTTCAGCTCGATCGTGCCGTTGGCGTTCTTGTCGACCATATCGCCCGGCATGTGCGGGTACCGGCCGTCCATGTTCTTGCGCATGCCGTCCTGGGCGATGAACAGGGCGGTGTCGCGGAACGCGGCTCCGCCTTCGATGTGGTCCCAGTGGCTGTGGCTGTAGATGACGTAGCGGACCGGCAGGGCCGGATAGCGTTGGGCGAGCTGGGTCTTCAGCCACCGGGCGAAGTCGACGCTGATGGGATCGACCAGGATGATCCCGGCCTTGGTCACCGCGAACAGGGACCACCAGTTGCCGTTGCCGGCCCGGTAGATGTCCTCGGTGACCTTCTGGATGACCCGGGGCGGGGATGGCTGAGTCGAGGCTGGCGGCCGCGGCGCGGTCGCGTGTTCGGCCTGGGCCGCGGCCGGCGTCGCCACGGCGCCCAGCAACACAGCCAGCACGCAAGCCCTCAGGATCCGGGACAACGGCGCCTCCCCCTCGCGACGTCAGAGGGGGCATAGTTCGCCCGGGCCGCCCGCTTGTCCATGGCGGGCGGGCGAGCGGCCGCGGTCAGACCCTGCCGCTGAAGAGATCGCCGGCGGCGTAGCCGGCGCGCTCCTTCAGCTTCAGCACCTGCTCGCGCGTGAGCCGGCTGACCACCTTGCCGGTGCGACGGTCGACGATCGCATAGACGACCCCTTCCGCCTGCTCCGACTCCTCGATGATCAGGCGCAGGTCGGGCTCGCCGGCGGGCTCGGGCGAGTCCGCCGGTCGGACCGGCCTGACAGCGTTCGTCGGAGCGCTCGGCGAGATGCCGAGCACCGGGACGGCGGCCTTCGGGTATGAAACCTTGCCCATGGTCTGTCGCCGGCTGGAAGCCGGCGCCTGCCCGCAATGGCGGAGGCGGGCCCCGAGGGACCCGCCTCACATCCGTTAACGGAACAGGCTGAGCAGGACCGAGGTGGAGGAGTTCGCGATCGAGAGCGCCTGAACCCCGAGCTGCTGCTTGGTCTGCAGAGCCTGGAGAGTGGCGCTTTCCTTGGCGAGGTCCGCGTCGACGAGGTTGGAGATGCCGCTGTTCAGGCTGTCCTGC
>FTHI01001322.1_pt1 | contig 10326 bp, 9 predicted proteins | sample 1640891 | NCBI WGS metagenome assembly FTHI01 (sample SAMEA3914788, study PRJEB12502) | metagenome | biome: forest; material: soil | place: Canada | collected 2011-07-03 | depth 0.1 m
CGTCGCCAGCTACGGCATGGCCGAGGCCACCCTGGCGCTGAGCTTCGCGCCCCTCGGCCGGGGCCTCCTGGCCGAAACCCTCGACGTCGACCTGCTGGAGCGCCAGGGCCTGGCGGCCGGTCCGGGCCGCCGCGCCGGCCGGATCCGCGACTTCGCCCTCTGCGGCCCATCGCTGCCGGGCCACGAGCTCCAGGTCCGGGACGAGCATGGCGCGACCCTGCCCGAACGCAGGGCAGGGCGCATCTTCGCCCGGGGCCCCAGCCTGATGCGGGCCTATTACGGCCAGCCGGAAGAGACCGCCGACGTGCTCTCGGCTGACGGCTGGCTGGACACCGGCGACATCGGCTACGTCGCCGACGGCGAGATCGTGATCACCGGCCGGGCCAAGGACCTGATCATCGTCAACGGCCGCAACATCTGGCCGCAGGACCTGGAATGGAGCGCCGAGGCCGAGTCGTCCGCCCTGCGCAGCGGCGACGTCGCCGTCTTCTCCATCCCCGGCGATGGCGAGGAGGCCGTCGTCGCCCTGGTCCAGTGCCGCAGCAGCGCTCCGGACGTGCGCGACGCCCTGGCCGGCGAAGTGGCGGGCTGCATCCGGCTCCGCCACGGCGTCGAGGCCAGGGTGGTTCTCGTCTCCGCCCACGCCCTGCCGCGCACCTCCTCCGGCAAGCTCAGCCGCTCCCGCGCCAAGGCCATGTTCCAGGCCGGCGCCTTCCAGACCGACCCGGCCCCGGTCTCGGCCTGACATGACGCGCCCTCTCGCGGCGCTGACGGGGTCGACGGGCTTTCTGGGCCGCCACCTCGTGCGGGCGCTCGACAGGGCGGGTTACAGGCTCCGCGTGCTGGTGAGCCGTGCGGACGCCGTATTCGAGGCTGCGCCGTCCGACTTTGAAATGGTCGTCGGCCGGCTGGAGCACTCTGAGGCGCTCGCCCGCCTGGCCGACGGCGCCGAGGTGCTCGTCCACAACGCCGGCCTGATCAAGGCGGTGCGGCCCGCGGACTTCTTCCTGGCCAACGCCGCCGGCGCGCGGCGAGCCGCAGAGGCCCTGTCCCCCCACGGCCGTTTCGTCCTGGTCTCCAGCATCAGCGCCAGGGAGCCGCAGCTTTCGCCCTATGCGGCCAGCAAGGCGGCCGGCGAGGCGGCCGTGAGCAAGGTCCTGGCCCCCGAGCGCCTGACCATCGTGCGGCCCTGCGCGATCTATGGCCCGGGCGACGCCGAGACCCTGGCCTTCTTCAAGGCGGTGGGGACCCTGCCGGTGCTCCCGCTCCCGGGCGACGCGCAGGCGCGGCTGACCATGATCCACGGTGCCGACGCCGCCGCCCAGATCGCCGCCGTCGTCGGACAGGCGCCCTCCGGCGCCGTCTACACCCTCGCGGACGGCCGCCCCGAGGGCTATCCGCTCAAGGAGATCATGCAGACCGTCGCCGACATCCTGGGCCGCCGCCCCGGCTTCGTGCGTGCGCCCCGGTCGCTGATCCTCGCGGCGGGCGCGGCCGGCGGCGCCATGGCGCAGCTGAGCGGCAAGGCCGCCTTCTTCAGCCTGGGCAAGGCGCGCGAGCTGCTCCATGCCGACTGGAGCGTCCGGGCCCAGGACCTCCCGCCCGGCGCGCCGCCCGCCGCCTTCGACCTGGCCGCCGGATTCGCCGACTCGATCGCCTGGTGGCGGGCGCGAGGCCGGCTGTAGCTCCCGCGGCCGCCCGGCAAGCCAAATGGCTCAAGCTGGGCTGTTTTGCCGCACAAAGCCCGCTGCTGCGCCTTGCTGCATCGCAAAATCGCCTTGGCGCCTAAGCCCCAAGCCCTTAGACGGTCTCGCCCGGCGCTTGAATTTCCTGGCTTGTAACCTCGTCAGCCTGCATTACCCTTGCTAATGAGAACCGGCTGGCAACAAGGGGGCGCCGCCGAAGTGCGACTCGCTGTTTGGAATCCCCGCATGGATACAACCACCCGATCCGTTCGCGACGGGATCGCCGCGGCTTTGAGCCAGACGGTCGGTCGACGGATCGAAATCTCGGATGACACCAACATCGCCCGCGATCTAGGCTTGGACTCCCTGGCGATCATGAACTTCATCATGGCGCTCGAGGACGAATACGATATCTCCATACCGCTCGACCGTGTCGCGCAGGTGGAGACGGTGGGCGATCTGGTGGAGGCCATAGACGAATTGCGGAGCAGGGGCTGATGTCGATACTCGCCAAATACGCCGCCACGAAGAGCGCGTTCGAAGCGCTGCAGGCCGCAGGCGCCAATCCGTTCGATGTGAAATTCGATGCGGTGCTGTCGCCGACCGAGGGCGTCCTGGACGGCCGGCGGACAATCCTGCTGGGCACCAACAACTATCTGGGCCTGACCTTCGACGAGAGCTGCATCGAGAAGTCGGTCGAAGCCGTGCGGGCGCAAGGCACCGGCACCACCGGGTCCCGGATCGCCAATGGCAATTACGACGGCCACAAGAAGCTCGAACGCTCGCTGGCGGAGTTCTATGGCCGCGAGCACGCCATGGTGTTCACCACCGGATACCAGGCGAACCTCGGCATCCTGTCGGCCCTGGTGGGGCGCGGCGACCACCTGATCATCGACGCCGACAGCCACGCCTCCATCTACGACGGCTCCCGTTTGGCCCAGGCCGAGGTGATCCGCTTCCGCCACAACGACCCCAAGGACCTGCACAAGCGTCTGAAGCGCCTGGCCAACGTCCCGGGCGACAAGCTGATCGTCGTCGAGGGCATCTATTCCATGCTCGGCGACACCGCGCCGCTGAAGGAGATCGCCGCCGTCAAGCGCGAGACCGGCGCCTACCTCTTGGTGGACGAGGCCCACTCTATGGGCGTGCTCGGCCCGACGGGCCGCGGGCTGGCCGAGCTGGCCGGGGTTGAGGACGACGTCGACTTCATCGTCGGCACCTTCTCCAAGAGCCTGGGCAGCGTCGGCGGCTTCTGCGTCTCGAATCATTCGGACTTCGACCTGCTGCGCGTGGTCAGCCGCCCCTACATGTTCACCGCGTCCCTGCCGCCGAGCATCATCGCCTCGACCCTGCAGGCCCTGCATCGGATGCAGGAGGAGCCTGCGCTCAGGCACCAGCTCGTGGCCAACGCCCATCGCCTCTACAACGGTCTGTCCGCCATGGGCTTCCAGGTCGGCCCGGAAGCCAATCCGATCGTCGCCGTGGCCATGCCGGACCGCGACTGCGCTATCGCCTTCTGGAAGTCGCTCTTGGTAGGGGGGCTCTACCTGAACCTGGCGCTGCCGCCGGCCACGCCGAACAATACGCCGCTGCTGCGCTCCAGCGTCAGCGCCGCCCACACGCCCGAGCAGATCGATGCGGCGCTGGAGCTTTTCGCCCAGGTGGGCCGCGATTTCGGCCTGCTCCCGGCGGCCGTGCGCCGGGCGACGGCGTAGGGCGTCAATCTGACCTATTCCCTGCTCGTCGGCTCTGACGCCTTCTGGCGCCAGGCCGAGGCCGATATCGGCCAGGCCCGCCAGCGCGTGCTAGTCCAGGCCATGACCTTCGAGGCCGACGACGCGGGTTCGGCGGTGGGGCGCAGCATCCTGGCCAGCGGGGCGGCCGATCGTCGGGTGCTCGTGGACCAGTTCACCCGCTTCGTCATCAGCGACCGCTTCGTCCGTTCGCCGGCCTATCTGTTCGACGCCGGGTTCCGCGCCGAGGTGCAGGCTACCTACGCCATGTTCCGCGCCATGGTTCAGGACGGCGTGGGCGTGCGGCTGACCAATCCCATGGGCTTCCTGCTCAGCGCCTTCGCCTTCCGCAATCACAAGAAGCTGATCGTCGCCGACGACGTGGCCTACATCGGCGGCATCAACTTCAGCGACCACAATTTCGAATGGTGGGACCTGATGCTGCGGATCGACAGCCGCGCCATCGCCGACCGCTTGGCGTCGGACTTCGACGAAACCTTCACCGGCAAGGCGCGGTCTTGGTCGGCCGGGTTCAGCGACCTCACCCTCTTCGGCTTCGACGGCCGGGACAACAAGCCGGGCTTCGCCCAGATCATCGGCGAGATCGAACGCGCGCGCTCCTCGATCTGCGTGATCAGCCCCTACCTGACCTTCCCCTTCGTCGAGGCCCTGGAGCACGCGGCCGCCCGCGGAGTCGCGGTCCAGCTGATCACGCCCCTGCCCAACAACAAGCCCATCGTCCGGGACTATCTGGTGCGGGCGGCGGCCCGCGGCGGCCTGGACCTACGCCTGACGCCGAAGATGATCCATCTGAAGGGCATGCTGCTGGACGAGACGACCCTGATCCTCGGGTCCTCAAACTTCGACTTCGTCAGCTATCACGCCGAGGAGGAGTTCGTGGCGGTGGTCACCGATCCGGCCCTGGCGGCGGACTTCCGCAGCCGCGTCGTGGCGCCCGCATTGGAGGGCGCACTGCCCGCCGATTCCTGGCGGCCGTCGGCCTGGGCCGGGCTGCGCAGCCACGCCACGCTCAAGACCGTCGAATGGCTGATCGGGCTACAGGGCAAGGGCCGGCGCATCAGCACCGATTGGCGCTACTGAGCTGCAGCGGGGTCAGGGGTCTTCTGCGGCGCACGCCAGGAGTCGAGGAAGCTGGCCTGGTGCACGCAGTTCACGGTGCAGAAGGGCGCGCAGGCCTTCACCGTATCGTACTCGCGGGCGATGTCCTTGACCGTGTACTCGGCGAGCGGGGTGCCGGGGATCCCGCGTTGCTGGGAGCAGCGATGCACCAGCCCGTCCTCGCAGATGTAGAGGTAGCGCGCGCCGGCACGGCAGCGCCACTGGTTGGGCAGGCCCGCCATCAGGTTCTTCTGGAAGGTCAGGTAGTTGAGCCGGTGCGCGAGGGATCGGCCCCGGTCCATCAGTTCGTCATAGACGCGCCGCTGGGCGTCCGACAGCGGGGCCAGGGCGCCGTCGTCGCCGTGCAGGACCCCGACGGTATGGGAAAATCCTAGGCGCTTGGCCGTCTCGGCCACTTCCAATGCGTCCTGTGTACGCGCTTCCGAGATGCCAAGGACGGAGTTGATGTTGACGTGGAACTCGGCGTGTTCGGCCAGCAGCTCCAGCTTGCGCATCAGCGATTTCAGGCTCTTGAGCGAGATCGCGTCGGGCAGGGCCCCATCGATGGAGATCTGCAGTTCCTTCAGCCCGGCTCGGTTGATCTTGCGGATCCGCTCCGCCGTCAGAAGGAAGCCATTGGTGATTAGCGTGGGCGCCATGCCATGGCCGGCAATGCGCTCGATCACCCGTTCCAGCTTAGGATGGGTCAGGGGCTCGCCGCCGGTCAGGGTGAGGATAACCGTCCCGAAGGCGGCCAGGGCGTCGACCCGCGCCTCCAGCGCTTCGATCGGGACCGGCTTGGAGACCTTGTCGAACTCGTTGCAGTAGGAGCAGTCGAGATTGCAGAAGCGGGTCACCACCAGGTGAGCCAGCAGGGGCGTCGACTTCGTCAGGAACGCCGCCGACGCCAGCTTAAGACCGTCCCTCAGAGTGACTCCAGCCATCGCGATCCCTTTTTCATGACCCTAGGGCCGCGGGCGGTGAAGGCCAGCGAATTCGTCGCAAGATCAGTGCTTCGGAAACCGCATCCTGATGTGGATGGTGTTCTCGCCGGCGTGAGTGGCGAACTTCACCCGGTTATAGGCCGGAATCCCCAGGAAGGTGGGCGGGTCGTTGGAGAGGCCCCAAGGCTCGGTCGGCGAGAAGATCGTGCGGTTGAACGCGCCGTCATGATTGACGTCCTGATAGACGGTCAGGGCGTAGGTCCCCGGCGCACTGAGGGCGATGCAGACGCGGCTGACGGGCGGCTCGACGGACTGGCGGTGCACGCCGAGCGAGCCGCCGCGCTGCAGGAACCGGCTCGGGTCGTCACCGTAGAGCGTGATCGCCAGCTGCCCTTCGGTCGTGCGCAGGCCGTCGATCTCGACGATCAGCCGGTTGGGCGTGGCGCTGTTGCACAACGGCAGTTCGGCGTGGGCGACGCCCACTGCGCCCAGCAGCGCGGCCACGAGTGAAATGGCGGGGAAGAGGCCGCCCTTGGACGCAAACACCATCGTCTATTGTCACCTTCCCCATCTCGCGCCGTATGTCCGACGTCCATGAACATTATTCAAGTTCCGGGCCGAAGCAGGGCAGGGCGCGCTGAAAGGCTTTCGCCGCCGCGCCGGTCTGCCTATGGTGGCGCCGTTTCGCGCCGCGGGCCCCCAGCCGTGAAGTTCTACATGTCCAGCATGACCGTGGCGCGGGGCCGCTCCCGCGTCTCTTGTCCAGGTTTGTATTGATGCGCGCCGTCAAGCTGGACCGTTATGTCCTGGGCCTGATGGCCCGGCCGATCGCGGCCTGCATCGCGATCACCCTGATCGCCCAGGTGCTGGAGCGGGTGCTGCGGATCATCAAGGAACTGGCGGAGAACGGGGCCCAGTATGGCTTCGTGGTCCAGCTGGCCTTCACTGTGGTGCCCTACTACCTGACCTTCTCGCTGCCGGCGTCCTTCTTCATCGGCATCTTCCTGGTGGTCGCCAGGCTGGGTGACGACAACGAGATCGACGCGATCCTGGCCAGCGGGGTGTCGATCAGCCGCTTTTCGGCGCCGTTCATCGCCCTGGGCTTCGGCTTCATGCTGGTGAGCCTCTTGCTGTTCGGCTTCCTTCAGCCCTACGGGCGATACGCCTATCAGGCGGTGTTCAACGCCGCGGTCAACGCCGGCTGGAACGCCCAGCTGCAGCCAGAGGTGTTCGTCGATCCGGGCAAGGGCTTCACTATCACGGCCGACAAGGTCAGCATGAACGGCCGCAAGGTGAAGGGCGTTTTCGTGCGCCACGTGTTCCCCGACGGGCGCGAGCAGATCACCACCGCGAGCGGCGGGGTGCTGATCGTCAGTCCGGACGGCCGGTTCGTGACCCTGCAGCTCGACAAGGGACTACAGGTCGACCGTCAGCCCGGAAAACCCGCCGGCGTGGCGCACTTCGAGAACATCGGGGCCGTCCAGCCGCTCGGGGCGAATGAGGCCATGCGGGCAAGGGGCGGCAACGAGGGCGAGCTGACCCTGTTCGAGCTGGCCCATGAGCTAAGGCAGCCCAATCCGGTGATCCCCAAGAGGATCCTCGCCGCCGAGCTCTATGCACGCCTGGTGCGGTCGCTGTCGGTTCCGTTCCTGCCGCTGTTGGCCATCCCCCTCGGCATGGCGGCCAAGCGTGGCCGGCGCGCTCCGGGCCTGATGCTCGGGAGCGTCCTGCTGGTGGGCTTCCACCACGCCGTCCAGATGGCGACCAGTGCGGCCTACACGGGGCAGGGCAGCGCCGGGCCAGCCGTATGGGGACTCTATTTCGTCTTCACCGGGCTGTCCTCCTGGCTGTTCCTGTCCAGCCTCAAGCGGCCTGGTGACACGCCGATCACCAGGGCGGTGATGATGCTCGACGCGGCTGTGCAGCGAGTGCGTAACCTGTTCGCCCAGGAACCGCAGGGCGCCACCTCGTGACCCTGGACCGTTATGTCCTTCGGCTGTTCCTGGCCCGCACGATCTTCGCCTTCGTCGTGCTGATCTCCTTGGTCCAGGTGCTGGAGCTGCTCGACGTGACCACGCAGATCCTCCAGCGGGGCCTCGGCGTGGCGGGCATCGGCCGCTATTGTCTGCTGCGCCTGCCCGGGATGTTCGAGCAGATCTGCCCCCTGGGCGTGCTGGTCGGCTCGCTGTTCACCTTCACCCAGATGGCGCGGACCAGCGAGATGGTGGTGATCCGGGCGACCGGGGCCAACATCTACCGCGTGCTGCGCATGATGGCTCCGGTGGCGATCGGCGTGGCCTTGCTGGACTTCGGCGTCGCGTCGGAGGTCTCCCCTCGCACCCAGGACGCCTTGGTCCACTGGATGGCGATCACGGCCCCAGCGGCCAAGGCCAAACCGGCCAAGCAGCACTGGTTCCGCCTGGGCAAGGACCTGATCCTGGTGGGCGCGGTCTCCGAAGACGGCGGACGGCTGACCAACCTGCGCGTCTACCGCCGCGACGCCGCCAGCCAGCTGGTGCAGGAAATCGCCGCGCCGCTGGCGACGCCGCAGGCCGGCGGCTGGCGCCTGCATGGCGCAACCACCGTGCGCGTGATCGGCGAGCGCTCCATCTCGGGCGGACCGGCCGACATGGACTGGGCGACCCCCCTGACGCCCTCCACGGTGATCCGCCTGTTCCGCTCGAGTGACGAGGTGACCACCAGCGTCGCCGCCGGCGCGCTCGCCCACGCCACGGCGATCGACCGAAGTCCCGGCTACTACAAGACCCGCCTAAACCGGACCTTCGCCGCGCCCATCGCGGCGCTGGTGATGTTGCTCCTGTCGGCCCCTGCCGCCCTGTCTAGCCTACGCAGCGACCAGGGGACCCGGCTCATGCTGTTCGGCCTGGGCTCTGGATTGCTGTTCATGGTCGCTGACGGCCTCTTGACCGCGCTGGGGGAAACCAGTGCAATCCCGGCGTTCCTCGCCGCCTGGAGCGCGCCGCTCGCCTTCGCCGCCCTGGCCGTCACCGTGCTTCTCTATGCCGAAGGATGACCCAGCCGATGGAGATCATACCGGTGTCCACGCCCGGGGAGCTGGACCGTTTCGTCCGGCTGCCTGCCCGCCTCGCCGCCCGTGACCCCAATTGGATCAGCCCGCTCCTCATGGAGCGCAAGGAAGCGCTGACCCCCAAAACCAATCCGTTTTTCGAACACGCCGAGGTCCAGCTCTGGCTGGCGCGTCAGCACGGTCGTGATGTGGGGCGGATCAGCGCCCAGATCGACCACCTCGCCCCCACCGATCCAAAGGATCCGGCTGGCTACTTCGGCATGATTGCGGCGGAGGACGACGCCGCATTGTTCACCGCCCTCACCACGACGGCCGAGGCGTGGCTGAAGGCCCGAGGCCGGACCCGGGCTCTTGGGCCCTTGAACCTCTCGATCAACGAAGAGACAGGCCTGTTGGTCGAAGGGTTCGACACCCCGCCCATGGTGATGATGGGCCACGATCAGAAGTACGTCGGGCCGATGCTCGAGGCGATGGGCTACGCCAAGGCCAAGGACGTCTACGCCTACATTGTCGACATCATGACCGACTTCCCGCCGGCGGTAAGGCGTCGGGTCGACCGGGGCGCAGCGGCGGGTGTTTCGCTGCGCCAGCTGGACTGGAAGAACTACGACCACGAAGTCCGCGCCATGACCGAGATCATGAACGAGGCTTGGGCCGACAACTGGGGCTACACCCCTATCACCGAGGCCGAGACCCGCCAGCTGGCCAAGTCCATGCGGCCGGTGATCAATGAGCGCCTGGTCTGGTTCGCCGACATCGACGGCGAGACGGCGGGATTCGGCGTGTGCCTGCCCAATGTCAACGAGGCGATCCGCGACCTGAAGGGCAGGCTGCTGCCGTTTGGCTGGGCCAAGCTGCTCTGGCGGCTCAAGGTCTCGGGCGTCACCACGGCGCGCGTGCCGCTGATGGGGGTGAAGCGCAAATTCGCCCGCGATTTCCGCGGCCAGATGCTTCCGTTCCTGATCATCAACGCCATGGGCCTGGAGGCGCGCAAGGTCGGCATCCGCAATGTCGAGATGTCGTGGGTGCTTGAAGACAACAAGCCCATGCGTGCGATCATCGAGGCGGTGAAGGCGACCCGCTACAAGACCTATCGAATCTACGAGAAACGCCTAGTCTGACGGCTGCCCCTTTCGTCGGGCGGTCCGGGGGGCCATCTATCCCGCGACAAGCTGGGCCACAACGCTCGCGACGGCCCGCCCTAGGAGGATCGACCCGTGAGAAAGCTGTATTCCCGCGCCCTTGCCGCCGTCGTGCTGCTGACCTTTGCGGCAGGGCTGTCCGGCTGCGGCGTCAACGCCATTCCCACCAAGGAAGAGAAGGCCAAGGCGGTGTTCGCCGATGTCCAGGCCCAGTACCAGCGCCGCGCCGACCTGATCCCCAACCTGGTCGCCACCGTCCAGGCCAACGCCCAGCAGGAGCGGATGGTGCTGGTGGAAGTCACCCAGGCCCGGGCCCGAGCCACCCAGGCCAACATCAACGCCTCTTCGCTGACGGATCCGGCGGCTTTCCAGCGCTTCCAGGCCGCCCAGGACCAGCTGTCCGGCGTGCTCGGGCGTCTGATGGTGATCAGCGAGAAGTATCCTGACCTGAAGTCCAACGAGAACTTCATGGCCCTGCAGTCCCAGCTCGAGGGCACCGAGAACCGCATCGCCGTGGCCCGGCGCGACTACAACGAGGCGGTGCGCGACTACAACACCACCTTGAGGGTGTTCCCGACGATGCTGTGGGCCAAGACCTTCTACAGCGGTTCCAAGCCCATGCGGCCCTTCGCGGCGGCTGAATCGGCCCAGAAC
>FTHI01000544.1_pt1 | contig 10319 bp, 11 predicted proteins | sample 1640891 | NCBI WGS metagenome assembly FTHI01 (sample SAMEA3914788, study PRJEB12502) | metagenome | biome: forest; material: soil | place: Canada | collected 2011-07-03 | depth 0.1 m
GCCGGGACCAGCCAGGGCCAGCCGCCGGGCGGAGGCGGCGCCTCGACCAGGAAGGCCGCGGTCAGGACCAGGAGGATCGCCGGCCCGATCCACAGCCGCCCGAGCTTCAGCGGGCGGGGGCGGGTCATCCGACGCAGGCGCAACAGCAGCAGCGCCGCCACCGCCGCCGCGCCCACCGCATAGCCGAACAGGGCGGCGGGGGACACTCAGCCCCCGAGGCGCAGCAGGCCGACCAGCCGGGCCCGGGTCTCCCCGTCGGCGACCCCGTCGACGCGCGACGGCCGCCAGTGCCGCTGAAAGGCGGTGACCACGGTCGCGGTGGCGGCGTCGAACACGCCGCTGGGCGCGCAGTCGTAGCCGAGCCGGGTCAGGCCGGCCTGCAGGGCGAAGACGCCGGTCCCCTCCTCCCCTTGCGCCAGCGGCGGCCCGGGCGAGGCGGGCGGCTCGACCCACAGGCCGTGGCCGGCCCTGGCCAGGCGGTCCCAGGGGAACAGTTCGCCGGGATCGGTCTTGCGGTCGGGCGCCACGTCGGAGTGGCCGAGGATGCGCCCGTCCGGCACGGTCCAGCGCTCGCGGATCTCGTCCAGCAGGGCGACCAGGGTCTCGATCTGCGGATCGGGAAAGGGGCGGTAACCGAACGCGTGGCCGGGGTTGACCAGCTCGATCCCGATCGAGACGCCGTTCAGGTCGCGCTCTCCCTTCCAGAAGGAGACGCCGGCATGCCAGGCGCGCCGCGCCTCCGGGACCAGCCGGAACAGCCGGCCGTCCTCCTCCACGAGGTAGTGGGCGGAAACCTTCGCCGCAGGTTCGCGCAGCCGGGCCAGGGCGGCCTCGCCGGTCTCCATGCCGGTGTAGTGGATCACCACCATGTCGGGAGGGGCCAGCCGCTCGTCGAAGTTCGGCGAGGGCGCCTCGATGGCCTCAGGCCGCACGGAGACCGATCAACGCGGGCTCTGGTCCCAGCCGTAGGCGACCCAGGAGTGGCCCACCCGGCGCGCCTCGATCAGCACGCCCTGGGGCGAGCGCCGGCGCGAATGCGTCAGGGCGTAGAGGCCGATCAGGGCGCTGGAGAGCACCAGCATCACCGCCAGGGTGGCGGCGAACACCACCGTCAAAAGCGCCGCCAGGGTCACCGCAGCTATGGTGGCCGCCACGCCGCCCAGCCACCGCAGCCCCCGCCGCGCCATTTCGCGGCTGGTCAACTCACGCCGGGGCGTGCCCGATCCCGCCGGGAAGCCCCCCCACCGCTCAGACGCGACCTGACCCATTGGGCTCATCCCTCGCGACGCGGACCCATGTTGCCTGGGCCAGCCCCGCAATAACGTATCAAAGCACAATGTTGTGCCAACAGAGCGTGAGTCAATGACGCGATCGACGGCTCAGGCGCCGGCGAACGCCTGCCTTTCGCGCACCACCGCATCGAAAGCGGCGTTTATCGCGCTCGCCCGCCGCTCGGCCGCAGCCTGACGCTCGCGCCCCTGGCTCGCCGCCCGGTCCGGATGGTGCTCGCTCAGCGCCCGTCTCCAGGCTGCGCGGACCACCTCGTCCGGGGCGTCGGGCTCGACCCCCAGCACGTGGTAGGGGTCGTCGGCCGGGGTCCCCAGGTGCTGGGCGCGCAGCCGGCGGAAGCTCAAGGGCGACAGACCCACCAGCTGGGCGACCCGCTCCAGGAAATCCAGCTCGTCCCCGGTCACCGCGCCGTCGGCCTCGGCGACGTGGAACAGGCCGTCGACCACCTTCTCCAGCAGCTCCGGGCAGCGGGCGTAACGCTTGCCCAGGCGCCGGGCGTAGGCCTCGAAGCCGAGGGTGGTCTCCCCCGCCAGGCCATAGAGGCGGCGGATGTGGGGCTCGGACCGGGGCTCCGGCGGGAAGGCCTTGATGAAGCCTTCGAACTCGACCGGCTCCGACTGGCCGTCGGCCCGCGCCAGCTTGGCCCCGAGCGCGGTCACCGCGGCGGAGAAGCCGGGATCGGCGCCCGCCTCGCCGGCGCAGCCGCAATCGGCCGCAGGCGCTCGCCAGAAGGCGAGCGCGGAAAGGAAATGGGGAAGAGCCATAGGAACACCGATAATATAGCGGCGACGCCGAGCGGGCAACCAAATTCGCCACAGCTTCTGCGACGGTTTTGCGGGTCCGGCGGCGGCTTGCATACCGGGGCGGACACGCTAGAAGCGGAGCCGACGCGACGATCCGTCGCCCCGCCCGTCGGCGGCGGCTGGCGACGGGGCGATAAGGGAAACCGCCGATGGTGCTTGCGTCCGTTCTCGCCCTCGTCCTCGCGGCGGCGGAGCCCCCGGCGCCTGCCGACCCAGGGGCCGCGGGCGCATCGGCCGCCGCCGCCGGCCCCGCCGACGCCGATATCCCCTCCGGCGCGCCCAGCGACGACTACGGCTTCGTCGCCTGGTGCCACGGCGCGCTTTCGGGACACATGGAGCTCTACAGCCTGGTGAAGCCCGAGCTGGACAAGGTCTCGCCGGGCCAGAACGACGCCGAGCAGCTCCAGGCCGGCCGCGACTACCTGGGCCTGTACGCCCGGGCGATGAAGGCGGCCGAACAGGCCAGCCCCTCGAACATCCAGGCGCACGGGGCCGAGGCCGAGGCCGCCGGCTACCGGATCTGGGCGGCGGCGCGCGCCGCCGAACCGCGGACCCAGATGTGGTCCTATCTGATGTGGGAGCTGCCGGCCCGCTGCGAGATCGCCGCCAAGCGGCTGGAGGCCCGCGCGACCCTGCTCGGCGAGGCCCTGAAGCCCGGCGCCGCGCCCGAGGACAAGGCGCCCGCCCCCGGCGAATAGACCGCGCGTCCCGAGGCGGCTTCGCCGGTGGACACCGCGCGGCGATCTCCTTAGGTTCGCGCGCTTCGTTCAAGACCCCGGTTCAGGACCGCCGCGCATGTCGCTCGAATCCGCATCCCTGCAGCGCATCAAGCCCTCGCCGACGATCGCGATCAGCGCCAAGGCCCGGGCGCTCGCCCGCGAGGGCCGGGACATCATCGCCCTTTCGGCCGGCGAGCCGGACTTCGACACCCCCGACAACGTCAAGGAGGCGGCGATCCGCGCCATCCGCGACGGCAAGACCAAGTACACCGATCCCGACGGCATGCCCGAGCTGAAGGAAGCCATCTGCGGCAAGTTCCAGCGCGAGAACGGCCTGGCCTACAAGCCGTCGCAGATCCACGTCGCCCCGGGCGGCAAGCCGGTGATCTACAATGCGCTGCTCGCCACCCTTTCGCCGGGGGACGAGGTGGTGATCCCCGAGCCCTACTGGGTCTCGTATCCCGACATGGTGCTGCTGGCCGGGGGGACGCCGACCTTCGCGGCCACGCGGATGGAGGACGGCTTCAAGCTCCGCCCCGAGGCGCTGGAGGCGGCGATCACGCCCCGGACCAGGTGGCTGATCCTGAACTCGCCCTCGAACCCGAGCGGGGCGGCCTACACCCGCGCCGAACTGGAGGCCCTGGCCCAGGTGCTGGCCCGCCACCCGCAGGTCTACGTCCTGACCGACGACATCTACGAGCACCTGGTCTACGGCGACTTCGAGTTCACCACCATCGCCCAGGTGGCGCCCGAGCTGTACGACCGCACCCTGACCATGAACGGGGTCTCCAAGGCCTACGCCATGACCGGCTGGCGGATCGGCTACGCCGGCGGCCCCGAGCCGCTGATCAAGCTGATGAGCAAGGCGATCAGCCAGACCACCTCGAACCCGAGCTCGATCTCCCAATGGGCGTCGGTCGAGGCGCTGAACGGGCCGCAGGACTTCCTGCCGGCCCGCGCCAAGGCCTTCGAGCAGCGGCGCGACCTCGTGGTGTCGATGCTGAACCAGGCCAGCGGCCTGCACTGCCCGACCCCGGAGGGCGCCTTCTACGTCTACCCGTCCTGCCAGGGGCTGATCGGCAAGCGCGCGCCCAGCGGAAAGCTCATCCAGTCGGACGAGGACGTCGCCGTCGAACTGCTGCAGGCCGAGGGCGTGGCGGTGGTGCACGGCGCGGCGTTCGGCCTGTCGCCCTTCTTCCGCATCTCCTACGCCACCTCGACTGAGGTGCTGGAGGACGCCTGCGCGCGCATCCAGCGCTTCTGCGCGAGCCTGGACTGAGCAGCATGGGGCCGGGCGCAGCGGCCCTGGCGGGCGCGGCCGCGAGCCTGGCGGTCGCCGCCGCCTACGCCGCCGCCGTGGCCTGGGCCGGCCCGCTGGATTCCCCCCGGGCGCGCGGGCTGCATTCGGTCCCGACCGTCACCAGCGGCGGCGTGGCGGTGATCGCCGGCGCCGGCGCCGGCCTGCTGCTGTTCGCCTTGTGCGCCCCGCCGCCACAGCCGGCGCTCGCTCGCGCCGCCCTGGCGCTCGCCCTCGCCGGCGGCCTCGGCCTGCTGGGGGCCTTCGACGACCTCGTCGACATGGGCGCGCGGGGCAAGCTGCTGGCCCAGGCCCTGTTCGGCCTGCTGTTCACCGTGATGCTGGGCCGGATCGAGGTCCTGCCGGTCGCCCCCGGCGTGACCCTGACGCTCGGCCCGGTGCTGGGCGCCCTCGGGACCGTGCTCTGGCTGGTGGTGGCCACCAATGCGGTGAACTTCATGGACGGGGTCGACGGCCTGGCCGCCGGCAGCCTGGCCATCGCCCTCGCCGCCCTCGCGATCGCCGCAGGGGGCGCCGGGGCGCCGGCGGTGGCCGGCGCGGCCCTGGTCGGGGCCGGCGCCCTGGTGGGCTTCCTGCCGTGGAACCAGCCCTTCCGGCGCCTGTTCCAGGGCGACGCGGGGGCCCTGTTCTCGGGCTTCCTGGCGGCGGGCCTGGCGGTGATCGCCGCAGACCGGGTGTCGGTCTATTTCGTCCCCTTCGCGCTTACGCCATTCCTCACCGACGTCCTGCTCACCCTCCTGGTGCGGGCGCGGCGCGGCGAACGGCTGTTCGAGGCCCACCGCGAGCACCTGTTCCAGCTCTGGCTGCACAAGACCGGGCGCACGCACCGGGCGCTGACCCTCAGGGTCTGGGCGATCATGGCGCTCTACGCCCTGGCCGCCCTGGCCAGCCAGGCCGCGCCCGAGGGCCTGCGTCCGCTGCTGTTCGCCCTCGGCGTCGTGGTCGCCGCCGGGTTCTGGCGCACCGCCCGGCGGCGGCTGACCGCCCCCTGAATCGGCTCAGCAGCCCGGCCGGCCCTGCGCCTTGACCCGCCGTGGCCCCTGTGCGACAGGTTCCGGGTCCGATTGGAGCAAGATCGTTGCGCGCCTATTCCGTACTTCCAGGAGCGACCGACCTCGGGTAGTCGATAGACACCCGGGCGAGCGGTCGCATGCGCAAAGGCCCCACGGGGCCTTTTTTCATGCCCAGTCGATCCCGAGCTTGGAGCCCTGCCCAATGACCCTGCACCAGTCGATCGAAGCCGACGCGCCCCGGAGCCAGGCGGCCCCCGTCACCCTCACGGGCGCCGAGATCGTAGTGCGGGCGCTGGTGGAGAACGGGGTCGACACCCTCTTCGGCTATCCCGGCGGGGCGGTGCTGCCGATCTACGACGCCCTGTTCCAGGACAACTCCGTCCATGGCGAGCGCCTGCGCCACATCCTGGTCCGCCACGAGCAGGGCGCGACCCACGCCGCCGAGGGCTACGCCCGCTCGACCGGCAAGCCGGGGGTGGTGCTGGTCACCTCCGGGCCGGGCGCCACCAATGCGGTCACCGGCATCACCGACGCCCTGATGGACTCCATCCCCATGGTGGTCCTGACCGGCCAGGTCCCCACCCACCTGATCGGCTCCGACGCCTTCCAGGAGTGCGACACGGTCGGGATCACCCGCTCCTGCACCAAGCACAACGTGCTGGTGAAGGACGTGAAGGACCTCGCCCGGATCATCCACGAGGCCTTCGTGATCGCCACCACCGGGCGGCCCGGCCCGGTGCTGATCGACATCCCCAAGGACGTCCAGTTCGCCACCGGCCCCTACCAGGGGCCGGGCGAGGTGCGCTTCGCCCATCCCTATCGTCCGCGGGTCAAGGGCGACGCCGGCAAGATCGCCGAGGCGGTCGAGCTGATCGCTTCGGCGCGGCGGCCGCTGTTCTACACCGGCGGCGGGGTGGTCAACGCGGGGCCCGAGGCCAGCGCGCTGCTGCGCGAGTTCGCCCGCACCGTGGGCGCGCCCGTGACCTCGACCCTGATGGGGCTGGGCGCCTACCCGGCGGCCGACCCGCAGTGGCTGGGCATGGTCGGCATGCACGGGGCCTATGAAGCCAACCACGCCATGCACGACTGCGACGTGATGATCAACGTCGGCGCCCGGTTCGACGACCGGGTGACCGGGCGGCTGGACGCCTTCTCGCCGGGCTCGAAGAAGATCCACATCGACATCGACCCCTCGTCGATCAACAAGGTGGTGCACGCCGACGTCGGCATCGTCGGCGACTGCGCCCAGGTGCTGGCCGACATGCTGGGGCTGTGGAAGCAGCGCGGGCTGAAGATCGACCGCGCCACACTGAAGCCCTGGTGGGACCAGATCGAGGGCTGGCGCAGCCGCAAGGCCTTCGCCTATGCGCCGTCCACCACGGTGATCAAGCCGCAGTACGCCATCGAGCGGCTCTACGCCCTGACCAGGGACCAGGACGTCTACATCACCACCGAGGTCGGCCAGCACCAGATGTGGGCCGCTCAGTTCTTCCATTTCCAGGAGCCGAACCGCTGGATGACCTCCGGGGGGCTCGGCACCATGGGCTACGGCCTGCCGGCGGCGGTGGGCGTGCAGGTGGCTCATCCCGACGCCCTGGTCGTCGACATCGCCGGGGAGGCCTCGGTGCAGATGACCATGCAGGAGTTCTCGACGGCGATTCAGTACGACCTGCCGATCAAGGTGTTCATCCTCAACAATGAGTGGATGGGGATGGTGCGCCAGTGGCAGCAGCTGCTGCACGGCGAGCGCTACAGCCATTCCTATTCCGAGAGCCTGCCCGATTTCGTCAAGCTGGCGGAGGCCTTCGGCGGCGTCGGCCTGCGGGCCGAGACCCCCGGCGAACTGGACGACAAGATCCGCGAGATGATCTCGGTGCGCCGCCCGGTGCTGTTCGACTGCCGGGTGGAGCGGGCGGAGAACTGCTTCCCGATGATCCCCTCGGGCAAGGCCCACAACGAGATGATCCTGGGCGATGCGGCCGCCGCGGTGGACATCGGCACGATCATCGACGACGCCGGCAAGAGGCTGGTGTAGCCGATCATGAGCACCCTGCCCCAGGACGCCGCCGGCTCGGCCTATTTCCTCGATCACCAGGACGAGGCGGAGGCGCGCGCCACCTTCGCCGTGATCGTCGACAACGAGCCGGGGGTGCTGCACCGCGTGGTCGGCCTGTTCGCCGCCCGCGGCTACAACATCGAGAGCCTGACCGTGGCCGAGACCGACCACGCGGCCCACGTGTCGCGGATCACCATCGTCACCCGCGGCACCAGCCAGGTGCTGTCGCAGATCCGCGCCCAGCTCGAGAAGGTCGTGCAGGTGCGCGAGGTCCACGACGTCGGCCGCGACGCCAGCGGGGTGGAGCGCGAGCTCGCCCTGGTGAAGGTGCGCGGGTCCGGCGCCGAGCGGGTCGAAGCGCTCAGGATCGCCGACATCTTCCGCGCCCACGTCATCGACACCACCCACGAGAGCTTCATCTTCGAGATCACCGGGGCGCCGTCGAAGATCGAGCAGTTCGCCTCGCTGATGCGGCCGCTGGGGCTGGTCGAGATCTCGCGCACCGGCGTGCTCTCCATCACCCGCGGCCCCGAGCGGATGTGAGTCGGATGCGCCGGGCCGCGGCTCTGCTGGCGGTCGCCGTGGGCCTGGCGGCCTGCGAGGACGCCGGGGCCGACCAGCAGGCGGCGCGCCAGTTCGTGTTCCAGAAGCTCAGCACGGCGGACCGGCCGGTGGTGGTCGGGCCGGCCGTGACCCAGTCCGGCTTCGCGGTGGTGGACTGGACCCGCGGCGCCTTCGCCGGCGGCCGGGCGCTGGTGCGCAAGGAGCGCGGGGGCTGGGCCTTCGTGCTGTGCGGCGGGGCGCCGCTGAAGCGTCGCCCGGTGCTGGAGCGCGCGGGCGTGCCCGACGGGGCGGCGGGCATGCTGGCGACCAAGCTCCTGCGGGAGGAGAGCCGGGTCACCGACGAGCGGCGCAGCCAGATCGAGCACTGGGGCGGCCTGGGGACGAACGCGGCCTCCTGTCCCGAGCCGCGGCCCGCGACCTAATCCAGCCGGCCCCAGGCCACCCGCCGCCAGACCCGCTCGTGCACGTAGTAGAGGCCGATCTTGGTGATCGCCTCGGCGCCGGCGATCGAGACCGCGTACTTCAAGCTGCCGGTCACCAGGAAGCTCAGCACCGCCGTGTCCAGGCCGCCCACGAAGCGCCAGCTCACCGCCTTGGCGATCGAGCGGACCCGCGCGTTCGGCGCCCATTTGAACAGCCGCCACAGCCGCTCGTGGACATAGAACATCAGGATCTTGGTGAAGGTCTCGAGCGAGGCGATCGTCCCGGCGTGCGCCGGGTGGTGGGTGATCAGCAGGCTCCAGACGAAGGTGTCGGCGGTGCCGATCGCCCGCCAGGTCACCGCCTTGGCCACCGAGCGGCCATGAGAATCGGGGCTGCCGATGATCTTGCCGATCGCCGGCGCCGCGGTCAGCGGCGGGCCTAGCGACTCGGCGTCGTTGTCGATCACCACCATCCTCGAAGACGCCCTGTTGAACCGGCGGGTCTTATGCCCGCCGCCCGCTCTGGGGCGCGCGCCAGAAAATCTGGCGGGGGCTTCAGGCCCGACCCTATCCCGAGAAGCCGCCCTCCGCCAGGAATCGCGCCTCCGCCTCGGTGGTCTCGCGGCCAAGCGCGGCGTTGCGGTGCGGAAAGCGCCCAAACCGGCGGACGATGTCCTGGTGCAGCACGGCCCATCGCAAGCTGTCCTGGTCGCCCGTCTCCACCGCGTGGTGCTCGAACAGGGCCACGGCGCGGGCCTGGTCCGCCGGATCCTCGGAATGCTCGAACGGCAGGAAGAAGAACGGGCGCAGGATCGGCTCGACCGCCCGGTCCATCCCGGCGGCCAGCGCGCGCGCCGCGACGGCGCGGGCCATGGGGTCGGTGGCGAAGGCGTGAGCCGAGCCGCGGTAGAGGTTGCGAGGGAACTGGTCGATCAGCAGCAGCAGGCCGAGCGCGCCGTCCGCGGTTTCCGCCCAGTCGGCGAGCTCGCCGCGGGCGGCGGCCAGGTGGAGGGTCTCGAACCGGGTCTTGATCTCCGCGTCGAAGTCCGGGTTGTGGGCGAACCAGCGCTTCGGACCGGCGGCGCGCCAGAAATCGAGGATCTCCAGGTAGAGAGGCGGTTCGACGCTCATGGCCTCGCGGGGTCCGGCTCCGGTCGCGCGACAGCTAGCACGGACGGCCATGGTCCGCCTTGACCTTGGGCCGAAAAACCGCTGGATAGCGCGCCAACAACCGCCGGCCTGCGGGCCGCAGCGGACGCATCGCCATTTCCGGAGACGTATCCATGCGCGTCTACTACGACCGTGACGCCGACCTTGCCCGCATCCTCAACAAGAAGGTCGCGATCGTCGGCTACGGCAGCCAGGGCCACGCCCACGCCCTGAACCTGCGCGATTCCGGCGTGAAGGAGGTGGCGGTGGCCCTTCGAGCCGGCTCGAGCTCGGCCAAGAAGGCCGAGGGCGAGGGGCTGAAGGTGATGACCGTCGCCGAAGCCGCGGCCTGGGCCGACGTGCTGATGATGCTGGCTCCCGACGAGCACCAGCGCGCCATCTACGAGACCGAGATCGCGCCCCACATTCGCGACGGCGCGGCCCTGATGTTCGCCCACGGCCTGAACATCCACTTCAAGCTGATCGAGCCCAAGGCGACCGTCGACGTGCTGATGGTCGCGCCCAAGGGCCCGGGCCACACGGTGCGCGGCGAGTACGCGAAGGGCGGCGGCGTCCCCTGCCTGATCGCGGTCCACCAGGACGCCACCGGCGGCGCCCTCGACCTCGGCCTCGCCTACGCCTCGGCGATCGGCGGCGGCCGCTCGGGAGTCATCGAAACCAGCTTCCGCGAGGAATGCGAGACCGACCTGTTCGGCGAGCAGGCGGTCCTGTGCGGCGGGCTCGTCGAGTTGATCCGGGCCGGCTTCGAGACCCTGGTCGAAGCCGGCTACGCCCCGGAGATGGCCTATTTCGAATGCCTGCACGAGGTGAAGCTGATCGTCGACCTGATCTACGAGGGCGGCATCGCCAACATGAACTACTCGATCTCCAACACCGCCGAATACGGCGAGTACGTCACCGGCCCGCGCATCATCACGGCGGAGACCAAGAAGGAAATGAAGCGCGTGCTGGACGACATCCAGAC
>FTHI01000861.1_pt1 | contig 10312 bp, 9 predicted proteins | sample 1640891 | NCBI WGS metagenome assembly FTHI01 (sample SAMEA3914788, study PRJEB12502) | metagenome | biome: forest; material: soil | place: Canada | collected 2011-07-03 | depth 0.1 m
CAACCTGTCGACGCGCACCGGGCCACAATCCGTGAATGCTCAGGGCGGCAACGACACCGTCACCGGCGGCGCGGGGGCCGATTCCATCAACGGCTACACTGGCAACGACGTCATCCTTGGCAATGGCGGGTCCGACACCATCACCGGCGGGGCCGGCGCCGACACCGTGACCGGCGGGACGGGGAACGACACCTTCTATCTGGCCAAGACCGACCTGGTGCCGACCGCGTCCGGGGCGGTCTACGACTACGTCACCGACTACGAGCGCTCCGGCGGTGGATCGCTGTTCCACGACGTCCTGCGCTTCACCGGGTTCAGCGCGGCGACCACGGTGCAATACGTATCCGACCCCAGCGCGGGCGTTCACGACTACCTGATCACCGACGGCGCCTTCAGTGCGCACGTCCTGATCGGCTACGCCGGCGCGGGCGTGAACCTGGTCAAGAACAATGACTACTTCATCCTGCCCTGAGGTGGCTCGGGTCAGGGCGCGGCCCTGAGGAAGCTGCGGACGGCGGCGGCCGAGTTATCGGCGGCTAGATCGACGAACATCGGGAACTGGTTGGCGCCCGGATCGCCGCCCGCGAGGTCCGACAGGCTGCGGAAGGCGATGAACGGGACCCGGTTCACATAGGCCACGTGGGCCGCCGCGGCGCTCTCCATGTCCAGCACCTCGGCCTTGAACGTCACGGCCGCATACTGGCGGAAGCCCGCGTTGTCGACGAAGGCCGAGCCCGACACGCCGTTGCCGCCGACGAGGATCCGCGGCGGCGCGGACAGGCAGTGTTCGCCCGCGCACCGTTTCAGCCCCGGATCCTTCGCCGCCCGCCGTGCGGCCGACAGCATCGCCGCGTCCACCGGGAACCAGGTGCGCTGTTCCGGCTCGGCGGACGCCCGCTGCACGGTCACAGGGTTGGGCGCCATCATGCCGTAGCCGGCCAGGCGCCCCGCTGTGTCGCCCGCCGGCGCCGCGTCGCGAACGAAGGTCATCTCCAGGTATTCCGCCCACTGCTCGGGGACGACCACGTCGCCCACCTGCAGGGCCGGGTCCACGCCGCCGCCCACGCCCGAGAACACGATTCGCCGGATGCGGAACCGGTCCAGCGCCAGCTGGGTCGTCCGCGCGGCGTTGACCATGCTGACCCCGCTGAGGAACAGCACCACCGGCCGGCCCTCGAGCTCGCCGGTCACGAACCGAACTCCGCCAAGCACTCGGGCGTGCTTGTGCCGGGTCGCGGCCTCGAGCGCTTCCAGCTCGCGCGGGAACGCCGACATCACTGCCGTGCGCGCCGGCTGCCGGTCTCGCGCTGTGGCGGCTTCCGGTGCGGCCAAGAGCACGCCGATCAGGATGGGGATGAGCCGTCGCATGGGCGCCGACATTAGCGGCGCGGCCCGTCGCCGCGCCAGTGGTTGCCCTTGGGGCCAGCGCCGTTATGTCTAGTGGAAGGGCAGGGGCGAGGGGGTCTGGCGTGCTGGAACGCATATTCGGCCTGAGCGCGCGCGGGACCAGCGTGCGGACCGAGGTGATGGCGGGCCTCACCACCTTCCTGACCATGGCCTACATCGTGGCGGTGAATCCCTCCATCCTGGGACAGGCGGGCATGCCGGTGGCCGGCGTGGCGGCGGCAACCTGCCTCTCCGCCGGCGTCGCCTGCATCCTGATGGGGCTGGTGGCCAACTACCCACTGGCCATGGCCCCGGGCATGGGGCTGAACGCCTACTTCACCTTCACCGTGGTCAGGGGCATGGGCGTGCCCTGGCAGACGGCCCTGGGCTGCGTGTTCCTCTCGGGGGTGCTGTTCCTGCTTCTGACGCTCTCAGGCGCCCGACGGCTGATCGTTGGCGCCATCCCCAGGCCGCTGTTCAGCGCCGTGGCGGCCGGGATCGGCCTGTTTATCGCATTCATAGGGCTCAGGGACGCCGGGCTCGTCGCTGCCGACCCCGCCACCATGGTCACCCTGGGCGATCTCTCCAAACCCACGGCCCTCCTGGCCATCGCCGGCCTGGTGCTGATCGCCGCCCTGCAGGCGTTCAAGGTCAGGGGCGCTATCCTCTACGGCGTCCTCGCCGTGGCGGCGGCGGCCTGGGCGCTGGGCCTCGTCCACCTCTCGCCGGCCGGGTACACGGTCAGCGACCTCGCCTCCACCGCATTCCAGCTCGACATCCCCGCCGCCCTGAACCTGAAGGGGAGTCTCGGCCTCGCCCTGGTGGAGATCGTCTTCGTCTTCCTGTTCGTCGATGTGTTCGACAACGTCGGCACCCTGGTGGCGGTCAGCCAGAAGGCCGGCCTGACCGACCAGGACGGCTCCATCCCGCGCCTGAACCGGGTGCTGCTGGCCGACTCCACGGCGACCATCGTCGGGTCTCTGGCCGGAACCAGCACCGTGGTCAGCTACATCGAGAGCGCCTCGGGCGTCGCCGCCGGCGGCCGCACCGGCCTGACCAGCGTGGTGGTGGGCCTGCTGTTCCTGGCCGCCATCGCCTTCGCGCCCCTGGTCCAGGCCATCCCCACCGCCGCAACCGCTCCGGCCCTGATCCTCGTCGGCGCCATGATGATGTCGGGCCTGCGCGAGATCGAGTGGGACGACCCGGGCGTCGCCATCCCGGCCTTCCTCACCCTGATTGGCATTCCGCTGACCTTCTCCATCGCCAACGGCCTGGCCTTCGGCATCATCAGCTACGCCGCCCTGCGCCTGATCCGCGGCCAGGCCCGCACCGCCGACTGGCTCCTCTACCTCCTCGCCGCCCTCTTCATCGCCCGCTTCGCCTATCTGGCGGCGGGGTGAGTTCACTGGTATGAATTTGTCATACCTGCTGGGGAGGCCAGAGTGATACAGAAGCGAACGTTCAGCCTGCCGGCCGAGCAGGCCAGCTATATCGACGACCTCGTGGCCAAAGGCGGCTACGCTTCGGCGAGCGAAGTGGTCCGGGCTGGCCTTCGGGCGCTGCAGGAGCGCGATGAAGCGGTCGAGCGCTGGCTCGTGAGGGAAGTCGCACCAGTCTTCGACGCCATGCAGGCCGATCCTTCGCGCACCCTGTCCTCGAGTGAGGTGTTCGAGTCCGTCCGCGCACGCCACGTCCAGCGATCGAAGCGCGAGCGCCGTGAGTCGTAGGGTCGTCTTCTCGCCCGAAGCCCGCGACGACCTCTTCGAACTTTACGACTTCATCGCGGACCGCCGAAGCCCCGACGTCGCCCTTGGGTACATCGAGCGCATTTAAGCCTATTGTCTTCGCTTCGCCGACTTTCCCCAGAGAGGTACGCGGCGCGACGAGATCAGGCCCGGGCTCCGCACAATCGGCTTCGAGCGACGCCTGACGATCGCCTTTCACTTGGCGAAAGGCTTGGTCGTAATCGACCGCATTCTATACGGCGGTCGCGACGTCGATATGGCGTTTGGCTCGCCAAGTTGACGCCGGGGACCCTCCCTTACTCGCTCCTCGGCCCCTTCGCCAGATAGGCCGCCAGCGCCTCGAGGTCCTCGTCGCCGATCTCGGTCTTGCGGAAGAAGGGCATGAATTTGCTGCCCTTTCGGACGAACAGTTTCACCGTCGCGGCATCCAGGTCGGTGCGTTGCTCCAGGGCCGCGGGCTTGGAGCCCTTGTACGTGCGCTCCAGCACTGAGGTGCCCGCCACCGACGAGACATAGGGGCCGAGCGGCTTGTGGCAGCCGCCGCACCAGAGGTCGAACACAGCCTTGCCCCGCGGCGCCTCTGCGGCCACAGCGCTGCCGGCCGCCAGGCTTGCGATCAACGCGAGGATCGGGAGGAGCGGTCTCATGCGCGCGCCTTCCGCAGATGCTTCGGCCAGATGCCGTATCGGCCGGCCGAGAGGATGCCATTGGGGTCGATGGCGTCCTTCAGCGTCTCGTTGAAGCGCCGGAGCGCGTGGCCGTTGAACGAGAACACCTCCATGATCGCATCCATGAAGGCCGGGGCGCTGCGGTATTCGCTCCAGCCGTTCTCGGCGGCGATGGCGACCATGCGCAGGAAGCCCTCGCGGCTGCGGCGGTTGGTCTCCGCGTCCGCCCCCGCCTCGAAGGCGTAGAGCAGGGTGAAGTTCTTGGGGAAGAAGCTGATCCCGCCCGACCAGCCCCAGTAAAGCCCGTGCTCGTCGCAGCCCTTCTGGAACACCCGGTTGGCGGTGCGCAGGGCCTCGCCTGTCTGGGGGATGTTGGGCGAGAACCAGACGTGCCCCGACCAGATCGGCTCCTTGGTCTGGGCCAGGTCCGGGAAGAAGCGCCACAGCGTCGGGATTCCGAAGGTGTTCTTGTCGGGCTCGTCGATCTCGTCGGGGTTCAGGGGCGCCGCATAGGCCTTCCGCTCGGCGAAGGCGACCCCCTTCAGGGCGGAGAACTTGTCATTCACGGTCTCCATCTGGGCGTCCACAACCCTGGGCGCGCCCGAGAAATTGAACGGGGCGGTGAACACCGGGGTCTTCCGCTCCCGGCTGAGCCGGTTCCAGTCGGCCGCCGAGCCGCCACCGCCGCGGATCAACCCCATCACCTCCGGGTCGCGGGCCGAGAGCAGGGGGCTGAAGCAGCCCGCGCCGTGCGGCGCCACGCCCGAGGCCTCCAGCGACTCGGTCAGGCCCACGATGGCGTCCAGGTCGTCGTAGTTGAACGACATCATGGTGAGCGACTTCGCCGACTCGGGCTCAGGGAACAGGTTGAACCCCATCTTGGTCACGACCCCGAAATTCGATTGCGAGAACAGCCCGTCGATCCAGGGGCCGAAGCCATAGTGATAGGTCTGCCAGGTCTTGGCGCCGGGCATCGCGCCCATGCCGGTGCGCAGCAGCTCGCCTGTGGGCAGCACCACCTCCATGCCGCAATGGTTCCTGAAGTGGTCGCGGGCGGGGTTGCCGCAGCCGTGGTCCAGGGAATTGCCGATCGGGCTTCCCCAGCCAGGCGCCGGCACCGATGGGTACTGCCGGATGCCCTTCTCGCGCAGGTGCCGGTAGAGGTCGAAGAAGCTGCAGCCGGGCTCCACCAGGGCGTAGTGCAGCGCCTCATTGACCTCAATCACCCGGTTCATCCGCTTCAGGTCCAGGATCACGCTGCCGGAATAGGCCGGGGCCGAGCCGCCGTAGCCTAGGTTGCGGCCGGTGGAGAAGGGATAGAGCGGGATCTTGTGCTGGTTGGCGATCCGCACGATCGCCTGGACCTGCTCCACCGCATCGGGCGCCACCGCCGCTGAGGCGACGTATTCGCCGGGCTCGCCCCGCAACACCGAATAGGCGTCCCGATAGAGGTCCAGGTCCTCGTCGCTGGTGAACACCCAAGGGGCGCCGACGACATTGGCGAACTTCTGCAGCGCGGCGGAGAAATCCGAGTCGCTCACGCCCGGCGGACGTCGCATGGCCCCTCCCATCCGGGCGCAGGGGGCGTGGCCCTTTTTGGCTGGCCCGGTTGAAGGCGGTCTTGACCCGCGGCGCGCGCGGGTCAAGACCGCATCGTCTCAGGCTGCGTCGACCAGCACCAGCTCCGAGTCCTCCAGCGCGCGCAGGCGCACCACCGGCTCGTCCTTGATCGCGGCGCCGTCTCGGGCCTCGATCTTGAGGCCGTTGACCTCCACCGCGCCCTTGGTGGGCGTCAGGTAGGCGTGGCGGCCGGCGCCGAGCTCGTATTCGACGCTCTCGCCCGCCTTCAGCGTCGCGCCCAGCACGCGGGCGTCGGCGCGGATCGGCAGGGCGTCGCCGTCGCCTTCAAGGCCGCTGGCCAGGGCGACGAGGCGCCCCGAACGGTCGCCCTTGGGGAAGGGGCGGGCGTCCCAGGCGGGGGCCAGGCCGCGGTCCCTGGGGATGATCCACAGCTGGAAGATCTTGGTGACGCCCGGCTCCAGATTGTACTCGGCATGGCGGATGCCCGTGCCGGCCGACATCACCTGCACGTCGCCCGCCTCGGTGCGGCCCTCGTTGCCCAGGCTGTCCTGGTGGGTGATGGCGCCTTCGCGGACATAGGTGATGATCTCCATGTCGGCGTGCGGATGCGGCGGGAACCCGGTCCCCGGGTCGATCTCGTCGTCGTTCCAGACACGCAACGCGCCCCAGTTCATCCGCGCCGGGTCCTGATAGTCGGCGAACGAGAAGTGGTGCTTGGTCTTGAGCCATCCGTGGTCGCCGCCGCCCAGGCGGTCGAAGGGTCTGCGTTCGATCATCGGTCAATCTCCCGCGCCCAGGGTGGGCGCTTGTCGGGAATGAAGATAGGCGCCGCCATCGCATCTGAAATAGAAACTTCCGAAACCTAACGTTTCGAGAATCGCACTCATGAATCTCCCCGATCTCGAAGCCTGGGCCGTCTTCGCCAAGGTCGCCGAAGCCCGCTCCTTCGCCCGCGCCGCCACTGACCTCGGCGTCTCCAAGGCGACCGTGTCCAAGGCCGTCTCGCGGCTGGAGGCTCGCCTGGGCGCCCGCCTGTTCCACCGCACCTCGCGCCGGCTGTCGCTCACCGAGAGCGGCCAGGCCCTGGTCCAGCGCGCCGGCCGCATCCTGGCCGAAGGCGAGGCGGCGGAAGGGGAGGGGATCGCCGGCTCTGCCGCGCCGCGTGGCGTGGTGCGCCTGGCCGCGCCCATGTCGTTCGGCCTGCTGCACGTGGCGCCTGCGATGCCGGCGTTCCTGGAGGCCTTCCCGGATATCCGCCTGGACCTGCATCTCAGCGACGAAACTGTCGACCTGATCGGCGGCGGCTTCGATGCGGCGATCCGCATCGCCGCCCTGCCGGACTCAGCGCTCCTCGCCCGCCGCCTGTGCGTCGTGCATCGCCAACTGGTGGCCGCGCCCGCCTACCTTGAGCGTCGCGGTCGTCCGGTCCATCCGCGCGACCTCTCAGGCCACGCCTGCCTCGGCTACTCCTACCTGCCCACCCCCGACGCCTGGCGGTTCGAGGGCCCAGCCGGCGAGGAGGTGCTCGTCCGCCCGTCCGGCCCGCTCCGGGCCAACAACGCCGACGCCCTGACCCCGGCCCTCCTGGCCGGCCTCGGCCTCGCCGTCCAGCCCGACTTCGTGGTCTGGCGCGACCTCGCCGAAGGGCGGCTGGAGGCGGTGATGCCGGGCTGGTCCATGCCGTCCATCGCCGCCCACCTGGTCACCCCGCCCGGCGGCCCCCGTCCGGCCAGGGTCACGGCCCTGCTGGATTTCATCGCCGAGCGCTTCACCCGCCCGGCGTGGAGCGAACGCGCCAGGAGCGGATCTTCGGTCTAACATCGGGGTCCGGAGCGGACTCGACTCATGCCGCCAGAAACACCGACGCGGTCTCACGCCATCCGGGTCGTCCTCTGGGCGATCGGGACCGGACTCGTCGTCACCCTGCTGGCCGGCTCCACCCCGTTCGGCCTGTTGCTGCCCCTCAACGCCGAGCACCATCCCGAAATCCCATGGCTGGCTGTGGGCGAGCTCGTCTTCGTCCTCGGCTTCCTGACGTGGCTGAGCGGGTGGGGGCCGCCGCGGTCCACCGCGAAAGCGCGCAGCTTTCACCTGCGGCTATGGCGCCGGGAGGAGGATCGCCCGGGCGGTTCGGGCGCCGCTGTTCTTCCGATCATCGGCCTGATCATCGCCATCGACCTCTTCTACATCCTGGCCTCGAACGCCGCCGGGCCGCGGGCGCTGCCCGACGTCAGCGGCTACCCGACCACCTCCATCAGGATCTCCGCCCTGATCATGGGGGCCCTGCTGAGCGGCGTCGGCGAAGAGGCAGGCTTTCGCGGTGTCATGCAGAGCCAGCTCGAGCGCTTCGGCCCGACCGTCGCCATCGCCGTGACGAGCGTCATGTTCGCAGCCGCCCACCTGACGCATGGGTGGTCGGTCGTGCCGCTCATGCCCGGCTATTTCCTGCTCTCGGTGCTGTATGGACTGCTCGCCTACCGGACAGGATCCATCCTCCCGGGCATGGCCCTGCACGCCTTGGGAGACCTGGCCGTCGCCTATTTCGTGACCCTCGGCGGCCACAGCGAACTGCTCTTCGCGTGATCCGCAGTCCCGGCGGGCCCCGTTAGAGCCCGGCCGCCAGCCGCACCACAGCGCCGGCGTCATCCAGGGTTTCCAGCGCCAGCACGGCCTCTGCCGTCCGAGCCGCCTGGGCCGGCGTCAGAGCCGCAGCCGCATTCTCCTCGAATTTACCCATCAGATCTTCGAGCGACATCGGATTGGCCGCCGAACCGCGGTTGTGTTCCTCCACAGCCTCGAGCCGTCGCCCGTCCTTGAGCACGATCCGCACGACCGCCTTGAAGCGTTCGGGGCCGGGGAAGCCGGGATCGACCTCGTGGCGCACCCGGTCGGCCATCGACAGGATGGCCGGATTGCAGAGCGAACCCTCGGCATAGGCGTCCCGCCCGATCCGGCCCAGCACCAGCGCCTCGGCCAGGGTGTAGGACAGACTCACGCGCCCGTGGGAGTCGCTGGCCGGCCGGCGCTTCTCCGACAGCGGCTCGCAGACGATCGGAACGATGTAGGCCGCCACCGGGCAGACGACTTCCTCCACGTCGGCCGGGTCGATCCCATGTTCTGCACGCAGCCTCAGGATCGCGTCGATGTAGGGGTGGATCACGTGGGCGACGGGATAGGGCTTGAACGAGGCCGAGCGGGTCTCCCAGTGCTCGCCCAAGCCCCGGGTCATCCGTTCGAAATCGAGGGTGATCGAAGGGTCCTGCAGGTGCGAGGCGAAGAGGCCGAAGCGACCCTCGAAGATCGCCCGCGGCCCGGTGGCTCCGGCCCGCGCCAGATAGGCGGCGCTGATCCCGCCCTGCGCCGCCCAGCCCGGATGCAGGAACTTCGACTGCGCCCCGTCGACCCAGCATTCCAAAAGCCCCGAAGCGAAGCTGCCGACGATGCCCGCTGCGTTCTCCAACGCTGCTTCCGGGAGGCCCAGCATATGGCCGGCCAGCATGGCGCAGCCGAAGGGCGAGAACAGGCCGGTGGGATGGAAGCCGCGCTTGTGGAACTGCTGGGGTGCCACCACCCCGACCCGCGAGGCGATCTCGCTGCCCAGGGCCACCGCCGTGATCACCGCCTTGCCGGACCGCCCCTCAGCCTCGGCCATCGCCAGGGCCGCGGCGACCGACGGGCTGGAGATGTGGACGATGGATTCGTTGTGGGTGTCGTCGTACTCGAGCGCCTGTGACAGCGACCCGTTGACGAAGGCCGCCCCGCCGACCGCATGCGCCTCGCCCGTCCCATAAACGTGGCAGGGACCGGAGCCGCTCGTGACTCTCGCCGCCTCCCGCACCGCCCGCCCGAACGGCGTCGCCCCGCCGGCGGTGGCTAGGCCGATCACGTCAAGTATCCGACGCTTCGTCGCCTCCACCACGTCCGGCGGCAGGTCCTCGTAGCGGAGTCCGGCGACCCAATTGGCGAGGATCTTGGAACGGCTGAGCTCGGTCATGCTTCCGCATAGCATCCTCTTCCGCCTGCGGGGGAGGGGCCTCCGGCGCTCCGCGCTTCCCTCCACGAAACCGGTGGAGGATATTCATGTGGCTCATCTTCATTTGTCCGAACAGGCTGTTTGCGTGCCGTCAGAAGTGCCCTTAGGGTCGCCCGCCCGCGATCAATTCAGGCGTTCAGAGCACCCATGACCCACGACCTTTCCGACCAGGCCGTATTGATCACCGGCGCAGGCCGCGGGCTTGGCCGAGCGCTCTCCCTGCACCTGGCCCGTTGCGGCGCTGTCATCGGCGTAGCCGACATCGACCCGAAGACTTGCAGCGAGACCGCCGAAGCCGTGCGTCAGGCTGGCGGCGTCGCCCACGCCTATCCCGCTGACCTCTCCGGCCAGGCGGCGTTCGCCGCGGCGGCGGCGGCCTTCGCCAAGGTCGGCGGCCGCATCGACGCTGTGGTGAACAACGCCATGAGCCTGCGCTACGAGCCCATCGAGGACGTGACCGAAGAGACCGTCGATCGCATGCTCGGCGCCGGCTTCAAGTCCTCGGTCTGGGGCTGCCAGGCCCTGCTGAAGCACATGGATCCCGACCGGGGCGGCTCCATCGTCAACATGTCCTCGCCGGTGGCCTTCAAGGGCATCCCGAACACCGCCATCTACAGCGCCGTGAAGGGCGCGGTGACCACCCTGACCCGCACGCTGGCCGCCGAGCTCGGCCCCAGGAAGGTGCGCGTCAACGCCGTGGCCCCCGGCTCGGTGCCGACCCCGGCCACCGCCGGCTTCGTCGATGAGGCCGAGTATGAGCGACGCGCCCGCACCATCCCGCTCCGGCGCCTTGGCCAGACCGGCGACAACAACCAGGCCGTGGCCTTCCTCTTGAGCCACGAGGCCTCCTTCATCACCGGCACGGTGCTGCACGTCGACGGCGGCATCGTCGCGGCGGG
>FTHI01000395.1_pt1 | contig 10245 bp, 13 predicted proteins | sample 1640891 | NCBI WGS metagenome assembly FTHI01 (sample SAMEA3914788, study PRJEB12502) | metagenome | biome: forest; material: soil | place: Canada | collected 2011-07-03 | depth 0.1 m
GAGCACGGGGCCCCAGGAGTAGTCGCTGGAAGACAGCAGGAAATTCCGCGCGGCGCTGGTGACGGAGTAGACGCCCTCGCGGACCGACAGCAGGCCCATGGCCGCCAGCATCGGCAGCAGCACCCTCACCCCCCGGTGGGCGAAACCCGTGCGATGCGAGAAGGCGTCCACGTCCGCCGGCGTCGCGGCGAGCGCATCGAAGACGCCGAGTTCATCGGCGGCCAGAGCGGCGGCCAGCGGGTAGGCCGACAGATGCAGGTCCCAGAGGACGCGATCATCGGTAGTTGGGCTCTGATAAGGCGCGGACATCCGGCGGCTCCCCTTGTTTCCTGGTGACCTCGCACCGCGGTCCGCGGAAATCAACGTTCCACAAGCCATCGTTTAATGGCAGATTGACAAACTGTCAAATTCCTCCTCTTTCATCGTGCGCCCTGAGGATCGGACCCCGCAGTCAAGGGGGCCGGCGACGCAGGGGCGGTGGAGGACGTCCGATGCCCCAAGGCCCGATCGCCGACCTCAACGGCCTGCCCTGTTACGAAGACCCGATCACCTACCTGGTGCTCGCCGGAACGGCCCGGGCCTGGGAGTTCGACGGCTGGAAGCCGGAGAGCCTGTCATGGAAGTCCGGCTGCTACATCCACACCGGGCTTTCCAACACCCAGACCAATTTCGTCGGGCCGGACGTCGAAGCCTTCTTCTCGTCGATCTGCGTCAACAGCTTCGAGACGTTCCCGGTGGGCGTCATGAAGCACGCGGTGATGTGCACCGAGGACGGGCTGATCGCGACCCACGCCATCACCCAGCGCAACGACGAAAACGAGTACCGCTTCTTCGCCGGCCTGCCCTGGCCGCATTACATGCTGAGGAAATCCGGCTTTCGGGTCGAGGCGCGGCCGGCGCCGAGTTACCTGACCCAGGTGGCGGGCCCGACCTCGCTCGCCACCCTGGAGCGCGCCACGGGCGAGAGCCTCGCCGACATCGGGTTCCTGAGGTTCCGCAAGGCGAGGATCGCCGGCAAGACCGTGGAGGTCGGCCGCATCGGCATGTCCGGAAACCTGGCCTACGAGCTGCGCGGTCCCATCGAGGACGGCCCGGACGTCTATGACGCCGTGTTCAAGGCCGGCCAGGACCTCGGGATCCAGCGCCTGGGCTGGCGCACCTACCTGGTCAACCACGTCGAGGGCGGCTTCCCCCAGATGTGCTGGACCTTCTGGAGCGCGGGCTGCGCCGACCCTGAATTCCAGGCCATGGTCTTCACCCCGACCGTCACCGGCAGCTTCGATCCGGCCAACCTGCGCGCGCGCTACCGCAGCCCGCTTGAGGTCGGCTGGGGCCGCACCGTGCGTTTCGACCACGAGTTCCTCGGGCGCAAGGCGTTGGAGGCCGAGGCCGCCGATCCCCGCCGCACGGTGGTCACCCTGCGCTGGAACCCTGACGACGTCATCGACATCTACGCCTCGCTGCTGCGCCCGGGCGAGGACTTCAAGACCATCGACCTGCCGTCCTCGCCGACCTGGAAGGAGGGCTTCCTGGCCCATGCCGACCACATCACCAGGGACGGCCGGGAGGTCGGGATCTCCTCGGGCACGATCTACAGCTACCACTATCGGGAGGTGCTCTCGATGGGCTGTATCGACCTCGACCAGTCAGCGATCGGCACGGAGGTCGTCATTCAATGGGGCGATCACGGCAAACGCATCAAGCACGTCCGCGCGACCGTGGAACGCTTCCCGTATCTCACGGACGGCCGCAACGATCAGGTCGACGCGACCAGACTCGCCGTCGCCGCCGGCTGACTCGGCTCAGTACAGGATCGACGGCATCCAGGCGCCGCCCGGCTCGTTGTACAGGCCCTGGGTCATCAGGGTCATGGTCTGGGTCACACGCAGGCCCTGGTCCAGGCACCAGCGGAACAGCTCGCCGTTGCGCGACGGCACGAGGATCCCCGGGGGGCCGACCTCGCCGGAAGCGGCGATCAGGGCCCTGATGTCGTCGCTGGTCTCACCCACCGCGTGACCGAAATAGGCGACTTGGCTGGCGTAGCCGGTGATGCGGCCGTCCCGCTCGGCCGCCATCGCCACACCCTGGGCGATGGCCTGGCTAAGCTCGCCGGCGCGGTCGTGGCCGTGGACACGCCGGCACAGCTCATTGCAGGCGGCCTCGTCGGCCGGCGTGGCGGCGCGCGCACGGATACCCGCCGGACCCGCCGCGATCGCCGGACCTGACATGCAGGCGATGTGCTCGCGCACGTCGAAGCCCAGGCTGGCGTAAAGCGACAGCGAGCGGCTGTGATAGCCGGCCTGGAGCAGGCGCACGCCCGCCGCGCCCCGCTCGGCCGCGCGCGCCACCACCGCCTGCATCAGGCGGCGGCCGACGCCCTGGTTCTGGATGGTCGGATCGACCGTGATCGGGCCGACGCCGCAGATGGGCCCGCGCTCATCCAGGAAATTGCTGCCGAGGACCTGTCCGTCCTCCTCGGCCACGACGCCATACATGCCGGGATTGCCGATCATCGAGGTCATGAGCCCCGTGGCGTGCTCCACGCTCGGAAAGTCGCGGGGAAAGTTGTGGGCGCCCGATATGGCCCCGAAGGCGTCGTAGCAGATGCGCCCGAGCGCAGGGGCGTCCTCGGGCCGCGGGGCGCGCAGCGTGAGCATGGAATCCCTCCTGTCGGCGGCAGCATCAACCACGGAACGCGGCCGCCTGGCGAGTCGTCCAGCCGCAACCGCCGGACTGCGCGAACCAACGCCCGGGCGCGGCGTTCAGGACGGACCAGCAACAGGAGGCCATCGTGCCCGCCAAGTCCGCCGCTCAACAAAAGGCCGCCGGCGCCGCCCTCTCCGCCAAGCGGGGCGATACGCCCAAGAGCAAACTCAAGGGCGCGTCCAGGCAGATGGCGAATTCCATGAGCGAGAAGCAGCTCGAGGAGTTCGCCCACACCAAGCGCAAGGGAAAGCCCGAACACGCCGCAAAATAGCCGGCGGCGTCGCGTCCCCGCCCTTCCTGGCGCACGCCCCATCGCGCGCCGTCGAGATTTGCGCCAGGATGTCCGCGTCGCGAGTACGACCTCGGCGACCAACGACAAGACCGGAGGAACGTGATGGGCGCGGTGTTCAATATCGTCATGCGGATTTTCAGCAGCCTGCTGGGGCTGCTGGTTGCGTTCATGGGCCTGGTCTGGATCGGGCAAGGGCTGCACGTCGGGCCGGCGGCGATCATGCAGGGGTTCATGGTCAGCAACCCGCAGTGGGCGCTCTACGGCGCGATCCTGGCGCTGCTGGGCGTCGGCCAGGTGATCTGGTCCAACAGCCGCGGGCGCTAGCGCCAAATACCCGGCCCCCTCGACGGGTCCGGACAGACCTGCAATGTTCAATGCGGGGTAGGCGTCGCACGCGTTGTCGCCCGCACGTGCGGTCGGCCCCGGCGACGGAATAGGGGCCGGATCATGCATCCCATACGACGACGCCTGGCGGTCGCCGCATCCCTGCTGCTGGCCGCGGCGGCCACGCCCGCACTGGCCCATCACACCGCCGCCATGTTCGACAAGAGCAAGACCGTGACGCTCAACGGAACGGTGCGCCTGTTCCAGTGGTCGAGCCCGCACGGCTGGATCCAGCTGGTCGTCGATGGCGAAGGCGGCCCGGCGGAGTGGACCATCGAGATGGGCGCGCCGATCGAGCTCTACCGCGTGGGCTGGAAGCCGGGCAGCCTGAAGCCCGGCGACAAGATCGCGCTCACCGCCAATCCCACGCACGACGGTTCACGCGCCGCCCTGTTCGTCTCGGCTGTCCGCCAGGACGGCTCGGCGATCGGAACCGCCAAATGAGCGCCCCACACACAATCGCCCTGATCGCGCTTCTGGCCCTGTCGGCCGCCGCCGCCCAGGCCGAGCCCAATACGCCCAGGCGGACCGCGGCGTTCAGCCGGCTGCCCAACTGGACCGGGGAATGGGCCCCCTTCCCTCTGAAAGTCGACCTCGGCGGCCAGGGCGGCCCCAAGGGCATCCTGTTCCTGGGCCATCCGCCGTACAAACCCGACTGGGAAGCCGAGTTCCAGGCGCGGCTCAAGGCGGCTGACGTCAAGACCCACGTGTCCTGCGTGATCGACTTCCCGATGATCATGGAGTCGCCGCAGCCCTTCGAGCTGCTCGTGACGCCCGAGCAGACCCTGCTGACGGTGGGCGACGGCGCCAACCGGCACATCTACACCGACGGGCGCAAGCACCCTGGCCCTGACGACCTGTGGCCGACCGGCGTGGGTGACTCCATCGGCCATTGGGAGGGCCGCACCCTGGTGGTCGACACCATCGCCCGGCGGGCGGGACCCGACACATTCACCGGGCGGGTCGCCTTCTCCGAGGCGGCGCACTTCATCGAACGGATCCGCGAGACCGGGCCCGGTCGACTGGAAGACCAGCTGACCATCGAGGATCCGGTCGCGTTCACGCACCCCTGGAAGATGACCCTGGCGTACCAGCGGCTGACCGACCTGAACCGGATCATCCCCTACGAATGCGAGAACGACCGGGTGACGGTGGTGGACGGCAAGGCGAAGATCAACCCGCCCTGACGAGGGCGCCCGCGTGTCCGCCTAATAGCCCCAGGGGAACATGGCCTTGGCCTGGGCGGCCTTGGCGGGATCGGACGTCGGCAGGCAGAAGGCGGACGCCATGAGCGCGTCGACCTGGGGGCCCAGGGGCGCGGCGTGGTCCACCAGTGCGATGCGCGGCTGGAAGCTGCCGCGCAGGTCCTCGAACGCCGTCGAATATTCCAGCTTCTCCAGCAGGACGGGGATGCCGAGCCAGGCCATCAGGTCGGTCCAGCCGCTGTCGGGCCCCAGCATGAGGCGGCAGGACTTCAGATAGCCGAGCTCGCGAGCCAGGTGCCCCTGGCCGCCCTGGGCCGGGCGCCACGACGCGTTCAGGCCCTCGGGGATGACGCAGCCGTCCGGATGGCCGTAGACGAGCACCGGCAGGCCAAGCTGAGCGCCGATCTCGGCGGCGGCCGCGGCCATCCAGGCCGGATCGCTGTTGCGCCCGACGCTCAGCTGCTTCACCGCCCGGATCTGCACGCCGACGTGGGGGGCCGTGGGCTCGGGCGGCGACTCGAACGCCGCGGGCAGATAGCTCGGCCGCAGGCCCTCGGCGCGCCGCAGGTCCACCTCGGCGACGCAGGTCTCGGAAAAGGCGAACAGGTTGCGGTCGTAGTCGGTGAGCGGGCGCCCCTCGTAGTCGAGCCAGTAGAGGAACTGCTGACGCAGGCGGATCTCGGCCACCGCCTCGCGGGTGAGCTTCTGCAGGCCGTTCAGCTTGAGGCTGACCTCGATGCTCTCGGCGTCCATGCCCGGGGTGACCTCGAGCCGGGCGGGATGGTTGTCGTCATTGGCCGCGAAGATGCCGGCGCCCGCGCCGAACACGGCGTGCTGGTCCATGATGGCGTCGCAGGCCGCCAGGAACTGCGGGGCCTCGACCACCGACCCCGGCGGATAGAACTCCGGCCGCCGGGCCACGATCTTCCAGCCGTTGCGCAGCCAGGGCTCGACCCGCGCCAGGTGGTATTTGATCTCGTAGCCCATCTCGGCGAGGTAGGGCGGCAGCACGCGCTGGGCCCCGACGCGCGGGGCCGCCGGCGGCGTCACCGGCTGAAGGTCCGCCTGGTTCAGCAGGACCGTCTTCATGATCAGGCGCAGCACCTGCAGGGCAGGCGTCCGGGCGCTCAGGGGGAGTGTCGACTGCACGTCAGGGCCAGACGGCCCGGGCCGGAATGGCCGAATGGACCAGGGACGCGGCTAGGTCGATTCTGAGCCCCCGTCCATGCGGCGGCCCGCGCCACGGGCTCCAGAGCGAGGTCCGACCAGGCGTCAGGCCCAGCGATCGCCGCGCCGGGCCACGTAGGTCTCGAATACGTAGCGCCAGGGGATGACGACGATGAAGATCACGGCCATCAGGCATTCGATGGCGGTCTCCTGGGCGCCCGCGTCCATCCGGTCGGCCCACCACAGGGGCAGAGCGATGGCGGTGAGCCAGATCGTCTTCCAGACCAGCTCAAAGAGCAGCAGGGGGAGCATCTGCAGCGGATAGCGCAGGCCCAGGATCGACAGCAGCGACAGGGCCGCCAGCAGAGCGTGCACGATTCCGGTCGGCAGGAACCAGACCCCGGGGTGATGGATGAGGTCCGGCCAGATCACCAGGCCGAGGCCGACGACGAGGAGCAGGTAGCCTGCCCTCAGGGCATAGAGATGCAGCACCGAAACCTGGGTCATTCTGACAGTTCCCTTTTTGCGGGGGTGGGTTCGGCCCGGACGGTTGTCCGCGACCTATTCGACGTCTTTCAAGATCTTCTCAATGGCGGCCAGGCGCGCCCTGACGTCCTCGAGCGCAGGCTGGATGGACGATAGCGCCGTCGCGGTCTCCGCCTGGGCGGCGGCGGCCTTGTCCGCGATCTGGCGATAGGCGTCGTCATTGGCGAGACGCGCCTTCGCCTGCTGGGCGGCGGAGACATACCGCATGGCGAAGACCAGCAGGATCGTCCCCAGGGGCAGGCATATGGTCAGCAAATAGAGGGTCACGGTCATGAGGGGCCTCATTTCTCGGGTTTGATGGTCAGGGACTTCGCCGCCTCGGCGATCGCGGCCGGCGTGAGGTCGATGCCGAAGTCGTTGACCTCGAAGTAGTTGAGCGCCTTGCCGTCGCTGGACAGCTCCAGGCGGCTGGTGACGAGCCCGGCCTCCTCGAGCTTCTGCAGGTGCAGGTGCAGGAGCGGCCGGCTGATGCCGATCTCGCGGGCGAGCTGGCTGACATAGTTGCGGCCGCCGGTCTTGAGCAGGGCGACGATCCGCAGCCGATGCGGATTGGCGAGCGCCGCCAGCATCGTCAGCAACTGGTCTCCCGCGGTCGACAATTGGACATCTCCCTTTCATATGTAAGAAATACTTTACACCTGTAAGACTGTCAAGCGGGCGCCGGGGGGCGGCCTCGGAGTTGTCAGACTGAGATGCGCGGCGTCTTTTGGCGGTGCGCCCCGCCGCGCCCGGTCGTAGGGTCGCCGGCCGTGCTGCAGATCGGAGCTTAAGGACATGAAAGAGTCGGGCGCGAGCCAGGGCCAGCCGGCGTCGGACCTCATCTCGAAGAGGATCGCCGAACTCGGGGACTGGCGCGGGGAAACCCTCGCCAGAATGCGCGGGCTCATCCAGGAGGAAGACCCGGACGTGGTCGAGGAATGGAAGTGGATGGGCACGCCGGTCTGGTCGCACGACGGCATCATCTGCACCGGCGAATCCTACAAGGCGGTCGTGAAGCTCACCTTCGCCAAGGGGGCGGCGCTGGAGGATCCAGCCCGCCTCTTCAACTCGAGCCTCGACGGCAATGTGCGTCGCGCGATCGACATCCACGAACGTGAAAACGTCGATGAGGCCGCCTTCAAGGCCCTCGTCCGTCGGGCGATCGTCCTCAACAGCTCCGGCAAGTCGAAAGCGCCGAAGAAAGCGAAGACCTAGGACGGGTCTCGGTGACGCCGCAGGACGTTGCAAGCGGCCAGCGGAACCCGGAAACGTCGCCGGCTGCGTCAGGCGAGGGTCAGCCGGCGGGTGACGCCGACCGCATCCAGGAACGCCTCGTCGTGGCTGACGATCAAGAGCGCCCCGTCGTAGGCCCGCAGCCCGGCTTCGACCGCCTCGAGGGACTCGATGTCCAGGTGGTTGGTGGGTTCATCCAGGATCAGCAGGGGCGGCGGCGACGGACCGCCAAGGACGCAGGCCAGGCCGGCGCGCAAGGTCTGGCCGCCGCTGAGGTCGCGGACGTCCTGCAACGCCGCCTCCGCCCGGAACATGATCCGCGCCAGCGCCGCGCGGCAGGCGTTCGCGTCGGCGGTCGAGTTGAGACGGCGAAAATTGTCGAGGATCGAGCGCGCGGGATCCAGCAGGCTGACCTGCTGGTCCAGCATGGCGAAGGGCGTCAGCGTCCTGACGACGCCCGACCATGGCTGCATCCGGCCGGTGATCAGAGCCAGCAAGGTGGTCTTGCCCGAGCCGTTGGGGCCGCCGACCGCGACGCGTTCCGGTCCGGTGATCGCGAAGGACAGGTCCCTGATGACCGGCCGGCCTGGCGCATAGCCCGCCGTCAGGCCCTCGACCTTCAGCACCTCCCTGCGCGCGGCCAGGCCGGTCGGCGGCAGGACGACCGTGAGCGGCTGCAGCACCTCGACGCGCGCCCTGGCCGAGGCGGCTTCGGCCAGGGCCTGGTCGCGCTGGCGCTCAGCGAGCCGCGCCTGCTCGCCGCCGGTGGCTTCGCTGTTCGCCTTCATGGCGCCAAGGACGATGCGCGGCTGCCCGCCCTGGGCGGCCTTGCGGCGGCCCGCCCCGTCCTTGCGCGCCTTGCGTTCGGCCGTCTCCTGCGCGCCGCGGGCGACCTCGGCGACCCGGCGCTCCGCATCCGCCAGGTCATGGCGGGCGGCCGCCAGCTCCACCGCCTTGCGGTCCCGATACCGGCTCCAGCCGCCGCCGTAGCGCGCGGCGCCGAGGGACGTCAGTTCGACGATGGCGTCCATCCGCTCGAGCAGTTCGCGGTCATGGCTGACGACGACGGCGCCCGCGCGCCAGGCGGCAAGGAGTTCGACCACCGCCGCGCGGCCGTCCCGGTCCAGGTTGTTGGTCGGCTCGTCCAGGATAAGGACGTCGGGCTCGGCCACGATCAGGGCGGCGAGACCTGCGCGGGTGCGCTGCCCGCCGGACAGCGCCGCCAGGGGCGTACCGGGCCGGGCGTCCAGGCCCATGCGCGCCAGGGCGGCGGCGATGCGGGCCTCCAGGGTCCAGTCGGCGGCGGCGAGGTCCGCGGCGGAGGCGTCGCCCCGCTCCGCACGGGCGAGCAACTCCAGCGCGTCCGTGACGCCGAACAGATCGGCGATGGTCTCGTCCGGTCCGACCTGGACGCTCTGGCGCAGGACGGCGAGGCGCCCCTGGACCGAGACGGTTCCGCGCTGAGGGGCGAGCGCCCCCGAAATGAGCCCCAGCAGGGTGGTCTTGCCCACGCCGTTGCGCCCGACCAGGCCCGTGCGCTCGGCGCCGAAGCTCAGATCGAGCTGGTTGAACAGCGAGCGCCCGTCGGGCGTCGACCAGGCGAGATCGGATATGACGATGGATGCAGACATGACGTCCCCGAGGGCAATCCAGATTGGCTTTGCGGTCGGCTCGGGATCACACGGCTGCGAAAATCCTCTTCAAGGTCGGCCTGAAAACATAGGTGGCCCCCTCTTCGGCATCAAGCCGAGCGGCTACAGCGCCATGTGCAGGAACTGATTGAAGGCGCTGGGCGCGTAGTCGCCGAAGGCGCCGCCGTCGATGAAACCGCGCTGGCGGTAGAGCGCCAGGGCGGGTTCGAACGCGGGTCCCCTGCCCGTCTCGAGGCTCAGCCGGCGCAGCCCGCGCGCGCGGGCTTGGTCGATGATGTGTTCGAGAAGGGCCGCGGCCACGCCCCTGCGCAGGTGCGCCGGTGCGGTCCGCATCGACTTCAGCTCGCCGGCGCCGTCGCCCAGCGCCTTCAGCGCGCCGATGCCGGCCAGCGCCCCCCCGTCCCACACCGTCCAGACGGTCACGCCGGGCGCCTTCAACCCGGACAGATCCAGCGCGAACACATGTCCCGCCGGCGTGTTCTCGTGCATCCCCGCCAGGTGGAGCGCCAGCAGCGACCGCACCGCCTCGCCGGACAGATCGTCCTCGCGAATTTCAAACACCCGCCAGATCCCCGCCTTCGCCGCCTGAGTCAGCATCGCGGCGGCGGCGCGGTCAACCGGTCGCGAACTTGTCCAGGGTGAAGCCGATGGCGCGTCCCAGGAAGACCACCACGATCCAGAAGAACAGCGACAGCCCGCCCGCGATCCTGCCGGCCGGCGGCACGGCGCTGTCGCGGTCCCAGGTCTTGACGCTGCGCCAGGTGAAGAGGTGGAACACGGCCATGTTCACGCCGGCGATGAAGATCATCGCCATCTTCCAGAAGAAGAAGGGATTGACCGTGTAGTCGGTCGCCTTGGCTGTGAACAGCAGCCCGCCAGTGATCATGGCGACGACGAACGCGCCCCAGGTCCAGCGCAGGGTGTCATCGGACATCCGGGTCACCGCGCTGGCGGTCGACGCGACGCCGAGCAGCCGCAGGTCCATCACCAGGATCGTGCCGATCACCGTCACGATGGCGACGACGTGCACCGATTCCAGGGTCGGAAACGCCCAGGTCGAGCTCGCGACGTAGGCTCCGAC
>FTHI01001113.1_pt1 | contig 10189 bp, 8 predicted proteins | sample 1640891 | NCBI WGS metagenome assembly FTHI01 (sample SAMEA3914788, study PRJEB12502) | metagenome | biome: forest; material: soil | place: Canada | collected 2011-07-03 | depth 0.1 m
GACGATCCCCTTCTGCTCGTCGATGATCAGCATGTGCCGCGGGCGGATCATGGTGATGTACTGGAGCACGTGGGTGTTCATGGCGTCGCGGCATCCCAGCGGCGCCAGCTTGGCGAAGGCGCTGGACTGGCCGGGATTGGCGGCGTCCAGCGGTGTCGGAGTCGGGGTCTTGTTGGTGGTGGTTTGCATGCCGTTCTCGTGGCGCACGCAGTCGTCGGCGTAGGGCGCGACGCCACCGTCGTCCTGTTCAATGGAGTCGAAGTAGGAGTTGGCGATCTCCAGCATCTTCGCGCGCGGCGTCCGTTCTGCCGCCGGCAGGTCGTCCAGCAGCGGCTGACGCGGCGTCTCAAGGTTGGCCATGCTGGTCGGCCGCAGGTCAGGGGCGATGACGTGCTCGATCTCGGTGATCCTGCCGCCCACGACCTTGAGCCGCGCAGCCAGCAGCACCGGCTTGCCCCACTGCTTCATCACCCCGAAGAAGCCCACCTGGCCGGTCCTGGGATCGGCGACGACGATCTTGAAGGTGGTGGGGGCGTCCGTGGCGCTGACCCAGAGTCCGTCGCCAACGGGGATCGCCTCGGCCTGTTCGGTGAAGCGCACATGGGCTGACAGGGGCAGGCCCTTGGCCGAGTGGGTCGGCAGGGCGTTGACGTAGCGGTCCATGACGCCCACCAGGCAGTCACGGTTGCAGGATGGAGCGGGCGCCGCCGCCTTGGGCTTCGCCGGCGCCGCTGCGGGATCTGCAGCCGCCTGTGCCGCCAGCGAGGCCGCCAGCACTGCGCCCATCGAGGCAAGGGCCAATAGGGTCGATCTCATCTCAGGTTTCCTCCCAACATCCAGTCGCCGCTGGATTGCTGGCGCCGACGATAGACAGAGATCGTCGTTATTTGCCAGGGGTCCTGATGGTTTGGAGCGGTGGGGGGTTACTCCGCCCCTTCCGCCGCCAGGAAGGCGTGAATTGACGCCACGGCCTGGGAGCCTTCGCCGACAGCGGCGGCGACGCGCTTGACCGAGCCCGAGCGGACGTCCCCCACGGCGAAGACGCCCTTGCGGCTGGTCTCGAAGGCGCGGCGCTCGGGGGTGGTTTCGGCGTGGGCGTCGATGAAGCCGTTCTCGTCCAGGTCCACGCCGCACTGCGACAGCCAGTCCGTGTTCGGCTCAGCGCCGATGAACAGGAACACGTGCCGGACCGGACGCCGGGTCTCCTCGCCGGAGCTCCGGTTCTTCCAGACCACGGACTCCAGGGTCCCGTCCTTGCCGACGAGCTCGGTGATCTCGCTCTCGGGCAGCAGCTCGATGTTGGGTTGGGCGGCGATGCGGTCGATCAGATAGGACGACATGGTGGCCTTCAGCCCCTTGCCGCGGACCAGCATCCACACCTTGGCGGCGGAGCGGGCCAGGAACACGGCGCCCTGGCCGGCCGAATTGCCCCCGCCCACCAGCACCACCTCCTCGCCCTCGCAGAGCTTGGCCTCGAGCGGCGAGGCCCAGAAGTGCACGCTCGCCCCCTCATAGGCCTCCACGCCCTTCACGTTCAGCCGCCGGTACCGGGCGCCCGAGGCGATCACCACCGCGCGGGCCACCGCCTGCTCCTCGCCGCCGATGGTCAGGGCGTAGCGTCCTCGCTCCGTATCGGGCGATGGGCCAAGCGTGATGGCCTCGTCCGGTATGGCCATCTCGGCGCCGAACTTCTGGGCCTGGTTATAGGCGCGGGCCATGAGGGCCATACCGGTGATGCCGGTGGGGAACCCCAGGTAGTTCTCGATCCTCTGCGAGGCGCCCGCCTGGCCGCCGAAGGACCGGCAGTCCAGCACCAGCACCGACAGCCCCTCGGACGCCGCGTAGACCGCCGCGGCCAGGCCCGCCGGCCCGGCCCCCACGATCGCCAGGTCCCAAGTCTTCGCCGGATCGAGCCGGCCCACCAGCCCCAGGCAGCGTGCGAGCTGGGATTGGGTCGGGTTGCGCAGCACCTGGCCGCCCGGACAGAACACGATGGGCATCTCGTCGTCGGTGATCTGGTAGCGGTCGAGCAGGGCGCGCGCCTCCTCGTCCTGGTCGGGGTCGAGCCGCATCCGGGGATGGCCGTTGCGGGCGAGGAAGCCCTCAAGCGCGATCACCCGCCCGTCCTGGGCCCGCCCGACGATCACCGGCCCGCCGCCGACCTCGATCAGACCGACCCTTCGCAGGATCAGCGCCCGCATGATCCGCTCGCCCAGATCCGCCTCGGCCACCAGCACGGCGCGCAGCTGCTCAGGCGCGATGGCGATCAGCTCGACCGGGGCCCGGGCGGTGGAGTCCACCAGCGACGGGCGGCCCGACAGTTGCGCCAGCTCGCCCATGAAGCTGCCCGCCCCATGCACCACGATCAGCCGGTCGTGATCGCGTCCGCGCTGGTCCGACTGGGTGACCGCCACCTGCCCGCTCAGGATGACGGACATGCCCACGCCCGCCTGGCCGGCGCGCGTGATCATCTCGCCGTCGGCATAGGTCTTGGCCACGCCGAACCGCCGCAGCCGGTCGATGTCCGCCGGCTCCAGCGTCGGGAACATCTGGCTCTGCCGGGCTTCACGGATTGGGCTGCTGACGACCTCGTCCATGCTCTGGCTCCTGACGCGCTCGCTCACGCTATCGACACGACCGGCCCCCGCAAGGCCAGCCCTAAATCATCGGCTTGTGCGCGCGGCGCTGCGGAGCGAAGACTTGAGGCTGCGGCTCAGCGTGGAGGCTCCCATGACGACCATCACCTACACCATCGTCCAGCATGACGGCGGCTGGGCCTACAAGCTCGGCGACGTCTTCTCCGAGCCCTTCCCCACCCACGACCGGGCCCTGGCCGCCGCCCGCCGCGCCGCCGCCGAACAGCGCGTCGCCGGCGAGACCCGGGCGATCTCCTGGGAAGACGAGCGCGGCCAATGGCACGAGGAGGTCGCCCAAGGCGGCGACCGGCCCGAGACCGAGGTCAGGGGCTAGGGATTGCGCTTGCGGCCAGGGGGAGTCGCAGTGTCCGACGCCGAAACAGAAGCCAGCGAGGCGCACAGCCTCTGGGTGGAGGCCTGTGACTTGGAAGAGGCCGGGGACACATCCGAGGCTATGCGGCTTTATGCGATGGCCGCGTCAACCGGTTACACGCCGGCGCAGGTCAATCTCGGAAACTTACTCGACGACAAGGCTGTGCCCAGGAGGCCCGCGGAGGCGATCTACTGGTACAAGCGCGCGGTGAAGGGCGGCGAGCCTCGCGCCGCCTGGAATTTGGCGATGCATCATCGCCGACTCGGCAGTCGAAGGTGGTATGTCCACTGGCTCACGGTCGCCGCGACAATGGGCGAAGAAGACGCGAGATCAGCCCTCGCCGCCCTGCCTCTTCGAGGACCGTCGTGGTGGATACTTGAAGATATCTTTGATCCGCCCACGGCAAACGTTGGCTTCCAGGCCGAGGTTATCCCTTTGCGTTAAGGGGCAGCACAGCTGCGGCCCAGCCGATCTCCGGCCGTAGGTCCTGGGCGGCGCCGGCCCTGCTCTACTTCGGGACCAGGACCTCGTTCCAGACGAGGGGCACATTGCCGCCGCCCAGCGCCACCCAGGCGCGCCCGGTGACGGAGTCCATGCGCTCCATCATCCAGTTCTGCTTGCCGTCCGGGAAGGTCGCCGTCTTGGAATAGAGGTGATAGTCGCCCGGCGGCAGGGGCGCACTGTCCACCACGGGCGAAAACTGGGTGGCGGCGCCCCAGGCCTGCCAGGTCTGGCCGGTGGCGACCTCAATCCGAAAGAAGCCGGCGCTGAACTGGGGCGTGCTGGGGACCACCGCCCCTTCGAACTTCGCCGGGGCCGCCAGCGCGCCGCCCGCGAGGGCCAGCACGATCGAACCAGCCGCCAGTGCCAAAGCCAAACGCATCATCGAGAGGGTCTCCTTTGGTCGGAATCTGCCGTTGCGGACGTCAGTAGTCGTCCTTGCCGGTGAGCTCGGCCTCGAGCTTGTCGGCGGTCGTGGCGTTGTAGTTCACAGCCTGCTGGACCGCCGTGGCGGCGGCGTCGACGGGCAGATAGCTCTCGAAGCTGATCATGTGGGTCCCGTCGGAGTTCGTCTGCACGACGTAGGCGCCTTTGGGCAGATCGTTCTCGTTTTCGGTCAGGAGGCGAAGGGCGATGGCGGCATCGATCGGACCAGTGAACTTCATCACATTGGACGTGAGTTCCCGGACCTTGGCGTAGTCAGGTCCCAGGACCTCGGCGGACAGATAGACCTGCTGTGTGCGCGGGCTGGTGGTGACGACATTGAGGTAGGCGAAGTTCTTGTTCAGCGAGGGCTTGGCGGTGGGGCTGTAGAGCTTGAGCATCTCAGAGGCCGCCTGGAGCGCGGGAGTCATTTCGACGGCTGGGGCCGCGGCCGGCGCCGGTTGGGCCAGCACGGGACCCGCCAGGGCCACACAGAGGGCGGTGAGACTGACAAAACGGACATACGCCACGGGGAGGCTCCTGGCCGCCGGTCCAGGCCGGCCAGTGATCATGCAGCGTGGCCGCGAAGACTCAACCCCAGTGTCCCGATTCCGAATTCGTACGCGCATATCGCAGGCTCCGACGAACCTCGGATCCAGTACTCTAGTCCCAGCCGCTCTTCTGGCCGTAGGGCAGGTTCACGCCCATGGCTTCGATCTCGTGGATTCGGCCGCCGCGGATCTTGAAGAGTTCACCGGCCTGCAGGTTCGAGGAGGCGCCCCCCAGGGCCATGCTTTCCAGGCCGGGCACGTTCTTCAGGTGGATGCGGCCCTCGGCGTTGGCTTCCTGGTTGAACATGGGGAAGGCGAAGACCAGGCCCCGCTGCTCGTCCACCACCGTCAGCCGGCGCGGCCACAGGCGGGTGATGAAGTCCATGATGTGGGTGTCGAACTGGTCCTTGCAGCTCAGGGTGCCGAGATAGGCCATGGCGTCGTCGGCCGCCTTGGAGCCCAGCGGCACCGGCCAGGGCGCGGGCTTGGCGTTGTGAGTGGTCTGGCCACCGTTCTCGTGCCGCTCGCAGTCGTCGGCGAAGGGCGCACGGGCGCCGTCGGCGTGTTCGATCGCCTCGAAATAGTTGTCGGCAGCGTTGATCATCTCGTCCCGCGGCGTGCGCTCGGCGGCGGGGACGTCGGTGGAGAACGCGGTCCGGGCGGTCACAAGGTTGGCCAGGGCCGCCTCGCCGCGGATGTTGCGGGCGATCACATGCTCGACCTCGGTGATGCGGCCGTTGATCAGTTTCAGGCGCAGGGCCAGGATCAGCGGCTGGCCGCGCTCCTTCATCACGCCATAGAATCCGATCTGACTGGACGACGGGTCCGTCACATAGATCTTGAAGGTGGTCGGCGCCTCGGAGGCTCCGATCCACAGGCCCTCGCCGAGCTTCAGCTCGATGGTGTTCTCGGTGAACCGCACGCCCTTGGACAGCGGCAGGCCCGAGGGATCGTGCTTCACCAGGGCGGCGAGGTACTGGTCGACGATCCCTTCCATGCAGGCGCGGGGGCAATGGACAGGAGCCGGCGGGCCGGAGCCCTCCGCCGCGGCGGCATGTGCTGCCGGAGCAGCAACGAAGCCCAGACAGAGGCTGGCGATTGCTGCCGTCGCCGCCCGATGGATACGCATCCGATGTCCTCCCAGTCGATTGATGGCCCGGCGTTGATCCGCCGGCGCACGCGTCCGATCCCCTCTGAATCCACTTGCGCGCAAGTGAACCGCCTGACCTGATGCTGCGTAGAACAGCACACGGACATCTGGGGAGGATCGCCGTGTTAGGAATGATGCAGTCTTGGCCGCTCACGGTCGACAGGATTCTCGACTACGCCGGCCGCCGCCACGGTGCACGCGAAGTGGTCGCCCGCTCGGTGGAGGGCCCCATCGTCCGCACCAACTACGCCGAGGTGCTGGCGCGGGCCAAGAAGACCTCCAACGCCCTCATCGACCTCGGAATCCAGCCCGGCGACAGGGTCGGCACCCTGGCCTGGAACACCTCGCGCCACCTTGAGGTCTGGTACGGCATCATGGGGATCGGGGCGGTCTGCCACACCCTGAACCCGCGCCTGCTGTCCGAGCAAATCTGCTGGATCATTAACAACGCCGAGGACCGGGTGATCTTCGTGGACGCCGGCTTCGCGCCCATGCTGCTGGCCAACATCCACAAGGCCCCCTCGGTCGAGAAGATCGTGGTGCTGACCGACGCGGCCAACTGGCCCACGGACGCAGGCTCCAACGTCCTCACCTATGAAGAGCTGATCGCGCCCTTCCCGGCTGCCTGCGTCTGGGGAGGCTTCGAAGAGGATACCGCCTGCGGGCTCTGCTACACCTCGGGCACGACCGGCGACCCCAAGGGCGTGCTCTATTCCCACCGGTCCAACTACCTGCACACCCTGATGTGCCTGCAGCCCGACATCATGGGGCTGTCTTCCCGCGACACCATCCTGCCGGTGACCCCCATGTACCACGCCAACGCCTGGGGGGTGGCCTTCGCCGCGCCCGCGGTGGGGGCCAAGCTGGTGATGCCGGGACCCAAACTCGACGGCGCCTCCATCCACGAGCTGCTGGAAGGCGAGGGCGTGACCATGTCCTGCGCCGTCCCCACCGTCTGGCAAGGCCTGCTTCAGCACCTGGACGACACCAGGGCCAAGCTCACCACCCTGAGGCGGGTGATGATCGGCGGCGCCGCCTGTCCGGAATCGCTGATCCGGGGCTTCAGGGACCGCTACGACGTCGAGGTGCTGCACATCTGGGGCATGACCGAGACCTCGCCGGTGGCCACCTTGGGCGCGCCTTGTTCGACAGTCTCCGGCAAGCCCTTCAACGAACAGATGGCGGTGCGGCTGAAGCAGGGCCGGCCCCAGCTGGGATGCGAGCTCAAGATCGTCGACGACGATGGCAAGGCCCTGCCCGAAGACGGCCAGGCCTTCGGCCGGCTGATGGTGCGCGGCGCCATCGTGGCCGGCGGCTACTTCAAGGGCGCAGGGGCCAGGTGCTGGACGCGGAGGGCTGGTTCGACACCGGCGACGTCGCCACCATCGATCCCGGCGGCTACATGCACATCACCGACCGGGCCAAGGACGTGATCAAGTCCGGCGGGGAGTGGATCTCATCAGTGGAGATCGAGACCATCGCCGCCAGCCATCCCAAGGCGGCCCTGGCCGCGGTGATCGGGGTGCATCACCCCAAGTGGGACGAGCGACCCCTGCTGCTGGTCAAGCTGAAGGACGGCGAAAGCGCCACCAAGGCCGAGATCCTCGCCTGCCTGGAAGGCCGCATCGCCAAATGGTGGACCCCGGACGAGGTCCTGTTCGTCGACGACATCCCCCTCGGCGCCACCGGCAAGATCGACAAGAAGGTGATCCGCGCACAATACGCCAACTATCGGCTGCCGACGTAGGGGCCAGCCCGCCGCCGGAGGGGCTTGGGGGCGAGGCGGCCGCGGACAATTGACCACCGCCCTGCGCTCGCCTCTTATGAAATCGCGCTGGACGAAAGGGAGGTGTCGTGGCGCGGGCCTCGAGACGGGTGAACAGCCCGCTGCCTGTCTTGCTGTTGTGCATCGGCCTCGCGCTTTGGGCGACGGCGGACGCGCAGCCACGGCCCGGGGCTACCAAAAGCCCTGTGGTGTGGACCCAGGAGTCCCTGCCCTATTCCGGCCACGTCAACACCAGCTACGGCTTCTCGGTGGTCGGCAAGCTGAAGTACCCGGCCGGGTTCAGGCACTTCGACTACGTCAATCCGGACGCGCCCAAGGGCGGGACCTTCCGCGGCACCTCGGCCGGCGGCTTCGACAGCCTGAACGGCTTCATCATCCTGGGGACCCCGCCCCTGACCTTCCGCCTCTCGGCCCCGCCCACCGAGACGCTGATGATGCGGCCATTCGACGAACAGAACTCCCAGTATGGCCTCCTCGCCGAGAACGTGACCTGGCCCGACGACTATTCCTGGGTCGAGTACAAGCTCAGGCCCGAGGCCCGCTGGCACGACGGCCAGCCGGTGACGGTCCGCGACGTGCTGTTCACCGTCGACTTCCTGATGACCAAGGGGCACCCGATCTTCCGCGGGCGCTATCCGGCGCTGACCAAGGTGGTCCAGACCGGCCCGCGCAGCGTCCGCTTCGTCTTCGGCGACAAGAACAACCGCACCGAGGTGCTGAACGCCGGAGACACGCCGATCCTGGCCGAGCACTATTATCGCACCCACGACCTCACCAAGCCGTCGCTGGAGCCGACCCTCGGCAGCGGGCCGTACCGGTTCACCAAGGTGGACCCTGGCCGGTCGCTGACCCTGGAGCGGGTGAAGGACTACTGGGGCCGCAACCTGTCCATCAATGCCGGGCGCAACAATTTCGACGTCGAGCGCTTCGACTTCTATCGGGACCGCGCCGCCGAGTTCGAAGCGTTCATGGCCGGCGCGTCCGACTTCCGCACCCTGGACATCCCCCCGACCTGGGTGACCGGCTATGATCGGCCCGCCGTCCGCAAGGGACTGATCAAGCGCGACCCGATCGTGCTGGAGACCCCGGGCGGCTATCAGGGGCTCTACTTCAATACGCGGCGCGACAAGTTCAAGGATCCGCGGGTGCGCGAGGCCCTGTCCTACGCCCTCGACTCCGGCTTCGTGAACCGCGTCCTCTACTATGGCCTCTACAACCGGATCCGGACCTACTTCCCCAACAGCGTCTATCAGGCCAAGGGCCTGCCCACGCCGGAAGAGGTGAAGCTGCTGGAGCCCTGGCGCGGCCAGCTCGATCCCAGGATCTTCACCACCGAATATCATCCCGCCGGACTCGACGGCGGCTGGGCGTCGCGCCGGGCGGGGCTGCTGAGGGCGCAGAGCCTGCTGGAACAGGCCGGCTGGCAGGTGCGGGACGGTCGGCTGGTCAATGTGAAGACCGGCGAGCCCATGCGCATCGAGATCCTGATGCAGGACCGCTCCGAGCTGAACGTCATGGGCGTGGTGACCACGAACCTCCGCCGGCTCGGCATCGACGCCAAGGTGCGGATGATGGACTCGACCGTCTACACCAAGCGCCTGCAGCAGCTCGACTTCGACGTCATCCACGGCGCGGCCCTGGCGCCAAGCCTGGCTCCGGGGGCCGAGATGCGGGGCTACTACCAGTCGAAAGGCGCCGACCGGAGGAGTAGCGCCAACCAGATGGGGATCAAGAGCCCGGCGGTGGACGCTCTGCTGGAGAAGCTGATCACCGACCCGGACATGGACCACAAGCTGGCGGCCGGGCGGGCGCTGGACCGGGTGCTGACCTGGGGGTTCTACTCGATCCCGCTCTATCGGATGGCCACCTACAACATCGCCTACTGGGACAAGTTCGGGCGACCCGACTATGAGCCCGGCGCCGTCTACCTAGGCGCGCCCAGCAACTGGTGGATCGATCCCAAGAAGGAGGCCGCGCTCAAGGCCAGGCGGGCGTCCTAGCATGTGGACCTACATTGCCCGGCGGCTGCTCCTGATGATCCCGACCCTGCTCGGGATCATGACCGTCAGCTTCCTGATCGTGCAGTTCGCGCCGGGTGGGCCGGTGGAGCGGGTGATCGCCCAGATCCAGGGCACGGACATGTCGGCCACCTCACGCATCGACAACTCCGGCGGTCTGGCCAGCCAGGCGGACGCCAGCGCCAACGACTACGCAGCGCAGGGGCTGGACCCGGAGTACGTCAAGGACCTGGAGAAGACCTTCGGCTTCGACAAGCCGCCGCTCGAGCGGTACCTCAAGATGCTCGGCGACTACGCCCGGTTCGACTTCGGCGTGAGCTATTACAAGCAGGTTCCGGTGGCGACGCTGATCCTGCAGAAGCTGCCCGTTTCGATCTCGCTGGGCCTGTGGACCACCTTGCTGATCTACCTGATCTCGATTCCGCTGGGGATCGCCAAAGCGGTGCGCGACGGCTCGCGCTTCGACGCCTGGACCAGCGGGCTCATCGTCTTCGCCTATTCGATGCCGGCCTTCCTGTTCGCCGTGGTGCTGCTGGTGGTCTTCGCCGGCGGGCAGTACCTGAGCTGGTTCCCCTTGCGCGGCCTGGTCTCCGAGACCTGGGCCGAGATGTCCGCCATGGACAAGGTCAAGGACTACTTCTGGCACCTGGTGCTGCCGGTCACGGCCATGGTCATCGGCGGCTTCGCCAGCCTGACCATGCTGACCAAGAATTCCTTCCTGGACGAGATCAACAAGCAGTACGTGACCACC
>FTHI01001258.1_pt1 | contig 10170 bp, 5 predicted proteins | sample 1640891 | NCBI WGS metagenome assembly FTHI01 (sample SAMEA3914788, study PRJEB12502) | metagenome | biome: forest; material: soil | place: Canada | collected 2011-07-03 | depth 0.1 m
CGTCAGCTGAGGGGCCGAGGCCCGCAGTCGCGCCCCCGCCCCCCGACATCGTTCCGCTACCTGCCGGCCTCGGCCCCTCAGCTGACGGAACCGACGAGCTCAGCGACGCCGACGTCGCCTCCGCCTCCACGGCGGACTCCGGTTCGGGGGGAGGCGGCGGCGCCTGCAACATGACCCGGCGCCTGCAGAGCGCTCTCAGGAAGGACCGCCTCGTCCAGGCCGCCATCTCCCAAGCTCATCGGGGTAAGGCCATCCTCGTCTGGAACGGCGACTGGATCCGCCGCCCTGGCCAGGACGGCGCCGGCCTCGCCGCCGTCCGCGAGGCGATCATGTGGGAAGTCGGCTTCGCCCCCGAACCCTGCCGCCACGAACGGGTGCGCGGGCTGGTGCTGATCTCTATGGGCGATGCCCCTGGATCGGCCAAGATCGTGGTGGGGTCGGGGGAGTGGCTGTGGTCGGACCTGCTGTTTGCGCGCGGACGTGAGGTTGAGCCGCACAGGTAGGTGAGGGATTCTGAGACAGGCTGGCGTCGTCCAAAGCCTCGTGTCCCGATTCCGAGGTTCGCTCAGGCGGCCTCACCCAAGATCAAGCGAACTTCAAACCCAGCGCACTAGGCGCTGGCGCCTTTCCGGTAGTTCGTGGTTCTCATTATCACCCAGGCCTTGTGGGCGGCTTAACCGTTGTCTGTGAACTTGCAAACTGGCGCGCATCATGAGCAAGGCGGCTGGCGCACAGCCGGCGTAGCGGGATTGGAGCTCGGGGGGTGATAGGGCGCTTGCTGGCCAGACGGGAGCTGAAGATGCTCCACGATCTGAGTCTGCTCTGGTTCGGTCAGATCGTCACCAAGGCGATCACCTTCCTGGCGTTCGCTTTCCTGGCTCGCCGCCTGCCGGCGCCCCAGTATGGAGCCGTCGAGTACGCCATGGGCATGGCCACCCTGGCGTCGCTGGCCATCGACGGCGGCCTGGGCTCGGTCGGCGTGCGCCGCCTGTCACAGCATGAGGATACGGCTGCACGGCTGGCGGCGCTGGTGCCGACGGCCCAGCTGTGCATTTCGCTGATCGTCGCGCCGGGGATGTTTGTTTTCGCCTGGTTTTTCGCCAAGGACGTCCGCGCCGTGACCCTAGTGGGGCTGGTGGCCATCAGCGTCATGCTGACCCCCTGGAAACAGGACTGGCTGTTCCAATCCCTGGGCAGGATGGGCCAGATCGTGGCGGCCCAGACCATCCGGGTCATGGTGTTCGCCATCGGCGTCATCGCCCTGGTGTGGGGCGAGAAGCAACTGAACCTCGTGGGGGTGATGGAGATCGTATCTGTGGCTGCGGCCACGCTCTTCATGATGGTGCTGCAGCAGCGCTCGATCGCGCCCGTGGCCACCAGCTTCAACCTGAAAGACCTCTATGGCCTGGGCAGGGAGGGGATCTCGATCGGGGCGGCCGCCATCGTCTGGGCGATGATCCAGTATGCGCCGCTGATGATGCTGGCCAACCTGGCCGGCATGACCGACACGGCCTACTTCGGCGCCGCGCACAGGCTGGCCGTTTCGTTGGTCACCTTCAGCTATATCTACCACTTCAACCTCTACCCCACGATCGCCCGGCGGATGGGCGACAACCCCGAGGCCCTGACGGCCCTGACGCGCGCCTCGTTCCGCGGAGTCGCCTGGGGTGGCATCGGGCTGGCGCTGGGCATGACCCTGGCGGCCGCGCCCCTGCTGGCCATCCTGTTCGGCGAGCGGTTCAAGGCCGCGGCCCCCGCGTTCCAGCTGCTGATCTGGACCTTCCCGGTGACGCTGCTGTCTGGACACGCCCGCTGGCTGCTGGTGGCGGCGCGCCGCTCGCATGACATGCTAACCGCCCAGCTCGCCGGCGCCGCTACGGTGCTGGTGCTGGGATGGGTGCTGATCGGCCAGATGGGCGCCGTCGGCGCCGCCCTGGTCATGCTCCTGTCCTGCATCGCCATCTGGGCGGCGGCGCACGCCTTTGTCATGAAGCACATCGGCGGGGCGCCGCTGGCGCCATGCCTCATGCCGGCCGCTCTCGCGGCCGCCTTGCTCCTGGCCTGCCGTTTCCTGAGCCTGAACCCCTGGGTGGAGGCTTTCGGCGCTGTCGCCGTGTTCTTCGCCCTGGCGCCCCTGGTCGACCGCGCCCTGCCGGCCGATCTGGCGCGGATCATGAAGGCCAAGCCGGCGACTCCGCCCACTCCGGGCCTGGCCGAGGCAAGCTGATGACCGATACCCTCACGATCGCCCCGAAAGGATCCAAATTGCCGGACCCGTCTTCCCGTTTCGAGACCCTGAAGGGTCTGATCGAGCAGCGCCAGGCCACGGTGGGCATCGTCGGCCTGGGCTATGTGGGCCTGCCCCTGGCGCTCGCCTGCCAGGAAGCCGGCTACAAGGTCATCGGCTTCGACATCAACCCCGGACGGGTCAAGGCGATCAACGCCGGCGAACAGGTGATCAACTACATCGGCCCGGAAGCCACCCGCAAAGCCCTGGCCAGCAAGCGGTTCGAGGCCTCTACCGACTTCGCGCGCCTGGCCGAGCCCGACGCGATCCTGATCTGCGTCCCCACGCCCCTTACCAAGAACCGCGATCCCAATCTCGAATACGTCGAGGCCACGGCGACAGCGATCGGCAAGGTGCTGCGTCCCGGCCAGCTGGTGGTGCTGGAATCCACCACCTGGCCCGGCACCACCCGAGAGGTGGTCCAGCCGATCCTCGAGCAGGGCGGCTGCACGGTGGGCGTGGACTGCTTCCTGGCCTTCTCGCCCGAGCGCGAGGACCCCGGCAACACCAGCCACAACACCAAGACCATCCCGAAGGTCGTCGGCGCCGACGATCCCCAGTCCCTGGCCCTGTCGATGGCGCTCTATGAGCGGATCGTGGCGTCGGTGGTGGGCGTCTCCAGCGCCGCGGCGGCCGAGGCCACCAAGCTCACCGAGAACATCTTCCGCTCGGTGAACATCGCCCTGGTGAATGAGCTGAAGCAGGTCTACGGCGCCATGGGCGTCGACGTCTGGGAAGTGATCGGCGCCGCCGCCACCAAGCCCTTCGGCTTCATGCCCTTCTATCCGGGCCCTGGCCTGGGCGGACACTGCATCCCGGTGGACCCCTTCTACCTGACCTGGAAGGCCCGCGAGTACGGCATGGAGACCCGCTTCATCGAGCTGGCGGGCCAGATCAACACCTCCATGCCGCGGGTCGTCGTCGACAAGCTGTCCGAGGCGCTGAACCAGGCGTCAGGCAAGGGGCTGAAGGCCTCGCGGATCTTGTTGCTGGGCGTGGCCTATAAGAAGAACGTCGACGACACGCGCGAGAGCCCCTCGCTCGTCCTGATCGACCTGATGGAGGAACGCGGCGCCACCTGCGACTTCCACGATCCCTTCATCACCGCCATCCCGCCGACGCGGGAGCACGCGGCTCTGGCTGGGCGCAAATCGGTCGCCCTGGACGCCGCAACCATCGCAGCCTACGACGCGGTGCTGGTCTCCACTGACCACGACGGGGTGGACTACGCCCCGATCGCCGCCAACGCCCGCCTGATCGTCGACACCCGCAACGTCTTCGCCAAGCTCGGCCTGACCAACGACCGCGTGGTCAAGGCCTAGGGCCTCCGCTCGGGAGAGGGGCTTGAACCGCTCGAAAGCCAGTCCCGCGTCGTCCGCCGCCGCGCGCCACGTCCGCGCCCTGCTGCAGGCCGACCGGCTTGGCGCGATCCGGAGCTTCGCCGCCGAGGTGGGCCGATCGCCGCCGGCCGCGGCGAAGGATCCGGCGTTCTGGGAAAGGGGCGTGCTGGCCGATCGGCGCAACGCCGTGCTGCGGCTGCTGGACTGGTGGCTGGGGCCACTGACGCCCGTCGAGTGCCGGGATGACGGCCACGGCGGCGTGGAGGCGGAAGCGATCCTTCGGCTCTCCACGGTCGGCGGCGCCGAGGGCGTTGTGCGGCTGAGCCGGCTGAGGACCTTGGCCAACACCATCACGATCACCGGAGAGGCCGGTCGGGTCACCCTCGACCTGGACCGCCAGACGCTTAGCGCAGAGCCGTCAACGCTGCTGGAAGGGAGTCCGGCGCGGGGCTCTGCGCCCGAGTCCGAACCATCCGACCTGATCGCCGCCTGCCGCGCCATGCGCCAGCCGCTCGTCCATCCGTGGGAAACGCCGGACCCAACGCCTGTGTCGAAGGTCCTCGCCGGCCGCAAGGTGTTGGTGACGGGGGCCACCGGCTTCATCGGCGCGCGGCTGGTGGAGAAGCTGGTCTCCGAACAGGGCGCCGAGGTCACCGTCGCCGTCCGAGATTTCCGGCGGGTCGCCCGCATCGCCCGCTTCCCGATCCGGATGGTCCAGGCGGATCTGTGCGACCCGGTCCAGGCCGCCGCCCTGGCCGAGGGGCAGGACGCCGTGTTCAGCCTCGCCTACGACTTCCGCCGGCCGGGCGCCGACAATGTCGCCATCCATCGGACGCTCGCCGACGCCTGCGCCAAGAAGGGCGTGCGCCGCTTCGTGCACGTCAGCTCGATCGCGGTCTATGACGACTGGCCCGCAGGAGACCTCGACGAGTCTTCCCCCCGGACCGACGTCAGCTGGGAATACAAGGCCGCCAAGATCGCCATCGAAGCCGATCTCTACCGCCGCAGCGCCGAGGGCTCGCTGTCGCCGGTGATGGTGCAGCCGACCATCGTCTTTGGCCCCTTCAGCCAACAGTGGACCGACCATTTCGCCGCACAGCTCAGGGACGGAGCCGTGATCCTGCCGGACCGGGGCCAGTGCAACGGCGTCTATGTGGACGATGTCGCCGACGCCATGATCGCCGCCGCCGCAAGGAGCGAGGTGGCGGGCGAGGCCTTCATCATCTCCGGCGCCAGCCCGTTTGCCTGGGCGGACCTGTTCAGGGGCTACGCGGGGGCGCTCGGACGGCCGGAAGCCCTGACGTTTGAGCCTGCCGAACCATCGCAGGCGGCTGTGCGTTCGCCTTCGCTCGGCCAGGCCATCCTCGGCTCACCGGCCGCGCGGCGCGCGATCACCATCGTCCGCGACCTCGTGGGCGAGGCCGTCGTCGAGCAGCTCCAGGCCCGGCTGGAGGCGCGACGGAAGGGGCGCGGGCCGGCGGTCCACCGCCCGGCGATGGGTAATCCGGCCGTCTTCCTGTCCCAGGGCGTGTGCAGCGTGGAGAAGGCGCGCCGCCTTCTGGGGTTCTTGCCGCAGTTCGATCTCGCGGCGGGCATGACCCGCACGGCCGGCTATATCCGCTGGCGCTATCAGGGGGCCGGATCCGGCGGCGCGGACGGCTGATCCGGGACGAAGTGGGCCCGGTCAACGCCCGTCTGGCGTCCGACAATGAACCGCACAGGCCGACCTCCGAGGGCCACAGCGGCCTTTCGGTTCGCCTCCGCGCCGAGATCGCGCAGGAAAACCGGCCGGCCGGCAGGCAGCAGCGGATCGTTGTAGATGAAGGCGCTGGCGTAGTCCGAGTTGGAGCCCTGGACGAAGACCGCGTCCCTGCCGAGGCCCGGCGTGGCGACGAGCCGGCGATAGTCGGCGTGGAAGCCGCGAAATTCGAAGTATTTGGTCGTCGCCCGCCAGGAAAGGAACGAGCCTGTCCCCATCAGCATGAGCACGGTGAGCACCACTCCGACGCGCGCGCCGGCGTCTGCCAGGCCCTGGGTGCGCGCAATCCGGCTTGCAAGCGTGAGCGCTCCGCTGGCGCTCAGCACCACCAGCGGGAACAGGGTCATGAACCAGTAGCGTGGGCCGATGTAGAAGCCGCCGTTGAACCAGTAGAGGCTGTAGGCCCCGATGGTGATGGCGACGATGGCGGCCATGCCGAGGTCCAGCGCCTTCCAGCGCCCCCACAGCAGATGGACCAGGACCAGGGCCACGGACCCGACGCCCCAGCCGAACAGCTCCACATTGGCGGAGACGACGTTGTATTGGGCCTCGATCAGGGCCTCGAGCGGACTGTGGCCGCGCCAGATGTCCAGGCCGCCCCATGTGTCGGGCGGGCCGATGTCGGGGCCGAAGCCCATGCGGTTGGATCCGGGGCCCCACAGGGCGTTGAAGTACTGGTCGATGGGGGTCAGCAGCGGGCTGCCGACCAGGGCGTGGTTGTAGGGGAAGATCAGGGCGCCGATCGCCGCGCAGCCCAGACCATAGAGGGCGACCGCCGCCCAGCCGTTCAGGGTGCGCAGGTCCATGCGCCGCATGGTCCAAAGGCCGGTCAGCACGCCGACGGTGAGGCCCTCCAGTGGCCGGGTGAGGAACAGCACGCCCATCAGAACGCCAGCGAGCAGACAGCGCAAAGCCGCTGGTCCCCTGGGCGCTGAGATCAGCAGCCACGCCGAGAGCACCAGGGCCAGGGTCAGGACATGGCTGCTCAGCGAGGCCGCCATGGCCAGGAACCAGGGTGAGGCCGCGAGCAGCAGGACGGCGAGGTTGGCGAAGCCGCGCGAAGCCAGGCGCGTCAGAAGGGCGTGGGCCGCCAGAACTGACAGCGCGGCCAGGAGGGGATTGACCAGCCACGGAGCGCCCACGGCCACGCCCAGGGCTAGCACGGCAGGCCAGCCGGGCGGGAAGATCGAGAACCACTTGCCGCCCAGCACGGTCATGAAGTCGTACTGCAGCGCCTTGACCGCCTCGGCCGGCGGGGCCGGGGCCCAAAGGAACCCGTGGGCGTAGGTCCGGGCCTGGAACAGATAGGCCGCTTCATCCGGGATGCGGGGCATGCCCTGGAAGGAGAGGAGGGTCAGCAGCCCCGCGATGGCGAGCACCCACCCGGCGGCCAGCCAGGGGATCCAGCGATCAAGCCGCGCCGAGGGCCCCTTTGAGCCGGGAAGGCTCAGCAGACGGGCGACCCTTGCGGATAGCGCGTCAAGGCCGCCTTGGGGACACGCGGCCGCCAGGGCCATGGCCGTCAGCAGGTTGACGCCCAGGAACGCCCCGGAAGCGGCGAGCTGGATGGCGTAGGCCCATACGTTGACGCCCGGCACATAGCTCATCACCGCCACGCACGCCGCCAGAGAGAGGATCAGGAACAGGATCGATCTGGCCGGACCCAGATCCACCAGGCATCGCCGGATACAGCCGACCCCCAGATTCTTCAGCACCACGGCGCCAGCCGCCAGAGCCTGCAAGGCGATCACGGCGTCGAACAGCAGGGTCATCCTGGAGGCCGGCCGAATCTGGACGGACTGGAACCAGAGCGGCTGGGTCAAGGCCAGCTGGGACGAGAGCCCGATCAGCCACACGCCGGCGACCATGCCGGCCAGCCGCCAGGGAGAGCGAAGGCCCACGACCGCAACGGCGAGGCCGAGCGTCGCCATCAGGGCCCACCAGATCTGAAGGCCGCTCAGATGGTCATGGGTCATCGCAGACTCAGTCGCGGGCCGGGGCGATGCCCGGCCGGGCTTGCACGCGTTTGAGTACGTCCGCAGCCTCGGCCATCAGCGCCGGATCGAACTCGGCGTGGACCGGCAGGTTGGCCGCGCGAGGCGGTCGCACCCGCGAGGCCTGGCTTGTCAGTCCGCCTGGAGCCTTCAGCCCCAGCTGGCCTTCGAGATCGGCCAAGGCCCGCTCCGGCTGGGCGCAAAGGGCTTCGTAGGAGATGAAATAGAGCGGCAGCTGGGTCTGATCGGCCAGGAAACCATAGGCCGCGCACCAGTAGCGGACCCAATCCTCCAGATCGTTGAAGGCGGGGCGCCTGTCGCCCATCCATCCGTTGAAGTCGATTGGCTTGAGGTTGGCGCCCAGGTCGTAGTGGCCGATCGCCTCCATGTACTGGCGGGTGAAATCGTCCTTGCTGTGCAGCTCCAGGAACTGGGTGTGCTGGGTCAGGAGCGACAGGGCCTGGCCGATGGGGTCCCGGTACGGGACCAGGATCACCGCATCCGGGAACATGCGGTGGATGCTGCCGAGCCGGGCGATGTTGCCGTTGTTCTTGGAGAGGTAACGACTGACCGTTGGCCGTTCGTCGCGGCGGATGGTGATGATCTTCTGCATCTGCGCGCGGAAGAAGTCGTCGAACTCCTCGTCCACCCGCTTGCCCCAGGGCTTGATGCGGTCCTTCAGGTAGTTCTTCGGCCGGAAGGTGCGCCAGACCACCTCTTCGAAGGCTTCGGGACTCTCGGTGGTGATGGTCATGCCGTCGCCGTGGGCGCGCTCCTTCGGCGCGGATTCCTTGCGGCCGGACTTGGACGCTCCGCGCCACATCATCGGCAGCAGCAGGAACGGCATGTCCTGGTATTGGTAGGATGCGAACTCCTGGGTGGCCTCGATCATCTCGAGCACCAGGGTGGTTCCGGCGCGCGGCAGGCCCGCGACGAACACCGGCCGGTCGACCGCCACGTCCTTGAGCTGGGCCTTGAACGCCTGCTGCTCCATGTCCGCCATTGCGGCCTGGATCGGCCAGGTGGCGAAGGCGACCCGGTGCAGGGTCCGGTCGATGAAGGAGTAGTCGTGCTTGAAATCCATCGTCACGAGTCACCACGGCATGCTGAAGGTGTGGCGTTAGCCCGGTTTGGTGAAGAGCTTCTCACCGGACGCGTCCATATCGCGCCTGCAAGATGCGAGCCCGAGGCGCTGCAACATCGGCGCCCTGGCCTGTCGCGTATCGACGCCATGGCCCAGGCAATCGTGCAAGACGCGCCGCGATATTCGAAATGGATACATCTTCCATGCACTTGGCCGTGGCATGATAGTTGAACGCTTCGGCGTCGGGAGCCAGGGAAGCCTTCTGTTGCACGCGTCCGCCGAGCCACTGCCAACGCAAGGAGGCGACATCTATGTCGACCTCGACGGCACCCTGAGCCGGACGGACACCTTCCTGGAGTCCATCCTGCGGGTCCTGCGCAGGAAACCGTTCACCGCCCTGAAGATCCTGGCGCTGGCTGTTCGCGACAAGGCGGGCGCCAAGACCCTGGCCGCCTACCATGACAAACTCGCCGTCGAGGGATTGCCCTACAACGAGCCCCTCATCGACTATCTGCGCGAACAGAAGGCCGCCGGCCGGCGCATCACACTGGCGACCGCGTCGCACTGGACCGTGGCCAGACGGGTGGCCCGGCACGTGGGCCTGTTCGACGCGGTGATCGCCTCCTCCCGCCGCAATAACCTGAAAGGGACGCGCAAGCTGGCCCAGATCCAGGACCGGTCGGGCGGCGCCCCATTCTGCTACGCCGGCGACAGCTCAGCCGACGCCCCGATCTGGTCGGCGGCCGACAGCGGGGTCTATGTCAATGCCCCGGACGGCCTTGTCCGCCAGGCGCAGGCGAAGGGTTCGGCCGAGCGGGTGTTCACGGGAGCCACTCCCATGTGGCGCGAGCTGCTTCGCGCCGCCCGCCCGCATCAGTGGGCCAAGAACCTGCTCGTGTTCGTGCCGCTGATCACATCGCACACCTATACGGACGTCTCGGCCGTGATGGCTGCGGTCCTGGGCTTCGTGTCGATCAGCATGGCCGCCTCGGGCGTCTATCTGCTCAATGACCTCACCGACATCGACTCCGACCGGCTGCATCCCAAGAAGCGGTTCCGGCCCATTGCGTCCGGTTCGCTTCCCATCGCGGCGGCGATCGCCTCGGTGGCCGCACTTACCCTCGGGTCGGTGCTAACGGCGCTGATCCTCGGCCGCCCATGGTTCCTGGCGTGCCTGCTCAGCTACGCCGTTGCGACCACCAGCTATTCCTTCTGGATCAAGCGCAAGGTCACCGCCGACGTGGTCACCCTGGCGGGGCTCTACACCCTGAGGATGGTCGCCGGCGCCGCCGCCATCTCAGTGATGATCTCGTTCTGGCTGATCGCCTTCTCAATGTTCTTCTTCCTGGGCCTGGCCTACGTGAAGCGGTACGCCGAACTGGTCGAGGCCCGGACCGAACGCCTCCCCGGCCGGGGCTACGCCAAGTCCGACGCGGACGCCGTCTTCACCCTCGGCGCCGCCAGCGGCTACGCCGCCGTGATCGTGTTCGCCCTCTATATCAACAGCGACCTGGTGACCCTGGAGTACGCCACGCCGCAGCTTCTATGGTTCATGTGCGTCGCCCTGCTTTACTGGGTGAACCGGGTGTGGATGAAGGCGCGGCGGGGCGAGATGGACCAGGATCCGATCCTGTTCGCCCTTCGCGACCGGCAGAGCCTGGCGTGCGTCCTGTTCTGCGGCCTCGTCCTGATGGCCGCCCGTCTCA